>Ga0181537_10000730_pt1 | contig 30573 bp, 33 predicted proteins | sample PEATcosm2014_Bin_39_FD_119765 | JGI IMG/M metagenome (GOLD analysis project Ga0181537, IMG submission 119765) | Peatland microbial communities from MTU Mesocosm Facility, Houghton, MI, USA - PEATcosm2014_Bin23_10_metaG | ecosystem: Environmental > Terrestrial > Soil > Wetlands > Peat | place... | reverse complement strand
GGCGACGTGGTCAAGCACCGCCTGCAGGAAATGGAGCGCGATTCCGCGGCGCTGCGCGACTACATCCTCACGGCCTAGCAATGGGGAGTGCGGCAAAGCGCATTCCCCCATTTGGGTCGTGGCGTTATGATGCCGCCTCGCGAGCAGGATCGGGAGGCAGCGATGTGGCGGCAGATGGCGATTGTGTTGGCCGTGTTGTGCATCGGTGCGACATGCGGAAACGCGGCCGTCGCAGCGGATGCCAGTGGAAAAATCCGTCTGGCGCAGAGCTCGACGCTCACTAATTGCATGATGAGCTGCAACTCGACAGCGGCGGCTTGCGTGACGACCTGCATCAGCCCGGGCACGGCGCCGACAGGGGCCGCCACCACGACCAGCAACGCCAATCTGAACACAGCCTGTCAGGTGAACTGCGCGACGCAGCGCTTACAATGTCAGACCACCTGCGCGCAAAGCTACCCGTCGCAGTAGACCGAATTCTAGCTCAGTTCGGCAATCGACTCGGCGATGGAATCGATCGCCCTCTCGGTCGCCGCGCGACCGACTTCGATCGATTCCGCGCCGCGGTGAAAATCGAGCCAGCCGATATGGCCGATATGCGGAGTGATATGCACGTCCGGCGGATCGCCGGCGAGCCGCATGCGGGTGAGGCGGTCCTGCATGATGTTGAACGACTCGATCATCACGCTCGAGAAACTCGGCCGCGAATCCCCGGAAAGGATCTGGCGCTTGAGCGCACGTTCGGCGCCGAACATGCCGCGCAAGCGGGCAAAGCCGTTGCGTGCATGATTGGAGTTTGTCGCGGCTTCGGTATCGCCGGGATCGGCGCCGTGGCTTGCGATAGTGGCGCCGCGGCCGAACCGGTCGGCATCCATGTTGACGGCGATAACGACGCGGGCGCCAAACGCGCGCGCGGCCGAGACCGGCACCGGATTGACGAGCGCACCGTCGACCAGCCAGCGGCCGCCGACATGCACGGGCGGAAAAATACCGGGCAGGGCATAGGACGCACGCACCGCAAGCGACAACGAGCCGTGTGTCAGCCAGACTTCGTGCCCAGTGCCGATTTCAGTCGCGATCGCAGCGAAACGGATCGGCAGATTTTCGATCGCGGCGTCGCCGATGGATTCCTCGAGCCGGTGCGCCAGGCGTCCACCGCTGATCAGGCCGGAGCCGCCGATTCGCACGTCGAGGTAACTGATGACCCGCCGCCGCGTCAGCGAACGCGCCCAGTCCTCGAGCGTGTCGAGCTGATTGGTGGCATAGCAGCCGCCGACCAGCGCGCCCATCGAGGTGCCGACGATGATATCGGGCTTGATGCCGTGCGCGAGCAGCGCACGCATCACTCCGATATGGGCAAAGCCGCGCGCGGCGCCGCTGCCGAGAACAAGCCCGATAGTCGGACCCTTGGATTTGACCGCGACGGTTTCAGCGGTCTTGCCGGGAATGTCCGTCGTACTCACCACACCCTCAACGATAACGCCGTGCTATCCGAGCCATCATTGGTTGGTCGCGAACGACCGACAAGCACGATGTCACGATATGGTGAAAGTGACGGCGAGTCAGCTAGATAAGGCGGCATAGGTGGGTGGCTTTGCGGCCGGATGAGGCTTGAATTTGCCGCTATTAGGATCGACAAAAACCGCGATGTCAGGGTGGGGTTTTGGTGCAATCCGGCGCAAGTGTCTGGCCGCGGCTCTCGCTGTGGCGGCGCTTCTATTGTTTGTACCCGTGCCGGCGTCGGCGCAGACCTCACAGACCACGCGCAGCCTGCTGCCGCCGCAGCCTCCGGCTCCTGCGGTCTTCGCGCCGTTTTCGGCGCCGTCCGATCCGGCGACGAGCGCCCCGGGCGCCGGATTTGCGCCGGGCCCTGCAACGCCGCAGCCCGCGGCGCCGCAGCCACTGTCGCCGCCTCCGCCGCAGGCAGCACCGTCAGTCCTGCAACCGGTTCCGGCTGTTGTTCCGGCCGGCCGTGTGGCGCTTGCTGTGGCCGCGCGTTACGGTCATGACTCGCTGCCGATCAATGGCGGACTGATCTGGCGCGTCTACGCGGCAAAGCCCGATGCGACGGGCGTGTACCGGCTCATCAAGGAAGATCACACAGCGGCGCCGACTTTCGTGCTGTCGCCCGGGGCCTATGTCGTCCATGCCAGCGTCGGTCTGGCCAGCGCCGCCAAAGCGGTGGTTCTGCGCGCCGAAACCGTGCACGAAGTACTCGACATTCCCGCCGGCGGGATTCGGCTCGAGGGGAAAGTCGGCGACGTGCGCATTCCGACCGGACAGATATCGTTCGAAATCTTCACCGGCAGCCAGTTCGACAGCGGCGACCGCCGGCCGATCGCGCAGAACGTCATGTCGGGCGACGTCGTGCTATTGCCGGAAGGCACCTACAGTATCGTGTCGAACTACGGCGACGGCAATTCGCTGGTGCGCTCCGACGTGCATGTCGATGCCGCCAAGCTCACCGATATCGTGGTGACTCACCGCGCCGCAGTAATCACGCTCAAACTCGTCAACAATCCCGGTGGCGAAGCGCTTGCCAACACGCAATGGACGGTGCTCACGCCGGGCGGCGACGTGATCAAGGAATCGATCGGCGCCTTCCCGCGCATCGTATTGGCCGAGGGCGATTACCACGTCATCGCGCGCAACGAGGGCAAGACCTATCAGCGCGACTTCAAGGTCATTACCGGCGTCGACGGCGAAGTCGAAGTGCTGGCGCGGTAAGCGCGGGCCGTCCTACGCGGCCTTCTGCATCCGCGCCATATCCGGCGGCACCGCTTCCTGCGCCAGCGCGGCAAGCGCGGCGTCGAGCGGCATGGTCTGCTGCTTCTCGCTGCCGAGCCGGCGGATCGACACGGTGCGCTCGGCGGCTTCTTTCTTGCCGACGACGAGCAGCGCCGGGACCTTGACCAGCGAGTGTTCGCGGACCTTGTAATTGATCTTCTCGTTGCGCAAGTCGCTTTCGACGCGCAATCCCAAGCGCCGCGCCGCGGCGAGTGCCTCGCGTGCATAATCGTCGGCGTCCGATGTGATGGTTGCAATCACGGCCTGCAATGGCGACAGCCACAGCGGCAAATGTCCGGCGTAATGCTCGATCATGATGCCGGTGAAACGCTCGAGCGAGCCGAACATCGCGCGATGCAGCATGACCGGCGTCACTTTGTTCGAGTGCTCGTCGATATAGAAGGCGCCGAGCCGGCCAGGCATGTTGAGATCGACCTGCACGGTGCCGCATTGCCAGTCGCGGCCGATGGCATCACGCAAGATATATTCGAGCTTCGGTCCGTAGAAAGCGCCTTCCCCCTTGTTGAGCGTCCACGGCCGATCGGACGCCTCCAGCACCTTCATTAGCGCGGCTTCGGCCTTATCCCAGACGCTGTCGTCGCCGATGCGCTTTGCCGGACGGTCGGAGAATTTGATCCGCACGTCGTCGAAGCCAAAATCCCGGTAGATGGACAAGATCAGATCGTTCATCTTGACGACTTCGTCGGCGATCTGTTCCTCGGTGATAAAGACGTGCGCGTCATCCTGGGTGAATGCGCGCACGCGCATCAGCCCGTGCAGCGCGCCGGACGGCTCGAAACGGTGTACCTTGCCGAATTCGGCGATTTTGAACGGCAGGTCGCGGTAGGATTTGAGCCCGTTCTTGAAGATCTGGATGTGGCCGGGGCAATTCATCGGCTTAACCACGAAGGTTCGCTCGTCCTCCTTGCGGGGCTCCACCAAAAACATCGCATCGCGAAACGTCGCCATGTGACCGGATGCGACCCAGAGCGATGAATCGATCAGCTGTGGCGCGTTGACTTCGGCATAGCCGGCGTCGGTCTGGCGGCGGCGGATATAATTCTCCAGCGTCTGGAACAGCGCCCAGCCCTTGGGGTGCCAGAACACCGAGCCCGGTGCTTCCTCCTGGAAATGGAACAAATCCATTTCGCGGCCGAGCCGACGGTGGTCGCGCTTCTCCGCCTCTTCGATCTGCTTAAGGTAAGCGTCGAGCTCTTCTTGCTTGGCGAAAGCGGTGCCGTAGATGCGCGACAGCATCTCGCGGTTGGAATCGCCGCGCCAATAGGCGCCGGCGACCTTCATCAGCTTGAACGCATTGCCGATCTTGCCGGTCGACGTCATGTGCGGGCCGCGGCACAGGTCGAACCAGTCGCCCTGCTTGTAGATTTTTATTTGCTGATCTTCCGGAATAGCGTCGACCAGTTCGACTTTGAACTGCTCACCCATGTCGGCGAAAACGCGCTTGGCCTCGTCGCGCGACCACACTTCCTTGGTGAATGGCTTGTCGCGCGCGATGATCTCGCGCATTTTTTTCTCGATCGCGGCAAAATCTTCTGGCGTGAACGGCTCGTTGCGGAAAAAGTCGTAATAGAAGCCGTTGTCGATCACCGGGCCGATGGTGACCTGCGTGCCGGGCCACAGTGTTTGCACCGCTTCGGCGAGCACGTGCGCGGCGTCGTGGCGGATGAGTTCGAGCGCGCGTGGATCTTCGCGGGTCAAGAACTCAATCTTGGCGTCGTGATCGATCGGATCGGACAGATCGGCGAGCTTGCCATCGAGCGCCATGGCGACTGTGCGCTTGGCGAGCGACGGCGAAATGCCCTTGGCAATGTCGAGGCCGGTGGTGCCGTTGGGATAATCCCGACGCGCGCCGTCGGGAAAGGTCAGCGCGACCATCATTCACTCCTCTTGCTCACTCGCTGCGAACCAATGCAGGTAAGCGTGGCTGCTACGCCGGATCGTGATTCGTCCCGCGCCAGCGGCCGAAGCGCCACGGCATATACCAGCGCGATTTTTCCGGCAACGTTTTGGGCACGAAATCAAGTCCCGACGTTCCCCACGGCTGGCAGCGCAACAGCCGCGCCAGCGTCATCCAGCCGCCGGCCCACAGCCCGAAACGGTCCAAGGCCTCATCGGCATAGCCGGAACAGGTCGGCAAATGCCGGCACTCGAAGCCGATCAGCGGTGAGAGCGTGTGGCGATAGGCCTGCACGAGGCCGCGGCCGAGGAGGCGAGGAGCATGACGGAACGAGGCGGCGAGCGAGGGCACTTACTGTGCCGCGGCTTCGGCGCCGCGCTTTTTCTCGATCTGGCCGATGGCGTCGACCACGGCATCGAAGGTGAGCAGCGTGGACGCGTGGCGCGCCTTGTAATTGCGCACCGGCTCGAGCACCGCGATATCGGCCCATTTGCCATCGGCCGGCGGCGCGCCGTTTTCCTTGAGCATCTTGCGCACGGTCTCGCGGAGCTTGCGCAATTCGTCGGCCTTCGACCCAACGATGTTGCGCGCCATGATCGAGGACGATGCCTGACCGAGCGCACAGGCTTTCACCTCATGGGCGAAATCGGTCACGGTATCGCCATCCATCTTCAGATCGATGGTGACGGTCGAGCCGCACAGCTTCGACAGCGCGCTCGCGCTGGCGTCGGCATTGGGCAGCCGCCCGATCCGCGGGATGTTGCCCGCAAGCTCGATGATCCGGCGATTGTAAACGTCATTTAGCATCGCAAAACCGGGCGTTTTCCGGACTTATTTTGAGTCCACCACGCGATCCATTATATAGGCGCTACCGCACTGGATTTGAAGTTCCGGCACCGGCCGGCGATTGGAGTGAGAATGGACGCCGTTATCAAACCGCTTGCGAAATCATGGCCGCGCGGGCCGCATGCCGACCATGTCCGCACCGCGCTCGTGCCGGTCGAGAACCGGCCGTCACGCGGGGAAGCCGAGGCCGCAGTGCGCGCGCTCATCGCCTATATCGGCGACAATCCGGAACGCGAAGGGCTCGCCGGCACGCCGAAGCGGGTGGTCGCAGCGCTCGATGAGCTTTATCGCGGCTACGGCGAAATTCCCGCTGACACGCTGGCGCGCACGTTCGGCGAGACGGAACCCTATGACGATTTCGTGCTCATTCGCGACATCGGCTTCACCTCGCATTGCGAGCATCACATGATGCCGTTTTTCGGCAGGGCGCATGTCGCGTATCGCCCGGTCGAGCGCGTGGTCGGCCTGTCGAAGCTTGCGCGTCTCGTCGAGGTCTATGCACGCCGGCTGCAAACGCAGGAGCACTTGACGTCGCAAATCGCGGCCGCGATCGACGAGGTGCTCAAGCCGCACGGCGTCGCCGTGCTGATCGAGGCCGAGCACACCTGCATGACGACGCGCGGCGTCGCCAAACCGGGCGCGGCGACGGTGACGACGCGCTTTTTAGGAACGTTCCGCGACAGCCCCGAGGACCAGGTGCGGTTCGTCACGCTTGCGCGCGGGTCGGCAAGCGGGCGCTGACGCGCGCCGGGAGCTTTCGTTGGCGGAGACATCATTATTTCCGGCGCCGGGTGCTGCCGCCGATCGTGAAGAGGGCAACGTCCTCTCGCCGAAATTCGACGCCGATGGACTTGTCACCTGCGTCGCCACGGACGCAGCGAGCGGCGAAGTTTTGATGGTCGCGCATATGAACGCGGAAGCCCTGGCGAAAACCATCGGCAGCGGCGAGGCGTGGTATTTCAGCCGTTCGCGCGGCACGCTCTGGAAAAAGGGCGAGACCTCCGGCCACACCCAACGCGTCGTCGAAATGCGCATCGATTGCGATCAGGACGCGGTGTGGATCAAAGTCGAACAGGTCGCCGGCGCCTGCCATACCGGACGGCGCTCGTGTTTTTATCGCTCCGTGCCGCTTGGCAAACCCGGTGCGGTCAAACTCGAATTCGCCGGCGAAAAAGTGTTCGATACAAAAGCGGCATATCCGGCTAAAGATTGATCAGCTTTTCGGCGCGGCGACGCGCGCCAGTAATAGCTCGGCACGCGAAAGATGCGGCCGGTCGTACATGACGCCGCCAATGCCGACCACGCCGGCGTCGGGATTTTTTGCAAATTCCGCGACCACAGCGCGCGCGTGTTCGATCGTGTGTGCCGACGGCGTAAATGTGTCGTTGATGATCGGGACTTGCGCCGGGTGGATCGCCATCTTGCCGAGAAAGCCGTCGCGGCAGGCCTCGGCGCATTCGCGGCGCAGACCCTCGTTGTCGCGAAAATCGACGTACACCGTGTCGATGGCCGGCACACGGGCCGAAGCGGCGCCGGCGAGGCACAGCGCGCGCGCCAGCCGGTAGGGATCGAGAAACTGGCCCTGCGCGTCGCGATTGGCCTGCGCGCCGAGGTCGGCGGACAAATCCTCGGCGCCCCAGGTCAGCGCCAAGAGCCGCGCGCTGGCGCCGGCAAAGGTGCCGGCGACGAACAGGGAAGCGGCGGTCTCGGTTGCAATCGGCAGAATTTTGATGGCGCCGTCGGGCAAACCGTTTTTCGCCTCGCGCACGGCGAGCTTGGCGTCGGCATGGATGACGGAAGCACCGCCCTCGGCCTTCGGCAGCATGATGGCATCGGGCAAGGCCGGTGCGACGGCATCGAGATCGGCATCGGTGAGGCCGGTCGCCAGGCCGTTGACGCGAACCATCAGATAAGGCCGCGGAGTGCCCCCCCGCGCAGCTTTGATAAACGCCGCGGCGCTGTCGCGCGCGCGGGTCTTGCCGTCGAGTGCAATCGAATCTTCGAGATCGACGATCAGCGCATCGGCGCCGCTCGTCATCGCCTTGTCGAGTTTTTTGGCGCTATCGGCCGGAACGAACAGGAGCGAACGCATCGGGATCTACCTTGCCGTCATTCCGGGGCCGAGCGGAGCGAGGAGCCCGGAATCTATAACCACTGTCGGTCGAGAGATGTACCGTAGTGTAGGTTCTGCCAGTTCACTTCGGCCGCATGCGCATAAAAGCCTGACGGCGGCATTCGGCGACGAGCTTGTTGTCCTGATTGTAGGCGCGGTGATGAAATTCGACGATGCCGGCGCCCGGCCGCGATTTCGATTCGCGCTTGCTGATCACTTCGGTGGTGCAATGCACGGTGTCGCCCTCGAACAGCGGGTGGGGGAATTTCACGTCGGTCATGCCGAGGTTCGCGATCGTGGTGCCGACCGTCATGTCGGAAACCTGGATGCCAATCATCAACCCGAGCGTGAACAGCGAATTCATCAGCGGCTGGCCCCACTCGGTTTCCTGCTCGCAGAAATGCCGGTCGATATGGAGCGGCTGCGGGTTGAGCGTCATGTTGGAAAACAACATGTTGTCCATCTGGGTGACGGTGCGCGTGTGGCGGTGCTCGACCAGCTCGCCGGGGACGAAATCTTCGAAATAAAGCCCGCCGCGCTTGTGCCGGGTGGCCGTTTGGCTGGTCATTTTCGCCTCCCTCGTTAAGCCGACGTTTACCATAATCGTTAATGATCGCTAACGCTCAAATAGCCGGTGGGAGCCGGCAGGGGAGCATTGCCATGCTGGTCGATTCCAGCAACTTGAACGCCGTCTCGACGGTGACCGGCGCCATTCGCCAGGCGTCCCAGGTCACCGGCACGAGCTTTCAATACCTGCTGGCCACAGCCAAGGTCGAGTCGGGGCTTAATCCGCAGGCCGGCGCTTCGACCTCGTCGGCGCGCGGGCTGTTTCAATTCATCGACCAGACCTGGCTTGCCACGCTCAAGCAATCCGGCGCCGCGCTCGGTTACGGTCAGTACGCCGCCGCCATCACCAAGACGGCATCGGGCCATTACGAAGTGACCGATCCGGCGATGCGCAGCCAAATTCTCAAGCTGCGCAACGATCCGACCGCAAACGCGGTGATGGCGGGCGCGTTCACTCAAGCGAATGCCTCGCTGTTGTCGGAGAAGCTCGGCCGTGCGCCGAGCGAAAGCGAACTTTATATCGCGCATTTTCTCGGCGCCGGCGGTGCGGCGCGGCTGATCTCGGCCGCGGCCAACGATCCCAATGCCAGCGCTGCAAGCCTTTTCCCTGTTGCCGCGCGCGCCAATTCGTCGATCTTTTACGATCGCGCCACCGGCACGCCGCGAAGTCTTGCCCAGGTGCGCGATGTTCTGACCGCGCGCTACGATGTTGCAGCACGCTCGGCGCCGAACATAGCCGCGGTGGCGCAGGCTGCGATTACGCCAAGCACCGCGGCCACTGCGCCGGTAGCGACTGCCATGCCGGCGATTCGATCCGTTCATACGATTCGAGTCTATCCCACGTCAGCCGCCACCACTGCCTCGGCCGCCGCGCCGATACCCTCTACGCCGATACCAGTCGCGGCGGCGGTTCCCGTCGCCGCCGCAGCCGCAACGCCCGCAGCAACGGCGGCTCCGGATGCGGTTGGGACGGCCAGCGCCTATGCCGCGCCAAATCCGGCGCGTGTCGCCGCCGCGCAGAACAACGAGATCTTTCACGGCCTGTTCTCCGATCCTGGCCGCAACACCCCGGTCGCTGCCGTCGTCAGTCAGCTTTGGGGCGTGGCCAATACACCGGCGGGCATAACCGGCGCCGCTCCGGCCGGCTCGATGCTGGGCCTGTTCAAGGACGATGGCGAAGAGGAGCGCGGAACCTGAAGTTTCTCAACTCGGTCAGCGCGATATCCCCCGGAAATCACGGCGATTTATGGTGAACGTTTTATTAAGCGCGCGCCGCTACGATCGCGGCGGATCGCCAATCCGCGTAGCGTGAGCGAACAATGATCGTCCGTGATTTTCTGCAATGGGTGCGCACGGCGCCGGCCAGCGAGCGGGCCGAAGCAACCAGCGCCCTCGCCCGCGCCTATCTCTATTCCGATTTGTCGGCCGATGATCTCGCCGCCGCCGAAGGCGCGATGCTGATGCAACTCGACGATCCGTCGCCGCTGGTGCGGCGCTCGCTCGCTGACGTGCTGGCCGCAAGCCCGAATGCGCCGCCGGCGATCATCATCGCACTTGCCGCCGACCAGCCGCAGATTGCCGCGCCGGTTTATGCGCTGTCGCCCCACTTCGTCGACGCCGATCTGGTCGACGCCGCCGCGACAGGAGACGCCACCGTGCAATCGGCGATCGCAAGCCGCGCCGCGCTGCCGTGCTCGGTCGCCGCCGCCATTGCCGAAGTGGGCTCGGCGGAATCCTGCCTGGTGCTGGTCGAGAATCAGACCGTAGAGCTCGCGCCGTTTTCGATCGATCGGATCGTCGAGCGTTTCGGCCACCTTGCTGCGATCCGCGAGGCCCTGCTGGTCCGCGATGATATTCCCGCGTCGACGCGGCAGACGCTAGTCACCAAGCTTTCCGAAATGCTGGCCGGATTTGTCGCCGGCCGCGCTTGGCTCGCCGCCGATCACGCGCAGCGCATTACGCATGACGCTTGCGAGAAGGCGACCGTGACCATCGCCGCGGCAACTCCGAAAACCGAAATCCGTCCGCTGATCGCGCATCTGCGCGCCAGCGGCCAACTTACCGCCGGGCTCATTATGCGCGCACTGTTGTCCGGCAATAGCGCGCTGTTCGAGGAAGCCCTGGCCGAATTGACCGATATGCCGGTCGCGCGCATTTCGGGCCTCATTTACGACCGCGGCAGCGTCGGCTTGCGCGCCCTGATTGAGAAAGCGCAACTGCCGCCTTCGACCTACCCCGCGTTCAAGGAGGCGATCGAAGCGCTGCGCGAGGGATTTGACTACGAGACCGGCGGTCCGGCGCGGCTCAAGCGGCGCATGGTAGAGCGCGTATTGACCCGTTGCGAAGATGCGGATCTCGGCGAGCTCGCGCCACTGCTGACGCTGTTGCGCCGCTTTGCAACCGAAGCCGCGCGCGAAGAGGCGCGGCTGTTCTGCGATGAGCTCGTCGCTGACAATCCGGACGCCGAACAGCACTGGGCCGCGGCGTAGCGCTTCCCGTTACGTCCCGGCGACACCGGGAGCGAGCGGCGGAGCGAAAATGCTTTCCAGGTATTCCGGACGGAAACTGTTCTCGCGGCGCAGGAAGTCGTCGGTCACGTCGCGCAGCCGCTTGCTCAGCTCACCGGCGACGTAGCCCAGGTCCGGCCGGGCATGTTCACGGGCGATCGCGCGGATGGCGTCGACGTGCTGGTCGACGAGCTTCATCGGAATGCGTTTGATCTCGGGCGTGTGCTCGAGGAGCCGGCACAGGCTCTCGGCGACGCCAGCAGCCTCGGGATAGCCGAAAGTAACGGCTTCGCCCTTGATGTCGTGCGCGGCGCGGAACAAAGGTTCGTGCGTCTTTGCGTTAAAGCCGAGCTTCTTGACGATCTGGCGCACGTTTTCAAGCCGCTCACATTCGGCCTGCATCCAGCCGGAAAATTCGGAGGAAAGCTCAGCCAACGCCGCTTCGGCTCGCGCGACCGGATCGTCGCCTGCTCCGCCGGCGGGCGCCACTACCTTGCGAAGCTCGTGCGGTGGCGTGATCACTTCATGATCGGCGTAAGTTGCAATCGAGGGAGAGACGTTGCGGGGGGACATAGCTGTAAAGCTCCTTACACCACGACCTTGGCCTTATCGAGCAGCGGCTGCTCGCGGGCAAACTCCGCCTTGCCGCCCTTGCGGCGTTCGGGACCGGCATAATTCGGGTTGACGCCGCGTCGCCGGTCAGGCCCGAAATAGGTTTTGCTTTTGATGAATGGTCGGGGATTGGCGACGACATTGAGAATGCGTTCGTAGAGCGACTTGGCCGAGATCGGCTTGGCGAGAAACTCGGTGACGCCAGCGTCGCGCGCGATGACCACGCGGTTCTTGTCGGAATGACCGGTGAGCATGATGATAGGGACGTAGGGATTGGCGTTGGCGCCGGGCTGGCGGATCATCTGCGTCAATTCCAGGCCATCGAAGATCGGCATCACCCAGTCGGCGAAAATGATGTCGGGCACGTAGTGGGTGAAGGCCTCGAGGCCGGCCGCGCCATCCTCGGCTTCATAAACTTCACGGGAGCCGAAGCCATGCAGGAGCGTGCGAAGGATTCGACGCATATGGGCGTTATCGTCGATGACGAGAAAACGCAGACGATTGAAATCGATACGGACCAAATCGTCCTCCCGCGCGGCGGCTGCGGCCAACAGTCCACCTCGCATCATTAATCTAGGAGCGCGTCGTTAAGGCGCGGTTAAGCATTCGAGATTTCAGCAACAAAAAGGGGAGGATAGGCGGCGGCACCGCGCTTGCAACCGCCGCTACCGTCTCCTCAGTAGCCGAATTGTTCGCTCAAAATCCGTTCGTCGAGACTGTGGCCGGGATCAAACAGCATGTGCATCGAGGTTTCGTGGTCCATGCCGATGTCGACGGATTGCACCGACCGCACTTCGTTATGATCGGCGACGGCCGCAACGGGGCGTTTGGCGGCTTCCAGCACTTCGACCGTGACCTTGGCACGGTCCGGCAGTAAAGCGCCGCGCCAGCGCCGCGGCCGGAACGGGCTGATCGGAGTGAGCGCCATCAGCGGCGCGCCAATCGGAATGATCGGTCCCTGCGCCGAAAGATTGTAGGCCGTCGATCCCGCCGGCGTCGCCAGCATGATGCCATCGGCGACGAGTTCGGTGAGCCGCACTTTGCCATCGATCAGCACACGCAGCCGCGCCGCCTGATAGGTCTGCCGGAACAGCGACACCTCGTTGATGGCGCGGAACCGATGAATGCGCCCCGCGGCGTCACGCGCACGCATCAGAAGCGGGTGGATCACGGTGACTTGAGCCGCTGCAAGCCGCTCATGCAGCCCATGCTCGGAATATTCATTCATCAGGAAGCCGACTGTGCCGCGATGCATGCCGTAGATCGGCTTGCCGGAATTCATGAAGCGTTGCAGGGTCGACAGCATGAGGCCATCGCCGCCAAGTGCGACCACGACGTCGGCGGTTTCCGGACTGGCGTCGCCGTAGCGGCGGCTGAGCGCTCGGGATGCCCGCTGCGCCTCCGGCACGTCGCTGGCCACGAAGGCGATGCGCTTGTAACGGCTGGTGGGACGGCGTTTAGGCATAATGGGTCGACTTTAGAACGCAGGAGGCGCGCCGCCGCGGGAGATTACGATGAATAGGGACCTCGAACACGCGGTGTTCGTCTATACGACCTATCCCTCGATTGTCGAGGCAGAGCAGGTCGGGCGGGCGCTGGTCGAGCGCCGGCTATGCGCCTGCGTCAATATCCTGCCTGGTATGGTGTCAATCTATTGGTGGCAGGGCGCGATCGAGCGCGGCGAGGAAGTGGTGATGATCATAAAGACCCGGGCAACGCTTGCCAAAAAGGTAGGCGCCGCAGTCAAGGAAATGCACTCCTACACGACGCCGGCAATACTGGTACTGCCGATCGAGATGGTCGATCCCGACTATCACGCCTGGATCGTGGCGGAGACCGCAGCCGCCAAGTAGTCTTCATCCGCCCCCGCTTTTGCGGGGCAGGAAAAACTCTAGTACGTCACCGTGCCGTCGATGGCCGCTTTGAGCATGGTGTATTCGCGACATTGGGTGCCGCAGATGCTCTTGACCCTTTGCAGGTCGTCCTCGGCCTTGAGGACGTTGCCCTGTTCGGCATGCCACATGCCGTAATAGGACCAGGTCAGCGCGTGATTCGGATCCGCGGCGAGCGCACGGTCGTACCAGAGCTTGGCGTCGTCATAGCGGCCGAGCTTGCGGCTGGCGTAGCCGATCAACGTCGCCACATCGGCGTTATCGTCGTAACCCATCGAACGCAGCACGGCGATGCCGCCGGCGTAATCGCCCTTGTCGTAGACCAGCGCATAGGCCTTGTGCCAATCGCTATAGAACTGGTCGATGGCGCTCGACTTGTCCTTCTTGGTCGTCGTGGTCTTTTTCGTGCCGCTATTGCTCGGCGGTTGCTGTGTCTGGGTTTGCGGCGCTTCCGGCTGGCTACTTTCCATGGCCTTGGCGAAATCGGCTGCGCCAATTGCGGTGCAAACGAGCAGGGCTGCGGCAAAAAGCGAAGTTCTGCGCATGATCTTTCTCCCGGGCGGGGCTGTTGCGGGACTCACCGCCACCAACACCGCAATATAGCAATTCATCCCGGCCCCGAGTGCTGAATTACCACCGCTTCATTACAGGAATTTCACGTAGGTGAACGATTGCTGCTGCCGCACTTCAGGGCGCGTTCAGTCCGCGCGGCGTAAATCTTCGTGCGAGATCGAGATTGCCTGCGATCCGGAATATGCACCCGAAAATGGTGCGAACCGAGGCCCGGGTCGTACGCACCGGCTTGCGGGTGTCCAACGGCAGACTGCCGTTCCGCCCGCAAGCCGGAGTTAAAGCATGATCCGGAAAAGTGGAAACCGGTTTTCCGAAAAGATCGTGCGCAGCAAAGTCGTCCTGGAGAACTAAACAAAAAACTGCCGGGATCAGGGGAGGCCGGCTGCCGCGCCGGCCTCCGATTTTCTAAAGGCTCGTCTGCCATTCGATCGGAACGTGCTCGTAGCCGCTCGCAGTCTTGATCAGGTGGCCGCAGGCCGGGAATGGAAAGTGATAGCCGGTGACCAGCATGCGGTCGGCGGCAGCACGGTCAAAAATCTTTTTTCGGGTCGTCACCGCTTGCGGGCCGTCGACGTCGAATACCGCCTGCCAGTCGGGATGGCGGGCGAACACCGCCGGATGCTGCGCGGTGTCGCTCAGCACCAACAGCGACTGATCGCCGGAATGAATAGCAAACACGGTGTGGCCTGGCGTGTGGCCTGGCGCCGCCAGCGTTTCGATGCCAGGCGCGATTTCCTTGCCCGGTTCGAAATGCGTGACGTTCTTGGCAATGTCGGAGAAAATGCGCCGCTGATTGAGAAACGTCTCCCGCATGTCCGCGGGTGCGGCGTTCATATTGGCGTCGTCCATCCAGTAGGCCCATTCCGGCCCGGGCACCATGATCTCGGCATTCGGGAAGATCAGCGCGTTGTCCTTGTCCTTGATGCCGTTGATGTGGTCGGGATGGAAATGCGAAATGACAATGCGGTCGACGGCGTTCGGATCGAGACCGGCGGCTACGAGATTATCGCGCAAGGCGCCGGCCGAGGCCGCGATCTGGCCGCCGGTGCCGGTGTCAATCAGAACGAGCTTTTGGCCGGTATTGACGAAGAGAGCCGTGAACGGCGTTGCAAGCCTATCGTGCGGCATGAAAGCCGCATCGAGCGCGTGCTCGACTTCGGCAAACGGCGCGTTGCGGATGAATTTGTCGCTGATCGGGCGGTACCAGATGCCATCATAGAGCGCGGTCAATTCGTAATCGCCGATTTTGTAGCGATAGATCCCGGGCAGTTGCTTGCCGCTTTCCGGCGCGGCGGCCGCGGCCGGATTCGCGGTGGCAGTAAGGGCCGCCGCAGCGCTGCCGCCGAGAACGTCCCGCCTGGTCAAATCCGGCATTTATCCGCCTAAAACGTTTCGGCGAAAAAGTCGCGCATCAACATGTAGGATTTGCGGCAAAGCTTTTCGTCGTAGCGCGTCGGTCCGGCATGCACCGTCGGATCGCAGAACGAATGCACCGCGCCGCCGAACATCATGATCTGCCAATCGACGTTGGCCTTGGTCAGTTCCTCCTCGAGCGTATCCATCATCGGCTTCGGCGTAACCGGATCGGCCGAGCCGTGTAGCGCCAGCACCCGGCCCTTGATGTTGCACGGCGTGCCGGGAACAACCGGATTCGGATTGGTGACGTGAAAGACGACGACGGCCTTTAAATTGGCGCCGGCGCGGGCCTGTTCGAGGACATAGCCGCCGCCGGCGCAATAGCCGATTCCGGCGACCCTACCGGTATCGATCAACCCGAGTTTTTGCGCCTCGGCGAACAATGAGTCGTGGGCCTTGCCGCCGCAGCTCAGCGTGAATTGGAGATTCTTGTGGACGGCGAGCATGCCCGCGCGCAGATCGTCGATGGTTTTCGGCTTGGCGCCGTAGCCAGCGCCGAACATGTCGGCCATCAGCACCACATAATCCTTACCGGCGACGCTCTTGGCCTGACCAATTGTATCGGGACATACGCCTTTCCAGTCCGGCTGCATGAAAATCGCCGGTCGCTTTGTCTTCACGCCGTCGTCATAGACGATGACGCCCTCGAACTGGCGGCCATCGACTTGGTACGGCACGTTCTTCTCGGCCATCGCACGCTCCCCTGATTGGCGCCGCGCGATACTAACCGAAATCCCCGGCCGATATTCCTTGTCCTTAGCGGCCGCCATGCAGCGTTTTAGCGCGCACGTGCGCGTTGCGTCGGCGGGCAATCGCATGTAGGAGCTTTGCACCGACAGGTGGAACGGCGAAATGTCCAAGCAAGATATACGCGAAGAGACTGAGCGGCTCGTGCGCGAGGCGCTGGAACGCAAAACCGTTACCATCAAGCAAGGAAACACGCGCATCGAAGCGCGCTGCGGTAAATGCGGCGCACCGAACCGTGTCTCGGCCGAGCCGGGGCAGACCCGCGTTGCCTTTACCTGCAAGGAATGCGGCGAAAAGCAACGGTCGCTGTGATCAGCACGCGGTAGCGCAGCCGCATTTCAGGCCCTCTGAATGCTCAATGCGAGTGCGCGTTCCGCGGCGCAGCGTCAGCCGGAACAGGCGGCCGAGCGAAAATCCTTTATGGTAAATTATAAAGATATCAAAGCATTGAAACGTAACCTTCCTAAATTTAACACGTATTTCTGGTTTTAACGGTTATGCAATGCCATTCAGGGTATCCAAGCCGCGGAGCCTTTTGAAGTTCTGCAGCCGGCGGTCTGTGGCGTTCCCTGCGCGCGAGCCGCGGTCCGCGTTGTAGTGCCAAGGAGGTTCCGACGACCTCAAGCTCTGCGGCCAGTTCGAGTATCCATGAGCGAACCAGCAATCTCACCGGTCACCACCGGCCAGCCCAATTCCGTTACATCCGACTCTGAAGACGCCTCCGCCGCGAAGAGCCCGCCATCGCAGTTCGTTAGTTTTGCTATCGGCGACGACCAATACGGCGTCGACATCATGGCGGTTCGCGAGATCAAGGAGTGGACGCAAGTCACCCACCTGCCGCGGCAGCCTGACTACGTTCGCGGCGTGCTCAATCTGCGTGGCGTGATCGTCCCGATCGTCGACCTGCGCTGCCGCTTCGGCCAGGGCATGACCGAAGCGACGCCCTTACACATCGTCATTATCGTGCAGATCGGCGCGAAGGCTGTCGGCCTGCTTGCCGATCGCGTGCTCGACATCGTTTCGGTCGAGCCGTCGCAGATCCAGCCGGTGCCGCGCGTCGTGCAGTCCTCGCGCTTGGATTTCCTGTCCGGCATCGTGACCATCAACGATGCCATGATCGCGCTCATCGATTTGCAGATTCTGCTGTCGAACAACGTGGGCGAAGCGGCAGCAGCTTAATAACGGGGGATCGTCGCGTCAGGTTACGAGTAACGGCAATCGCCAGGGGGCGGCCCGGGTCGATCGGAATGGCAATCAAGGGAATGGCAATGCTTAATCGGGTGACGATCAGCGCGCTGCTGAAAACGGTCATCGCACTGTGCGGCGCGGCCGTTGTTATCATGCTGTCGCTCAATGTGTGGGACTCCTGGAACCGGCTGAACAGCGACAGCCGCGCCGCCGCCGCGACCGAGGCTTCATCCTACCTTTTCACCGCGCTGCACAATCTTCGCGTCGACAGCTCATCGACCTACCGCGATCTTCTTTCCGACAAGCAGCAGACGGCGGAGCTCGAGCCGCTGCTGCGCAATGCCCGCGCCGGTGACATGCCGGCGCTGAACTCCGCGCTGGTGGCGTTGCAAGACGTCGATTTCCCCGACCATCAAGTGCAGGTGACAGCGCTTTCCGACGCCATCAAAAATCTGATCGCCCTGCATGCGGCTTCCGCGGCTGCGCTTCAGCAGCCCAAAGACCAGCGTCCTGCGGGTCTGGCCGATAGCGGTCTCGCGCAGACAAACGCTCTGCTGGCTATGCTCGACAGAATATCGACGCAGGTTACGCTCTCGATCAAGTTGCAGGACGCGTTCGTCGATGAGCTGATGGAGATCAAGCAGCTCGCCTGGGTCGTGCGCAACGCCGGCGGCGACGCCTCGGTCGTCGTTTCCAATACTTTGGGGGGCCGGCCGCTGCCGCCGGACGCGATGGATCAGTACATCGCCAATGTCAGCAAGCTCAACACGGCGTGGACGGCGCTCAAGAATCTCGCCGGCGGATTGCCTTTACCGCCGCATTTCACTCAGGCGGTGGACAAGGCGGAACAGAATTTCTTCGATCCCAATTACATCAATCTGCGCGCCGCCATGGTGAAGGCCTTGGTCGCCGGTCAGACGCCGGACATGACGGTCGAGCAATGGTCGCCGATGTCGGTGTCCAAGCTTGCGACTCTGGAAGGCGTCGCGGATGCCGCGCTCGATGCGGCCAGGGATCATGCCATCGAGCAGCACGACAGCGCGCTGCGCGACCTCATCGTGCAGCTTGGACTGCTGGCCGCGTCGCTGGCCGGCGTGATCGGCCTGGTGCTCACTGTATCGCGGCGCGTCATCAATCCGCTGCATAAGGTCAGTGAAGCGATGCGTCAGCTCGCCGGCGGCGACTTCGATGTCGTGCTGCCCGGCCTCGACCGCAACGACGAAATCGGCGCCATCGCCCGCGCCACGGAGGGATTCAAGATCAAGGCCGCCGAAAAGGCCCGGCGCGAAGCGGCGGCGCAAGCTGACCGTCAGCGCGAAGCCACCGATCAGGCCCAGCGCGAAGCGGCAAAGCGCGCCGCCGAGCAGGCCGAACAGGAACGCCAGATGGCAGCCGAGCGCGACGCGGCCATGGCGCGCTTGAGCGGCGAGTTCGAAGCCGCCGTGGGCGGCATCGTCCAGGCAGCGGTGCGGGGCGACTTCTCGCAGCGCGTCGCCGTCGAGGGCAAGAGTGGGTTCGTGCTCAACGTTGGCACCGCCATCAATACGCTATGCGACAACGTCTCCAAGGCGCTCGACGATCTCGCGCAGATGCTCGGCGCGCTCGCCGAGGGCGACCTGACGCGGCGCATCGATGGCAACTACCAGGGATGCTTCGCCACCTTGAAGGACAACGCCAACGCCACAGCGGAGCGTGTCGGCGCGGCGATTTCGGAGATCAAGCACGCTGGGCAGGAAGTCGCGGGCGCCTCGGCCGAAATTTCGGCGGCAACCACCGATCTGTCGCAGCGGACCGAAGAACAGGCGGCAAGCCTGGAGCAGACGTCGGCTTCGATGGAAGAAATGTCGGTCACCGTCAAGAAGAACGCTGATCAGGCAAAGATAGCCAGTCAGTTCGCGAACGAGACGCGGTCGGTGGCGGATCGCAGCGGCGAGATCGTGTCCAAAGCGGTCAATGCCATGTCGCGGATAGATGAATCATCGCGCAAGATCGCCGACATCATCACCGTGATCGACGAAATCGCGCGGCAGACCAATTTGCTGGCGCTCAACGCGGCGGTGGAAGCGGCGCGCGCCGGCGAGGCCGGACGCGGCTTTGCGGTGGTCGCCGCCGAAGTGCGTAGCCTCGCGCAGCGCTCGTCGCAGGCCGCCAAGGACATCAAGGAGCTCATCACCAACTCCTCGACCCAGGTGCATGACGGCGTCGATCTGGTCAACAAGACCGGTTCCTCGCTTGGCGAGATCGTGGAATCGATCAAGAAGGTGTCCGAGATCGTGGCCGACATCGCGACCGCGAGTTCCGAGCAGTCGACCGGCATCGACCAGATCAACAGGGCGCTGACGCAGGTCGACGAGGCCACGCAGCAGAATTCCGCTCTGGTGGAACAGAACGCGGCGACCGCAAAGACGCTCGAACATCAAGCCAAGGTGATGAACGAGCGGGTCGGCATGTTCCGGCTGGCCGAGCGGCCGCCGGTGGCGGCCCAAATCGATCGGCCGGCTCCGGCGCGCCAGACTGGAGCCCCACATGCCGCTGCCAAGGCACAGCCGAAGCGTGTGGCCGCCGCCGCCCCCAAAGTTGCCGCAGCCCCGCGCAGGGGAATGAACGGCTCGGGCCGCGCCACGGCCCTCGCGGCTGCAATCGAGGACGATTGGAAGGAATTCTAAGGCGTTCAGGTGGCTGTTGGCGAAAGAGTGGTGCCGGGTGCAGGACTCGAACCCGCGACCCCCTGATTACAAATCAGGTGCTCTACCAACTGAGCTAACCCGGCTTCCGCGCCCTGAATATAGCCCAGCTATGAATAAGCTGCCATTTCTTCGCCGACGAAGAATTCGGCGAAGTTGGGAAAAGCTGGGCCGCGGCGAATACCACGCCGTCAATACAAGCGAATCGCCAGTAGGCGGGAGGCCTGGTTCGAGCCGTTTACAACCCAATAACGACAAACCTTTCAGGCTCGTGAAATGGGCGACCGAGATCACCGAGCACAAGCTGCAAAACGCCGATTATGAAGGCCAGATAGCCGCGATCGGTATGGCCGAGCCTGGCACTGCATTTACGCCGGACGGCGAGGCCATCAACGCTAATGAAAACTTTCTTAAGTGCTTGGCGATAGACTCGAAGAAGTTAAGGGCCAGCACCATTCGATGTTCGTCGAGGCCAATTACCGGCAAAGTCCGGACTACCGGCTATTCTGGGAAAAGCTGGGCCGCGTCGAATACGACGCCGGGCGATACAAGCGCGTGCAAGCGGCGCTCACCTTGGCCGTCACCCACCTGGAGGGGAAAGAGTTCTAGCATGGCAGCAGTTCGCCCTGGAGCGGCGATGGTTCTGCAGCCCGCTGACGCTCCAACCCGCGAGTTCAATTTCTCGGAAGCAGACTTTCAGAAGTTGACGCAACTCGCCTACGAGCATGCGGGCATTGCTCTTTCCGAGAGCAAAGAGAATCTTATTTACAGCCGCTTGTCGCGGCGCTTGCGCGCGCTCAGACTGACGACGTTTCGCGATTACTGCGATTACCTCACGACGCATGCCGCAGAGATCGAAAGCTTCATCAATTCGATCTCGACCAATCACACCAAGTTCTTTCGCGAGGTCCATCACTTCGAGCATTTCCGCTCTCACGTCGCGGTTCCGTTCGCGCATGCCGCGGCGCGAAAGTCCGGCGGCCGACTTCGCGTCTGGTCCGCCGGATGCTCGACCGGTGAGGAGCCGTATACGATCGCCATTGTGCTCAAGCGTGAAATTCGCAACTTCGCCGACAACGATGTGCGCATTCTTGCGACCGATATCGACACCGACGTGCTGACCAAGGCGGCCAACGGCGAATTTGCGCCCAATTCGGTCGATGAGGTTCCCAAAGATTATCAGTCTTTCTTTACGCGCAAAGCGGGCACGGCGTCGGCCGAGAAGGTCAGGGTGGATGAAAATCTGCAATCACTCATCGCGTTCCGGCGTTTGAACTTGATGGAGTCCTGGCCGTTTCAGGGCCTTTTCGACGCCATTTTCTGCCGCAACGTGATGATTTATTTCGATGCGGCGACCAAGGCGACGTTGGTCGAACGTTTCACGCAGCGGATCAAGCCCGGCGGCTGGCTCTATATCGGCCATTCCGAATCCTTGATCGGCGCGCACTCGGGACTCGAACTGGTCGGTCGCACGACCTACCGGAGAATGAAATGACTGGCGCCGCTGCGTTAAGGGACGCCGGCGCTCCATGGGATAGCGCCGGCTTTGACGCCGGCGCCGGCCGTCGTTTCTTCGACAATACGGCGGCCACCTGGATGGTGAAGGTGTTCCCCGGCGAATACTACGTCACCGGCAAAACCGACGAAGTGCTGCTGACCGTTCTCGGTTCCTGTGTGGCCGCCTGCATCCGCGATCCCAAAGCCGGCGTCGGCGGCATGAACCATTTCATGTTGCCGCAGCACAAATCGGGCGCATGGGGCGGCGATCTGAAATCGACCCGCTTCGGCAATTTTGCGATGGAAAAGCTCATCAACGAGCTGATCAAAGCCGGCTGTTCACGCGAGCGCATGGAAATCAAGCTCTTCGGCGGCGGCAATGTAACCGACACGACGAACGCCGTCGGCACTGAAAACTCCGAGTTCGTGCTGCGCTATCTCGAGGCCGAAGGCCTGCCTTACGCCGTGAAAGACCTCGGTGGAATATTGCCGCGGCGCATCCAGTATTACCCGGCGACCGGACGCGTGGTGCGCCGGCTGCTCGGCACCGGCGACCGTTATGCCGTCGATCAGGCGGAAAATGATTACGGCAAGCGGCTGCTCAAGCAGCAGCCCGCTGGCGACATTCAGCTGTTTGGGGAAGACTGATGACGCAACGAAGCGCACCGGTTCGTGTGTTGATCGTCGACGATTCCGCGGTAATGCGGCAATTGCTGTCGAGCCTGCTCTCGCAGGATCCCGAGATCGAAGTCGTCGGCACGGCTTCCGACCCGCATATCGCGCGCGAGCGGATCAAGTCGCTCAATCCCGATGTCATCACGCTCGACGTCGAGATGCCGCACATGGACGGACTGACGTTCTTGCGCAAGATCATGACGCTCCGCCCAATGCCGGTCGTGATGATCTCGACGCTGACGCAAAGCGGCGCCGAAACCACGCTGGAAGCGCTAGAAATCGGCGCTATCGATTTCATCGCCAAGCCGTCAGGTGACCATGCCGTCGGCTTGTTGGACCTGGCCGGGGAGCTGCAAAACAAGGTCAAGGCCGCCGCGAGCGTTCGCGTCGGCGCGCGCCGCGTTGCGGCGCCGCCACTGGCACCGCGCCAGCCGCGTGTGAGCCGTTCGACCGGAAAGTTCGTGTTCATCGGCGCCTCAACCGGGGGCGTCGAGGCGCTCAAAGTGGTGCTGATGGGCCTGCCGGCCGATTGTCCGCCGACGCTCATCACCCAACACATGCCGCCCCGTTTCACCACCGGCTTTGCCGAGCGGCTCGACCGCGAATGCCCGATGAAGGTGTCGGAAGCGGTCGACGACCAAACGATCGAACCGGGCCACGTCTATATCGCCCCGGGTTCGCATCACCTCGAAATTGGGCGTTCCGGCGCGCACTATGTCTGCCGCCTATCGGACGGGCCTCTGGTCAGCGGCCATCGCCCGTCGGTCGATGTTCTGTTTCGCTCGGCCGCCCGGGTCATCGGCAGGTTTGCCGTTGGGTCCATTTTAACCGGCATGGGCAAGGATGGAGCGGAGGGACTGCTCGAACTGCGCAATGCCGGGGGCATAACGCTCGGGCAGAATGAGGAATCGTCGCTGATCTATGGCATGCCGCGCGTCGCCTTTGAGCGCGGCGCGGTCATGCACCAGCATGCGCTGGGACACATGGCTGACGCGATCCTCGATGCGTGTGAAGCCGACACCCACGCCAAGGCCCACACGGCCGATGGTGTGGATGCAGCGTGATAGGGCTGGAGCTGCCATGAACGCCAACGCAGAGATAGCCCGGATCAAGCTGCCGCCGGCGCTCGACTTGACCGGCGCGGCGGGCTTGCTCGACTCGTTGCGCCGGGGGCTCGATGCGCGCTCCGCCGTCGTCATCGATGCAGCCGAAGTCGAGACGCTGACCGTTCCCTGCGTTCAGATCATTCTGGCTGCCCTCAAGAGCTGCGATCGGATTTCGATCGAACAGCCATCGGCCGCGTTCGTCGCGGCGTTCGAGGATCTGGGAATTGATTTCAGCCAATTCTGTCTTGCGCCCGCGGCTGCGCCCGATCAGCCGGCGGCGCCGCCGAAGCCCGCCGGCGATGCCGATCCGGCGATCATGCCGGATGTTCAATCTTGCGTACCGGATATGGCCGCAGCTGGTGATGCGGCGCCGTCAATCGTGCCCGGTCAACCGGCGGCCGATGCAGACGCGTCCGGCAATACCAATTCCCCCACTGCGCCAGCGGAAGAGCAAGCTATGGCCAAGCGCATCCTCACGATTGACGATTCCAAAACCATCCGCGACATGCTCCGGTTCACGCTGGCCGATGCCGGCTTTGAGGTTCTCCAGGCGGTCGACGGGCAGGACGGTCTCGACGTGCTCGGCAAGGAACAGGTCGACGTCGTCATCACCGACATCAACATGCCGAAGATGGACGGCTACGAAGTGATCCGCCGCATGCGCAGCGATTCAGCGCACAAGAGCACGCCCATTCTGGTGCTCACGACCGAAAGCGAAGTCGACAAAAGAGATATTGCGCGGCAGGCCGGTGCAACAGGCTGGATGGTCAAACCGTTCGATCCGGACCGGTTGATCGCAACGATCAACAAGGTCGCTTCCTAAGCTACGCGGCGCTCGAGGAGCGGAGACCCATGTCAAGCCTGGAGCAGTTGAAGCTAACGTTCTTCGACGAGTGCAGCGAAGCGCTTCAACAGATCGAAATCGGCCTTCCGGACATTCGCGATGGTTCCGGCTCGGACGACACGATGAACGCCGTGTTCCGCTCGGTCCATTCCGTCAAGGGCGGCGCCGGAATTTTCGGATTTGAGGATCTCGTCAAATTTGCGCACGTCTTCGAAACCGTGCTCGATGCGATGCGCAGCGGCAAACTGAGCGCGACGCAAGAGATCGTCGACACGCTTCTGCAAGCCAACGACGTGCTGACCGACCTGATCGCAATGTCGCGGTCGGGCGAGGTCATTCCGCCGGATTTCGGCGCCGAGTGCCGCGCCGCGCTCGAACATATTCTCAAGAGTAATTCGGGTGGCGAGGAGCTTGAAGACGACTCGGTAGCGCCGGCCGATTTCGAAGGGCTGGATTTCGTGCCGGTGCGCGTCGATGCATTCGACGAGCCCGATGCCGCCAATACGGAGCGGAAATACCAGATCGTGTTCCGGCCGAATCCGGATTTACTGAACAAGGGCAACGAACCGCTCCTCATCATCCGCGAACTGCGCAAGCTCGGTACGCTCGATCTCATGGTCGAGACCGAACGGTTGCCGGCGCTCGCGGAGCTCAAAGCCGACCAGGCCTATCTTGGCTGGACCGGTACGTTACGGACGTCGGCGAGCCGCGCACAAATCGACGAAATCTTCGAGTTTGCCGCCGGGGACTGCGAGCTCGAGATCACGGCGATCGGTGGCGAACCGGCGCCTGCCTTCCCGGCGCTTGCCTTCGAGGAACCCGTTCCCGTCGCCATGGACGCCGCCGCCGTGGCCAGTATCGTCCCGGACATTGCACCCGCGCCAAGCGCGGTGCCGGCGCCCGCCGCTGGTTCCGCTCCGCCGCCTGCACTTTCGGTCCATGCCGGTGCTGAAACGGCGCCGGCCCGTTCGGGTGCGGCATCGAAACCCGCCGCGGCCGGCGCGACGACGACCCGGGTGGAACTGGAAAAGATCGACCGCGTCGTCAACATGGTCGGCGAGCTCGTTATCGCCCAGGCGATGCTCGGACAGGTCGTGCATAGTCTGTCGGAGGACCTCAGCGGCAGGCTGGTGCAGGTCCTCGACGAAGTCGTTCATCACACCCGCGAGCTCAAGGATAGCGTCATGTCCATGCGCGCGCAGCAGATGAGCGCCGTGTTCCAGCGTATGCCGCGATTGGTTCGCGAGCTCGCCGCGAAGACGTCCAAAAAAGTCAAACTGGAAATGGCGGGCGAAAGGACCGAGGTCGACCGGTCGATCATCGAACGCCTCGGCGATCCGCTCACGCACATCATCCGCAATTCGATCGATCACGGCATTGAATCGCCGCAGGACCGGATCGCGGCGGGCAAGGCCGAGGAAGGAACGATCCACCTTTCGGCCGAGCACCGCGGCGGGCGTATCGTCATCGAGATCCGCGACGACGGCGCCGGCATCAATTCCGAGCGCGTGCTCAATAAGGCGCGCGAACGCGGTCTGGTGGGCTCCGACGCCAACCTGAGTGAGGACGAGATCAACAATCTTATTTTCCTGCCCGGCTTCTCGACCGCCGAGAAGGTGTCCGACATTTCTGGCCGCGGCGTCGGCATGGACGTCGTGCGGCGGAATATTCAGGACGTCGGCGGGAGAATTTCTCTGAAGTCCGAGCGCGGGCGCGGCATGACGATCCAGCTGGCCTTGCCGTTGACGCTCGCGGTGATGGATGGAATGGTCATTCGCGTCGGCAATGAAGCCTATGTCATGCCGATGCCCGCGATCGTCGAATGTTTGCGGCCGCCATCGTCCGACATTCACAATCTGATCGGCACGTCCGGCATGTTGAAGCTGCGCGGAACGCTGGTTCCCATCGTGCAACTGAGCGAACTGCTCAACGTCGGCGAGACCACCGCGGCCGCCGAGGAACGGGTCATCATCATCACCGATGGAGGCGAGGGCACCCGGTTCGGCATTGTCGTCGATGAACTTTGCGGCCATCAGCAAGTCGTCGTCAAAAGCATCGAGGCAAGCTACGGCTCGGTACCCGGCATTGCCGGCGCCACAATCCTCGGGAACGGCCGGGTCGCGCTTATTCTCGATGTCGAGAAACTCTCCGATCTCGCCAGTAGTCAAAGCGTTCAAGTCGCCGCGCGCCTTGCAAATGGGGAGACCAAGGCCGTGGCGGCAGCTTGAAGTTAGCGACTTAAGCCGCTCGGTGATTCCGAGAGGTGGTTTTCTAGGAGCAACGAAAATGCCAACCGCAGCAGTCCTCAAGGTCCTCGTCGTCGACGATCAGACCAGCGTGCGGGCTATGACTCGCATGACGCTGGAAATGATCGGTGTGCGGCTCATTCACGAAGCGGAAAACGGCCGCACCGCGATGGATACTGCGTCGCTGCAACCGCTCGATCTGATCATCTCGGACTACAATATGCCGGAGATGGACGGGCTCGCTTTGTTGCGCGCCATTCGCGGCCATCCGGCGGCGCGGAAAGTTCCGTTCATCCTGCTCACCGGGCGCGGCGATCGCGAACTTGTCGTCAAGGCGGCGCAGGCCGGCGCTAATAATTACCTGATCAAGCCGTTCACCGCGGACATTCTGCGGCAGAAGATCGAGCAGGTGATAGGGAAGCTGACCTGATGGACGAAAGTCAGCCGCGTGATCCCAGCTTTCCGCACATCACCGAGATCTCGACCTTCCTGGTCGCGACCGCGATGGTGCTGCGTGAATCGATCATGCGGTATGAGACGACCACGAACCGCATTACGCAGACCTTGTTGACGCAGGCGGACAAGGTCGATCGCGATCTCGTCATGACGATCCAGGAATTTGACCGTTTGCATCAGGAGTTTGCCACGCTCTCGGAGGTCCTCATCCAGGCGGCGGCGAAATCCGGCAAGTCCTGGCTGCGCGAGGAAGGCGGCGGTCATCCCGCGGAGGATACGCTCGCCTCGGTTTCGATCGCCGACCTGAAAGAGCGTCTTATGCGCCGTCTCGGCGCTTCGCTATTGAATTTCGATCCTAACGAATCGGAAGAAGTCGTATTTTAACTTGCGGCGCCGGCCGGCTAACTCGCGATGCGCTTGGCGACCTGCCGCAATCCCTCGGTAAGTTCCGGTACTTGGTCCGGCCGCAAACGGCGATAAGACGCCTGGCGCGCCAGCATCAGCGCATCGATATGACACCTGACCGATTCCATGTTGCACTCGCCGCCGTCCTCGACCAGTTCCAGCATTTCACGGAGCGAGCAGGCGATAAAGGCGAGAAGTTCCACGCCAAGCGTTGCGGCAGCGTGATGCAGTTGACGGCTGCGAAAGACGGCTTGTGAAACCCAGTTTTTCTCGGCCCTGCCGTCCTGCGCCCTTTCGATCAGCGCGATCAGCTTGTCGAGCTCGACGTCGAGCCACTCATCGAATTGCGGCTTGATTTCCTCGATCTTCTCCTGGGCCTTCTCCAGCGCCTTCTCGCGCGAGACGCCGCCCTCGCGCCGCGCCATGGATTGAAAGCGCGTATCCACGTCAAAAATCTTCGCCTCCGGCGACGGGGCTTTGGGCTTTGGCACACCCGGAACTTTGGGCTTTGGTGCATCCGGCGCCTTGGGCTTGGTCATCAATCCTGTCCTGTCTGTACGGCGCTAAACAAGTTGTCGATATCGTCCTGAGCGAGCGTGGGGCCGGCCTCGGCGGCGACCTCGATCTCTTTGTCACCTTTGCGGCGGCCCTCGCCGCCCGGATAGCCTTCAATTTTGAAGCGCCGATCCGGTCCGAAATAGGTCGTCGTGTCGACGAATTTGCGTGGATTGAACGCGACCCAGCTCAGGCGATCGTAAAGGCTCGCCGGCGATATCGGCTTTGCGATCACCATATTGGCTCCAGCGTCGCGGGCGCGTTTGACGGTCGATTCACGTGAGTCATCCGACATTATCAAAATCGGAATTGTGCGGTGCTCGTTGTCCTTTTTGCCGCGGATGGCGCGGGTGAGGGGAAGGCCGCCGTGCGGCGGCAGGTGCGCATCGCAGATCAGAATGTCGATCTTCTGACCGGTCAGCGTGTGCAGGAGAGCGGTGGAGTTGCGGACTTCGAGAATCTTGTTGGAGCCGAATCCTCGCAGCATGCTGTGAACGAGCATCGATATATACGAGCTCGGATCGGCGATCAGAAAGATCAGATCCTTCAGGTTGATGCTCGGGTTTGTCGTCATGCCGCCTCCCCCGGCTGACGCGTCTTAGGCGTCAGCCGGTATAGGTTCGACCTTCCTATCGGCAGCGCCGGCGTCCCTGGGCGCTGTTCTAGTCTTGGCGATCCGAGTTCTCCCGAAACAAGCAAACCGCGCGGCGGCCCGAGGCCGTCGCGGCTGATATAAATCTGACAAATTAAGTCCATCCGATTCGCAATTTCGCGCCCAGACCATTTTCCCTATTTCAACACGATAATTTTGAATAATAAAATTGTGCAAGTTATGGAGTTGGCGGCCGCTTTCGTGCTACAGCGCCGCCCGATTCCAACTCATCTTGTTATATCGGAACAAGCCAAAATCCGGATGGATTTAAGGCTCATTTTACCAGCTTCCATGAACCTGGGTTTGCGTCCGCGTGAGGACGCAATTGCATGGGCGGTCCCGGCTTGGCGTCTCACCCGTACTGAAGATGCCACGGCCGGGGCTTGCTTCCCCGGATCGATTCAATCCGCCCCGCCGTTAACGCGCGCCGAAGCCGGCATGTCGCCGTCCGGACGTGTGGGATGAACTTCGCTTCGGAAGAGTGATAAGAAAGAACACTATTGGCCGTCCGGCACACCGGGCGGTCTTTTTTATGCTTCGCGCCGCACGGGCGCCCGCCAGCGCCACGCTCTATATTAGGCTTTGCGAACAGAGGACTGCACTATGAGCCAGCAACGCCAGCTTCACCTCGGCGCTTTCATGCGGCCGGCATCGATCCATACCGGCGCGTGGCGCTATCCCGGCGCCTGGCCCGACATGAATTTCAATTTTCCGCATATCAAGCAGTGCATCCAGACGCTGGAGCGGGCGAAGTTCGACGCGTTTTTCATGGCCGACCACATGGCCGTGCTCAATATGCCGATGGACGCGCTCAAGCGCAGTCACACATCGACCTCGTTCGAGCCGTTCACGCTGTTGTCGGCGCTGTCGCAGGCGACCGACCGCATCGGGCTGGTCGCGACCGGCTCGACCACGTTCGATGCGCCGTATCACATCGCGCGGCGCTTCGCCTCGCTCGACTGGATCAGCAACGGCCGTGCCGGCTGGAATATCGTCACCACGTCCAATCCCGACGCAGCGCTCAATTTCGGCCTCGACGAACACATGGAGCACGGCGAGCGCTATCGCCGTGCGCGCGAATTCTACGATGTGGTGACAGGGCTTTGGGACAGTTGGGCGGACGACGCCTTCGTCCGCGACGTCGAAGACGGCATTTTCTTCGATCCGTCGAAAATGCACGTGCTCAATCACAAGGGCAAATATCTCTCGGTGCGCGGGCCGCTCAATATCGCGCGACCGATTCAAGGTTGGCCGGTGATCGTGCAGGCCGGCGCTTCCGAATCCGGCCGCCAGCTCGCCGCTGAGACTGCGGAGGCGGTGTTCACCGCGCAAAGCAATCTCGAAGCCGGCCGCGAGTTCTATGCCGACGTCAAAGGCCGCATGGAAAAACTCGGCCGCGCGCGCGACCACATGAAAATCCTCCCCGCCTGTTTTGTCATAGTCGGCGACACCGTGGAGGAAGCCAAAGCCAAGCGCGCCAAGCTCGACAGCCTGGTCAATTACGCCAATGCTGTCGCCTCGTTGTCGATCGCGCTCGGCCACGACGCCTCGAAATTCGATCCCGACGGACCGCTGCCGGATATTCCAGAGAGCAATGCCTCGAAGAGCGGGCGCGAGCGCGCCATTGCGCTCGCCCGGCACGAAAATCTGACCGTGCGCCAATTGGCGCAGCGGCTCGGCGGCTATTCCGGCCTCGCCATGGTCGGCACGGCGCAAACCATCGCCGACGAGATGGAGGAGTGGCTCGAAACTGAAGCGTCGGACGGTTTTACCGTGATGTTTCCATACTTGCCGGGCGGGCTCGACGACTTTGCCGAGCGCGTCGTTCCCGAATTGCAGCGCCGCGGCCTGTTCCGCCGCGACTACGAGGGTACGACATTGCGCGATCATCTCGGCCTGCCGCGGCCGAAAAATCGTTTTTTTCAAAATTAGACCGGCGACCCTGATCGAATTGCAGGGGATTCCGGCACGCCGTAGAGTGGGGCAGGGTCGTTAGAGGAAACGCCATGTCTGAAGCGGGTGCGCGCGCGGCTGCGCCCGGCCGGCCGGAGCCGGTCGAAACCGCAAGCCTCGACGAATTGCGCGCGCTGCAACGCGAGCGGCTGCAGGCGTCGATAGCCCGTGCCTATGGGCACGTGCCGCATTATCGCAAGACGTTCAAAGCCGCTGGCTTTGCGCCCAGCGACTTAAAAAGCCTCGACGATCTGCAAAAGCTGCCGTTCACGAGCAAGGAAGATTTGCGGCAGAACTATCCGTTCGGCATGTTCGCAGTGCCGATGGACGAGAT
>Ga0181537_10000729_pt1 | contig 30598 bp, 34 predicted proteins | sample PEATcosm2014_Bin_39_FD_119765 | JGI IMG/M metagenome (GOLD analysis project Ga0181537, IMG submission 119765) | Peatland microbial communities from MTU Mesocosm Facility, Houghton, MI, USA - PEATcosm2014_Bin23_10_metaG | ecosystem: Environmental > Terrestrial > Soil > Wetlands > Peat | place... | reverse complement strand
CCTGACCGCCGTGCACGTGCATTTGCTCTTTGCACGCGCTACGCTGTGCCTTGGCAGGGGTGCCAGCCGGATGGGACCGGCGCACTCACCATGTCCGCGATGCCGCGCAGCGAGACAGCCGCAGGCCGCCGCACGGCGCTCCAGCGCGGGCAGGCCCTCCCCCCCGCAACCCCCGGCGGCGCACCCGGCTACCCGGTCACCGACGCCGCCCACTGGGACAAGGCCCGCCAGGCTGTAGGCCGCGTAGCCGACCCGGGCCGCCGCGCCTCCCTCGCGAAGCTCCTGCGCAAGACCGCCCCCATGGTCGGCCGCACCGCAGCGCTCGGGAAGTCCTGGGCCGCCCCGGCAGGCGCGCAGCTGGCAGCTTCCGGCGGTGGAGGCGGAGGCGCCGGCGTCACCTACCTGCTCTCCGAGACCACCAAGGACGACCAGGGCCACACGCTCACCTGCCCCGAGTGCGGTCACGTGGCCCCCGCCGGCGACTTCGGCGCGTCCGGCGCCAGCCTCGACAAGTCCCCCGGCCTGCTCCGCACCCCCGCGCCGGGCACCGGGTCAGTCCGCTCCGGGGCGGCGGTGACCGTCCGGGGCGGCGGCGCCTCCCACGCCCTCGCCAACGGCACCCGCCAGGCCCTCGAACTCGCGTCCGGCACCCTGACGGCCCGCCGCCACCCCATCCACGGCCCCATGGACGTCCTGGTAGCCCGCAGCGACGACGGGACGGCGGTCCTGCGCCACCGGCACGGCGGCGCCCAGATCGCCAGCCTCCGCAAGACAGAGGCGGGCAAGTGGGTCGCCACCGTCAACGGCACCGACCTCGCCCCCCGCGACCACCAGCGCACCGCCCTCATGGAGGCGGTCGGCACGTGGAACTCGGCCGTCACCGGGGCCCTCCATCCCGCGTCGGCGCCCCTCCAGCCCCCGCCGCAGCAGACGGAGTTGATGCGCGAGTACGGCATCCCCGCCATCCGCGCCCTCGCGACTCCCGCCACGGGGGCAGGGGCAGGCCCCAGGATCACCATGGCCGGCGGGACGGACGACGGCACCGACGAGAACGGGCTCACGCCCAAGGGGCAGGCCATCTACAAGAAGCTGATGGCGAAGGGCTTCCCGGCCGCCCGCGCGCTGGCGTTCGCCAAGAACTCGCAGCGGACCAGGCCGGGCGCGTTCGGCAAGACGGCAGCGGCGTGAGGTGACCGCCGCCGTCCTGACCCCCTTCACCGCCGATGACGCGGTGGAACTCGGCAACCGGGCGTGGCGCAAGAAGCTGCTGCCCGTCGGCGAGGTTGAGTACAAGGGCCGGATGCTGCACTTCACCCGCGACTACCTCGGCCGGCTCGTGCAGGCGTTCAACTCCCGCGCCTACGACCAGGTGCCCTTCCAGCTCGCCGACGCCGCGAACACCCACACCAACGATCCCGAGAGGACGCGGGGCGAGATCACGGCGATGGAGCTTGGCGACGACGGCCTGTACGTCACCGCCGTGGTGACCCCCGACGGGGAGAAGGTGCTGCAGGCCAACCCGAAGCTCGGCGTGTCCGCCCGGATCGTGGAGGACTACGCCCGCTCCGACGGCCGCCACTTCCCCCAGGCCGTCCAGCACGTCCTGGGCACCCTGGACCCCCGCATCCCCGGCCTCGGCCCGTGGCAGGCGATCGAGGCCGCTTCTCCCGTCCCGGACACGGTCATCGACCTGTCCGGCGGGACGTTCGCGGGCACCGTCGACCTGGACTGGACCGCCGTCAACGAGGAACGCGCCGGGGAGAAGGCCCACGACACGGCGTCGGCGACGGCGAAACGGGACTGGATGGAGGCCCGCGGCGGCGCCGGGGCACCAGCAGCGGGGCTGCACGGCAAGCAGGTTCTCGGCCGCACCGCGCAGGGGAACACGGTCCGCGGCCAGTACGACCACGGCTCCGGGCAGGTGCTCGACAAGTACGGCGGCCGGACCCCGGTCACCCACGTCCAGGCCGCGGACGCGCCCGCCCCGCTGCCCGCCTCGGCCCCGCCGTCGATGCCGGGCGACCTGTTCGCCGGCCGTGACGGCGGCATCGACCTCACCACGGAAGCACCTGAAGGGACGGCCGCCATGGCGGATCTCGACGCGCTCACCGACGAGCAGAAGGCCCGGCTGGCGAAGCTCCTCGAGCTTCCCGACGACCAGCTCGACGCGCTCGCCGCGGGCGGGATGGTCCTGACCGCCGCCGAGCTGGAGGCCCTCACCGGCCCGGACGACGGCAGCGGCGAGGACGGCGGGCTGACCGACGCCGAGCTTGACGAGCTTGTCGCCGCAGCCGGGGAACTGGACGCCGCCGGGCTGCTCGGCGACGACGGGGCACCCGTGAACGGGACGGCCGACTACGAGGGGGAGCCCGTGAGCGCGGGACTGAGCGCCGAGGCGCAGTTCGCCATCAACCTGGCCAACGCACGCGCGGAGGAGACGCAGCGGGAGCTGTCCGTCATCACCGCCCGGCTGCGGGAGGAGGACTACCAGGGCGAGAAGCGCCGCCTCGCCGACCTGGGCGTCCCCCCGTACATCACCGAGCTTGCCCGGCCGCTGCTGGAGGGCGCGGGGCACGCGGTGGAACTGGCCAACGGCAGGACGGTGGATTCCGGGGCGATCATGCGCCGGGTCCTGACCGAGTACGCCCGCCAGGCCCGTCTCCTGGACCTCGGCGCGGAACTCGGCTCCCCGATGGACGAGCCGGAGGACGCGGTGCGCGAGCAGGCGGACCAGCAGCGCGACGACATCGTAAGCCGCTACAAGGCCATGACGGGCCTGAAGTGACCCGCCCGGAACAGCGAAAGGCACGGACATGAGCACACAGGACCGGGCGGCAGCCGACCAGGACGCCGCTGAGCGCCGCGAGGCCGAGCTGCAGGCCGCCGCCGACAGTCTCGCCGCGCAGCGCGACGCGCAGGACGAGGCCATCGCGCAGAAGCGGCTCGCGGAGGACGAGGAGCTGGCAGACACGCGGCGGGAGCAGGACCGGGTGCTCGCATCGGCCCGCGCCCGTGTCGCCGCCGCCGCGGCGGAGGTGCAGCACGCCGTGGACGCCCTGCCGGACGGCGGCCACCAGGGCTCCCGGCTGCGGGTGGCCAACGCCGAGCTTCAGGCCGCCCTCTCCGATCACCTGGACGTCGCCCCGGAACCGGCCGCCCCGGACGCCCCGGCTGACGCGGAGTAGGAGAAGCCCATGTCAGCGGTCCTCCCGCACTACACCAGGGGCCCGGCGAACTACCAGACCGCGGCCCTGGTCTACGGCGGCCAGTTCGTCACCCCCGACACCGCCACCCCCGGCACCACCGACCTGACGGTCAAGCCGTCGGTCGGCGGGTCGTCGGCGGCCGGGGACATCAACATCCTCGGGGTGGCGGGCGCCGACGCGAACGTGATCCTCGCCCAGACCGGGGCGGTGAACTCCTACGGCCAGCCCCTCATCGACATCTCCGTCCTGACGGACTACGTGGCGGTGTACGCGGGCGGCTGGGACATCTGGTGCTGGTACGGCGGCCAGGCAGCCCCCGGCGAGCTTCTCGTCGTCGGCGCCGCGTCCGGTGTCGGCGTCAACGGGACGGTGTGCGGGACCGCCCACTCCCCGTACTACGGCTCGACGGGCGCCTCGGCGATCACCCCGGCCTACAACAACATCGTGGCCCGCTGCACCCACCCGGGCGGGGTGTCCTCGGCGATGCTCACCCAGCAGATCGGCGGCTCCGGTGCCGCGTCCTACTTCCTCGGCCGCTGCCGGGTCCTCTGAGAGGGGACTAGAACATGCCTACAGGCGCGAGGGGTTACAGCGACGCTCCCCGGATCACCGTCAACGAGCTGCTGAAAGACCCCCTGGTCATCCCGGCCCTGATTCTGGATATCACGCAGAACGAGTTCATCATGGACTCGGTGCTGCGGATGGGCGGCGCGGCCCCCTCGGGCGCGGTGCGGTACAGCGAGTCGACGCCGCTGTACGCCGACGACTTCCCCGAGATCCGGCCCGAGTTCGGTGAGGTCCCCGTCGTCCCGACCAGCATCGGCGTGCCCCGCGTCGTGTTCTCCCACGAGCGCGCGATGGCGATCATGGTCAGCGACGAGATGCGGCGCCGGCAGGCCATCGACCCCGTGACCCGGCAGCTGCTCCAAGTCAAGAACACGATGGTGTATTCGTGGAATACGGCGTTTTACAGCGCCGTAGTCGCGAACGCATCCATTCAGACGCTGGCTGTCGCCAATCCGTGGGCTTCCGCGTCGGCGACAATCCGGTCCGATATCGCGCAGGCTGTTTACCTGGTCGAAAATGCCAACATCGTGTCCCCGTCCGGCGTCACGCAATGGCTCGGATTTGAAGCCGACACCATGATCGTGAACCACGGCACCAAGAACACGCTGCTCCAGTCGAGCACTTTCGCCGCGCCGTACATCGGCGACATCGCTTCCGAAAACCTCCTCTACACTGGGGTTTTGCCCCAGAAGATATTCAACCTCGACGTTCTCGTATCGCGTCAGGTCCCGGCCGGGAATGCCATCATAATGCAGCGGCATAGGGCAGGCTTCTTCGCCGATGAATTGCCGTTCCTCGCCGGTCCCCTTTACCGCGAGGAAAGCCGCAAAACCTGGAGGTCGGACACCCAGAGGAGTTCGGCAATTGGGCTCGACCAGCCATTGGCCGTCGCTTTGCTTTCGGGAGTGTGAATTATGGCGGACACTGCTACCGCTGCAGAGACCCGGCCGCTCACCGATGCCGAGCGGGACACGCTGACCGGGCTGCTGGCTCGCGACAAGGGCACCCCGTCTGCCCGCGTAGGCGAGCCGTACGTCGCCTTGATCAACCTGTCTGTCCCCCGCCGGGGTGACAAGGACCGGGCCACCGACCTTGTGATGGCCGGGGAGACGGTCTACCTCACCGAGGAGGAGGCCCGGTCGTTCAGCCGCCACGGCGTCCGCGACGGACGTCAGGTCGACGTGCTGCGGAAGCTCACCGGCCCGGGCGGCAGCAGCGAGCCGGCGCCCAGGATCCTGCCCCGCCACGTCTCCGGCCGCCTGTTCCGCCCCACGACCCCGCCGCCCGGCTCCGACGCCCCCCGCCCGGACCCGGAAGGCTCGTCCCGCATCCAGGTGCTGGACGACGGCCGCGCCCCGGAGGGGGCCGAGCCAGCGAAGCCGGACGACGCGGAGATGGCCGACCATCTGCGTGAGACCGTCCAGGCCGACGCGATCGACCTGCCGCCCCGCAACAGCCGCACCCGCGGGAGCCGGTAGCCCATGCCTTACAGCGGCGCGGCGATCCAGCCGGCGGAGGTCACGGGACTGACCTGTCCCCGCTGCTGGTTCACCGCGCCCATGATCCCCCTGGCCGCGCTGACGGTCCGCTGCACCCGGTGCGAGTGGCCGTTCACGCTAGCCGCCCCTGTCCTCGCTGCCGCGCCCGCGTTCCCGGCCACCACCGTGGCGGTCGTCAACCCGTACGCCACGCCGGTCTCAGCCGTCATCGCCGCGAACGGCGCCACGATCACCGCGGTCACCGTCAGCGGCGTCTCGGCCGGGACGACCGCGGGCACCTACCTGATACCTGCCGGGGGCAGCATCTCGGCCACGTTCACGGTAGCGACTCCCACGTGGACGTGGGCGCTGCCCGCCATCAGCGCCACCGTGACCGCGGGAGGGACAGCGCTGACGTTCGCGCCGACGGGAACGAACACGGCGTTCGCGCTCGGCCAGGTGCTCATCGTGGACCCCGCCGGCACGTCGGACGTGGTGACGGTGAACGGCGCCCCGTCGGCCACGAGCGTGCCGGTGAACTCGCTGAACTCGGCGCACAACTCCGGGGTGCTCGTGGCCGTGGCCGCCATCAGCCCGCAGCTGTCCGGCGTCGAGGCCGTGCCCAAGACCAGCTACTGACCGGGAGGTGACCGCATGACGTTCGGCCGCTACGTGCTGACCGCCGATGTGACCATCCCCTGGCCCGCTACGTGGTCGGAGATCATCCAGGGTGCGGCGAACGTCCCCGTGGCCACCCCCGCGATGCCCGCCACCGGGGTCGCGGAGGCTAACGGCGCCGGGGTCGACATCGCCGTCACGGTCACCGGGGGGACGGTCACCGCGATCAACGTGGGCTCCAACGCCGCGAACCTCACCGCGACCGGCCTGACCTCCGGGACGGTCATCGTCCGGGACGGCTACGCGGTCTCCGTCACATACTCCTCGGCCCCCACGTGGGTCTGGATGGCCGCCCAGATGCCGCAGTCCGGGTCCTCGTCCATGACCGCCGCGGTGTCCAGCCCGGCACCGGCCGGCGGGCAGCTGGGGACCATCTGGCAGACCACCTTCCTGCAGGGATCGCCGCTGTGGCTCGACACGGGCGGGCAGCTGTACGCGGCGATCGGGTCCGGGAACCTCCGTGCGTGGATCGACGGCACCGACAACGTCGGGCACGGGCACTGGGGACTGAGCAACTGATGAGAGGCGCGTCGTCATGATCATCCAGCCAGCGGTTCCCGCAACCTCGCCCGCGGGGCTCACGAACTTCGCCACCAACACCTCGGGCAGCAACGCCTACGTGTCCGTGGGCGCCAACGGCGCGACGATGGCCAACTACTGGGTGTCAGGCGTGTCGGTGGCCACGTCGGCGGCGGCGTTCATGATGACCGTCCCGCCCGGCGGCACCTGCGCGCTGCAGTACACCGTCGCGGTCCCCGTCTGGTACTGGTCGCCGTACACCCTGGCGCTTCCCGCGTCCACCGTCGCGGCGGTCAACACGACCGGGAAGAACCTGTCCGTGGTGTTCCTGGGGTCCGGGTCGGTCTCCGCGGTCACCGTCAACGGGCTCACGACGAACCTCGTCCAGGCCCCGGCCGCGTACACGTCGGGGACTCCGCTGCCCGCCGGGGCGTCGATCGCGGTCACCTACACCGGGGCGCTGGCGTGGGCGTGGCTGGACCCGATCGACCTGTCCCTGCCGCACAGCGACGGCACCATGTACTCGCAGCCCAACACGGTGGCACCGACCGGGGCGGGCGGGTACAGCCCGCAGAACGCCCTGCCGTACGCCTCGCACGCGGCCACGGGATCGCCCGGTTACGGCGTGGGCGTGAGCAACTAGCCATGTCCCAGTACCCGCAGCGCGTGCTAGCCGACACCGTAGTGACGTGGGATTCCCACGCCTCCGGGGTGCCGGTGACCACGTTCGTGCGGCACGGGACGGTCGTGGACCTCGTGCCGGGCTCGGCTCTGGCGGGCGCCTACGGCGGGGGATCGGGCAACCTGTCCGGCGTCATCCCGGTCAGCCAGCGCGGCAACGAGGCGTGCTGCTCGAGAGCGGCGGTATCAAACTGATGTCGGCAAATCCGAGGGTCGTCGCGGTGGACACCACCTTCGCCTGGGATGGCGCCACCCAGCGCCTTGCCCGCGGCACCGTCCTGGACGTGCCTCCCGGCTCGGCGCTGCTCGCCGCGATCGGCCCCCGGAATCTCGTTCCCCTCGGTGCCACGACACCCCTGCCGGAGCCTCCCGTTACCGATGCAGCGACGGAAGCGCAGGCGGCCCCGAGGCGCACCCGCGCGGCCAGGAACGGCGCGGCGAAAGACGACGGCGGGGAGGTGACCTGATGGGCGCGAGCATGTACGTCGTCAACAAGAAGACCACGTTCACCTATGACCACTGCCAGGTCACCTACAGCAAGGGCATGGTCATCGACGTCCCGGCCGGGTCCGCCCTGCTGGCCGCGATCGGGGCGGGGAACCTGACCGCGCTGACTCCCGCGCAGATCGCGTCGCCGGGCTCGCTCGGCCCCGAATCCGACACCGAGCACATGGGCGGAGGGCAGTACTGATGCTCGCAGCAATCGGGCTCGTCCTGTACATAATCGCGGCCATCCTCGAGCTGGTCAGCAAGTACACGGACAAGGTCATCTGGCTGGTGATCATCGGCGGCGCGCTGGTCGCCTGCGACGTGATCTGGGGCTGGCGGCGTCACGGGGCCGGCTATTACCGCCGCGGTGCGCCATGACCATGCCCGTGGCCTCCGGCACCCTGTACGCGAGCGTCACCGACCTGCGGAACGTGATGGCGGGCACCGACTCCGGCACCGGCACCGCGGACGCGCTGACCGACGCTCAGCTCACCCTCGCGCTGTACGCGGCGTCGAACAGGGTTTCGGTGTTTGCCGGCAACGTCTATGACTCCTCCACCCCGCAGGCCAATCCGCCGGCGATCCTGCACGACTTGGCTCTCGATCTCGCGTGCTTCTGGGCGTACAAGACATATCTCAAGAGCAAAAGCATCGAGGTCACGCATCCGGCGTACATCGCATATCGCGATGCGATGTCGATCCTGGAGGCGGTGCGCGACGGCAAGATCCTTCTCGATCCGGTGGCCGCGCCGGGGATCGGGTCTGAGACTGGTGTTCTGATCAACCGGATACCCCCGATCTTCACCGGCAACGATTCCAACACCCGCGTTTCCCCGACCACGGGCGTTTTGGAGGCCGATGTGCCTCTTGGCCAGTGGTCGCCGCGCGGCATGGGCTGGGGAGACGGTGCCGGGACGGTCTACCAGGGATGACCAGATACCCGCTCGTGTGGCTGAGCATCACCACCGGCAGAGAGCCCGCAGCGACATCCAGCCTGACGTCGAACATCCCGCTGCCTATCACGATCAAGCGCGTGCTCGTGGCGGTGGCGTGATGACGGGAACCTTCACGCAGCGGATAGACGAGCTGGAGAAGCGGATCGGCAGCGGCAGGCTGGCCGGGTCGGTTACGGTCGACCAGGTTTACGCTAAGTATCAGCATGAACGCATGGAGCTACATCATCCTAGGGGCGGATCCGCCAAGTACCTCCAGAAGCCGCTCATGGAGCACTACCGGGACTACCTGACCGACTACGCGCGGACAGTCCTGGACGATGGCGGACAGCCTGCCATGAAGCGGTCGATGGAGCACCTTAGCGATCAGGTTGAGATCACGGCCCCCCGGGAATGGGGGGATCTCCGCGACAGCGGGCACCCGCAGGTCACTCAGGGCGGCAGGACCCTCTACGACCGGCCCCCGAAGGCCGCGAGGCTGTCCAGGGAGGAGCTGAAGGCCAAGTCCCGGGCCATCCTCCGCATGCGCCTCGCCGAGGGCCTGACCGTCTACTTCACCAAGCACGGCAAGGTCTACCGCATCCCCGGCAAGAACGAGCCGCACGCGCTGAGGGGGCGCCTGTGACCTCCGTGACCGTGGCCGGAATGACACTGGAAGGCGAGAACGACATCATGCAGCCGCTCGCTGCCGTGGTGTGCATCAAGGGACTGGATGAGGACGGGAAGGTCTGCTACTGGTCCCGCGCCACCGAGGGCCTGAGCACCACCGAGGCGCAGGGTATGGCCCTGGGGCTGCTGGATGACCTGCGCGAGGCGAGGTGCCGCACATGACCACGCCCGCCGTCATCACCACGCCCCGCACGCAGGTCGTCATCGGCTTCCTCACCGCCGCTGGCTGGGATGTGACACAAGAGAGTGGTTACCCGCTCTACGCCGGCCCGGAGATCCTCGTCTCCCCCGACCGGGCCGTGTTCATCACCCCTACCCCCGGCCCCGGCTACACGACGGAGGAGGGCGGGACGGACGCCTGGGGGTTCCAGGCCCGTCTCCGCGGCCCGTCCGACGACCCGGTGGCGGCGATGGCCGGGGCGCAGCTCCTGGACTGGACGATCCTCACCGCGCTCACCCCCGCCTGGGTTAACGGAGTCCGGGTCATCAGCTGCCAGCGGCTCGGATCCACCCCGTCGCCGCTTCCCCTGGACCCCTCAGACCGCCGCTTCGAGTACACAGCCGACTACATCCTCATCACGGGAGTGACCTGACATGGCCCTGAACCGCTGCCTGGTGACCCCCGTCAACATGGGCCAGTCGTCGTTCTCCGCCGGCGGCACCCTGCCGCAGGCGGCCCCCGCCTACGGGATCGACGCGGCCGGGACCGGGGGGACGGCGTTCGCTACCACCTGGGCGTCCGGCGGCCCCTACACGGGGATCATGTTCCCGAACAACGGGCAGTGCTGGGTGTACATCTACTGCGGCGCGACCCTGGGCGGCCAGGTGCAGATCCTTCAGGGCCGCAAGGTGGAGGGCCAGCTGCCCCCGCCCGCCACGTTCGGGCCGATCCTGGCCGCGACCACCACGTACTTCCTGCCGCCGATGTCGCCGCAGGACTTCAACCAGCAGGACGCCACCGCGTACGGCGGCGGCACCGCCCCGGGTGGCGCGACGGCGGCGCTCGGCCTCGCCATCCTCACCGCCGGGGTCGGCCTGACCTGCATCGACTTCACGACCACCACCACGCTGGCCGTCCGCGTGTACCAGGTCAGCCAGGTGTCCCCATGACCCAGCCCGGCACGCCGGGACCGCAGCCCGGACCACCGCCAGAGCCAGCGCCGCAGGAGGCACCGATGACGACAGCACAGCCGCCGGCAGCAGGCAAGCCGCCAGCCGGGACGGAACCGGCGGGAGACAGGCAGGACCCGTCCGGCCGCGCCGCGCAGCTCGAGGACGAGCTTGCCGTCCTGCGGGCCGAGGCGGTCGCGGGCGCCAAGGTGCTCATGCAGATCGCCGAGGGCAGCCCGCACGTGGCGATCACGTTCGGCGGCGTCACCGTCGGCACCAGCCCCACCCCCGTGCCCGCGCACATGGCCCCCGCCCTCGCGGAGGCCGCGGCGGGCGCGGGCGTGACCCTCATCCAGACGGAGGCCTGACATGGCCGGCGCACCGCTGCTGTACACCCCGCCCGGCTACACCACCACCAACGTGACGTACGGGATCGGGATCGCGTTCACCGCCGTCACCGGCACGTCGGTGCCGTCGGACCAGAACCTGGGCGTCGGGACGGCGTGGACCGGGCTGGGCTGGGCGTACGTCGGCGCCACCCTCGACGGCGTCACCGTCACCTTCGCCCCGACGACTCAGAACATCGTGATTGAAGAACAGCCGACCCCGGTCGGCGTCGCGGTCAGCACGGCGGACCTGACAGTGACGATGAACCTGTCCGAGGAGACGCTGAGCAACGTCAACCTGTCCTGGGGCAACGGCGGGACGATCGCGGTCACCGCCCCCGGCGCCAGCCAGCCCGGCAAGTCGGTGCTCACCCTGTCGACCAACTTCCAGTCCATGTCGGTGGCGCTGGTCGGGAAGAACGCCTACGGGTACGCCGGGGTGCTGTACATCCCGACCGTGATCAGCGCCGGCCAGGTGCAGACCGCGTACCGCAGGGCCGCGCAGCAGCGCGTCTACCCGCTCACCCTCTCGGCGATCTGCCCGTTCCAGTCCATCACTTGGAGTGAGCTGACGGCAATTGCGACCTCCTGAGCACGTCACAGCCCTTTTCCGAACACGACTACGATAGCACGGAGCGCCGCTTATGCCCTCTTTCGACGCCGGGTCGGTGGTCGAGCCGATCCACATCAGGCTGCTGCCGTACGCCGACTTCGACGCCGACGTCCGGGAGCCGTCCGACAAGCAGCTGGGCGAGTTCCTGGCCGGGCTGAAGCGGCTGATGCGCGGCGGCCTGGCGTCGATGGGGATCAGCGGGGAGGTCGACACCCGCGACCCGGAGGCGACGATCAGGGCGCTGGACGAGCTGGAGCCGGACAAGTTCGTGGAGGTCATGTCCGACCTCGCGGACCTGCACTCGAAGCTGTGCAGCGGCAAGCCGACCAGGGCGCAGATCCTCGCGGTGCCGGTTCCGCGGCGGATGCTCCTGTTCGCGTTCCTGCAAGGCGAGGTGATGTCCCCGGAACCCGTGCCCGCCGATGGCGGGCAGCAGCAGAACGGCCTTCGTCTCGCAGCCGGTCAGTAGTCCTCTACTGCGCTAGGAGATTCCTTCAGATCGGGGCGGATGAGTGGGACGCCCTGCCGTGGGACGTGCAGCAGTGCTACCTGGACGGGATGGCGGAGGACCCGGACGTGCCCCTGTCCCTGCAGGGCGGCGGGCAGGAGGCGGGTGACAGGCAGGAGGAGGTGCGCGACGTGCTCCCCATCACGACCCGTGCCGTGCCCGCGCCCGCCGTCATCGACCTGGACTCCATGATCACCAGCCTGGACTCCGAGCGCGCAGCCCGCCGGGGGCAGTCGTGAGCACGTACGACGCGGGCGCGATCCAGGCCTCGCTGTCGGTCGACACCGCGAAGGCGAAAGCCGATCTCGACAAGATCAAGGCCGAGGTCAAGGAGCTGGAGAAAGACCACCGCATCAAGATCACGGCGGTCTTTGACAGTGGCAGTTTGTCCAAGGCGAGAAAGATGTTCGCCGACCTCGACAACATGCTCAGCCGGGACGCGATCTCACGGCTGAGAAGCTCCCCGCAGGGCTCGGTCCTCGGCGCCCTGGACGCGCTGTTCAGCCCGCATCCGCTCACCGGAGCCCCGTCCGCGCAGCAGGCGGCCAGCGGGGGCCTGCTCGGGCGGATGGTGTCCGACCAGGGCGGCGGCGGGGGCGTGTCCGCGGCGTCAGGCAGCAGCCAGGGGTCGTCGTCGGCGCAGAACACGGTCCGGGACGTGCTGACCGGGAAGCAGCCCGGCAACGTCACCACCACCGACACGATCAGCCAGAAGGTCACCGGGACCGGGCCGGGCAACACCGAGACGACCGACACGGTGAAGGAGAAGGTAGACGAGCAGTCCCGGGAGGAGGTGATACAGGACTCCAAAGACACCGGGGACAAAGCCGGGGAAGGGTTCTCGGGCACGTTCGGCTCCCGGGTCGATGACATGCTGCGGGACTTCCGCACCAAGATGGGCAGCGCCGGGAACGACGGCGGCGCCGACATCGGGAAGGGCGTCCTCGGCGGGATCGGGCCGGGCATCGCCGGGGTCGGCGCGAAGATGGGCCTGATGGTGACCGGCGTCGGCACCGCGCTGGCCACCCTGCCCGCCATCGCCGGGATTGCCGGTCTGGGCATCGGCGTGGCCATGATCGGCGGGGCGGTCGCGGAGGTGATCAAGGGCAGCCCGGAGCTGACCGCCCAGTTCAAGAAGATCGGCACCGGCGCCAGCGACGTGCTGAAGCAGGCCGCCGCGCCGCTGATCCCCGCCCTGCACGCCGCGCTCGCCCAGATCCCCGGCATGATCCGGTCGGTCGAGCCTGAGCTGGCCGGCCTGTTCAAGGTGATCGCCCCGCAGGTCGGCGGGATCGTCTCCGGGCTCGGCCCGATCATCAAGGGCCTGGTCAGCGTCATGTCGGCGGCGGCGCCCGCGTTCGGCGCGTTCATCGGCGGCGTGGAGAAACTGGTCTCCAATATCCTCCCCGGCCTGGCGACGGTGATCAGGGCGACGGTCCCGTTCGTGTCCCAGTTCGGCGGCATCCTCGCCACCCTCGGGAAGAACCTGGGCGGCCTGTTCTCCGCCGCCGCTCCCGCCGTGGGCGCGTCGATGAAGGTGCTCGGCTCGCTGCTGGACCTGGTCGGCTCCCTGCTGCCCGTGCTGGTCAAGCTGGGCGGGCTGTTCGCCGACGCGCTGGCCCCCGCGATCACCACCTTCGCCGGGGTGGTCAGGTCGCTCACCCCGTTCCTCACCACGGTCGGCGGCATCCTCGCCAGCCTGGCCGGGGCGGTGCTCGGCGACCTGTCCTCGGCGTTCGGCGCGCTGGCCACGTTCCTCACCGACATCGCCCCGTCGCTGAACACGTTCGCGAAGACGCTCGGCCTGGTGTTCACCACGCTGGAGAACAGCGGCGTGTTCGCCATCCTCGGCGACGCCCTCGAGGATCTGGCCGCCCCGCTCGCCGCATTCGTCGCCGCGCTGGTCGACGGGCTCGCCCCCATCCTGCCGCCCGTCTTCACCGCCATCGGGCAGATCGCGGGCATCCTGGCGGGCGGGCTGGCGTCGGCGGTCGCCGCGGTGCTGCCGCCGCTGACCACGCTGGCGACCACCGTGCTGTCCGCCATCGCCGACGTTCTCCCCGTCATCCTGCCGCTGCTCACTGACCTCGCGGGGATCTTCACCGTCGCCCTGGTCGCCGTGGTCAAGGGGGTCGCGGACGCGCTGTCCGACGTCATCGCGTTCCTGCCGCCGGACGTGCTGAAAGCCATCGCCCTGGCCCTGGCCGGCATCGTCGTGTCCGTCAAGGCCCTGGCGCTGGGACGGGCCGCGTTCGCCGGGCTGTCCGCCATGGTGACGTCGCTGCAGAAGCTGTTCGGGATGGGGGAGGCCGGCGGCGGTGCCGCTGAAGAGGCCGCCACCGGGATGCAGGACGCCGGCGACACCATGACCGAGGCGGCTGCCGCGATGCAGCGGGCCGCCGACACGATGGCGGGTGCCGCGGGCAAGGAGGGCGCAGCGGGGGATGCCGAGGGCGCGGAAGGCGGCGCCGCGGCAGCGGGCGGAGGTGAGGCCGCGGCCGGCGGGGAGGAGGCCGCGGAGGCCGCGGGCGGGATCGGGATCGCCGGGGCCGCCGCGGGACTCGCGCTGGTGCTCGCCCCGCTCGCCATCGGGGCCGTCATCGCCGGGGTGATCAAGGCGACGAACGGGAACCAGCTCGCCCCGTTCGTGGCGGCCCTGGTCAACTCCTCCGCCGCGAAGTTCCAGCAGGCGAACACCACCAGCGCGCAGAAGCAGATGGCGTCCGCGATCAGCCAGATCACCGATGCGTTCAACGGCGAGGAGAAAGGCGCGTCCGCCGCGTCGGGCGCCCTGGATGACTACACGGCGGCGGTCCAGGCCAACGGGGTGAAGTCCGCGCAGGCCCAGGCGGCCCGCAGCCAGCTGATCACCGACCTGATCAGCGCCGGGGTGAACTCGGTCAAGGCCCTGGAGGACGTCCAGGATTACAACGAGGCCATCGCGCAGAACGGGGTCAGCTCCGCCCAGGCGCAGGCGGCACGCCAGCAGCTCATCACCGACATCATCAGCACCAGCTCGAACGCATCCCAGGGACGCCAGGATCTCAACAACTTCTCCCTCGCCGTCCAGGACGACGGGGCGAAGTCCAGCGCCGCGCAGGCCGCGCGGACGCAGCTGATCGATGACCTGGAGAAGTCCGGGCTGAACGCGCAGACCGCCACCGGGCTGGTCGACGGGCTGGCCACGGCGATCGGCAAGCTGCACGGCGCGAACATCACGATCACCATGAAAGGCGACGGGACCTACACGATCACCGAGGTGGGGAACCAGTCCCAGGGGACCGCGGAGGCGCTGGAGCAGGGCGGCGGCCGGCTCGTGCAGGCCACGGGCGGCTACATCTCCCAGGGCACCACCGGCACCGCCGACGACGTGCCGGCCTGGCTGTCCAAGGGCGAGTACGTCATGCAGGCATCGTCGGTGGCCCGGTACGGCACGCCGATGATGGACGCGATCAACGCCGGGAAGTACGCATCCGGCGGCGCGGTCGACGGCGGGAACCTGACCCCCGGCTACATCGCCGGGATGGCCAGCACGTTCCAGTCGCAGGCGACCGCCGCGATGGTGGCGGCAATGAAGGCGTCGATGGCCGCCGCGGTCAAGGCCGCCGCTGCCGCCGCGTCGGCTGCCGCGATGGCCAGCACGGCGGGCATATCGAACGCGTCGGGCCTGGCCGCGCTGACCGCGGCAGCCAAGGCCCACGGGTGGACGGGGGCGCAGCTGCAGGCGCTGCTCGGCGTGGAGGCCCGCGAGGACGCGAGCATGAGCCTGACCGCCCAGAACCCCACATCCTCGGCGTACGGGATGGCCCAGTTCATCGGCGGGGCGTCGGAGTACGCCACGTACGGGGGCAATTCGACCACCTACGCGGGCCAGGCCACCGCGATGGCCAACTACATCGCCCAGAGGTACGGGACTCCGGAGGCCGCCCTCGCCCATGAGCAGGCGTACGGCTGGTACGCATCCGGCGGCCCGGTCTCGCCGTGGCCGTGGACGCAGCCGGGAGGCGGCTCCGGTGCCCCGTGGATGCAGCCGGGCGGTTCCGGCGCACCCTGGCAGCAGCAGGGCGGCCCGTGGCCCTGGATGCCGTACACGGGCGGACAGGGCCTCCCGGCCCTCATGCAGGCGGTGACAGGTGACGCCGGGGGGCTCGGCCTGACCCGGGCAGACCTGGGGCTGCCCGCAACCATCCCCACGGCGAGCACGGACACGTCCTCGGGCACGGACACGTCGTCGGACGCTTCTGCCACCACGACGGCACCCGCAGCCGCTACCACCAGCACCGCGCCCGCTGCCATGGTGCTGAACGCCGCGGAGAAAGCCGCCGTGGCCGTCCTGGAATCCCTGATGGGCGGGCTGATCTGGCACAACAGGCTCGGCGAGGCGAACCAGGCGAACCGGCTGCTCGGCACCGCCGGGGTGACGAAGTACGACGCTCAGCTCAGCCAGATCTCGTTCCTGGACTCGCTGCTGGGCAAGGCCAAGACCAAGGCGGCGAAGCTGTCGGCGGAACATCTCCTCGCGACGTTCGGCGTCCACGTCTTCACCCCGGACCTGACCGCGAAGGGCAATGCCCCGCAGGCCGCCGTCATCGCGAAGATGAAATCTCTCGTCAAGGGTGACATCACCGCCAACTCCCTCACCGCCGCGGGGCAGGCCAACGCGATCCTGACCTCGCTCGGCGTGGGCACGTACACCTCCGAGCTCGGCACGATCGGGCACCTGGACTCGCTCCTGGCCTCGTATCGGAAGTCCAAGAACACGGGCGCGGTCACCGCGACCGAGACGCTCCTGCGGCAACTCGGGGTCCGGCACTTCGCCGCCGGCGGCGTGATACCCGAGCCGGTCACCGGGTTCGGGCAGCAGTCCGGCCAGATCTACCAGTTCGGGGAGCACGGACCCGAGACGGTCACTCCCGGCGCCCAGCCCGGCGGCTCCGACATGGGGGCGAAACTCGACCGCAACAACGCGCTGATGGAACAGCTGATCGCGGTGACCGGATCGCTGCCGCACGGCATCACCGGGGGCATCGGCACCGCACTGTCCGGGGCCGCGCAGTCGGCGTCTTTCCGCTCGAGGTACCCGCGCGGAGGTAGTTGACCATGGTCGACTCCCTCATACTGGGCAATCAAGTCGAGCTTCTCGGCGGCCGGGCCGTCAGCACGGATCCGCTATGCGCGGGCGCGATTTTTTCATTGCAGCAAGGGGCTGATCCGGGAGCCCCGCAGCCGACCGCCGACTTCATCGCCTGCGTACCGCCCGACACCGCCATCCTGACTTCTCGCGGATGGCTGGCCTGCAACCAGGTCCGGCCTGGTGACCAGACACCCGGCTGGAATCAGGCACTGGGCCGGGCGGAATGGACGCCGGTACTGGCCGTCCACCACTATGCCGACGCACCGATGTTCCGGATCGGTAATGGCCGCTGGCACGCCGAGGCCACCGCTGGCCACCGCTGGCTGCTGGCCGATGGAGGGTTTGCCCGCACCGACCAGCTCAGTGCCGACAGCAAGATCATGCTTGGCGACGGCTGGGCTGAATCCGGCGTCACCGTAGTCCCGGCGCGGCACAGCCCTGCGTGGTGCGTCACCACCGGGAACGGCACCTGGACGATGCGGCAGCCCGGCCGGGTGCCCTGCCTGACTGGCAACAGCCTGGTGCTGGACGGGGAGCGGCCGTTCGGGCGCCGGGCATCCAACCGGACGATCAAGCTGCCGATCTGGATCTACGCCCCGACCCGCCAGCTGCTCGCGGCGGCGAGGGAAGTGCTCGAGCAGACCGTCGACCAGGACCAGTTCACGATCACGTGGACCCGTGACCCCGGGCCGGGCGGGACGCCGCTGCCGATGATCCTCGACTGCTACCGGGCACAGCCGAGCGTACCCGTGTTCTCGACGTGGCTCGAAAAGCAATTGCAATATGCCCAGATAACCCTGACGATCCCGGCGATGCCGTACGGCCGGTCCGACGTGCAGCAGCAGATCGCGTTCGCCTCCCCGGTGCCCGCCGGCCCCCCGCCCCCGCCGGCGGGGGTCGTGCTGGACACCTACTCCTCGATCGCCAGCCCGCAGTGCTCCCAGGCCACCCAGTGCATCATCGGCCCCTACACGGCCTGCTGGGATCCGGACTCCCCGCTGGTCGGCGACCCGGGCGGGCAGAATACCCCGTTCGCGTACGGGCCGGTGACGTTCACCGCCCCGGTGAACCTGACCGGGCTGCCGGCGCTGGAGCACTGGGTGGGGCTCGGCAGCAGGTACTACGACAACCTGGAGTACCGGGGCCGGACCCACGGGGTGCGGTTCTCCGTGACGCTGACGGACATCGCCGGGAGCACCCTGTCATTCTCCCGGTCCCGGGTGGTGCTGCCGGTGAGTCCCGTCGCGCAGGCCCCCGTGTTCTCCCGGGTCACGATCCCGATCCCGCAGGGCAGCCCGTTCTTCAACTACTCCGCGGTCGCCTCGTACACGATGACGATCACCAACCGGATGCACCCGGTGCCGCGGCTGGGGTGGGTGACGTGCTACCTGGACCACCTGCAGGCGGTCCCGCCGTCCATCCAGGCGGCGCCGGTCACCCGCGGGTACGTCTACACCCTGACGGGGCTGCAGGGAACCGCCAGGGCGCCGATCTCGCTGACGTTCCAGCAGCCGCCGTCCGCGGGATCGCCGACGGTGCTGAGCACGGCGGGGCCCGGGACGTACACCGTGCCGGGGGGGACCGCGTTCCTGAAGGCCGAGTGCACCGGGGGCGGCGGGGCCGGGGCGACGATGACCGCCGCCGGGGTGGGACCGGGCGGGGCGGGGGCGGAGTACGCGGCCGAGCCGGTGTTCACCGCGTCGGCCGGGCAGCAGATCCCCTACGTGGTCGGGGCGGGCGGGCAGGCGGGCGCGTCCCCCACCCCGGGGCTTGCCAGCATCTTCGGGCCGGGGCCGTCCGGCCCGCTGCAGGTGGTAGCGAACGGCGGGGCCAGCGCGGCGGAGAACTCAGCAGCAGGGATCCCGGGGGCGAGCGGGTCGGGGAACCTGGCGGAGAACCCGGGCGGGGCGGGGCGGGCCAACCCGGCGGGGACGATCGGCGGCGGCGGCGGGTCGGCGGGCAGCGCGACGGGCCCGGGGCTGGCCGGGGTCGGCACCGGGGCGGTCACCTACGCGGCGGCCGGGTCGTTCCTGTGGACCTGCCCGGCCGGGGTGTACCAGGTGCTCGCCGAGACGTGGGGCGCCGGCGGCGGGGGCGGCTGCGGCACGGGATTCGGGTACGGGCAGGGCGCGGCGGGCGGCGGCGGGGAGTACCGCAACGCCTACGTCCCGGTGACCCCCGGCACCCAGTACGCGGTCGTCGTCGGCGCGGCCGGGGCGGGCGGCAGCGGGTCCGGCGGGGGCGGCCAGAACGGGTCAGCAGGCGGCCTGTCGTCGTTCACGGGCAACAGCGGGTACCAGGTGATCGCCCAGCCGGGGCAGGGCGGCCTGGGCGAGTACTGGGGCCGGTCCGGCGGCGGGGCCGGCGGCCAGGGCGGCACCGGGACCACCGGGTTCAGCGGCGGGCAGGGCGGCCCGGCCTACCCGTTCACCGGGGGCGGCGGATCCAGCGCCGGGCCGGGCGGCCAGGGCAACGCGGGCGGCAGCCCGGGAGGCGCGGTCCCCCCGCCGGGCGGCGGTCAGGGCGGCAGCGGGTCCGGGGCGCAGTCCGGCGCCGGGCAGGCGGGCACCGGGCCGGGCGGCGGCGGCGGCGGCACCTACCAGGCCGGGTACGCGGCGGGAGCGGGAGCACCGGGGCAGGTCCGGCTCACCTACCCGGCGTCCACCGGGGCGCCCACCACCGCCGGCGGCGCCGCAGTCGGCACCGGAGGCGCTGGCGGGGCGGGAGGCGGCACGGCGGGCACCGCCGGATCACCCGGCTCAGCACCCGGAGGCGGCGGCGGAGGGGCCGACAGCGGCGGCAGCACCGTGCAGGGCGGCGCCGGGGCAGCCGGGCAGATCAAGGTCACCCCGTACGCGGCGGCGCCGTTCCGGACCCTCATCGCCCACCGGCCCCCGCTCGGGGCACCCAAGAGCTTCCAGCCGCTCGTGTCGGTCGGGGCCGGGAACGACGTGCCCAACGGCGGCACCCAGTACACCATGCCGCAGCTCGCCGGCGGGGTGCAGGCCGACTTCCAGGGCACCTACACCGTCTACCTGGTCAACGCCTCCTGGTCCGGCACCGGGAGCCGGACGATCACCGTCACGGTCACCCAGTGCGAGTACGGCGGCGGCGCCACCTACACCGTCTCCACCATCCCGGTCACGGTCACGCCCAGCCAGGTCGTCAACGGGATCCTGACCGCCGGGGTGCTGACCCTGCCGATCCAGAACCTCGCCGCCGACAACACCGCCGGGTACTTCTCCGTCTCCGTCACCGACACCAACACGAGTGACAGGTGGTATGACTGCATCTTCCTGGACACCCAGGGGTCGACGGTCGTCATCAACCAGCCCGCGAGCGCATCGGCCTACCTGTCCTACTACGTGGATGAGCCCGACCCCATCGTGACGGTCGGGGCCATCATGGGCAGCCAGATCGGCCGCCCCGGTGCCGTGTCGGTCACCAACAACGCCGTTATCTCCGGACCGCCGATGTCGATCGAGCCCAGCGACGCCGACAACATCCTGTTCTGCTACAGCGCGGACGGCGTTGCACCGGCCGTGGCCTGCTCATTTTTCCCCAGATGGTTTTTCGACAGATTCCAGTGAGCGCCCCTATGACTCGAAAGCACACTCTAAGAAATCTCGCCCTTGCCCTCCTAGCCCTGGCCGCCGTGTGGCTGGCCGGACGCGCGCTGCGCAGGCAGGACGAGGTAACCAAGCTGCTGTGGGTGCTGATCGCCACCATCGCCACGGCGTCGACCGCGAACACCCCGAAGACCCGCGCCCTCGAGGACCGGGTGGCCGCCCTGGTGCCGCGCATCCCGTCGCCGCAGCCCACCCCGGGCACCAGCGCCAGCGGCGGGATCGCCAACGCGGGCAACAGCAGCTACAGCGTCGCCGGGCAGAACACGGTCGGCACCGCGCCGGGCGGGGCGAACGCCGCGTGGTACTCCGAGGTGCAGGCCACCATCAACGTCGTGTTCGGCGCGTTCAACGCCATCCAGTCCTCCTACAGCAACACGGTCCCGCAGCTCAACAACGTCAGCAGCGACCACAATCAGCTCGTCGCCGACCACAACGCGCTGAAGACCACGCTGAAGTCGGCGGGAATCCTCACCTGACATGACCACCGTAGTTCTCGGCCCCGGCAGCACCAGCCCGTGGACCTGCCCGGCAGGCGTCACGTCGGTGCAGGTGCAGAACTGGGGCGAGGGCGCGAACGGCGCGAACGGGAGCGCGGGTACCCCGCACACGGGCGGGACGGGAGGGACCGGCGGGGAGTTCGCGCAGGAACTGACCGTCGCGGTCACCCCCGGCAGCACCTACGCCTTCACCATCGGGTCCGGCGGGACCGGGACGAACACGGTGTTCACCGGGGACTCCCAGGCGGTGACCGCGCACTCGGGGGTGGGCGGGGGAAGCGGCAGCACCAACGCGACGCACTACAGCGGCGGTTCCGGCGGTTCCGGGGCCTCGACGTCCGGCACATCCTCCATCGCCGGCGGCGGCGGCGGCGGAAGCTCGGCGGGAACCGGCGCCGTCGGCGGTACCGGCGGTACCGGCGGGGTGCCCACGGCAGGGTCAGGGGGGACCGCGCCGTCCGGCGGCGGGAACGGCGGCGCGGGGGGCAGCGGCGGTAACGGGGCCGCGGGGACAGCGCCCGGCGGCGGCGGCGGCGGCGGGGAAGGGGAGCATTCCGGCAGCACCGCCGGCGGCAGCGGGGCCGGCGGCCAGATCGTCCTGACCTACACCGCGGCGGCCACCCCCGCCCTGGCCGACGCAGCAGGCGCCGCCGACCAGGTGACCGCCCAGATCACCGCCATCCCGCCCGCCGTCATCACCGCCCCGCGCCGCGCTCCCGGCCCGCCTCCGCCCCCGGTCCGGGCGCAGGTCTTCACCGTCCCGCAGGGCAGCGCCATGCCAGCCGACACGGCGGGTGCGATCGAGTCGATGACGGCGGGCACGGTCACCGTCTCCCTGGCCGACGCCGGGGGTGCCGCGGACTTCAGCAGCGGCGGGATCATGCCGCAGGACCAGGCAGGCGCCACGGACGCGATGACGGTCACCGCGGTCGCCGCGTCGCTGTCCGACCCGTCCGGGGCCGCCACCGACCTGGGCGGCAACGTGGCCGCCGTCCAGCTCGTCACGTCCGACTTCGCGGCAGCCGCCGACGCCTCCCAGACCACCGGGCTCACCCAGTCCGACGCCGGCGGGGCCGCCGACAAGATCGCCGCGACCGTCGCCGTGGCGTTCGCCGACAAGGCCGCCGCCGCCGACGCGGTAGGCCAGGAACCGGCCATCGGCGCGTCCGGCGGCGCCGCCCGCCCGGCGGCCATGCCCGGCACCAGCCAGGTCGCGGTCGCCCCGCCCGGCACCAGCCAGTGGGTCTGGCTCGGCAGCATAGGGCAGGTCACCGCCCTCGTCTACAGCTTCACCTGCCCCGGCGGGTGCGACTCCATGACCTGCACCGTGATGGTCCCGGCCTCCTACCGCAACCAGGCGTTCAGTCCCGGCTGGCAGGTGCGGGTCTGGCGCGGCGGGCACGTGGTCTGGAGCGGGAGGATGGACGAGCCCGTGCCCGTGGCGTCGTCGGGGTGGAATTTCACGGCGGTCGGCAACGGGATGCGCGGCGCCGACTTCCTCGCCATCTACACCGACACGTGGCCGGCGGGGCAACCGGACGAGAGCATCAACGGGGCCATAGCCAGGGGGCTGCCGTGGGTGAATCCCGGCGTTGGCCAGCCAGCCGGGGCATGGTTCGGGCAGGCAGTGGATAGTGGCGCCTCGACCATCACGGCGCTGCTCACCCTGCTCACAACCAGGGGCGGGCTGACCTGGTACGTCAACAGCCAGCCGGGCGGCGTCATCGGCGACGACCTGTCCGTCTTCCCGCTGCCCACGGTGCCCAACCGGCTGCTCATCTGCACAACCCCGGTGCCGCGGACGCTCGGGGGGGACATCAACACGATCTGGATCCGCTATCAGCTCACCGCCGACACGACCACGACGAGCGGCGACGGCAGCAGCGTGTCAGTGCCGGCCACCTACGGGACCACATCAGTCCAGAACGCGGCGTCGGTGGCGATGCACCAGGTAATCGAGACCTTCATTGACCTCTCCGATGCCGGAATCCTGACACAGGCCCAGGCGCAGGAAGTCGGCCAGGCTATTTTGCAGGTATATCAGAGAGCTTCATTTGCAGGACCCTTCGTCGGTAATTATGGCGCGCTCATGAATATGGGTGGAGTTCCGATCGATCCCGGCTCTGACCAGGCCGGATCTGTCGTACGGCTGGTGCTTACCGACTTTGGATATGGAGGGGAACTGGTGCCGGGTACCCCCATCCAATTCTGTGTCGGGTCCTATTCCTGGGATGATTTTTCGCAAACGTTCACAATAATTCCGTACCAGGCACTCGATCAGTCCATCACGGGTATGCTTTCAATGGAATCGACAATTCTCACGCCGATAACCGTGGCGAGTACCTAGAACAGGGCCGTCGCCTGCGAGTCCTTACCCGGCTTGCGGCGCTTAGCACGGAAACTCGCAAGCCGCCCGATCCATGCCAGGAACTCGGCGTGCGACATCGACATCTTGGCGCGGTTGCAGATCCGGCAGCACGGAACTACGTTGCCCATGACATAGCCCTGCGCGTTGTCCACCCGGTCGATGCCACCGTGGATGAAGTCGCCACTCCGGGCGCCCGACCCCTTCTCAACCATGCTCGGCGGGCAGCCGCAGTAGGCGCAGTCCTGGGTGATGAGCCTGTCGAACTCTTCCTCGGTCAGGTCCCAGGCAAGGTCCCGGGAATAGGCACCTCCCCGGTAACCCTTGAGAACCCTGTTCCGGGCGGCGCGACCGGCCGGGAGGGCGCGAAACAAGCAGTGGTCCCCGCGCGGCACGCGCCTGGCGCACCCGCAGCTTATGGTGCCGCCGCTGCGGAGCGCGCCGGTAGTGATGACCTTCTCCTTCCCGCAGTCGCAGATGCACAGCCAGTCCATGGCTACATCCGGCCTGCTGTTCGCGCGAGGCTTGCCGGTACGGCTCCCGATGCACCGGATGACAACCAGCCTGCCGAATCTCTCGCCAGTCATGTCCCTGAAGTTGGGCGGGCGCCAGTCAGGCGATTTGCGCAAACATCCGCACGACTTCGAGAGACCTTTACGCAGGGTGTGCAGTTGGACGATTTTTCGCGTCCCGCACTCGCACTCGCAGAGCATCGCGCGCCTGCCGATCGCCGCAGGGGCTTCCTCAATCACCGTCCACCGCCCGAAGACAGTACCGGGGGGGACGACTGCCCCCATGTTGCCGCAGCCGCACGACTTCGCGCTGCCGTTAAGGAGGGAGCCGGTGGAGACATCCTTCATCTTGCCGCAGCCGCAGTGGCACAGCATTGCCCGTCGGCCGTCGGGCAACCGGGTCTCCTTGATCACCGTGAGCTGACCGAAGACGGTGCCGGGCGGCATGTCTATAGCCTTAGCCATGTCGGCCTGCTCTCATCAGGTCGATGGAAGCTCCGGTGCCTGTAGCCGGGAAGCGCAGGTGCCGGAGCCCTATTCGTACGGCTATTCTACCAGCCTGCCAGCGCTTGCCGGGCTGATCCCGCCTGTCCGCGGCCCTTCCCCGATGCCCGCCGACCAGAATGCATGTGCATCTGCAAACGCCAAACGAACGTGCACGGGACTAGGATGAGGCCAGGGTGCCGGAAAGGCCCCGCTGAGCCTGGCGCGCACCCTTCACAGCCGCCCGGTGAAGGGACGCCGCATGACGGGACACCCCGAGGGGGCCGCCGACCGGTTCAGTGTCGGCGTGCACTCGCCGCTGCGGGAGACGGCCACCGTCCAGACGTCGCTGAGCGTGCAGCGCTGGGACGCCGAGCAGACGGAATGGATCGCGCGGAAGTACGAGCGGGACTGGGGCGGGCTCCCGGACCGGGCGGACTTCGCGTTCACCCCGCTGCACTTCGGCCAGTACGGCGTCAGGCCCTACAGCGAGACGACCGAGCACGACTGCAACATGATCGTCCAGCAGGGCTGGGTATGGCTGCTCGGCGGGGTCGCCGGGACCACGATGGGCACCAAGTTCTCGGCGACGAACGGGCGCATCGGGGTCGGCACCAGCAGCACCGCGGCGGCCTACACCCAGACCTACCTGCAGGGCGACACGGGCTCCGCGTCCACCACCAGCTACTACCAGCTCGTGTCGGGTGCCCCGGTCATCTCCACCGGCAGTACGCCGCCGACGCTCGTCTTCTCGGCCAGCTTCGGGACAGGCGTCGCGAACTTCGCATGGGCTGAGTTCGGGACCGATAACGGCAGCGCGTCCGGCGTGTACCTTAACGGCCTGGCTGGCGGGTTCCTGCTGTTCAACCGGGGTGTCTCCGCCCAGGGGACCAAGGCTTCGGGACAAACGTGGACAGCTACGCAGACCATAAGCTTCGGCACGCCGACGGGCGCGGGGACGGTGGGCTAGATGATCGGCGTCGGCGAGGCCGCGGTCACCAAGACCACCTCCGGGTCCGCTGCCAGCGTGATCTGCGCGATCCAGCCGGCCGCCCTGTCCGCCACCGTGGGCATGCCCGAGCTGCGGGAGATCGGGATCTTCAACGTGTCCGGCGCGGCGGCGGAGATCGGGCTGGCGTGGGGCACCACGACGGGGACCACGCCGTCCGGCGGGGTGACGGTGGTCAACTCCCAGAACGGCGGGGCGGGCGGAACGATCGTCTACCCGACGTACGCCACGTACCCGACGATCGCGTCGACGTACACCAGGCGGGCGCCGCTGCAGGCGGTGGCGGGGGCCGGGATCATCTGGACGTGGCTGCCGGGGGAGTGGCAGATGTGGGGCGGCGCGAGCAACTACCCGTTCGTCGTCTACCAGATCAGCGCGGTCAATACCGTTTTCGACATTTACGTCAAGGTGGCGGAATGAGCCTGACCGGCGAGCCGGGGTTCGACCTGGACAAGCTCCGCAGCATCGGGCACCTGAAGGGCGGCCGGACCATGAGCAGGAGCACCAGCGGCCGGGAGCACCCCGAGTCGGGGCTGCCGTACAAGACCACGCGGGACGAGCTCGGCAACGACGTCACCGAGCACGGGAAGGCAGGGTCGGGCCTGTCGGAGCGCCAGGACGTCGGCATCAACGCGGAGACGGTCCGCGGGGAAATGGGCTGACCAAATGGCATGGGCTAACAGCGGGCTGTATCCCGCCACCATCATCAACTCGCTGTCCGGTGCCGGGTCCAACCTGGCCGCCTGGAACACGACCACCAACAACGTGTTCCTGACGTCCAACTCTGACAGCACCCTGTACGCCGCGGCGCTCGGCGGGACCGGCAACATCTACGTCGCCACGTACGAGGTGTCCGGCACCGGGTGGGCGGCCGGCGGGGTCGCCATCTCCGCGGCGGCGGCGGGGGCCACGTCGCTGGCGCCGACCCTGACCGTGACCGGCACCAGCCCGGTGCTGCTGTCCTACAACGTGGGGGCCAACCTGTCCGTCGCCACCACGACGCTGACCGGCGCGTACGGCATGTACTTCTACTCCACCACCGCGTCCCACCTGTACAAGTGGCTGGGGATCTACTTCGGCGGCACCGGGTACTCGACGGTGGCGGGGACGTTCGCGGTCACCTGGTCCGGGCTGGTGGTGGCCACCATCAACTGCGCCGCGAACACGTAGGAGACTGTCATGGGCGCACGGACGTACTGGCGGGCGCCGGTACCGCCGCTCGGCTACTCAGACGGCTCCGCGTGGGCTACCGCATCGCTGGGGGACCTGTCCCCGGTGCCGCCGGTCACCGTGCCGGCCATCCTGGAGATCGGCACCCGGGTGCACGTCACCGCGTGGGGCGTCACCACCACCACGGTGGCCGGGACGCTGACCGTGGGCGTGTACTGGACGCCGATCGGGTCGGCGATCTCCTCCGGCATCGCGCTGGGGGTGTCCACCGCCGTGACGCCGATCGTGCTGACCTCCGCGACGTGGGAGCTGGAATGGGAGGGCGAGGTCCGGGGGCTGTCCACCACCGCCGGCGGGTCCACGGGGTCCATCAAGGGGGCGGGGAAGCTGCGGATGCCCGCGTCGCTGACCGCCTACCAGGCCGACTACATCATCCCCACCACCGACGCGGCCAAGACGGTCTCCATCCCCACCTCGACGCCCAACAACCTGATGATCGGCGCGACCCCCTCGGTGACCACCACGTCGATCACCTGCCAGCATCTCGACGTCGAGCTGATCGGGTAAGCGGGGCCGTGCCCTCGGCCCAGTTCGGGAATAACGCCTCCGCTGTCACGTCGGGCACGTCCGGCACGACGTCGCCGGCTGCCGGGACGGTCGAGACGTGGACCATGGCCAGCGCCTCGGGGTTCCCGGCCGTCAGCTCCGCCGGGACGCCCCCGGGACAGTGCACCATCGCCGACCCGCTGCAGCCGGCCGAGTACATCCTGGTCACCAATATCAGCAGCCTGACGTTCACGGTGACCCGGGGCGCGTGGGGCACCGCCCCGGTCGCTCACGCGGCCGGGGCGACGTTCGAGAATGTCGCCAGCGCCGGGGACCTCGCCCAGCTGAAGACCACCGACTGGGTGAACGCCGTCACCCAGTACGGGGCCGACCCGACCGGGGGCGCCGACGCCACGTCGGCGATCCAGCTGGCGCTGCTGAGCTTCGGGACCGCCGGCGGCACCTGGTACGGCGCGGGCGGCATCGTCTACCTGCCCGCCGGGAAATACCTGATCAGCAACACGCTGATCATCCCGACCGGCGTCACCCTGCGGGGCGCGGGGCCGTTCACCACCATCATCGTCATGTCGACCGCTTCGGGGGTGGCCGCCGACATGATCCAGACCATGACCTACAACTCCGCCGCGCAGGCCGCCGTCCTGGCGGTCACCGCCCCGTCGTACGGCCTGACCGCCGGGCAGCTGGCCAATGCGTTCTTCGGCGGCGCGCGGGACCTGTGCCTGCACGGCAACGCCTGGTACACCACCACCCTGGGCTACAACCACGGGATCAACGTCACGACTAACCCGCTGAACACCGCCGCCGGGTCCGACCCGCAGTTCGACACCACGCACACCTGGCGGGACCTGATCATCACGGCGTGCACCGGGGACGGCTTCTACCACGCCGGCCGGTCTGCCGCCTCGCTGATCAACATCGCGGCCATCGCCAACAACGGGAACGGGTTCTCGCCGTCCTACGACACGTCGATGACCGGCTGCTGGGCGGGGTTCAACGACTGCGCCGGGTTCTACTTCAACCACGGCTCCCAGAACGGCGCCGGGAACAAGTCCTACAACAACGGCAACGGGGCCGTCTGGGTGTCCGGGCAGGCCTACGCCCCCGGCAACGTCGTCTTCTACGGCAGCGCGCTGTACTGGTGCATCCTGGCGGTCACCTCCGCCACCGTCCCGTCCTCCGACGCGACGCACTGGACGCAGGTGACCTCCTCCAACACCCCGACCGGGCCCACCTCCCCGCAGGCGTGGGGGAACGGGTGGTACTGGGACTCCAACTGCTCCGACCACAACTGGGCCGGGTGCGACAGCCAGGAGGACACCAACAACAGCTACTACGTGCACGGCTGCAACACCGTCACGTTCGCGGGCGGGTCCGCGCAGCCGAACTACCCGAACACCTCCAACCCGTCCCCCTACATCTCCTCGGTCGTACTGGACGGGTGCACCGGCTGCAACGCCGCGCTCGGCGTCGGCACCATGACGGCGACACTGGCCTACGGGCTGCGGATCATCAACGGGGCCTCGAAGAACAACATCATCATCTCCAGCGACGGCACCGAGTCCGGGACGCACGGCATGACACCGGACTCGACGGCCATCGCCGGGTCCACCAACAACCTGACCTACAACGGCCAGTTCATCTTCAACAGCGTCGCCTATCTGTCGTCCACATTTACCAGTGCAAACAGCGCCAGCGCGCAGAGCGTTACCGGGATGGCGCTAGCGCTGCCGGCCGGCGTGTACCGGCTCCAGGGATACCTGCCATACCAGGGCGCCAGCGCGGCGGGAACGGCTGCGTTCGGCTTCACCTTCAGCGGGACCGCCGGGACGCCGACCGTGGTCACATGGCAGTGGAACGTGTCGACCGCCGCTGTCGCCCCGCTGACCAGCGCGACGTTCACCACCGCCAGCGCCGCGTCGCCCACCCTGACCACCTCCGCCGGCGCCTACATGGAGGTGTACGGCATGCTGGCCGTCACCGCCGCCGGGACCGTCCAGCTCCAGGTGACCAACGGGACCGCAGCCGACTTCGTGGAGGTACTGGCCGGGGCGTTCCTGGAGTTCTTCCGGGTCGCGTAAGCCCGGGAGGGGCCATGTCCTACGAGTCGGTCGTCCTGGGGGACAGCCCGTCGTTCCTGTGGCTGCTCAGCGAGGCATCCGGGACCTCGGCGGCCGACGCCAGCCCCAACGGGTTCGGCGGCACGTACAGCGGCGTCACGCTCGGCGCGGCCGGGCCGCTGTTCCAGGCAGCGGCGGCCAGCTTCGGCGGCAGCGCGTACGTCTACTCCAACGCCACCATGGCGCTGTCCGGCGCCTACAGCATCGAGCTGTGGTTCAGCACGACCGCCTCCAGCCAGTTCATCGCCGGCGACAACAGCACCCAGAACCCGCCGGGATCCAGCTCAGCCAGGGATGCAGGGCTGACCTCGGGCGCGAACGCATCGTCCTGGCTGTACACGAACAGCGCGACTACCGGGCAGGTCAACAGCACGGCCGCCTGCAACGACGGCAAATGGCATTACCTGGTCGCCGCCAGCGACGCCAGCGGGAACATGCTCCTGTACGTCGACGGCGCGCAGGCCGCGTCCGGCGCCGCCGGGGGTTCCCCCTACTCCTGGACCGCCTACTGGGTGGCAGGCGAGGGGCGGACGATCTGGACCAACGGGAGCTTCACCGGCTCCCTGGCCGCGTTCGCCGTCTACCCGGTCGCGCTGACCGGCGCGCAGATCACGAACCACTGGAACGCCAGCGGGTACGCGCCGCCGCCGCAGCCGGTCCCGCCGCTGACCGCCCCCGAGCAGTTCGAGGCTCCCGCCGCCCGCACCCCGGGGGCCTTCGCCCCGTGGCCGCCGTGGACCGTCACCCCGTCCGTCACGTCCCCGCAGATCCAGCCGGCCACCCCGTGGGACGTGCCGGGGCAGTTCGCGCCGCCCGCCGCGCAGGCCGGAAGCCGGTTCACCCCGTCCGTCCCGTGGGCTATCCCGGCCCCGCCGCCCCCGCCGGCCGTTCACCCGGTAGTCACCACGTTCTCCAGCGCGGTGCCCGGCCTGGCCGTGCCGGGGTTCGTGCCCGGGAAACTGCCGCCCGCCACCCCGGCCCCGGCCGCCGTGTCCGCGTCGGCATCCGTTCCGGCGCCTGCGGTCAGCGCGGCCGGCAACGCGGCCGTGGTCACCGCCCGGCGGGCGTACCCGGCCCCGGCGAGGGCGATCCCGCCGCAGGTGATCACCGCGCTGGCCGTCAGCGCGGCCCCCGGCCCGGCTGCCGTGGCGGCCTCCGCGTCAGTCACGGCACCTGCGGTGAGCACCGGGGAGACGGCGGCACTGTCCGCGCTCACGTCCGCGGTCACGATCCCGGCACCGGCCGTCAGCACGGGCGG
>Ga0181537_10000728_pt1 | contig 30603 bp, 19 predicted proteins | sample PEATcosm2014_Bin_39_FD_119765 | JGI IMG/M metagenome (GOLD analysis project Ga0181537, IMG submission 119765) | Peatland microbial communities from MTU Mesocosm Facility, Houghton, MI, USA - PEATcosm2014_Bin23_10_metaG | ecosystem: Environmental > Terrestrial > Soil > Wetlands > Peat | place... | reverse complement strand
GGCTGCAACAAAGACGCTGATACCCTGTGCGGCTGCCTGCTCAAATGCCTGAAGGTTGAATTCGTTTCCGCCGGTACCTTCGACGGATTCGCATGAACCGTAGCTGATGCTCATGATGTCAGCGACATTGTTCTCGACGATGTACTCGATGGAGTTCGTGATTCCGTCGACGAGGAACGTGGGCGTGCCGATCACGAAATAAACCTGGGCCATCGGCGCGACGCCGCCGGAGATTTCGACGTCAAGATCAGATTCGCCGTCATCACCAGGTTGGGTACCATTGTCCTGACCTGCGTGGATGAAGATAGGATCGTTGCTCGGAAGACCAAACATTGTGCGGTAGGTCTGTACGTCGCTCAATAGAATGTCAGAGCGCCCGACGACCGCGATGCTGGAACCGGTTCCATTAATTCCCGCTGCAAGCAGAGGAGCGGTGTTGTAAATCGTGGCGAAGTCCGTCGGTGAAACGTAGTGGACTGTGCTGCTCGATGTGTAGTTCGGGGACGATTTCACCTGCTTCAACGTCTTGACCGGACCCATGTGGCCCTTGCGGAAGAAGTTGTGCATTGTCACGCCGGCGATGACCGGGCTGATGGCTGCGGGGACGGAGATCTCGCTGTTGTTGGAGACGTGAACCTCTCCGTTTACCGAATACTTGTGCATCTGGGTATTAAAGGCCTTCTCAAGCTGACCGGTAGTACCACTGAAATGAATGACTCTCTTGCTCTTGCTGACGTCCTCCACGGTGAAGCCCTGGGAGGCAAGCCACGATTTCAAAGTCGCGATATCGGCGTCATGTACGCCAAAATAGGAGCCGAACTCGTCCGGCGTCACCCACTGATGATAATTGGAAGTATTTCTGTCCTGCTGTTCGTCCAGAACCTTGCGCAGTTCGTGCTTCTGCTGGTCACTGGACTTCAATACGAGGACGAGATGCTGGGCAGGGGTCTTCGGGTCAAGAGGACCGAGATCCTGGGCGATGCCGCGCTTCACGACGCTGGGGATATGGCCAGCAACAGTCGCACGCTGCGCGTTGTTGATTTTGGACCTGATTCGGACGGAAGGAACCGCCTGTGTCGCTACTCTAGCGAAAGAGGCGGTTACGAACGAGAGAGACAACGCAGCCAACAAGAAAAACCTTATAGCTACGCCTTTAGAGGGAGATGGTCTCATCGAAACTCCTAAGCAATTTGCTGTGTAGAAGGTGGAAGGGTCTTCCCCTGCGAAACACGAGGGAAGAGGTCTAGTGCACATCAGCAGAACAGAGTCAATACCGGAACCAAAGAAGACTCCCGTGCGAGCAGTTACGGGAATCCAACTACCAACGTTTTCCGAATTAGACAGGAATGAGAATCTCTCGTCAACGCAAAAGAACACTGGACAGAAAAGAAATCCTGTAGGTACCAGCGCCGAACGACCTGAATTGGGTGAACATGAGAGCTGCTGCTTTACGTCTCTTGATCGTCCCGTGAGGATTTTGAAGCAGCTTTCAGTCCGCGCTAGCCGCCTTCACGGAGGGCAGCCGCCAGTTCTTTGAGCAATTTACAAATTGCTCTTCCATTCTGGGGAGAGTGTAAAGCTCGTGCCAGGATTCAATGGCGAAATTGCGGGCCTGTACGCTCATGCGTGCCAACGTTTCTGGGCTCTTCGCCAGCTCTTGGATCGCTTCCAGCAATACGTCTGCGTTCTCTGGCTCTACCACCAGTCCCGCCCCCGAGCGCAGCACCGTTCTGGCAACCTCGCTCCCGGAATTTACCGACGCGATCACTGGGCAACCGGCTGAGAGCAATGTAACTGTCTTGGAAGGGAAAACGATGTCGGAGACAACTCTCTGTTGAGTGATGAGAGCGATGTCGGTGGCAGCCAGCATCTGTCCAAACGCATCGTTATCGAGCAAAGGCAGAAAGCGGACATTGCTCAGCTTGCGAACCCGTGCCTCGGCCTCAAGTTGCGTACGCATCGACCCATCGCCGACAAAGAGATACTGGATCTCTTCCCATTCGCGCGATTTTGCAGCTGCCTCAAGAATCACCTCCAACCCTTGTTTCACTCCCATGTTTCCTGAGTGAGAGACAATGAGCTTTCCTGCCAGTCCATGCTTCTCCCGAAATGCCGAACCGTCGAAACGATCACGCAGGGTGTAGAGAGACGAGTCCGCCCGCGGCGGAAACAACACGACCTTCTTCGGGTCGATTCCCTTCTGTACGATTCGTTCCCGCATCCCTTCTGTAATCGTGCTGACTAGCGCAGCGCGCCGGTACGCCAAACTCTCAATCTGGTAAAGCCGGCGAATGATGGACTGCCCCTTAATCATCCCGAGTTCAACCGCCGCGTCCGGTTGCAGATCTTCCACGTCGAAGATGAATGGGACGTTCCACAGGCGGCCGAGTGTCGCAGCAGTCAGCCCCAGTCCGAGCGGTGGTGAGACGGCGAAGATGAGGTCGGGTTTGCCGACACAGAGGGCGCGCACAAATGACGAGGCCAGAAACGATGCTTCGTGCAAAATGCGGGTCTTGGCATTGGGTTTTTGCGGTACGAACATCCACGAGCGGAGGATCGTTACTCCGTTGCGCGTTTCACGCTGAAAGAGCTTACCCCGGTACCGCTCTGGAACGCGCCATTCCGGATAGTAGGGTGGTGCGGTGCATATTGTGACCTGGTGCCCCCTGGCGGCAAGGTACTCGCAACGCCATGTATTGAAAGCGGCGATTCCGGTTTCATCCGGCCAATAATTAATGCTGAGAACGAGTATGCGCAATGTTGTGCTCTGTTATCCCAATATTTGCCGCAGGGAAAACCTTCCCTTGGCTTCAGGCCTGGCCTGGAATTGTTCGCGCCACCGAAGTTTGCTACTAATCCGTCAGTAATCCTGCAGGAGAACACAAAATGGAGCATCACTGTATTTAAAGGCAGACTATCACAATTGAAGTCACATTTTCTTCCGGCACCTACGCGCGGTCAGCACATTGCCATTTTCTTCGCTGACCGCGAGTTGAATGAAATATCGACCGCCCAGCGAGGCAGACTTACGAAGCGTGGTGCCGGTGCTCCAAGAGTTGCGGAGCTGGTTTTTCGGCCAACGGCAAATCTGCGGGGCTCGACGGACTGAGGTCGAGAAACGGAGTTGTTCTGACCTCGATAGCGGAATTATCACCCAGCCAATTGTCAGTATAGCGGGCCATCGGACAAGCGTTATCTTCGATTAGAACTGAGCTATCCAGATTGAAGTCATTTGAGAACGCAATCGTTCCGGGTACGTCACACGAGTTTCCTCGCACGAGCACACCAGAAAGAATCGTTCCAGGAAATCCCGCCAGAATCACTCCACTGTTGCTATTCGCGCCACCAGGCCCAGTCAAAGAGTTCAAACCCGTGTTGTTAAGGACGTCAACGTTGAGTGTCGACAAATAAGATGAATTTCCACCTCCGTAGTCGTTCATCGTTTGCACATCTATACTGCCATTGATAACAGTATTATTCTCAATAACGCTATCGCGGACGTTGCCGTAAAACTGCACAGCGGCCTGCCCTCCCGCTACTGCATCCTGTACCGGAATCGTAAACGTATTTCCGGTCACAATAAGTCTCGCTACCAGAGGGGTGATACATACAATCGATGTTGAATCTGGGAGCACATCGAACGGCGCTGTTACTGTGATGGTGTTTGTGCCCACCAGTTTCTGGATCGTCCGATATTGTCCAACTCCCCTTCCGCCTATGATCGTTACTACTGCGGCCGGTGGAAATGTGGTTCCCATCCACGTCCACACGGGGTAGTTAGCTAACACGATGGAATCAGACGACGCTGAAACAACCGCTCCCCAATATGCTCCACCACCACCATCAGTCGTCATCTCCGTGAAGAAGTTGTCGTGAAGGTAAATATTCTGCGAGAGCCTGGACGGACCGGAATTATCAATACTAACTGCCAATCCAAACCCGCTGTCCTTGTTGTTTTCTATAATCAGATTCTGCGAATCCCCCGTTTCATTCCATATCCCATTAAAGACATTGCCGGATATCAAGGCTCCGTCATAGCGAGAGTAAGCAATCGTACCTGTGCCATCGAAAACAGAATTGATGATCTGAACATCTGGGCCGCTTAAGTTCACCTCATTTGCGTGGAAGACATCAGACCCGCTATAAACTCCTGTGATCGAAGCGTTAAACAGTCGAATGTGCCCCGACTTGCGCGTGTCACCACTCATATCAGATTGGACAATTGCGAATGAAGTATTTTGGATGGGCGCTATGATTGCCAAATCGATTAATCCAAAATAGTTTGTGCCCGATATCCACGGTGCCGATGTATTCGTCGATTTCCCTTCAATCACAGTCGAGGTCAGTCCAGCGCCGTATAAGTACTCGTGAGGATGTAGAACGATCGTGCTTGAAATCGTATATGTGCCGGCCCCCAAGCTAAAGAAAGTCTCCGTGGGAGCTGTGAGATTGGGAGCATTGGCATCGAGACAAGCCTGCAAGGAGTGCGTGATGTCTGTGTCCGGCTGGATTCCTCTGCACTGCAGCGTCTTACTTTCAAGCTGACTTGGAGCCATGATGCTAATCAACACAGCCGCGCTGGAAACGTCACTGAACTTGGAATCCCCAACCCAAAGATAATAGGGCCCCGCTTTGAGAGTCGTGGGAATCGAAAGTGTGATCGAGTCCGCATCATGGCTCGTAATGGTCAGATCAAGATGAGTATCGAGCGAACTGAGCGGGCTCACGAACACATGGTTTAAGAATGTTCCGTCTTCGGACGCGGTAAAGTTCTTTCCAAAGATTCTGAGGGTCTGGCCTGCTTCCCCCCCTGCGACGATAACTGAATGAAGAGGACTGTTTCCGGCTGTTATGGAAGCGGGAACTCCTTGTACCCAATCAATGCTGGGTTGATTCACTAAACCTCGGGCGGGCGCAATGTCGCTTGGCAATGAAGGGTCATCTATTTCAAATGCATAGACTCCCTGTTGGAACCAAGAGGGGATCAGGAACGAGAGACCTAACGTTGCCAGGCTAGTAGCGTTTACTGTGGTCCCGCCATGTTCGACCAGGGACTGCCAGTCAGTAGTTCCTGGAGGTACGAAGGCAACTCGAACTGTCTTACTCGTGCTCCCGGTGAACGCTCCAGAGAGAAGCACCGATTGCCCGGGTCGACTTTCGCGCGAAACCCAAAATACTGTATTGCTATCGTAAGTGGGAGCTCCGGCACCTGTTGGAGGATAGGACGCAAGGTTCCCCCCTGGCGCATACATCCCTTCAGTAGTTGGCATCGGGCTGGGCGTGGGCGGCGGCGGTGTCCAGTATGTAGAGGTATAAGGATTTACTACTCCACTGAGCTGGGCAATTCGGGAGGGGCCAGTGAGTCCAAAGCTGGTGATTCCACAAATGTAAACACCGCTCGGACAGGCTATCGGCCTAAAGAGTGGTAACTCATCGAGAACTGAATTCGATAATCTAACCGGTCGCACTGGCAATGCGGCGCGCATTTCTATAACGCAGAAAATGAGTAAGTAGAGGGAAATAACTGATGCCAGGGATTGATGCGATCGCATAGTATGCTCCACATGAGTCGGCGAAAATGACCAACTCAAAAGAGCAACTCTGCTGCCGCGTGCGATTAGAAGTTATTCATCATATATTCCAGAGAAACGGGATGTGTTCTTGCGAGCATTGCGAGTGGCGCAGTAGATCGAATGCTGAATCGCAGCTTATCCGCCGTCGGTCACCTTCTTGCAGCACGGCATCACTTCTGAAATGAACTCATCTTGGCCGCGCGTTTAACTGTTCCAGCGCGTGCTTCAAATGTTCAAGCTTTTGCCCAGCTTCGCCGAGCTTACCTTCGGAGGTCAGATGCTGGTAATCCGCCAGGTCCCTAGAGGCCTCTACGATCAGCGCATCGCGATTCGCATTGGGGCTTGGTGCTACGCCAGGGGTTTGCTGCACTGGCTGCTCAGGCGCAGCAGCAGCACTCATTGATGACGCACCTCCACCGAAGAGTCCAGCCATCGCCGATTCGAAGGTCGGGCCATAGGCCAGCCTGTCTTGCAAGGCGAGGACGACGAGACGCAACTCCGGCATTGGACTTCGCTCCGCCTGCAGGTAGATCGGTTCCGCGTACAGCAATGCTCGCCCAATCGGAATCACCAGCAAGTTGCCGCGCCGCACGTGCGATCCCTGCTGATTCCATAAAGTTAACTGCCCCGAGAGCTGCGCGTTCTGATCAATCCTCGCCTCGACCTGCAACGGACCATCAACGAGCCTTGTTTTTGGAAAGTTGTACACCACCGCGCTTCCATAGTTCGCGCCATCGCTGCGCCCCGCAATCCAGCCAATCAGGTTATTTCGGTTGGAAGGCGTGAAGGGTAAAATGTCAACGAACTCTACACCACTTTCGTCTGGCAGCTTCATCAAAACAAAATTTGGCTCCATCGGTTGCGTCGTGGGCTGACCACTTTCATTCACCCCGGCTTTGCTGGCGGGCGTCCACAGGTCCTCGCGGTTGTAGAACACCTCTGGATCGGTCATGTGATACAGGCCGTACACTTCCGCTTGCAGCTTAAGCAGCAACTCCGAGTAGCGCACGTGTTTTCGCACTGTAGGTGGCATCGCCGAAGCATCTTTAAAGAGGCTCGGAAAGATATTTCGGTACGCCGCAATAATCGGGTCGATTGAGTCAAAGACGTAGAAAGTCGTGGTGCCATCATACGCGTCAATAACAACCTTAACGCTGTTCCGTGCATAGTTCACGGAACTACCGCCTAGAGAATAGTGCCGCGAGTAAGGATATGTGTCAGAAGTTGTGAACGCATCCATGATCCAGGAAAGTCTCCCATCCTCGCCCACAACGATATACGGATCCGAGTCGTATGTAAGAAACGGCGCCAATGCCAACACGCGTGCGCGCACGTTACGCCTCATTAGCAGGCGGCTATCCTTGTTGACATCATCGCTGAAAGGCAATTTTGAGATATCGCCGCGATCAAGAGCAATGATCAAACGACGCAGAAATCCGCCGAGCGCGATGCCTCCATTCCCTTCGTAGGATGTGAGATTGTTGGTCTGGCCTTGCGGGTAGTTGAACTCCTTCTGCCGCGTCTTCACATATACATCGCTGTCAGTAAGCTCGCCGAAATACACTTCCGGGCGGGTTACTGTGAGGCCTTTAACCGTGCTCTGCACGGGCATGTTGCTAAGAATCAGAGTTGGCAATCCTTCCGGCGTAAAACCATTCACAGGGTTCATTGTGACGCCGTAGCCGTGTGTGTAGATCAGCTTCTCATTGATCCAGTTTCGACTGCTCTCCGGCAGTTTTTCCACGCTCAGTTCGCGGGTCGCAAGCATCACCTGGCGAATCGTGCCATCGATTTCATAGCGATCGATGTCGATATCGGGGAAGTCGTAGTAGGTGCGGATCTCCTGGATTTGGCGCAACGTGTCTTGGAGCGCACGCCAATCCCAAAGTCGGATGTTCTGCAGTGTGGCTTGATTATTACCCGCGTCAGCCGACTCCACCGTGGTTTCAGCTGAAAACTGCCGCTGAGAGACTTGATTCAACTTATAGGCCTGCCGTGTAAGCTCTATGTTGAAGCCAATATAAGGCTGCTCCCGAACCAGTTCATTTGGCTTAACGATAAAGCTGCTGACGTACCAGCCACATACCTGAAGCGCAATAAAGCAAACCACCGCCGGAACGATTGCTGCAGCAAGCCAACGGCCGCGCGGCAGCAACGTCATGCCGTTCGCCGCTGCAATCAGCGCACCTGCAATCAGCGCGACACAGACGACTAGCATGCCTGTGATCATGATGTGTGCATCTGTGTAGGTGGCACCGGAGAAAACTGTGTGGTCGGCAAGCAAACGTTCGAATCGTCCAAGGTACAACCGTGCCGCGAGCATCAACAACACAAACGCGAGGGTAAAAGAGAGTCCGCGCCAGGGCAGTGGGTTGTAGCTGCCTCGCCGTTCCTCCATCGCGCGGCTCCCTCCGCTGTTGAGCAGGAAGAAGATCGCGATCCCCAGTGTGATCACTGCCATTGTCATCAGCCAGTCAGCAACAAGCTGCCACGCGGGGAGGGTGAACAGGTAGAAGCTGAGCGGCTTGCCGAAAATTGGATCCACGACTCCAGCGGCGATACGGGGCGCATACCAGTAACGCGCGAATGTAGGCCACTCCGCCATCATGCTGGCACCCGTCCCAAGCGCTAGAACCAGCGAGACGCCGGTCGCGATTACGCCCAAGATAGACTCGAATGGCAAAATCACAGGTTGCCCGCCGACGAGAATCGTGCGACTGCTTGGCAGGTCGGCGGAGTGTGCACGCTTCAGAGCCAGAAACGTCCCATACAGAATGCCAAATGTGACCGCGGCAAATACCAGGAACGCCGCCCACTGGAAGCCTAGCGTCTTCCGGAACACGTCTTCATAGCCGAGCGACCCAAACCACAGCGCATCGACGTAATACCCCAGCGCTGACCGGCCACCGAACACAACAATGCCAAGCACAGCAAGAAAAAGGAAAACGATGCGACGGCGACGGCGCGGTGCGCGCGGCCACTCGATGGAACTGTGCATTACACTACCCCGCTTTCACCAGCCATTCTCGATTCCGCAATTCCAAACATATACGTGAGTATTCCGGACCCGATGAATGAGCATCCGAATTGTACAGCCAACCCGATGAGCTCAAGCAATTCATTCGCGCGGCTTACTCAGTCACAGCCGCCTTCATCACCGCAACAATGGCGGGATGTCTGACGCGACGGTCTGCCGTAACGGCGTAAAACTGCGAGGTGATTTCGGCAGTACGGCCTGCGGCGGTAACCTTGTATTGGGCACGAACCTCGCGCTCGACGATGGTTGGCACCGCGAAGGCCCCGATCCCCTCCTGACCGAAAATCTTCATCAGTGCACCGCCAGAGAATTCGCCGACGATTGCGGGATGAATGCCCTGACGATCAAACCAGCTCTTCAAAGAATTGTGCAGAGGCGTGTTGGACTCCGGCATCAGAAACGGAGTTCCGTCGAGAAGCTGGGGAAATCGGTGCTTCCGGGACGCCTTTTGGGCAGTCATGAATGAAATCCCCGAACTGCAGAGGCGGTGGTTGAAAACTTTGATGTTGGCCGTCGCTGCTATTGGCGCGTCTGAGAGTATGAGATCGAGTTGACGCAACGCCAGGCGCGCGATGAGATTTTCGGAACGGTCTTGCACACAAAGCAGTCGCACTGGATCGCCGCAAAGAGCGGGCGCAAGGAACCTATAAGCGACCAGCTCGGGCATCGATCGCACCAACCCCACGGCCACTCGCGGGGGCATGTTTGCGTCGAGCTGGGACAGAGCAGTGCGTAGGTCTCGCCCAGTCCGGAATATTTCTTCAGCGTGACGGAAGGCAACACTTCCCGCCTCGCTAAGCCGAATGCCACGCCCAGCGCGCTCGAAGAGCTTCACACCGAGCGATTCCTCCAGCTTTCGCATCTGTTCGCTTATGGTGGGTTGTGAAAGATGGAGTTCACTGCTCGCTCCGCTGATGGAACCGTGGCGAGCCACCGTCCAGAAGTAGAAAAGATGGTTGTAGTTCGTCGATTCCATAGGTAGAACCGAAGTATATAACAGCTCCTCGCGACTTCTCCTAACCCTCATCCTCTTTAACACGGTCGGCTGCGCGGACGATTGTGGCTCAGTTCCAACGCCTCAGCAGTGAACAGCGGTCGTTCTGCCCAACCGGCAACATTCCTTGCAACTTCACTCGGCGCTCAGTCATCCAACCGCATGGCCTGAAGCATCGACGCTCCAGCTGCTTGCGGCAGCACAGCGTGAGAGTTTGCTGATGGAATTGGGTGAGGCAGATGGAAAACCCGCTACAGATTAAGCGTATTCATCACGTGGAGTTCTGGGTTGGCAATGCAAGGCAGGCGGCGTTTTATTACCGCAACGCGTTCGGATTCTCGCAGGTGGCCTACCGCGGACAGGAGACGGGCAGCCGCGATGTCGCTTCCTATCTGCTCACGCAAGGCAAGGCGAATGTTGTAGTGAGCACGCCACTGACCTCGTCGCATCCTGCGGCCGAGCACATTCGGCGACACGGTGATGGCATCCGCGATATTGCCCTCGAAGTGGGCGACGCAGATCTGGCGTTCGAGCAGGCGATGTCACGCGGAGCCGAAGCCGCAGAGGCTCCGCATGATCTGAAGGATGAGTTCGGGACGGTGCGGCGCGCGGCAATTCGCACGTATGGAGACACAATTCACTCACTGCTCTCGCGTCGTGGCTACAATGGACCGTTCCTACCCGGCTACACTGAACAACGCATTGCGGGCGATGACGCGGGAATTTTGCGCATCGATCACATGGTAGGTAATGTCGAGTTGGGACAGATGAATCGCTGGGCGGATTTCTACTCCAAGATTTTCGGCTTCCATCGCTTTATAAGTTTTGACGACAAAGACATTTCGACCGAGTACAGCGCTCTGATGTCGATTGTGATGTCTGACGACTCGTATTCGGTGAAGTTTCCCATCAACGAACCCGCGCCGGGCCGACGCAAAAGCCAGATCGACGAGTATCTGGAAGCCTACGGTGGCGCGGGAGTACAGCACGTTGCATTGCAGGTGAAGGATGTAATCTTCACCGTGGACAAGCTGCAGCGCAACGGCGTCGAATTTTTGCGCGTACCCGATAGCTACTACGATATCTTGCGCGAACGCATTGGTGACCTCGACGAACCCTTGGAGGAGATCAAAAGGCTTGGCATCCTGGTTGACAAAGATCAGGATGGCTACCTGCTGCAGATTTTTACCCGTCCGGTCGAAGACCGGCCTACCGTGTTCTACGAGATCATTCAGCGCAAAGGCAGCAGAGGCTTTGGCAAAGGAAACTTTAAGGCGCTCTTTGAAGCCATTGAATTGGAGCAGGCGCGCCGTGGCAATCTATAGCGCGTGCAGCAGACGCAAACGACAGGTGACGCAGATGACAGATGATGTGATGACCAGCACTCCATTAGCGAGTTCGCGACGGATTCTGGATACCGCAACGCTCAGCTATCAGTCGGGTTTCGGCAACGAGTTCGCCAGCGAGGCTCTTGCGGGTGCGCTGCCCGTAGGCCAGAATGCGCCGCAGCGCGCGCCGATGGGGCTGTACGCCGAACAACTGAGCGGCACGGCATTTACTGCTCCGCGTGCACTGAACCGGCGCACTTGGACCTACCGCATTCGGCCAAGCGTTATGCACAAACCTTACCGGCAGATCGCCAATGGAATGCTGCGCTCGACGCCGTTCGATGAAGTCCCAACGCCGCCAAATCAGATGCGATGGAGCCCATTACCGATTCCTGGCATGGCGACAGACTTTCTCAGTGGACTTGTTACGCTGGCGGGCAATGGCGATCTTGCAATGCATAGCGGCGTGGCAATTCACCTGTACGCGGCCAACCGCAGCATGGACGGACTTTATTGTCACGACGCCGATGGCGAGTTACTGCTGGTGCCGCAGTTAGGGCAGTTGCTCCTGCACACGGAGTTGGGCCGCATCGCTCTCGCACCCGGTGAAATTGCAGTTGTGCCGCGCGGCATCAAGTTCCGCGTGGAGTTGCTGGAAGAAGAAGCACGCGGCTATGTTTGCGAAAACTATGGTGCAAGCTTCCGGTTGCCGGAACTGGGACCGATCGGCGCGAACTGTCTGGCGAACTCGCGTGACTTTCAAACTCCGGTCGCTGCCTTTGAAGACATTGAGCGCGACGTGCGCGTGGTGTGCAAGTTTCAGGGGAATCTCTGGGAGTCTGAATACGAGCACTCACCGCTGGATGTAGTAGCGTGGCACGGCAACTATGCTCCGTACAAATACGATCTCGCTCGGTTCTGCGTGATCAATACAGTCAGCTTCGATCACCCTGACCCGTCGATCTTCACGGTGCTCACGTCACCTTCAGACACCGTCGGCACAGCGAATTGCGACTTTGCAATCTTTCCGCCGCGCTGGATGGTCGCCGAACATACCTTCCGTCCGCCGTGGTTCCACCGCAATTTCATGAACGAGTTTATGGGGCTCATCCGCGGCGAATACGACGCCAAGGCCGAAGGCTTTGTGCCCGGCGGCGCAAGCCTGCACAACTGCATGAGCGGACACGGACCGGATGCTACCAGTTATGAGCGCGCCACATCGGCAGAGTTGCAGCCGCAATATCTCGCGGACACACTCGCCTTCATGTTTGAGACGCGCTTTGTCTGTCGTCCCACGGGCTTTGCTCTCGATACGGCCGAGTTGCAGCATGAGTACTACACCTGCTGGCAGAATTTGCAGCGCAACTTTCCGCGGAGTTAGAGAGATGTCCGCTTCGGTTCGCACCCCGGTCGCTTCGGCACAAGTGTTCCTCGCTGGGCTGATCGACTACGCTGGGCTTTTCCCACCTGCCTCGCTGGACATGATGAGTTGCGTGCGCAACTACTCACGCTATCTCAAAAGCCAGGAGCGATGGGCGCTAGGCCGATATATTTTGCCAGTCGCGCGCATGGATGAGTTTCTAAGTGCAAAAGAGAATGTGGCTGGTGATCCCTGGAAGCTCAGCGGAATTCTCTCCATGAATATTGTTGACGACCTTGCGGCAGTGGATGGGTTTAATCGCAAAGCACGAGGAGCGGTGATCGACGCGGTGGAGTTGCGAGTGCGCTCGACGGAAGACATCGAACTTGCAATGCGCCACCTGCCCGCAACAACCGCAGCGTTCTTCGAAATTGAGCTGGAGCATGCAAAGGCATTGCTGCCGGCCGTGCGCCGCGCGCGCGGATACGCAAAGTTGCGGACCGGCGGCGTGGTACAGGAAGCGTTCCCTGCGATAGAGCGGATTGCGGAGTTCCTTACCGCGTGCGCGGAGTTGGGGTTGGCATTCAAGGCAACAGCGGGGCTGCATCACCCACTACGCTGCATGCACCCACTCACCTACGAGACCAACGCAAGCGAGGGATTGATGCACGGATTCCTCAACCTGTTCACGGCTGCAACCATCGCGTGGAGCGCGGCGCGCGCTGGCTATGCCGTGCCACGCGATGCGCTAGCCACTTGTCTTGCGGATGAGGAGCGCGCAAACTGGCACTTCGACGAACACGGACTGACCTGGAGTGGAGAGGAAGAACCGGTGCACGTAGGCTTGAATGTTTTGCGCACCATGCGCTCGGAGTTTGCGCTCAGTTTCGGATCGTGCTCGTTTGAGGAGCCAATTGCCGATCTCCGCGAGCTTGACCTTTTATGAGCATGGAACAGAACGAAACGCACGATCCGGATGCGCGCTCGTTTGTAGAGTCGGCGAACGTTGCGGGCTGCGATTTTCCAATACAGAACCTTCCCTTCGGCGCGTTCACGGACGGCGATGATTCGTGCTCTAGTCTCTGCGTTGCGATTGGCGACCAGGTGCTCGATTTATGCGCGGCAGCCGAGCGCTCGCTGCTGGACGTGGACGAGAGCACTTGCGAGGCTTTGCAGGAAGGATGCCTGAATCCGCTCATGGGACTTGGCTCGGCGCGCTGGAGCACATTGCGCCGCTCAATCTTCCATCTGCTTGGTGAACGATCCAAGTGTCGCGAGGGCGCTGCCGCATGTCTGCATGCGGCCAGCGCCATAAAACTGGTAATGCCCGTTGACATCTGCAACTACACTGACTTCTATGCTTCCGTACACCATGCCAGTAACGTAGGAGCGCTCTTTCGCCCAGACAATCCGCTGCTGCCAAATTATAAGTGGGTGCCGATTGGCTATCACGGTCGCGCCTCCTCCATCGTCGTGAGCGGCACGGATGTGAGACGTCCATCGGGGCAGCTGAAGCCACCTGACGCGGACATTCCGCACTTTGCGGCCTCGCGCAGAATGGATTACGAACTGGAGATTGGCGCATTTGTTGGCGTGGGGAATCAGTTAAGTGAATCCATTCCGATTACGCAGGCACCGGATCATATCTTCGGGCTTTGCCTGCTGAATGACTGGTCGGCGCGCGATATACAGTCATGGGAATATCAGCCGCTTGGACCATTCCTGGCCAAGAGCTTCGCAACATCGATCTCTCCATGGGTCGTTACCGCTGAGGCTCTCGCGCCCTATCGCGTTGCAGCCTCAGCGCGCCCTCCAGGAGACCCGCAGCCACTCGCATACCTTTTCGATTCCGACGATGAACAGCGCGGAGGCTTCGATGTGAGAGTGGAGGTTTATCTGCGCTCGGCGGCAATGCGCGACGCTGGGTGCGCGCCGCATTGCATCAGCCGAGGAAATTTGCGCGACATGTATTGGACCTTCGCACAGATGCTTACACACCATGCCTCCAACGGCTGCGATCTGCGTCCAGGCGACCTGCTTGGCAGCGGCACCATCTCCGGCCCGACAGCGGAAGCCCGAGGATGCCTGCTGGAGATCACTCGCGGAGGCTCAGCGCCCATCGCGCTGCCGGACGGGACACAACGAACCTTCCTGGAAGATGGTGATGAGGTGCTGCTCCGCGGATACTGTTCGCGCGAAGGAGCCGCGCGCATCGGCTTCGGCGACTGCATTGGAACGCTACTTCCCGCGCGCTGAGTGCTAGTCCAGAGATTTCTTGAAACGTAGCATGCTTGCTGCAAGAATGACCACAGCAAAGAGCGCCAGGCACTCCATTTGTGGAAGCAGCACATCGAAGCCAACGCCCTTGAGAAACACTCCTCGTAGAATCACAATGAAGTATCGCAATGGGTCTGCGTAGGTGATCCATTGCAGCGCAACGGGCATGCTGCTGATGGGCGAAGCGAAGCCGGAAAAAATGATGGCAGGCATCAGGAAGAAGAACGCCGAGACCATTGCCTGCTGCTGCGTTTCAGAAAGCGTGGAGATCAGCAGGCCAATACCCAGTACACACAACAGGTAAAGCACAGTGCCGCACGTAAGCACCACAAGGCTCCCGCGCAATGGCACATGGAACCAGAAAGTACCCACAGCCGTAATCAGCGCTGCATCAAGAAGTCCGATGAGGAAGAACGGAATTGTCTTGCCAAGAATGAATTCCGCCTGACGGATGGGCGTCACCATGATCTGTTCGAGCGTGCCGATCTCGCGCTCCCGCACCACTGCAAAAGCGGTCAGTATCACAATCACGAGTGTGATCAGATTTCCCATCACGCCCGGCACAAAGAACCACTGGCTTTGCAGGTCGGGATTGAACCATGGCTGGCGTTCGAGCACAACCCTCGGCAGTTGCGGAAGCAGTCCTGGCGCTGTGCGATCAAGCATCTCAGTCTGATAGTCTTGCGCAAACTTGGACGCAACCTGGTTCACATAGCCGAGCGAAACCAGCGCAGTGTTGGAGTTGCTCGCATCGACGATCACTTGCACCGGCGCGGTCTGTCCTTTGCGCAGCAGCTCAGAAAAACCAGCGTTGATTTGCACGGCCATCACCACATCGCCTCGGTCGATGAGGCGCCGCAGCTCTTCACGATCGCGCGTGCGTTCTCGCACGTTGAAATATCGGCTGCCCTCGAAGCGGGAGACGAAATCGCGGCTCACCTGCGAGTTCTCGTAATCGGCAATGGCGATGGGCACATGCTGAATGTCCAGCGTTGCCGCGTATCCAAAAATCACCATCTGGATAATGGGTGGGCCGAAGAGAAGGAAACGCGTGCGCTTATCCCGGAAGACCTGGATGAACTCTTTCTTCATCATTTCACGCAATCGCAGCCACATGGTTATCTCACCTCAGCCGCTTCTGGAAGGAGCGCGTGGCCACCACCACAAGAACGGTCGCGAAAATCAGGAGCGCCACCATGTCTCCCCACAACAGCGCCAGCGGAGTTCCCTTGAGAAACACTGAACGAATGATCGACATGAAGTAGCGCGCGGGAATAACGTGCGTAACCAGTTGAATGAAAGCTGGCATCTGGTCGATAGGAAAGATGAATCCCGATAGCAGGAAAGCTGGGAGAAATGTTGCGATCATCGAAGCCTGGCTGGCGGCGAGTTGCGATTGCAGCAACACAGAAAGAAAGTAACCGAGCGAGAGCACAACCAACAAAAAAAGCGTCGAGCTGACGAAGAGCACGGCAACAGAGCCACGAAACGGCACGCCGAACCACCACACGCCCATCGCAGCGCACAGGGCTGTGTCCGCCAGACCAACGACGAGATAGGGCAAGAGCTTCCCGATCATCAACTCCAGAGGGGTGACAGGCGTCGAGATCAACTGCTCCATGGTGCCGCGCTCCCACTCACGGGCAATGGTTAACGACGTGAGAAATGTGCCAACAACGGCCATTACGATGGCCACCACTCCTGGGACAATATTGGCGAGGCTCTCAAGGTCTTCGTTGAACCAGGTGCGCGCGGCCACCGCAATGGGAGGCTCCATCGTGCGCTCCCCTTTTTGCCGCAGCCACTTGAGCTGAATGTCTTGCGAATACCCGAGCACGACTGCATCTGCATAGTTCATGCCAACATTCGCGCTGTTGCCATCCGTGCCATCCACAATCCCCTGTACAGAAACCGGGCCGCCCTCGCGCAGCTTCTGTGAAAAGTTGGAGGGAATCACGATGCCGAGCTGGCAGTCTCCTGAGTCTACGCCACGAATGAGGTCGCGATAATTATCAACTGACCTGTTGACACGAAAGTATTCCGAAGAGCGAAATCGCTGCACAAGATCACGACTCTGTTGGCTGTTTTCCTGGTCGTAGACGTATACGGGAAGGTGCTTGATGTCAAAGCTGACGCCATAGCCGAATGCGAGCATCAGGATGATGGGCATGGCCACTACGATTAAAATGCTGCGCAGGTCGCGCCGAATCTGCAGTGTTTCTTTCCACGCAATCGCGTGAATCCGGTTGAGCTTCATTGTGCCACCGCCTGCGCGGGGTCATGCGAAGTTAGCGAAACAAATACGTCCTCCAGTGATGCAGGAATCTTTTCCATGCACGTAACCACGACCGACCTATGTTCAAGTTCGGCGCGAAGCTGCGGAACAGCCTCGTCGGCACTGGGAACCACCACGTGCAGTGCGTTGCCGAAGACAGCCACATCCGTTGCCACATTGCTTTTCTCAAGCGCCTCCAGCGCAGGACCGAGCGGCGCGCATTCGATCAGCAGCAGTTCACCTTTCATCGCTGTGCGCTTCAGTTCCGCGGGTGAGCCAGACGCCACAATTTTGCCGCGATAGATAAGCACCAGCCGATTGCAATATTCAGCTTCGTCCATGTAATGCGTCGTCACGAAAACGGTCACACCGGAGGCCGCCATCTCATGTATTAGTTCCCAGAACTGGCGGCGCGAAATCGGATCGACGCCCGACGTAGGTTCATCGAGAAAGAGCACCTTCGGCTTGTGCAGCACCGCGCAGCCCAGTGCCAGTCGCTGCTTCCACCCAACGGCAAGTGTCGAAGTCAATGCTTGCTCGCGGCCGTCCAGGCCTGCCATGCGCACGGCCCAACGCAGGCGCTCGCCAATCTGCGAATCCGGCACCTGATACATACCACCGAAGAAACGGATGTTTTCTTCGACAGTGAGATCGTTGTAGAGGGAAAATTTTTGTGACATGTATCCAATGTTCTGGCGCACGCGCTCAGGCTCTTTCGCAACGTCAATTCCCACAACACTCGCCATGCCTGACGTAGGATGCAGCAACCCGCACAGCATTCGGATCGTGGTTGATTTTCCTGCGCCATTCGGTCCGAGGAAGCCGAAGATTTCTCCCGTGCGCGTCTGGAAGCTGATCTGGTCCACGGCGCAGAAATCTCCGAAGCGTTTCACCAGGTCCTTCACCTCGACCGAGTATTCATCGCCCATGCGTCACCTCATCGCCTTCCACCGCATTGACGAACACGTCCTCCAGTGAAGCGGCCACCGCCTCCACCGACGAGTATGAAATGCGTGCAGCGTCCATGCGCTCTCGCAGGCTGGGCATCATGCGCGAAGCATCGCTCACCAGCAAGTGCAAGCCGTCGCCCACCAGCACAACGCTATGCACGCCATCCACTTTGCCGATAGCGGTGCGCGCGCCGCGCGGATCGGGCGTCGCGATGGCGATCACGCGGTTACTCAATTTTTCTTTAAGATGGTTTGGCTGATCGCAAAAGAGCATGTGCCCTTCATGCACCAGTGCCACGCGATGGCAGCGTTCGGCCTCATCGAGATACGCAGTGGAAGTCAGGATTGCCACACCCTCACCGAGAAGCGAGTAAAGAATCTTCCAGAAGTCGCGCCGTGACACCGGGTCCACTCCATTGGTCGGCTCGTCGAGCAGTAGAACACGCGGCGTGTGGATGAGCGCGCAGATGAGTCCAAGCTTCTGCTTCATACCTCCTGAGAGTTTTCCGGCGAGTCGTTTGCGGAAGGGCTGCATGTCGGCCGCCTGCAGCAGGTGTTCGCTGCGTTCACGATACGCTGCGTGCTTCACGCCAAAAACATCTGCGTAGAAACGGATATTCTCATCGACCGTCAAGTCCTCATAGAGACCGAAGCGTTGCGACATATAGCTGATTTCTTGCTTCACGCGCTCTGGCTCCCGCGCAACATCAAAACCCGCAACTTCGGCTGCGCCTGAATCCGCCAGCAGAACTCCTGCAAGAATGCGCATGGTAGTCGTTTTGCCGGCGCCGTCCGGGCCCACCAACCCAAAGATCTCGCCATACTTCACCTCGAAGCTAAGACCATCAACGGCCTTCACCCCGGGGAAGCTTCGCGCGAGATCTCGAACTACGATGGCCACCGACTCCGGCATGGTCTGCTACCTTCCCTGCTCAATCGTGATATCAGCAGGCATCCCGGGCTTTAATTCGTGGTTGGGATTTTCAACATCGACCTTGATCCGGTAAACCAACGCGACCCGCTCCTTGTTGGTCTGCACCGTCTTCGGTGTGAACTCTGCTTCCGGAGAGATGAACGAAATCGTGCCCTTGTAAGACTTTCCCGGATAAGTGTCTGTGTGCAACGTAACCTGCTGCCCCCAACGCACGCGGCCCAAGTCGGTCTCGGCGACATAGGCGCGCACCCAGAGATGGTCTAGGTCGGCAATGGTCACAACCGGAGTTCCCGGCACAACATACTCGCCCAGTTCCGCTTGGCGCACCGTGATTACACCCGTCACCGGAGAAGCAAGCACTGTGTAATCAAGGCGTACCTTTGAGAGCTCAAGGCTCTGTCGCGCAGCGTGCGACGTGGCACGGCTCACAGCAATTTGCTCCTTGCGTGTACCTTCGCGTATCTCTGAGAGATTTTGTTGCGCGCGCTCATACACGGCTTGTGCGCGGCGGAAAGCCGTGTCTGCCTGGTCCCGCGTCTGTGCCGACACCGCGTCCCGCTTGTAGAGCGCGGTATAACGCTCAAGATCGGTGCGCTTCATTTCGAGATCGGCCCGCGCGTCAGCAACGGTTTGCTCACCGGCGCGAATGTCTTGTGCGCGGTTGCCCGCTTCGGCAAGTTCGAGTTCCCTGTCGCGCGTATGCAATGTGGCTTCATCAATGCGAACCTGCTGCTGGTAATCGGCATCATCTAGCCGCGCCAGCAAATCTCCGCCCTTAACCGCGCTTCCCTCTTCCACCGGCAGAGCGACAATCCTCCCCTGGGTGCGGAAAGCCACAACGCTCTCGTGAGCTTCCACATTGCCGGAGAGCAGGATAGTTCCCGCTGGCACAGCGGCCATGTGGGTATGGCGATAGTAGTAATAGCCCCCGCCCAGGGCTGCGGCCAGCAGAAACAGGATGACGATTCGCTTCATGGGACTGCTCCTTTCCTTGCCCGCCGCTCAGCGGCTTCCAATTACTTCCGAATATGTCGCCTCGGTGTTGCCCAAGGCACGAGCCATTGAAATTTGTGCATTCGCGTGATGCGTCAGCGCCACAATCTGATTCTGCTGCGCACGCGAGAGTGCATCCTGCGCGCTGGTGACTTCAACGTTGTTGGTCACGCCCTGACTGAAACGCAACTGCGCCAACTCCACTTCCTTCTGCGCCAGGTCCAGCCCTGCCACTGCAACGTTCACTTCTTCGGCGGCGGAGTCGAGATCGAGTAACGCTTGTCGCAATTCCTGCTCTACACCGAGTCTCGCGTCATTCATCTGCCGCTCCAGACGACGTACTTGCGCGTCAATTTCGCGCGCCTCGCCGTCGCGGTCGCGGTCAAAAACCGTGAACGTAAGCGACAGTTGCGCCACCTCGGTGGCCCTCATCGAACTCAGCGTGCGTCCGATTCCCCCATAATTCCCGCTCGCGTCCAACTTCGGCAAATAGCGGGAACGCGAAGCATGAAGCTGTTCGCGTAATGCCTCGCGTTGTCGCAACATGGATTGATAATCCGGGCGCGAGGCCAGTGCCTGCGGCAAAACGGCTTCCACAGCAATCGAGTTGGCAGGGCGAAACTCAAGGCGGTCGGCAATCTCAATCTCTGTTCCAGGAGACAGTCCAATGTTCCGCGCAAGCATCAGCAGAGCGCTCTTGGCGCCATTGCGGGACTGCACCAGTGACTGCCTCTCATTAGCCAGTTGCACTTGTGCTCGCAACACATCGATCCCCGTGGCAACGCCCGCGTCCCGCTGGTCTTTTGCAAGTTTCTGCAGAACCTCCGCGGTGTCCACTCGAGACTGTGCAGCTATAACTTCAGCGAACTGAGCCTGTGCTGACAGATAGAGTGACGCCACGTTGCGGATCACGAGGTCGCGAGCATCCTGATAGTCCAGGCGAGCAGCGCCCGTTGATTGCCGCGCCGAGCGTAGCGTGTGCAGAGCCTGTAGGTCGACGATTGGTTGATCGGCGTAGGCGCGTGCTTCAACCGTGCTGTATGGCCCCACGACATCGGGTAGCGGAAGACCGGGAACGCTGATGCCCTCTGCCCTGAGACTGTGACTCTGCAAAGCAACCGGCGCCTGGATCTGAACTCGCGGCAGCAGCAGCGACTGACGCCGCTCGCTCACCGCCGCAGCCTCCTGCACGCGCGTCTCCGCTACCAGCACGCCAAGATTTGACTGCAGACCGCGATGAATCGCATCGCTCAGCGTCAATCGGAATGGGGCATTCTGTGCTGGCGCCATCGCTGTTGCCAGGCATAGCAGGAAGAAAGACAGCGGAATTCTAAGAGGTCGAATCATCTTGCCTCGCTTTTGCGGACCGCAGCTTTCAGTCGCGCCTTGCGGCTTACCGAAGACCGCGGTTTCGAGGATGCGTTGAGTCCGGATAGAAATGTGCGCATCGTGTTGCTGAACTGTTTTTCCAGCGGCGACGACGGATCGAGCGCCCACATTAGAACTGTCCCAAAGACCGCGTGTTGAAAGATTCGCGCCATTTCCGCAGCTGTAAGATCTTTATTCAACTCGCCGCGCTGCTGCCCCAGGCGCATGATCTCGGCAATCCATTGCCGCTTTTCGGTGATTTCCTTCGTGATGTATTCGCGAACTTCCACATTCCCCAAGAACGCTGAGATCAAGCTGCGCGCCAGCTGTGGGCTCTGGGCGGGAAACTTCAACAGGCTGCGCCCAAGGGAGTAAAGCAACTCTTCGCTTGAGGTTGTCCCCTCCCGCGCCAGCTTCCGATGAAGCTCTATCACTCCCTCTTGCTTGCCCACCAGGTAGCCGAGCACGTGTTCCTTGCTGGGAAAGTAATTGAAGAACGTCCCCTTGCCCACGTCAGCGGCTTGCGTAATCTCCTCCACCGTGGTCTGCGCGAAACCCTCGCGCGAGAAGAGTTCCATGGCAGCCATGAAAATCCGCTCGCCTGTCTCTTCGCGCCGTCGCTGTCTGCGTCCGCCTTCGGGCAAAGTCGGCGATTTTCGAACTTGGTTTTTCGTGACCATCGGTCGCAGTTGACCATCAGTCATATTTATTGTCAAGCCCATTCGTCCGCGGGTTCTCGCGCTGGAAACTCTACTTCTTTCTCTTGCGGAAGAGTACGTCGATGGAGACAACGCCGGTCTGGTCGCGCACTCCCACAATGGAGACGTCCTTATCCACGTTGTACTCGAACTGGATGATCTGCTGCGCCGATTGGTTGAGGTTGGTGATATAGGTAAGCGTAAGTTTATTGGAAACCTGCTGCTCCACTGTAACGCGCGCAAGGCCCGCATTCACGGCTCCGCTAACATTCGGATCGATCTTGAGGCGGCTCACGCCAAACAAGCGCTGCACGCGACTGCTGACCGTGGCGTTCAATGCCTGGCCAATCAGCGCAGTCGAGGCACTTTCGGACACCGACGGCTGGTATTGTGAGGTTCCCATCATCGCCGGATTGGCCTGTTCCTCTGCCGTCCGCCCCAGGGCAAGGAGCGAGATAATGTCGCTGCTGGAAAGTGGCGGGTCTGACCGGTAAGAGGGCGTCAGCTTGTTCAGAGGGCCATGGAAGCCGAGCGAAATATCATAGTCGCGCACTCGCGCCGACAATTCCACATCCAGTGTCGGCTCAATCCTAACTGGATTCGTGAGGGTCACATCGCCACGCTCCATACGGTATTTTGTGCCGTTGAAGTAAAGCATTCCCTCCAGCAGATTGACCCTTCCAAGCACTACTGGCCGCGATGCAGTGCCGCGCATGCGCAGGTCCACGTTGCCGCTCAGCCGTGCCAGCGAAGTCTGCACCTGAAGCTCAGGCGTGGAGGTGATATGCACATCCAGGTGAAGATCGTTAAGCGGCGAGTCGATCTTCTGCGCTGGAGCGCCTCGAATTCCCTTCGCGAGATAATTGGCAAAGTCGAATTGCGGATTCAGCCCGAGCCGCGTCACTGTTACATTTCCAGAAAGTGCAGCGTTCTTGATTGAACCAGAGAGTGACAGTGATGCGTCTGCAGTTGAACTCAGTCCTTCCGGATAGCGCAGCCGAATATCGTGGCCACTCGCCGAAAGGTTGAATCCAATTCCCTGCGCGGCCGAGAATGCGATGAATCCTCCGCAGTGCAGCAACCCGCCCCCGGTGCGCGCCGTAAGCTCCTGCACCTGGAGGCGGTCTTCATTGAAGACCAGCGTACCTGTGATATCGCTCAATCCGTTTGGAAAATCGATATATGCAATAGCACCGTTCTGCACGTTCAACCGCCCACGCATAAAGGGCCGCGCCAGCGTTCCATTTACCTGCAGATTGAAATTTGCGACTCCCCCAGCCATCAGTGTTGGATCGGCGGTCTCGAGCAGTTTCAGATTCACACTGCCATCTGCGCGCAGATCAATCTCGCGCTTGCCGCTCAGCTGCACCTGCCCGTGCAACTGCAAAAAACGTGTTCCCTGCTCACCGGCGATGCGGAACTGCTCAACGCTCAAGACCTGATTCACGAGTTTCAGCCGGATAGGGCCATCGTTGGAAACTGCGACGCCGCCATAGTTGCTTGTCCAGCGCTCCACAACCGCTTCCGCTGTCATCCCCCTGGGTCGCCGCGCTTCGCCTGAGGCATCAATATGCATCTTCAGTTCGGAGGCCGCTCCATAATGCAACGGCAAAAACGCATCCAATACAGAGTTCAGGTTCGTGCTCTGCACATCTCCCGAAATGTGCATCGGCATCTCTCCGCGAAGATAGACTTGTCCGTCAAGATGCACATCGGCCGATTTGAAATTGGACCGCGCAGTGAGCAGCATCTCTGCGCCGTGCGTAACTGCATCCACATTCATGTCGCCGACAAAATGCTGGTTGACCGCAAGATTGCGCAGGCGCAAGCGTCCATTCACAACGGGCGCGCCTGGAGTTCCCGAGCCGCTTGCCTCAAACGTCGCTTGTCCGGTCAGACGCACCTTGCCCTCGCGCACCGCGCGCAGGTTCTCGAGCTTTACCTCGGTTCCCTTCAGGTCGAACCCAAACTCGCTCGTTTCAATGTTTATGCGGGCGTCGCCCGCAAGTTGCATCGCGTCGCTCTTTACCACAATGTTGCGCAACTGCGCCTGGTTTTCAGTGAAGTTCACATCGGCGGTCGCCAGTCGCACGGCTTGTTGCCAGGCTGTGCCGTCTTTTATTGCCACCCGTCCGCTGCCGTTCAGGTGGTTCTCTGTGCCGCCCACGTTCACATCGGCGTTCACCACGCCGGTCACGGGATACTCCGATCCCGCGATTGCTTGCAGATCCGCAACGTCGGTGCTTTCAGCCTTCACATGGGCGGAGAAAGGCTGCCCCCCGTCGTAGCTTCCTGCAACAAGCGGAACGCTTATATCGAGAGCAATGCGCGCCCCACCGCGCCGCAGCACTCCATTGTGCAAGGCTTCGCGCGTAGATGAATACTCAACTTCGCCTTCCAACGACTGCCAGCGCGTACGCACAACTCGCTCTGCCGGAACGGCGTTGCCGGACTGCTTCTCATGCGTCCGCAGCAGGGTAGTAAACTCGTGCAACTCAAGATGACCGGCCACCGAGGGTTGGCTGAGATTTCCCTGCACTGCCCCGTGGAACTGAGCAATACCGCTGAATTCAATAGGCAACACCCTCGCGCGGCTGCCACGCCACGAAGTCACCATTGGCTCCAGCTCGGAGCAGTCCGTCGACGATACATCAAGCCGTAGATCTGAGTTCGCCGAAAGACGCCCGCGTGCCGAAAGGCGCGATGCCGCCGTGCTCGCCTCCACGCTGTGCAGTTGGCCGCTCTGCCCCTTGAAGTCGACGGTGGCTTGCACTACGGCCGTTACCGGCAGTTCTCCCGCACGCGCCACAGGGCGTACGCGTACATCGCCGTCCATCTTTGCATTGAGAAAACTGCCGCGCCAGTACACATCCAGGGTGCCCGCAGTTGCGCCGGAGATATGCAACCGTTCAAGTGGCAGGTCGCGCGTAGTAAACGCGCGCAGCGTTTGCGAAAGATCAACACCGCTCACCTCCAGGGCGATGCGCCCTGCTTGTTCTTTGCCGGCAGGATGGCTGGAATCCAGCTTGCCATGCACCGTGCCGCCCAGTGCGATGACGAAGATTGAGGAGACGTTGAAGTTTTCACGATCCAGCGAATAGTTGAAGCCTCCGCTCATGTGCTCCAGCCGAACGATTGAATCCGTCCAGTTCACGCCCGCAGCCTGCGCCTTGCCCACCAGCGCATAGTTTGAGTCGGCCCGGCGCCACGTTCCTTCGCCACTCAACAGCACTGCCCCGCCGCGCAGTTGAGTGAGCCGGAACAGCTTTCCGATCTCGGCAACATCCCCGGATGCGCGATAGGCGTATTGTGCAACCGGAGAGTTCAGATCGGTCAACGCGCCACTGGCCTCCACCCATGACTTTCCTTGGCGGAGTTGCAGTTGCGGCACTTCCAGTCGGTCACGATACAGGCGGAATTTTGCCTCCACACCCACCGTGAGAGGCTCCATCTCCGGCAGCATGATGCGGACCGCTCCCACACGTGCCGCTCCTTCGTAGTGCTGATCCTTCGGGCTGTAGTGCAGTAGCAGTGCGATCCCTTCCGCCCGGCCGTTCAGCTTGATTTTTTTCTCGTTCCATAACAACAGGCCGTCAAGCAGTTCTCCGCGATCCACAGCCAACCGCAGCAATTGCGCGACCTGATCTGCTGGTGCGCCCGGTCGCATTTTGGGCTGCGGCAAGTTGGTGGATCCGTCCTTGTCCACCTCAACGTGTGCCAGCGGATGCACTGCGCTCAACTCATGCAGTGAGAGGCGGCGGGCCAACAGAGCAGACCATTTCAACTGCGCGCGCACCTCTTCCACCCGGAGCAGAGGAATCTCTTCCTTCGCCTCTGTTCCATGGATAACTAGCCCATCCAGCACAAATTGCATCTGCTCCAGGCTCCACGAAACCCGCTGCAGTTCCACCCGTCCGCCCGTCGTCTGTGCAATACGCTCCACCACAAACTGCCGCGCCCGTTCGTGAAACTCCGCGCTCTCCGTGTAGCGCAGAACGCCCAGTCCGCCCAGCACCAGCAACACCAGCAGCAATAGCAGGAAGCCGGATAGCCACGCGAGCATCCTCCTGTGCAGCTTTGGCGCGCCGACTCGCGACAAATCCGCCCGGGCGTCATGCTTCTGCACGTCTTTGCTCACTCCGGATTCGTGCTGCTCTGGCTCTTCGCTCATGCTCTCCTGCTGTAGAATCCCATGTCGTGGAACGCTAACGCACTCCATCCCACAACACTTGCACGCTGGCCTGGGCGCGCAATGTCGCAAGCCACTTCTCCAATTCCTGATTCATCTTCTGCTCCGTCAGCAGTTCGCGAATTTTCGGCGTTACGTTCTCCACCGGCTCAGGAGTTTGGCCTTTGGCAATCACTAGTGGCACCAGCGTCAGGGAGTAGTAATCGTCCACTTCTTGCCGCGTCACTCGTACCATGGGACGCACACGGAACTCCATGAACTTCAGAATCTCCACCTGGTTCGTCACTAGCTCTCGAACTTCCGCCGCTGACAGCCCGTAGCGCTCCAGCGTGGCGGACCATCTCACATCATCCTTCTCCAACTGCCAGCCCGCGCGCATCTCTGCGATACGCGCATCAACCTCGTAGGCCTGCGCAGACGGTGTCCCCTGCATCTGGTCGCGTAGAATCCGCGACTGCACCAGGTGCTCGAATGCTTCGTGCCGTTGCGACCCGTCCAGTTCTTTCAGCGCGCGCGCGTTCTCCAGTGCCTCAAAACGCATCTGCTCGTCGAGGTCGCTCCAGGTGATCAGGTGATTGTTCACCACGGCAATGGTGCGATCCACCACCTCCGCCTGCGATGCAGCCATCATCAGCGTAAGCATCAGCGGAGCCCACCACACGAGTTTTTCCATGCTCTTCATCAGAATGTTTGCCCAATGCTGAAGAAAAAATTGAAGTGCCGGACTTGCTCCACCTGTGGAAGTGCCGTACAAGTACCAGTCACTCCTGCACACGGAGCTTTCACCGGAAACACCGGCGGATTCAGGTTGTAGCCCATATCTACGCGCACCGGACCGATCGGCGTGCGGTAGCGAATGCCTGTGCCGACCGCTTGTGACATATAGCTGAAATCGCAGGTGGACGTCGGCCCCAGGTCTCGGCAACTTTTCTGATCACGCTGATTAAAGCGCGCCAGGTTCTTCCACATCTCGTTGGCTGTGCCGAATGTGTTGCCAATATCGTGAAAAAGCACGAAGCTCAAATCGTCATGCACAAACGGCAGCGGCGTGGGAGGCAATCTCAACTCAAGATTATTGACGATCATTGCGTTGCCCCCTAACGGTGCGCCAGAATCAGGGTCACGCGGGCCTGCCTGGTTAATGGCGAATCCGCGATGCGAGTTCGAACCCCCCACAAAAAAGCGTTCCGGCAGTGGCACATAACCGGTCGCCGCAATTTCAGAAGGACAGGCCCCATTGCTCGCCGCCAAATCCTGGCAGGGAATTCCGTAGGGCATTTCCACGCCGATGCGCAGCGAGCGCGCAAAGACCCAATTCTTGTGAAACTTGTAGTACGTCGCATTCTGCGCCAGCACCCGCCCAAAGTTTGACTCAGAGCCGAAGTAGCCCGAGGCCACGCCAATATCAAATGTGTTGTAAGTGCCCTTGGTCGAATTCACCGGGTCGTCGCGCGTGTCGCGCAAATAGATCAGGCTCGGCATACCCACGCGCACAGCCTGCGAGTAGATGGGAATCAGGTCTGGTGTGAAGCCCGCGGGGAAACTCGACGGATCGACCTTTATCCGTCGATACGCAAAGCGGTACAGAAATTCCGTGGACTTGGTGGCGCGCTGCGTCAGTTGCACCGAGCCCTCCAGCCGGTTGCTGCTGAAGGTGTTCACGTCGCGCGTGTTGTCATAGAGCGCGGTCACCGTCATTCGCCAGTTCGGCAGATCAAACCATCGCGGCTGGTCAAAACTCAACGAGGCGCGCTTCTGCAAATTGCCAAAGTGCGACTTGAAAATCAGCGATTGATCGCGTCCTCGGAAGTTGATACGCGTCACGTCCAGTGTCACGCGTGGGCTCACCCCGGTTTCCCCCTGCGGTGAGCCGCCCTGCGATAGGTTCAGCCCGGTGCCGATTTCTATGCCGAAGCCGTAGTCCACTGTCCAGCGCCGCGCTTCCTTGATCTGGAAGAGCACGTCCTTCCGGGCCTCGTCGCCCTCGGGATTTTGAATCGCCGTCTGTACTTCGTTGAAAATGCCGAGGTCGTACAGGTTGCGCTGCGTCTGCAACATCTTTTCCTGGCTGAGCGGAGCACCGCTGTGGATGACCACACCCCGATTCACAATGTGTGGTTTGGTGTGCTCCACGCCGTTCACCAGCACGCGATTCACAAACTCCTGCGTCCCCTCGTGAACCTCGTACACCACGTCCATGCGCACGTGCGATTCGTCCGAATACTTCGCCGAGGTCTCAAACTGCACGGCCGGGAAGCCGCGGTTGAAGTAGTCGTTCAGCATCAGCTCCCGATCATCGGCGATGGTCGCCTCTGAGAACGGCTGGCCCTCAGCGGTGTTGATCATGCCGCGAATCTCGCTCTCGCTGATGGCCTTCGCGCCCCGGATTTCCAACTTGGCCACCCGGACCAGTGTCCCCTCGTCCACCTTCACCACAACCTTCATGTCGCCGTGCGCGCCTGCGTAGTCGTCTACCACCTCGCTCGTCACCTGCACGGACTGATAGCCGTTGGCGAGATATAGGTTCTTGATCGCCAGCAGGTCATTCGTAATAATGCCCTGACTATAGCGTCCGTGCGGCAGCAGCGGGTTGGATGTCTGGGTAGCCATGCGCTCACGCAGTGTTGCCGTGTTGAAGCGTTTGTTTCCCACAATCTCAATCGCCCGCAATTTGTGCTGTGGTCCCGGTTGCACCACATAAACAATGTGCTGCAGATCGTGTGCGGAGTCTTCTTCCTGGCGCACCTGCACCACCGCATCAAAGTGTCCCTGCCCCTGCAGGTAGTCGCGCAGGTTGCGTCTTCCCTCGTTGAGCAGGTCCTCGTCGACCGCATGTTCTTCGAAAACCGGAATGAGCTTCTTGAGTTTGCCGTGGCTCAGTGACACTCCCTCGGCGCGAATGTCCAGTACCGGACCGCGCTCCACCTCAAACGTGTAATCCACCGTGTTGCTCTCGGCATGGAAAATCGGCACGCCGGCCGTTAGTTGTGCTCGTAGTCGGCGCTGTTTCACGTAACGTTTGCGCAGCCTTGCTACTGCCTTCTGCAACAGGTCGCCGCGTACCCGTCGCCCAGGCTGCATCCGGCAGATCGCCATCGCTTCGTCGGCGGTAAGATTCGGATCGCCATGCACGGCCAGTTTGCCAACTCTCGCCGCCTCACCCGCTTTCACCTGGAACTCAACGTCAATCTGCTGGGTGTCTTCATGTCGGTAGAGTTTCGCACTGACCTCGGCTTTCCAGTAGCCGTTGTCATTCATAAGGCGCAAGATGCGGCTCTCGGAGTCCTTCAGCATCGCGTCGCTAAACAGCGTTCCTAGTTCGAGCCGCCCGGTGCTTATCACCTGCACGTCACTCGGCCCACCTTTGGGAAGCCCTATCGCCGTAATATTGCCGTTGAAATAGTTGGGCAAGGTGCGAAACTCAACGCTTACGCCGCCTGATGGCAGCACGCTCGCATCCGCTTCAACCTCGGCAAAGCGCCCCGTTTCAAATAGCGCGCGCACGCTTTCACGCACGTTGCCGCGCGCCAACCGTGCTCCAGGCTTTAAGGGGATTTTCTTTAGCAGTTCAGTCTGTTTGGTGTCGCCGCTCACGGTCAGCACTCGAACCTGCTCCACCGTGCGGCCTTCGGCTGCCCACGCTTGCGCGCCAGGCAGCGCGCGCTCAGGAACCTGCTCGGAGGCTGCTTCCACTTTCCGCGCAGGTGCTTCCGCCAGGCTCCCCGCAGGGACAGCCTGTGCCAGTACCACCAGAGGGCATAGAACACCCGCCAGCAGCATCGCCCAGCTCGCCCACTTCTGCGTACCCGTCAAGACGGTCGCCCAAACGTTCACTCGGTCACCGCGACTGTGGTAGAAGAATCTGATTCTTTGAACCCGGAACCTATAATAAAGCTTCGGTCAACAAAAGCCTGTAACTCCTTGAGCACTATCCAGGAAGACTTATTCGGTAATGTGGATCAATTGCGCTCCACCCTGGCCCCGCTGCCAAGTGGACGGACATCCTTCCCACCTGCGTCACCGTCCAACTTTGTATGTCACGCACGCTACTCATCGCGATGCTGCTCTCCGCTCCCGCGCTCAGCGCCCAGATCGTCCCCGCCGTTCCCTCCCAGACGATCTACACCCCGGAGATACATCTTGGCTCCGCCACTGAGCCCTCCACCATCACCGTTCCTCCCGTGATAGAAGTGCCGAGCCAGCCCGCCGAGACACCGGTCAGCAACGTCCCGCCCGCCAGCACCACATTGCTCGCCACCCGTCACTTTGACTTCATCACGTCACCGCTTACCCGTATCACTCCCGGCAGCATGGCAGACACCTCAATCAGCCTCGGCGAGTACGCGCGGCAACTTCGCGCGCAGCGGCAGCTGGCAAAAGCCCGCCGCAGCGTCCCCGCGGATCCCACGCCTGACAGCATGGCCCGACCTGTCCGCTAGGCACCCAAGCGCAAGAGTCGGCGCCCCTTTATCCATCGTCCCCGGTTGTATCGTGCCGCACGGGCTTACCTTCGCCGTCGCTGAAGCCCTCCGACTGGCACCCTATCCCCTCTACCTGCTACATTCACCTTTAACCAAACCTAGCTGCCAGAAAGGTTTTTGCCGATGCCCCAGTCCGTCTCCTCTTC
>Ga0181537_10000727_pt1 | contig 30606 bp, 35 predicted proteins | sample PEATcosm2014_Bin_39_FD_119765 | JGI IMG/M metagenome (GOLD analysis project Ga0181537, IMG submission 119765) | Peatland microbial communities from MTU Mesocosm Facility, Houghton, MI, USA - PEATcosm2014_Bin23_10_metaG | ecosystem: Environmental > Terrestrial > Soil > Wetlands > Peat | place... | reverse complement strand
GGTGGGCCAAGCCGTGGAATGTCCCCAACCACATGGCGCCGCTCGGCAAGCCCAACAGGGTCTCGATGCGGCTGCGCATCTCGGCCGCGGCCTTGTTGGTGAACGTGACCGCCAATACGCTGTTGGGCGATGCCCCCTCGACCTGGATCAGCCATGCGACACGATGCACCAACACCCGGGTTTTGCCGCTGCCGGCGCCGGCCAATACCAAGGCCGCCCCGAGGGGCGAGGCAACCGCCTGGCGCTGGTCCTCGTTGAGCCCGTCGAGAAGATGCGATACGTCCATCAGGGCGCGGATTGTACTGCAGTCGGCGCTCTGCGCAGCCTCTGGACATTTCAAGAAATTTGCGGGTGTCCTTCCTCGGCGAACTCGACCAGCGCGAGCACCAGCGACAGGACGACGGGACCCGCAATCACGCCGATCGCGCCGAAAGCCGGAATGCCGCCGAGAACGCCGAGGAATACCGCCAGCGCCGAAATCCGCGCCCGGCCCGAGATGAGCATTGGACGCAAAACGTTGTCGAGGCCGCCCAGCAAGAATCCCCAGGCCACCATGAAGATGCCGAACCCCCAGTGCCCGTCGATAAACAGCCAGATGGCGGCCGGACCCCACACCAAGGCGGCACCGCCCACCGGCAGCATCGAGAGCAGGGCCGCAAGCACGCCGAACACGACGGGAGAGGGCAGACCCGCAATCGCAAAGCCGATGCCGACCAGCACCCCCTCGAGCAACGCGGTCACGCTCGTGCCGACGACGATGGCGCGCGTGACGCCGCCCAATTGCCGGAACAGGCGCTCTTTGCGTTCCTCGGTCAGCGGAATCAGGCGGCGCGCCCGCGTCAGCATGGAATCGCCGTCGCGCAGGAAAAAGAACAACAGAAACAGCATGATCGCAAACGCGAGCAGGGAACCCAGGGCATCCAGGAAAAATCCGCCGCCCATGCTGGCCGCGCGCTTCAGCACTTCGCGGGTGGCCGTGACGAGTCCGGTTTGAACTTGTTGCGCCGAGATCCCGGCGTACGATTCCAGCCAGACATTGACGCGTGCGATCCACGGAAATTGCTGCAGGTCCGACAGCGATTTGATGTCGAGAGCCGCCGCGGATTTCTGCAGTTTCTGCATCAGCACCGACACTTGCGCCACGAAATCGACCGACAGCGCGCTCAGCGGCAAAAGTATGACGATCGGCGCGAGACACGTGAGTACACCGGCCGCAACCCCCCTTCCGGAAAACCGGCGGCGCAGGCGCAGATTGAGCGGATAGAGCAGGAAGGCGAGAAAGGCCGCCCAAGTCAGCGGTCCGACAAAGGGCTGGAAAATCAGAATCAGCGCATAACCCAGTGCAGCTGCTACGACGAGGGCGAACACCCGCGCATAAAAGCTCGTTGAAGTAGGCATCCCGCCATCCTAGCATTCGCTTCCTGAATCCGCGTACCATCGCGGCCATGCCCGCACTTACCATCAACAATAAAATCATCGATGTGGACGCCGAGTCCGATACCCCGCTGCTCTGGGTGTTGCGCGATCACCTCGGCATGACCGGCACCAAATTCGGTTGCGGCATGGCGCTGTGCGGCGCCTGTACCGTGCACATCGACGGCGCAGCGACGCGCTCCTGCGTGCTGCCGCTGCGCGCCGTCGCAGGCAAATCCATTACGACCATCGAAGGGTTGTCCCCGGATCGCAGCCACCCGGTGCAAAAAGCCTGGCTCGAGATCGACGTTCCGCAATGCGGCTACTGTCAGTCGGGGCAGATCATGGCGGCGGCGGCGCTTCTGAAGGCGAATCCGCAGCCCAGCGACGCGGATATCGATGCGGCAATGGCCGGCAATATCTGCCGCTGCGGCACCTACCCCAGGATCCGCAAGGCGATACAGCGCGCAGCCGTACTGCTCGGCTCGGACGCGGCAAAATGAGGACGCGGCAAAGTGAGCCGGGTATCGGATCTTAGCCGGCGCGATTTTCTCGGCGTGACGGCCAGCGTCGGCGGCGGCCTGATGTTGGCGCTCACGCTGCCCGCCGCCATCGGTAGATCGAGCTTCGCGGCGGCGGCCGGGGCCGGCCGCGCATCGGCGGCGGCGCAGTTGAATGCGTGGCTGAAAATCGGCCGCGACAATTCCATCACCGTCATCGTCGACCGTTCCGAAATGGGCCAAGGTGTCTATACGGCGCTGCCCATGTTGTTGGCCGAGGAACTCGGCATCGACCTGCACGCGATACAAATCGTGCCGGCCCCGGTGGGCGATGCGTATATCAATCCCGGCAACGGCGGGCAGGTGACCGGAACCAGCAACAGCGTGCAGGACGCGTATGACAAGTTGCGCACCGCCGGCGCGGCTGCGCGCACCATGCTCATCGCCGCCGCCGCGCAAGCCTGGCGCGTCGACCCCGCGGAATGTGAGGCGATGAACGGCAGCGTCGTCAACCGGCGGGGCGCAAAGTTGAGTTACGGCGAGCTGGCCGATGCGGCCGCGAAACAGCCGGTCCCGAAAGACGTGCCGCTGAAGCCCAAGGCCAATTTCCAAATCATCGGCAAATCGCAGCCGCGCATCGACACGCCCGGGAAGATCGACGGCAGCGCCGAATTCGGCATCGACGTGAAGCTGCCCGGCATGCTGTATGCCGCGCTCGCGCAAAGTCCGGTGTTGGGCGGCAAGGTGCGGTCGCTCGATTCGAGCGCCGCGGAAAAGATGCCGGGTGTGCGCAGGGTGCTGGCCACCGCGAGCGGTGTCGTGGTCGTTGCGGATCATTACTGGCAGGCATTGAAGGCTCGCAACGCATTGGCCGTGAGGTGGGATGCGGGCGCCAATGAGCGCCTCGACAACGCCGCCATCCGCGCCATGCTGGAGAAGACCGCCGCCGCGGGCCCCGGGCTGTCGGCGCGCGCCGATGGCAATGTCGAGGGTGCGCTCAAATCAGCGCAGCACTCTCTGAGCGCCGCCTATTACCTGCCGCTCCTCGCCCACGCGACCATGGAGCCGATGAATTGCACGGCCGATGTCAAAGCCGGCGGCTGCGATCTATATGTCGGCACGCAGGTTCAACAGGTCGCGCAGGTCACCGCGGCAACGGCGGCCGGATTGCAGCCCGCACAGGTGCGGGTCATTACGACGTTGATCGGCGGCGGCTTCGGCCGGCGTCTCGATGTCGATTTCATTCCCGCGGCGGTGGAGGCGTCGAAGGCGCTCGGAGTGCCCGTCAAAGTCATTTGGACGCGCGAAGACGACATGACGCACGACACCTATCGTCCTCCGGCATACGAAGAGGTGAGCGGCGGGCTCGACGCCGCCGGAAAACTCGTCGCCTGGAAATTGCACATCACCAGCCCCTCGATTACGGCGCGCATGTTTCCGCCCGTCAAAGGCGTGGACGACTCGGTGATCGAGGCGGCGGTCAATAATCTTTACGATGTTCCGAATCTGGCGGTGAGCTATTCGCGCCAGGAAATCGGCATCGATGTGGGCTACTTGCGTTCGGTGAGCCACGCGCCCAATTGCTTCGTCATCGAAAGCTTCATGGATGAATTGGCCGCGCTCGCCGGCAAGAACCCCTATGACTTTCGCATACAGCACCTGGATAAAAAGCCGCGGCAGCGCCGCGTGCTGCAGCTGGCCGCCGAGCGCGCGGGATGGGGCAAGGCGCCGCCGGGCCGCTTTCAGGGAATCGCGCTGATGGAGGGCTACACGACCCACCTTGCGCAGGTCGCGGAAATTTCGCTCGTCGGCGGCGAGCTCCGTGTGCACAAGATCGCGTGCGTGGTCGATTGCGGTCAGATGGTCAATCCGCGCATCGTCGAATCGCAAATCGAGAGCGCCATCGTCTTCGGCCTCTCCGCCGCCCTGTGGGGCCAGGTGACGATCGCCGGCGGCCAGGTGCGGCAGACCAATTTCAACAGCTATCGGGTGCTGCGCAACAACGAGTTGCCGCAACTCGATGTCCATCTGCTCGACAGCGATGAAGCGCCGGGCGGCATCGGCGAAGCCGCAGTGCCGTTGGTGGCGCCGGCACTTTGCAACGCGATATTCGCGGCCACCGGCAAGCGCCTGCGTGAATTGCCGATCGCCGGGCAGGCGCTCGGCTGATCCCGCGGCGCCCGCTGCTACGCCTTGATCAGGAAGTAATGATCGGCGATCAGCGCGGCGAACAGCAGCATCAAGTAAGTGATCGAGAACCGGAAGGTGCGGATCGGCAGATCCGGCCTCGCTCCGCGATGCAAGGCGAGTACGAAGTACAGGAAGCGGCCATTCAACACGAGCGCCGCTCCCAGGTAAATGAGGCCGCTCATGGCGGTCAGAAACGGCAGCAAGGTGCTCAGGATCAGCAGAATGGTGTACAGCACGATCTGCAGCCGCGTGTAGGGAATGCCGTGCGTCACCGGCAACATGGGAATGCCGACCTTGGCATAGTCGTCGCGGCGCGCGATCGCGAGGGCCCAGAAATGCGGCGGGGTCCATGTGAAAATGATCAGGAACAAGAGCAGCGCCTGCGGGTCGACCGAGTTGGTCACCGCGGCCCAACCCAGCACCGGCGGCGCGGCGCCGGCGGCACCGCCGATGACGATGTTCTGCGGCGTGGCGCGCTTCAGCCACAGCGTATAAATCATGGCATAACCGATCAACGAGCAGAAAGTCAGCGCGGCCGTGAGCCCATTGACCAGCCGCCACAGGATGAGCATGGAGGTGATTCCGAGCAGCGAAGCAAACGCCACCGCCTGTCGCAACTGCAGATGACCCGTCGGCAACGGCCGGCGCCGGGTGCGCGCCATGTCCTCATCGATGCGCCGATCGAGCACATGATTGAACGCGGCGGCCGACCCCGATGCCAGGGCGATACCCAAGGTGCCGAACAGCAGCGCCGGAAGCGGCACCACGCCGGGCGAGGCCAGCACCATTCCGACGACCGCGGTGAACACGATCAGGAGGCTCACCTTCGGCTTCGTGAGCTGCAGGTAATCGCGCCATCGGCCGACGCCGACGAGGGCGATGGGCGGGCTATCGGGGAGGGTCGACACGCGGCAAGGGTACCATGCCGACTGCACCGGCCGGCGGTCCCCGGGGCGGCGTCGACGCGCGCAGCAGATTCACCATGGAGACCACGAGCAGCGCCGCCCCCGCATTATGCAGAGTCGCGAGGCCCAAGGGTACGCCCCAGTGCACGGTGGCGAGGCCAAGCGAGATCTGCATCGCGACGGCGAGCAGCAACAGGCCGGCGGCCTGTTTCAGTCGCGGGCTTCGCGCACGTACAAGGGTGACGATTCCAAGAGCGGCGAGGCCGACCCCCGCCGCCGCGGCGCCGAGGCGATGGGTGAAGTGAATGGCCGTCCGCGCAGGATTCGCCAACACACCGCCTTCATAGTCGATATCGAGTCCGCGCCACAGCACGAAGGCATCCCGAAAGTCCATCGGCGGCCACCAGGAGCGCTGGCAGGTGGGCAAATCCGGACAGGCCACGGCGGCGTAGTTGCTGCTGGTCCAGCCGCCGAGCGCGATTTGCAGAATCAGCAGCGCAAGGCCGGCCCAGGCATAACGGCGCAGCGCCAGGTCCCTCGGGGTAAGCCGGTTCGCGGCGGGCAGCGCCAACCAACACAGAAGGCCGAGTGTCGTAAGGCCGCCCAGCAAATGGGCGGTCACGATCAGCGGCCGGAGCAGCAACGTCACCGTCAGTGCGCCCAATGCGCCCTGCAGGCACACGACGGCGAATACCAGAACGGCGGGTATCACGGGTTGATCGCGGTCGTGACGAAAGCGCAGGGCCCAGACAGCCAGGATCACGATGATCATGCCGAGGCTCGTCGCAACATAGCGATGAATCATCTCGTGCAGCGCCTTGGCGAAGGCGATGCCGGACTGCGCATCGGGCAGCCCCGTGTTCGGGTAGACATGGCCGTAGCAGCCCGGCCAGTCGGGACAGCCGAGGCCTGCATTGGTGAGGCGCACCCAGGCGCCGAGCACGACGACGGCGGCCGCCAGGCCGGCACCCGCCAGGGCCAAACGTCTGAACCAAGTTACTCGCCGGGCGTCCATGGTTCATCCGATGGATGAGAGCCGCAGCAGGCGTTTCATGTCTTCGAGCATGCCCTTGGGTCTCGCCCCCGCCGCGTAAGACATCATCAGATTCCCCAACGGGTCGATGAGATAAACGCGCGGCGCAGGGTCCGGTACCGCTGCATCCAGCGGCAGAACGGCGAGCAACGGCGCCGCTGCCGCACTCGCGCGAATCAAGATCAAGTCCGGATGCTGCCGGCGCAGCACCTCGAGGTCACAGCATCCCGCATCGCCGATGAACACGCGCTGCACCCGGTGCATGTCCCGATCGAGCGCCAATCGCACCTGTCGCGTGTCGTACAGACGCGCCAGGCAACCCGGTCCGCAGGGACCCGACGTCACATACAGGAACGTCCACTTGCCCTTCAGAAATGCCGGATCGGTCTGCCCCGATGCCAACAGCGGCAGGGACAACGGCGGCAGAGGCCGCACCGGCACGATCAGATCGCCGGAATTGACGTGGCCGACCGGATGCCACGCCGGGCCGTAGTACAAATAAAAGGCGAGCGCCAAAGGCGCGAAAAACAGCAGCGCCAAGCCGATCAACTGCCGGCGGTGACGCCGATCCTTGTCCGCCTGATCGGTCATGCCGGTTCGCGGACGCGCCGGACGTTGGTGACGATGTAGATGACGAACAGTGTCAGCGCCAGCGCGAACCATTGCACCGCATAGCCGATGTGACGCAGCGGCGGAAAACCCGGCGCCGACCAATGGCGGACGTAGCCGTCCGGCTCGCCCGGATCGAGCAGCACCAACTCCGCCGCCCGCGTCCACGACGACTCATGCAGAAGCTCCTCGATCTCACGGTGACTGGGGAAACCGGCGACCACGGGATAAGGCGGCGCCAGTGCGGCCTTGGTGCCCATCTGGATGCCGGGGCTCGGCATGTTATCGGCGCGCCCGCGCAGGCGCCGCGCATCCTCCGCCACGCCGATCGCCGGCCGCTCGCTTCGGCTCGCGCCCAAAGGCACCCAGCCGCGATTCACCAGCACCCAGCCGCCGCCGCTGAGCGCGAACGGCGTGATCACGAAGTATCCCGCGCGGCCCGAGTCGACCATGTTGTCGATCAGGATCTGCCGGGTCTGATCGTAGCGGCCCTCGGCCTCGATGTGCTGATAGCGCCGCACGCCGGCGCTTTGCAGCGAGATGGGTTGTGTCGCGTCGGCGCCCGCAGCGAACTCATCGAACAAGGCGCGTTTCTCCTCGGCGCGGCGCAGCTGCCAGCGCCCGAGCGATATCAGCAATGCGATCAGCGCGATGGTGAGCAGCGTCGTGAAAGGCCGCGGAGTGAAGATGCGGGAACCGATTTTTATTGGCACGATATACTGTCTGCCCTGATCTTAAGCGACGGGCGGCTGTGGAATTCAAATATCTGGTGGTCGCGATGCTGGTGCTGATTCTGATCAGTCTCGGCAAAGCCCTGTACCACCTGACCAGCAGCAGGCCGGAGGATGGAGGCAAGATGGTCGAGGCTCTGGCCTGGCGCATCGGCCTGTCGGTGGCGTTGTTCGTGTTGCTGATCGTCGCCTACTACAGCGGGTGGATCGTCCCGCCGCACGTGGCGCCGGGCTACAGCCAATAGACGAAAGTAAACAGCCCCAGCCATACCACGTCGACGAAGTGCCAGTACCACGCGACGGCCTCGAAGCCGAAATGACGCTGCGGGGTGAAGTGTCCGTTCATCACCCGGAACCAGATCACCGTCAACATGATGGCGCCCACGGTCACGTGCATGCCGTGAAACCCGGTGAGCATGAAGAACGTGGAGCCGTAGATGCCGGTACCGAGCTGCAGTCCGAGCTCGGTGTACGCCTCGTGATACTCGTGGGCCTGCAGTCCGACGAAGGTGAACCCCAACAGGAAGGTCAGCGCGAGGAAGATCTTCAAGCGCCCGCGGTGCCCGGTGAGCAGCGCGTGGTGCGCGATCGTCACCGTGACGCTGCTCGTGAGCAGGATGGCGGTATTGATGGCCGGCAGGCCGATCGCCGGTATGGTCTCGAACGTGCCGTTGTCGCGCGGCCCCACCGCGGCCGGACCATTGGTCGGCCATACGCCATCGTAGTTGTTCCACAGCAGAAGCTTGCTGAAGATTTTCACGCCGTCGCCCGAAAGCCAGGGAACGGAGAAATTTCGCGCATAAAAAAGCGCGCCGAAAAATGCGGCGAAAAACATCACCTCGGAGAAAATGAACCACATCATGCCCATGCGGAAGGAGCGGTCCACCGCCAGGTTGTAGATGCCCGCCTGATTCTCGCCGATCACGGTGTGGAACCAGAAAACGAACAGCAGCACCAGCATGAGGAAGCCGGGGATCAGGGCATAGGCCGGGAGCCAATCGTCGAGGGTGGCGATCGCGCCCGACATCAACGTGAAAAGCGTTATGGATCCGTAGATCGGCCATGGGCTCGAGTGGGGGATGTAGTATTTATCTGCATCAGCGTGCGCTTGCGCCATGATCGATCTCTAAACGATGAATGAAAACAGTAGTTTAATTCGTTTGACTAGGGACGTGTTGACGATTGTGTCGCGTCGTAAACCGTATAGGCCAGCGTCAGCTTGTCCACGTTGCCGGGCAACGCCGGGTCGACGATGAAGCGAACCGGCAGATCGCGCTCCTCGCCCGCCGCAAATCTCTGCGGGCTGAAGCAAAAGCACTCGGTCTTGCGAAAATACCTCGCCGTCCCCGTCGGTGAGATGCTCGGAACCGCCTGCGCCACCGAGGCGGCTTCGGTCAGGTTCCTGGCGTGGAAAACCGCGTCGTAGAGTTTTCCCGGATGCACCCGCATCGAGGCAACCGCCGGCCGGAAATCGAAGCTCCCCACCGAGGCAGGTTGGGCGATGAATTCGATGGTCACTTCGCGGTTCGGATCGACCGCTTCGCTGGCCACGGCTTTGCCGGCCCTGGCCTCGGCGTTGCCGATGCCGGCCGCGCGGCACAAAACGTCGTACAGCGGCACCAATGCCCAGCCGAACGCGAAGCTGCCCGCGGTCATGATCAGAAGCGCCCTGACGAGCTTGCGGTTGGCGCTTCTTTTCGGATCGACCGCCGCCATCAGTGATGACTGCGATACACCAGCAGCGCGATGAAGGCGAGATAGACCGCCAGCGCGATGCAGCCCAACCCCAAGGCGCCGTTGCGCACGCGCCGCCGCGTGGCGCCGGCTGTGACGTCGGTCTCGGCCGCGCTCATGGGATGTGCGGAGCCGTGGTAAAGCTGTGATACGGCGCAGGCGACGGCAGCGTCCATTCGAGGCCCGTCGGATGCGTCCCCTCCCAGACCTGCGCGGTCGCCTTCTGACCGCCGCGTATCGACTGCACGATCACCACGGCAAACAGAATCTGGGACACTCCGAAGGCGAAGCCGCCGATGGATGACACCATGTTCCAGTCGGCGAATTGCACGGCGTAGTCCGGAATGCGCCGCGGCATTCCCGCGAGGCCCAAAAAATGCTGCGGGAAGAACAGCACATTGACGAAAATCGCCGACAGCCAGAAATGCGTCTTCGCCAGGGTCATGTTGTACATGTGGCCGGTCCACTTCGGCAGCCAGTAGTACACCCCGGCCATGATGCCGAATATGGCGCCCGGCACCAGCACGTAGTGAAAGTGCGCGACCACGAAGTAGGTTTGATTGTATTGGAAGTCTGCGGGAACGATGGCGAGCATCAGCCCGGAAAATCCGCCGATCGAGAACAGAAACAGGAACGCGATCGCGAACAGCATGGGCGGCTCGAATGACAGGGAGCCGCGCCACATGGTCGCGGTCCAGTTGAACACCTTCACGCCGGTGGGCACGGCGATCAGCATGGTCGACATCATGTAGAACAACTGTGCCGCCACCGGCATTCCGTCGACGAACATGTGGTGACCCCACACGATGAACGACAAGAACGCGATCGATGCGATGGCGTAGATCATCGAGGTCGCACCGAACAAGGGCTTGCGCGAGAACGTCGGCAGGATCTCCGAAATGATGCCGAAGGCCGGCAGTATCATGATGTAGACCTCGGGATGTCCGAAGAACCAGAAAATGTGTTCGAACATCACCGGGTCGCCGCCGCCCGCGGCATTGAAAAAGCTCGTCTTGAAGAAGTGATCGGTCAGGAGCATCGTGACCGCGCCCGCGAGCACCGGCATCACGGCGATCAAGAGGTAGGCGGTGATCAGCCAGGACCAGCAGAACAGCGGCATTTTCAGCAGATTCATGCCGGGCGCCCGCATGTTCATGATGGTCACGATGACATTGATCGCGCCCATGATCGACGAGATGCCCATCATGTGAATGGCGAAGATCAGCATCGGAAAGCTGTCGCCGGTCTGCAGCGACAGCGGCGGGTACAGGGTCCAGCCGCCGGCCGGCATCCCGCCAGGCACGAACAGCGTCGACAGCAACAGGGTAAAGGCGAACGGCAGGATCCAGAAGCTGAAGTTGTTCATGCGCGGCAGCGCCATGTCGGGCGCGCCGATCTGCATCGGAATCATCCAGTTGGCGAGCCCGACGAACGACGGCATGACCGCGCCGAAAATCATGACCAGCGCATGATTGGTGGTCATCTGATTGAAGAATTCGGGTTGCACCAGCTGCAGGCCGGGCTGGAACAATTCCGCCCGGATGATCATCGCCATGGCGCCGCCGATGAAGAACATGATCAGGCTGAACACCAGGTACATCGTGCCGATGTCCTTGTGATTGGTGGCGAACAGCCAGCGCTTGATGCCGGTCGCCGGCTGGTCGTGGTGGTCGTCATGAGCGGTGTCGCTCGTGTGGGCATTGGCCATGTTGCTTGAGCTCTCCATGAGGTAACGATCGATTCTCAGTTCGTTGCGGCCGGCAAAACTTGCGCGGAACGCGGCGGCTCCGCATCTTTCGCCGCGGCCTGCTTCGCCGCCGCTTTCTGCTGCTCCACCCATGCCTTGAAATCGTCGGGCGTGCGCACATCGACGACGATGGGCATGAATCCGTGGTCGCGGCCGCACAGCGCCGCGCATTGCCCGCGGTACAGGCCTTCCTTGCCCGCGTCGACTTTGAACCACAATTCGTTGACGAAGCCCGGGATGGCGGAGCGCTTGGCGCCGAAATCCGGCACCCACCAGGCGTGGATCACATCCTGCGAGGTCAGCAGCAGCCGCACCTTGGTGCCGCTCGGGATGACGAAAGGCTTGTCCACTTCGAGCAGATAGTTGGGTACGCTCTTCGGGTCGATGCCCGAATGCAATTGGCGTGCGAAATTCGAGTCGCGCGCCATGGTGGAGAAGAAATTGACCCCCTCGCCCGCGTCCATATATTCATACTGCCATTTCCACTGGTAGCCCGTGACGCGCACCGACAGTTCCGAATTTCGAGTGTCCTCCATCATGAGGATGACCTTCGCCGCCGGAACCGCCATGGCCACCAAGATCAGCACAGGAATGACGGTCCAGATGATTTCGACCTTGGTGCTATGCACCAGGCTGGTATCCGCCACGGCTCCTTGAGAATGACGAAATTTCACCAGCGCGTAGATCATCACCCCGAACACCACGATCGCGATGGCAACGCAGACCCAAAAAACCTCCATGTGCAGCGCGTAGATGTCGCGGCTCAAACTGGTGACGCCCAGCGGCAAGTTGTAGCCGTTCGAGGTGTTGGCTCCCGCCTGGGCGGCCCAGCCCAAGGCGGCGCAGATCGCTCGCGACCGCCATCGGAAGGCTGGAGAACGGCCATTGTCATCGCCTCTGGTAACGCTCATCTACACGGATCCCCTAAGTTCTGTCGATTTCAAGCGGCGGCGACTCATTCATGCCGCCCACCAAGTCACGCAAACGTACCGCCAGGCGACAGCGATCCTCCTCGGTGAGGAAACTGCCCACTTCGTAAGCCCGTCCGCGGCTCTCGATCGTCAGTTGACTGGCGCTGTTGCGCCTCAGCGGACTGCGAAGTCTAACCTTCGCCCAATGCCGCGCAAACTCCTGTTTTTGGGCGCCGTGCCGCGAACGAGTGACCAGGCTGATTTGCGAGTCCGAGATGAGCACCGTTTGCGTGTATGTGGCGCGCCGCATGCTCGCGCGCAACGCGAGCCCGAGCGCCAGCATCTCGAGCGCCCAGAACGGCAGCACCGGCCACAAGCCCTGGAATACGAAAATGAGCGCAAAAGCAAGTGAAAACAGGCAGGTAGAGCCGAAAAACAGCACCGCGCCCGCAGGCTTGAGCGAACAGTTCGGCGCGAGTTCGATGCGCTGCTCCATGGCCGCTAGAATAGCTCAAGCGCGCCATTGCGCCAAAGCCTGCGCTGCGCCGAAGTCTGCGCTGCGCCAAAGCCTGCGCCTCACGCCCGGCGCCTCACGGCCTGCGCCTCGCACTGAGCTCGCGTCGCAGATCTTCGAGCGACACTGAACTCCCGTCGCTGCGGCCGGCCGTCGCCGTGAGCGGCGTCCAGGCATGTCCGTACACGACCTCGAACGTCGCCGGCAACCGGCCGTCCTGCCGGTACGCCTCATAGGCTTTCTCGAATTCCGCGTAGCGCCGCCGCCCGGTGAGACCCCGCGCTCTGCCCATCGTGGCATTGTGGGCGCCGGCCGCCCTGAGGTCGGCGGCGACCCGGCGGACGTCGACATAAGTCAGCGTGTAGCGCTCCACATCCAGAACCGGCGCCGCGAAGCCGGCGCGCACCAGCGCATCGCCGATGTCGTGCATATCGATGAATTGATTGACGTGAGTGTACGAGTCCGCCGCACTCCAGGCGCCGCGCAGTTCGCGCAGCGTATCGGGACCCAAGGTGGTGAACGTCAGCAGCCCCTGCGGCGCCAGCACGCGGCGAAATTCCGCGAACACCCGATCAAGATCGCACCACTGCAGCATGAGATTGCTCAGGATCAAATCGACACTGCCGTCCTTGAGCGGCAGCAGCGCCGCGTCCGCACGCACCCTTGCATAACCGCGCAGCCACGCCGGCCGGCGCCGCGCCGCCTGCAGCATGCGTTGCGAAGTGTCGAGCGCGACCACCGTGGCCTTCGGATAGCGCCGCGCGAGGGCCCGCGATGCGCGGCCCGTGCCGGCTCCGGCATCGAGCACGACGCGCGGAGCGAGCGCCGTCCAGTCGAGGCGCGCCAACAGGTTGTCGCGCACCTCGGTCTGCAGCACGGCGGCTGCGTCGTAGGCGGCGGCGTTGCGATCGAAAGCGCGCCGCACCCGCGGGATATCGAGGACGTAGGCTTGATCCTGCGCCGTGTCCGGATTGCCGATGGTGATGAGTTTCTCGCCGTAAAGAATGCAACAGTCCTCGGGCGCACCACCACGCGGGGGCACGCGCCCGTCTTGAGTGCGCGCTCGGGGCGCGCCCGATCGAGTATTCGATGCGGGCGGCGTCGAGTCAACGATCGACCGGTTGCCTGTCCGCGGGGCCGGGAATCACCACCATCTGCAATGGCGAATCGCCCCACGCGGCGATTGCCGCCTCGCAATACGCCGCGTCGTAGCGCCCGCGGAACGACTGCCTGGGTGGATACTTCTCGCACTCCATCGACAACGCCCGCAATTGCGGCGGCGCCAGTTTTTCGACCGGCGGAGAGTGCAGCAGGGAGAGGGGCGTGAGATCCGTGCCGCCGCCGCAGGCGCAGGCCAGCGCACTGATCGCAACCAGGCTCATGCGCGGCCGGATAGGCTCGCCCGCGGCATCAGCGCGCAAACTGATATTCCAACGCCATGCCGATGAACACGGCCATGCCGAAGTAGTTGTTGTTGAGGAAGGCGCGAAAGCATGCTTCGCGATCGCGGGCGCGGATCAGCCACAACTGATAGATGAAAAACGCGGCGCCGGCGCCGAGACCCGCCAGATACCAGTAGCCCATGTTGATCATGCGCCCGACGAGATACAGCGCGAGCAGGGTCATGATCTGCAGCAGCGCGATGATGTGGCGATCCGAATCGCCGAATAAAATGGCCGTGGAGCGCACGCCGATGGCGATGTCGTCGTCGCGATCCACCATGGCGTACATCGTGTCGTAGACGGTCACCCACAGCACATTTGCGAGCAGCAACAATACGGCGACGCGCGGCACTTGCTCGATTTGCGCTTCGAAAGCCATGGGGATGCCCCAGCCGAATGTCACCCCGAGGTAGAGCTGCGGTACCGCGAGAAAGCGCTTGACGAAGGGATAGCTGATTGCGAGGAATCCGCCCATGACGGCCCACAGCAGCGTCGATTTGTTGAGCTGCAGCGCCAGCATCAGAGCCGTCAAGGACAACGCGGTAAACAGCAGCAGCGCTTCCAGGGTCGAGATGCGGCCGGCCGCCAGCGGCCGATTCTTGGTGCGGGCCACGTGCGGATCGAAGCTGCGATCCGCATAGTCATTGATGGCGCAGCCGGCGGAGCGCATCAGCACCGTTCCCGCCACGAAAACGATGAAGATGAGCGGCTTGGGCTTGCCGCGGCCGGCGATCCACAGCGCCCACAAGGTCGGCCACAGCAGCAGCCAGATGCCGATCGGGCGGTCGAGGCGCATGAGGCGCGCATATTCGAGCAATCCGCCGAGGATTCTCGGCAGCTCATGGGTGGTGAACGGGTGGAAGCGGATGCGATAGGCGATCCAGCGCCAGCGCGCGGCGATTCGCTGTAGCAACTCATCCCCGGAGCGCGGCAGGGTCATGCGCTATTCTACCCGACCCTGCCGTATTGCTCCGCATGCCCCACCCAGCGGCTGATGAGCGGCAACACATGCGGCTCCCAGTCGCGCAGCAAGGTTTCCGCAGCGCCCTGCACGCGGGGCAAAAGATCGGCGTCGCGCAACAAGTCGGCAACCCGCATTTGCGCGAGCCCGGTCTGGCGCGTGCCCAACAATTCACCCGGGCCGCGCAATTCGAGATCGCGCCGCGCCACTTCGAAGCCGTCGTTGGTGGCGCGCATGACCGCGAGCCGCTCGCGTGCCAGCGGCGACAGCGGCGAGCGGTACAGGAGCAGACACGTGCTTGCGTGCGAGCCACGGCCGACGCGGCCGCGCAGCTGGTGCAGCTGAGCAAGTCCCATGCGTTCCGCGTTTTCGATGACCATCAAGGTTGCGTTGGGCACATCGACGCCGACTTCGATGACCGTGGTCGCCACCAAGAGCTGGATTTTCCCGTCCTTGAAACGCCGCATCGCGCCCTCCTTGGCCGCAGCCGGCATGCGGCCGTGCACCAGTCCGACGCCGAGTTCGGGGAGCGCGGCGGCCAAAGCGGCGGCGGTCTCCTCGGCGGCCTGGTAGGGCGTCTCCTCGGACTCATCGATCAGCGGGCAGACCCAGTAGCTCTGTCGTCCTTCGAGGCAGGCCGTGCGGATTCGTTGCACCACCTCGTCACGGCGCGCTTCGGCGAGGACCACCGTCTTTACGGGCGTGCGGCCCGGCGGCAACTCGTCGATCACCGAAACATCCAGGTCGGCGTACGCGGTCATGGCCAGGGTGCGGGGAATCGGTGTTGCGGTCATGATCAGCTGGTGCGGTTGATGGCCCCCGGCGGCGCCCTTTTCGCGCAAGCTCAATCGTTGATGAACGCCGAAGCGATGCTGTTCATCGACGATCACGAGCGCCAGTGCGGCGAACTCGACGCTCTCCTGAAACAGCGCGTGCGTGCCGACCACGATCGGTGCATGGCCTGCGCTGATTCCCCGCAGCACCGCGCTGCGCGCCTTGCCCGTCTGCCGTCCCGTCAGCAGCGCAACGGCGATGCCCAAGGGCTCGAACCAACGCCGGAAATTCTGCGCGTGCTGATCGGCGAGCAGCTCCGTCGGTGCCATCAGCGCCACCTGGCGCCCGTTCTCCACGGCGCGGATCGCGGCCAGCGCCGCAACCAGCGTTTTGCCGCAGCCGACATCACCCTGCACCAGGCGCAACATCGGCTTGCCGAGACTCAGGTCGGCTTCGATCTCGCGCAGCGAGCGCTGTTGTGCGGCGGTCAGTCGAAACGGCAGGGCGGCCGACAGTTTCGCTTTGAGCGTGCCCTGCGACCGCAATGGCCAGCCCGGATCGCTTTGAATTCGCCGGCGCAGCAACTTGAGCGACAATTGATGTGCCAGCAACTCCTCGAAAGCCAGGCGGCGCTGTGCCGGATGCCGTCCGCCCAGCAACAGCTCCACCGGCGCGTCCTTGGGCGGTCGATGCACGTAGTGCAAGGCATCGTGCAACGATGGCAGATGCGAGTCGGCAAGGACGGCAGGCGGCAACCAGTCCTCGACATCGCCGGCCGCCGACTGATCGAGCGCCAACCCGACCAGCTGCCGCAAGCGTCCCTGGGTCAGGCCCTCGGTCAAAGGATAAATCGGCGTCAGGTGTTCTTCGCCCGCCACCGTCGCGGCCGCATCGATCCGCCGGTACTCAGGATGCACCATCTCGAGGCCATTGGGACCGCGGCGCGCCTCCCCGTAACAGCGAAACCGCGCACCGCGCGCGAGCCCCGTCTGCTGCTGTGCCGTGAAGTAGAAGAAGCGCAGCGTCAAGAAGCCCGAGCCGTCGCCGATTCTGCACAGCATCTGCCGGCGTCCGCGAAACATGACTTCGGTGAGCAGCACCTCGCCTTCCACCGCCGCGCGCTGCCCGGCGCGCAGCTCGCCCAACGGGACCACCCGCGTGCGGTCCTCGTAGCGCAGCGGCAGCAGGAACAGCAGATCCTGGGTGGTCAGCACCCCCAGCGAGCGCAGTTTCAGAGCGAGGCTGTCGCCGACGCCGCGCAGCACCGTGACCGGTTTGAGTGCCGTCACAGGGCGACGATGCACTCCACTTCGACCTGTGCGCCGCGCGGCAGGGCGGCGACGCCGACGGCGGCGCGCGCCGGATACGGCTCGCGAAAATACTCGGCCATGATCTTGTTGACGAGCCCGAAGTGGGAAAGGTCGATCAAGAACACCGTCGCCTTGACGACGTCATCGAGGCCGGCGCCGGCCGCCGTGACGATGGCTTTCAAATTGTCGAACACCCGGCGCACCTGCGCCTCGATGTCGCCTTTGACCATCTCCTGGGTCGCGGGGTCGAGCGGAATCTGGCCGGACACCCAGATCGTGTTGCCGACGCGCACAGCCTGCGAATAGATGCCGATGGCGGCGGGCGCACCGGGCGTCGATATGATTTGTTTGCTCATAAGTTCAAGCCAGGGCGCGGGATACGCGCTGTACGTCGGGCATGCGCCGGACGGTTTTGATGACGCGCGCCAGATGCTTGCGATCGCGCACCTGGAGCTGAAATTTGAGAGACGAGCTGCTCACGTCGCGTTCTTCCAACGATACCTGGTCGATATTGGTCTCCGTGCCCGCGATGCTTGCCGCCACAGCCGCCAGCACGCCCACCCGGTTGTTGATTTCCAGCTGGATCTCGCAGCTGAACAACCGGCCCGCCGTCCCTTCCCAAGCCACCGACAGCCACTTCTCCGGTTGCTTGCGGTACTCGGCCAGATTACCGCAATTCTGGCGGTGAATCATGACCCCCCGGCCGGCGCTCAAGTACGCCATGATGGGATCGTTCGGAATCGGGAAACAGCAGCGCGCATACGTCACCAACAGACCTTCCGTGCCGGCGATCATCAAGGGGCCGCCGCTCCCTGCCTGCTCGCCGCCGGCCGTGGCCGGCTGCAAGCGGCGCGCGACCAGAGGGGCCAGGCGTTCGCCCAAGCCGATTTTCTCGTACAGCTCCGCCGCATCCTTCAAGTTGAGTTCCTTCACCACCGCATCGATTTCCGCCGCCGGGATTTTCTTCAGGTTGAGCGAGAATTCCTCCAACGCAAGGCCGAGCAGCCGCTTGCCGAGTTCCAGGGCTTCGCCGCGCTTCAGGTTCTTGAGATACTGGCGGATCGCGGCGCGCGCCTTCGCGGTCACCAGGAAACTCGACCACGACGGATTCGGCGTCGCTCCCTTGGCGGTGATGATTTCCACGGTTTGTCCGTTGCGCAACGGCGTGCGCAACGGCACCAGGCGGCGGTCGACCTTGGCGGCCACGCAGCGATTGCCGACGTCGGTATGAATGGCGTAGGCGAAGTCCACCGCGGTGGCGCCGGTCGGCAGGCGCAGAATTTTTCCCTTCGGCGTGAAGACATATACCTTGTCGGGGAATAGATCGACCTTGACGCTCTCGAGGAACTCCTCCGAGCTGCCGCCTTCCTGGATCTGCACCAGGCTCGCCAGCCACTCGCGCGCGCGGTCATGCTCGACGCCGCCGAAAGTGTCTCCGCCCGATTTGTACTTCCAGTGCGCGGCGATTCCGGACTCCGCGACGCGATGCATCTGTTCGGAGCGGATCTGCACTTCGATGGGCACGCCGTTCGGCCCGAACAGCGTCGTGTGCAACGACTGATAGCCGTTGACGCGCGGAATGGCGATGTAGTCCTTGAAGCGTCCGGGCATGGGCTTGTAAACGCCGTGCGCCAGGCCCAGGGTCCGGTAACAGGTATCGGCGCTGTCGACGATGATGCGAAAGCCGTACACGTCGACCATCTCGTTCAAGGAAATCTTTTTGTTCTGCATCTTGCGGTAGATGCTGTACAGATGCTTTTCGCGGCCCTCGACGCCGCCGCTGACGCCGGCTTTCTTCAATGTCGCCTTGAAGGTCTCGGCGATCTTGCCGACGAATTCCTTCTGGTTGCCGCGGGCGCGTTTCAGTTCCCGTTCGAGAACCCTGTAGCGGTACGGGTACAGGGCTCTGAAGCCCAGGTCTTCGAGCTCGAGCTTGACCGCGTACAGCCCGAGGCGCTCGGCGATCGGCGCGTAGATCTCCAGCGTTTCACGCGCGCTGCGCCGGCGCTTGACCGGCGGCATCACGCCGAGCGTGCGCATGTTGTGCATCCGGTCGGCGAGCTTGACCATGATCACGCGGATATCGCGCACCATCGCCAGCAGCATCTTGCGGAAGCTCTCGGCTTGCGCCTCCTGCCGGTTCTTGAACTGGATCTGGTCCAGCTTGCTGACGCCGTCGACGAGTTCGGCCACGACCTGTCCGAAGATCGACGCTATCTCGGCCTTGGCGGTCGGTGTGTCTTCGATGACATCGTGCAGGATCGCCGCCACCAGCGTGTCGGCATCCAGGCGTAGATCGGCGAGGATGTCGGCCACCGCGACCGGGTGGGTGATGTAGGGCTCCCCCGATACGCGCTTCTGGCCGCGGTGCTTTTCCGCCCCGAATTCGTAGGCTTCGCGCACCCGCTCGACTTGCGCGGGGGACAGGTAGGCTTCGAGCTTGTCCAAGAGCTGACTGATCCCGGTGGAGCGTCTTCCACCGGGTAGGAAACCGAGTATGGAAGACGCATAGTCCATCGTCGCTCTTGAGTTAGCCGGTCTTGGTCAGTCCCCAAGGCCGAGTTGCGGGGCGCGGAAATCCGAAGGCATGTCCAGCTCGCTGACCGGCTGCGGTACCGGCTCTTCGGGCTCTTCCAACATCTCCAGCGTGATATTTCCGGCGGCAATCTCGCGCAGCGCAACCACAGTGGGTTTGTCGTTTTCCCATTCCACGGTCGCTTCCGCGCCGTTGGCGAGGCGCCGGGCGCGCTTCGCGGCCAACAGCACCAAATTGAACAGATTGGGTTCGTTCTGCAGACAGTCTTCTACTGTGATACGCGCCATACTCAAGGTTCCATCAAAGGGATTGCCAGCATAGCAGAATTAGCTCCCGCCCAACACTCCGGCGGCGAAGCGCGCGACTTCCGGATTCTTCGAGGTCAGATGCGCACCGCGATCCTCGACCACGGCGCGCAGGTCCTCGAGCGCCTGGGCGAAGCGGTCGTTGACGACCACGTAGTCGAATTCGGCCCAATGCCCGAGATCCTGCGCGGCGTCCTGCAGCCGGCGCTTGATGACCGCGTCCGTGTCGGTGCTGCGTGCCCGGAGCCTGAGCTCGAGGGCGCTGCGCGACGGCGGCAGAATGAAAATCGTGCGCGCCTCCGGCAGACGCGCCCGCACCTGGCGGGCACCCTGCCAGTCGATTTCCAGCAGCAACTGCTCGCCGTTGGCGAGCGACTCCTCGACCGCGCGCATGCCCGTACCGTAGCTATGGTCGAAAACCCGCGCATGCTCGAGAAACTCGCCGCGCGCCACCATGTCGGCGAAGCGCTCGCCCGTGACGAAATGGTAATCGCGCCCGGGCACTTCATTGGGCCGCGGCTTGCGCGTCGTGTAGGACACGGAAAAGCGGATGCGCGGCTCGCTCTCCATCAATGCCTTGACCAGGCTGGTTTTGCCGGCACCGGAGGGTGCGGAAACCACGTACAAGCGGCCGCGCTGCATCGGCCGCTATTCGATGTGCTGCACCGGCTCGCGCGAGGTGCAGATATGAAATTGATTTGTCATCGCAGGCAGTCTAGACGGCCAGCGCAATTCCACCAAGCGCGCCCAGGATGACAACGACGAGCGGGGGAGTGCGCCACACGGTCAGCAAAGTGAATCCTACGAGCGCGAGCGCAACATCGCCGGCCGATCCGACGGAGTTGACCCACAGCAGACTGTAGAGCGCCGCACCGAGCAACCCGACCACAGCCGCATTGACTCCCCGCATGACGGCTTGCGCCCCGGCGCGCCGCCGCAAGCTGTCCCAAAACGGCAACGCGCCCAGGAGGATCAAAATGCCGGGCAGAAAGATCCCGACGATCCCGAGTGCTGCACCCGCAATTCCGCGCGGCGCGGGTTTGCCCACGGCGCCAAGATAGGCGGCAAACGCAAACAAGGGTCCGGGCAGCGCTTGCGCGGCGCCATAACCGGCAAGGAAGGCGTCGTGGCTCACCCGGCCGGAGGTCACGAAACCATTACTCAACAGCGGCAACACGACATGTCCGCCGCCGAAGGTCAATGCACCCGACCGGTAGAAGGCGCCAAAGGGCTCGAATCCCTGAGATCGGGTTCCGAGAGCCGGAAGCACCGCGAGCAGGATCAAGAACGCGGCGAGAGCCAACACGCCCGTTCGGCGGGAGACGGGTATGCCGAGCGGGCATTCGGTCCCTGGAGGCGAGGCGCGGCACAGCCAGAAGCCTGCGATGGCGCCCATGGAAATCACGCCGATTTGAGCAAGCGAGGATTTGCAAAATAGGATGATGACGGCCGCGAGACAGGCAATCGACGCGCGTGCGCGGTCCGGGCACAGCGTGCCCGCCATGCCCCATACGGCCTGCGCGACGATCGCCACGGCCACCAACTTGAGGCCATGTAACACGCCCAAACCGATCGGTCCGGTGAACTTGCCGGCGCCATAGGCGAATGCCGTCATGAGCACGGCCGAGGGAAGAGTGAAACCAGCCCAGGCGGCGAGGGCTCCCCCATACCGGGCCCGAATCAACCCGAGAGAAAAGCCCACCTGACTGCTGGCGGGGCCGGGCAGGAATTGACACAGAGCCACGAGATCCGTGTATGCCGCGTCATCGACCCAGCGGCGGCGCACGACGATCTCTTCGCGGAAGTAGCCGATATGCGCGATCGGGCCGCCGAACGAGGTGAGTCCCAGCTTCAGGAATGTGACGAATACTTCGGCTGCGGACCGCTCACGCATACTTGGTCTAAAACCGTTTGCAGAAGCCAACCGTGAGGCCCGCCGGCAGGATCTGCACCGAGAGGGGAATTGTCCGCATGGTATTCCAATCATCGCACTCCGATTGTCGCTGTGCGATACGGATATTTTCCGCTTGACACGCCTATACTTTGCAATACAAAGTATATCAAGTCAATCATCGCGAGGCGCGTGTGCATGAGGATGAGATGCATTCTCACCGGCATTTTCCTGTCGGTTTCGGTTCATGCCGCCTCGACGCTTGACCTCGCGAGCTTTCATGGTCGCGTTGTGTACTTGGACTTCTGGGCATCCTGGTGCGGACCGTGCAAACAATCGTTTCCTTGGATGGAAACGATGAAGAGTACCTACCAAGCCCAGGGGCTCGAGATAGTGGCCGTCAATGTGGATGCGGACCGCGCCGACGCGGACAAATTCTTGAAGCGGTTTCATCCCACGTTCGGCGTGCGCTTCGATCCGAAAGGAGAGCTCGCAGAGCTCTACAAGGTGCAGGCCATGCCCTCGAGCGTATTGATCGACCGTCATGGCGCGGCGCGCTTCATGCACGCCGGCTTTCGACCGGTCGATGGCCCGATCTACGAGGCACAGCTGCGCGAGCTGCTGGCCGAAAAGTAATTTTTCTCAGGAGAGATCATGAGTGGTCGCTTTCGTCTGCTTTTCGCCATGCTGGCAGTTGCGCTGATCGCCGGCTGCGGCTCCCTGGGCGTCAAGCCTTGGCAGCGAGATGTGCTGGCCCGCGAGGAAATGCAGCTCGACTCGGAGCCCCTCGACGCCGCCATCGACGATCACCTCTACTTCAGCAAAGAGGCCTCGTCGGGCGGCCGTTCGTTCGCCGGCGGTGGTTGCGGATGCAATTGAAGCCAAAATCAGCGCCGTCCAAACTGGGGACTGCGCGGATGCAATTGATGGCCGCGAGTTGCGCGCTGCTCGGCGCCGGCGCGGCGCGCAGCCAGGAAACTCACATGGCTCCTCCCGACAGCGGCTTGCTCGAGGACTGGTCGGTGGATTCGGCGCTCGCCTATTACCATGAGGACGGCCGCATCCAAGCCATCGAGCCCGTGGTCGATGTGGCCAAGATCTTCGCCGACGGCGAGGCGCTCAACTTCAACGTCACATTCGATGCCCTCTCCGGCGCAAGCCCCAATGGGGCATTGACCAGCCGTGCGGCCCAGACGTTTTCATCTCCGTCCGGAAAGCTGCAACATCGATACACGACGGCGCCGGGTCAACTGCCCGCCGATTCGAATTACCATGACGATCGGATAGCAGTCGGCGGCACCTGGAGCGTGCCATTCACCCGGGTGGATCAAGTCAGCGTCGGTGGCAAGGTCTCCGCAGAGGACGACTTTCTATCCGCCACGGTGAACGCGTCGATTGCCCACGATTTCAATGAAAAGAACACCACGCTCTCGTTCGGAATCGATGACGAGTTCGACTCGATCCATCCGATTGGCGGTGCACCGGTCGCGGCGAGTGACTACGAATCAGCCGAAAAACAAACCGGGAGTAAGACTAAAGACGGGGTTGGGGTGCTGCTCGGCGTGACTCAAGTGATGACCCGGACCTGGCTTTCCGAATTCAATATCTCAATCGATCGGTTCCATGGGTATCTTAACGATCCGTATAAATTCACCTCGATCATCAATAGCGCCGGCGGCACGACGGGATACGAATACGAGAGCCGCCCCGATCAGCGCACGCGCAAGAGCGCCTATTCGGAAAATCGCGTCGCCTGGAGTTCGCAAATTTCCACCGCTCTATCGTTGCGCTATATGAGCGATGACTGGGGCGTGCGCTCGGACACGGCGCAACTGCACCTGCGCTGGACCTTGTCGAACCGCGACCGCTATATCGAGCCCACGATCCGCTGGTATCGGCAGACGGCGGCGGATTTTTACACGCCGTTCATTCTGAGCACCGAAAAGCCTGCCGGCGGTTACGAGTCCGCGGATTCTCGGTTGGGGGCGTTCCATGCCCTGACTTACGGCGTGAAATACGCGCAGAAGCTCCCGGGCCTCGGAGGCCGCCCCGAGTCCGAAATCAATATTCGCGCGGAGTACTATCAGCAGACATTCGATGAGCGGGCGCCCGTACCTCCCGGTTTGCAAGGATTGGATCTGTATCCGGGCCTCAAGGCGGTATTGGTTCAGATCGGGTGGCGTTTCTAAGGCAGCGTACCTGCGGCTGCGCGCGGCGGCGCGCGGCGGAGGCATCTCTAAATGCCCAATGAGGGATTCCCAAGTGCCCAATGAGGGGTTGATCGTCGAGGCCCGTGGCGGAGATCTGCTGGCGGTCAGGTTTACCGCGATGGCGAGCCCCTGCGAAGTTATACTGCCTTTGATGAGTGAGTCGAGAGCCTGGGGCTTGGGCGCGCGCGCGGCGCAGGAAGCGTGGCGCGTCGAGAAGAAGTACAGCCGCTACCGGCCCGACAGCGTCACCTCTTGGATCCATGAGAGCCGGACGACGACCATCGAATTAGACCCGGAGACGGCGTCGCTCATGGATTTTGCGGGACGGTGCTTCGATCTTAGCGAGGGGCTCTTCGACATCACCTCCGGAGTGCTGTCCCGCGCCTGGAAATTCGATGGGTCGGACCGCATTCCAGAAGCCGGCGTCATCGATCGGCTTCTGCCTCTGGTGGGATTCGGGAAGCTTCAATGGCGATCGCCGCACCTGCTGCTGCCGGCCGGAATGGAACTGGATTTCGGCGGCATCGGCAAGGAATATGCCGTCGACCGCGCTTATGAGCTGCTCGCAGGGCACGGTGCCACTCCATTTCTGATCAATTTCGGCGGCGATTTGCGCGCAAACCGCCCACCGTCCAACGGTCCGTGGCAGGTCGGCATCGAGCGGCCGGACACCGACCGGCAGGCCACCGCGCTGCTCGATCTGGAGTACGGCGCACTCGCCACGAGCGGCGACTCGCGTCGTTATCTGCTGAAAGACGGCATCCGCTACAGCCATATTTTGAATCCTCTCACGGGTTGGCCTACCCGCGAGTCGCCGCGCTCAATCACCGTTGCGGCCAGCAGTTGCACCGAAGCAGGATTGCTGTCGACGGTGGCCATGTTGCACGGCGCGGGGGCACAAGCGTATCTGGAGGAACAAGGCGTTCGCTACTGGTTGCTTGAATGACCGCGGACGTCGCCACCGCGTTGTAACTTTGCGATGCAAATTATAATGTGTGGGAAAATCAAGGGAGCTTGAGCGCTGTGCAGCATGCAAAGACGATCACGAGCAGGAATATGGGATGGATGATGGGATGGGCCGTCGTCGCATTTCTTCCCGCCGCCGGCCGCGGCGCGGACTCTCTGCTCGGTACTACGCTCGAAGATACAAAGCTGTATTTCACTGCGCCGTTGCGCTGGGACGAAGAGGACTGGTTGTATTTCGGCGGAACTCTCGTCGCCATTGGCGCGGCTCACTCACTCGATGAAAGAGTTCGTGATCATTTTGCAACCGGCGCGAAGGCCATCTTGAACGGCGGCGAGGACAAGAACAGCCTGCGCGATGCGGCACCGACGGTGGCGCTTATCGCGGGCACCGGGCTCTATGCTGCATTCATCGACGATCGCGATGGCTATCGGGAAGCCTGGTCGTTGATCGAAGCGGGCGCGTTCAGCGGGGTCACCGCGGAAGTGTTGGGGTATGCAACAGGTCGGGAGCGTCCCGACGCGACCACTTCGCCGAACGAATGGGGCAGAGGGAGCGACTCATTTCCGTCGCTGCATACGACGGTCGCCTTCGCGGTGGGCACCGTGTTTGCAGAGTCCGGCAATGATGAGTACCGATGGATTCGCCGCATCATCGGCTATGGAGTCGCGGGTGCGACGGGTTACGTTCGAGTCAGTGAGAATGTACACTGGCTGTCGGACAGCGTCGCAGGCGCCGCGCTCGGCATTGCGACCGCCCGGTTCGTACTGAATCGACAAGGCGCACAGGACAATCGTGCCTCGTTGCAATTCCAGCCGGTCAGGAACGGCTGGATGATTTCGTATTCCGTGCGCACGCACTGACGCAGCGCATGGCTGCTCGGTGCGTATCAGCATTGAGGACGCTATGAAGAAATTCAAACATGAAACGGAATTGTTCAAGGCGGCCTTGATCGCCGGCGTTGCATATGCGGAAGGGCGCAAGGCCGTCGAGTTCGAGGCGACCGACTCGGCAGGCGACAAGGCGCTCTATGTATATCGCCTGCTGGTGCACGATAAAGTCATCGCGCCGATGCCGGAAGACCAGGTCGGCGAAAAGACGATCCGACACCGCCTCGCGGCTTGGTATGCACATCAGCTGCCCGATGGGCATCCCCTGCTGGACTAGACCAGCGCTGCTCCCAAGGTAATTATAATCCGCATCGGCAAGCCCGTGGCCGATGTGGTCATGCCGATGCCGTTGGTCGCGCAGCAGTCGATGTTCGACTAAGCTAGACCTTGATGACCTTGAGGATGCGCTTTACAGCGGCGAAATCAGAGGGATTGCGTGTATAGAGCGGCAATCCACTTGCCGCGGCCGTCGAGGCGATCAGCAAGTCCGCAACGCGTGCCCTGCTGGACTGTCCGGCTGCCCGCGCGGCAGCAAAGACCCTACCGTACATACGTGCCGATTCCGCATCGAAAGGCAACGGATCCCACGTGGCTGTCGCCCACTGCAAACGATCCTGGCGTCGAGCGCGCTCGTCTTTATTTTCGGTTGCATGTGGGCCTGCAGCGAGTTCGGCCATCGTCACCGCAGTAATCGCGGATTCATCAGGAAGTTGGTCAGCTGTGATCTGGTCGTGATCGATCAGAACCGACGTGTCCAGTACACCGCGACTCGCCTCAGTCATTAGGGCGTGGATCAACTACGGCATCGAGATCTGCACGGAATTGTACGGCATCGATCCGGGCGGCATTTCCCGCAGCATCCGCGATGACCGCGCGAGGCACGAAGCGACGTCGCTCAATGGGTCGCAGTTCTCCGACAGGCGTGCCATTTCGGCTAACGATGACCGTTCGTCCGGCCTCCACTTCACGGAGCACTGCGGCGGATTGATTGCGAAGCTCTCGCTGAGTGATCGTACGGATTTTCATAATCCGAACTGTAGCACACTGTAGCACACTGTAGCAAAAGCCCAGACAGCCGAAAACGCCATTCGATGTTCTGCACCTGCTCGCTCTAAGTGCACCTAAAACATTGATTTATCATGCCATCCAGATCGATCGCTGACCACCAGCTACGTAACCAGGACGTGGAAGGTCAAGCCAGCGCGTGACGCAACATGATCGAAGGCCGTGGCAATGCAGCTGAACTCACCGCGGTGACCGGCGACCGGCCCGGGAATGTCCGCTTTTACCCTCCGCAATGGCCACTCTTGGGAGGTTCATCAGTCGGCTTCGGGTCGCGAACGCACCTTCACCCGAATCTATCGGTAAAACATCGGTCCGCTGCTGCAGGTCCTCATTGTCAGCGCGCGTGCGCAAGCTCGTCTCGAACAATCTTCCGCACCTGTTCGGCTGTGATAGGCTTTTCAGCGGTGCCCAAGTACCGCGCGAGCGCCTCGTTAATGAGCGTCTGATATCCAATGCCCGTTCGCGCCGACTCCGCCTTGAATGCCGTGACGATCTGATCGTCGATGTAAATGGTGATGCGAGTTTTTCCTTTCGTTGGCACAGCTTGCCCGCGCCGCCCTTTGGAGAAATCGTACTCAGCCTTCATAATCTTTCCGCTCCTTCGTGGTTGCTCGTCGCACGGAGATTAGGCGCTCGCCGTCTTCGCGCTCCGTCCAAACAACCGCCAAAATTTCGCCGCCGGCGTTCATCCCGACTGTGATCCAGCGAGACTCTCCTGCGGAGGAATCATCCTCCACTGTCAAACCCAGGGGATCGTTCAACACACCTTCCCCCTCAACCAAGGACAGGCCGTGCTTGACGATATTGGCGGCGTCCTTCTCGGGATCGAATTTCGGTCCCATATACGTACTATATATGTATCACGTACATACTTCAAGATTGCGGCTACCGGGCTGGACGCCATCAGACGCCTGCGGACGGCGAACCCAAAAACCCGCCGCATGTAGCGCAGCAGATCATTCGCTGCCGTCGGCGCCTTCTTGCCCACGCGGGCCAGCAAGCGCGCCGCCATGGCCGGCGTGACATCGGCGGGCACGGTACTGCCAAACTCGGGAAGCATGTATTTGTCCAGATACCGGCGCGGCACCGCGGGGTGCTTGAGGTGTCCGCCAGCGATCTCGGTTTCATACCAATCCTCGGCCAGTTCCTTGAACTTGCCGCGCGCCTTCTTGGCGGCGCTGGCTTTGAGCTGTGCTTCGATCTCGCTCTGCTTCTCGAGCAGCGGGTCACGGCCTGCGTCGACCAGCGTGCGCTTGGCGCGCGCGGCCTTGCGGGCATCCGCCAGCTCCATGTCCGGGTAACTGCCGAGCGCCACCCATCGATCGCGGCCGCCGCAAAGCCGTCACCGGCGAAAGGCTGCTAAAGGTCAGCTGCAGCTCAAACGCCTTCGGTTGTGCGCCGCCAATAATCCCCTGGTCGAATGATGGGAATCTCATTTATGCGTTGCATATCGAGCAGATCACGATCGACGCCAACTAGGAGCGCACATTCGCCGCCAATTGCGGTGCCCAAGATGGGTATATCCGTAGGATCGCGACACACATCTGCCGGCAAATCTGCCGGCTCAGCAACCACGGCCGCGCGGCGAAGAAATGCGGCGACCTGGTCAGCCTCCCGTTCGGGGAAGTGGAATTTCTCTACGAGCTTTCGCCCTAGTTCCCCGAGTACAAATTCGGACGTCACAAGTTCGTGGTGCAACAGGAGATCTTCAAGCAACTCGGCACACACGCCAGCGCGGCTGATATGAGCCGCAATCAGCACAGAAGAATCAAGCGCAATCCTCACTTCTTCTGTAAGACTTCAACGACATCGTCATCGGTGTTGATCCCCATAGCTTGGGCGCGAGCGACCAACCTGGAGCGCAATGTGCGAAATTCCGCGACTCGCAGGTAACGCTTCAGCGCCTCTCGCGCAAGATCGCTCTTGGATATTCCAAGCACGGCGCTTTGCCGTTCCAGGGCCTTGTCCAACTCATCCGGTACGCGCAGCGTTAATGTGCCCATGTATTACAATGTACTACATTGCCGTTTAGAGCGCAAATTAGCTGCACGCGTCCTATACCGTTACTGGAAAATTCCGATACCGGTTAGCCGACGTTCGCGACTGGCCGGAGTGGGTCGACCAGAGACAGTTGTCCGGCGGTCATAGCGCGGCCCTTTAGGAGTGAGGCAGGATAGACAATCGGCTGCCGATCGAACCCCGCCTTGTGCCGGAGATTGAGCTCGTCTCGTCCTTCGCCAGACTCTTGTTGAGATAATATCCACTGACTACAAATCCCGCCGTGACAGCAAATGGCCGAGACAGCAAAATGACTGATGCATCTGACGCCGACCGGTTCGCTGACCCCGCCGTGGCAGAGGCGCTCGCCGCCAGCGATGGCGAAATCGCCGCAATTCTCGCTGAAGACCTCGAGGCCTTCGGCGATTCACTCGCGGCTGACGTGATCGTCAACTCGCCGCTCGGCACGATCAATCGCCGCGACGACACCCTGGCCGCATTCGGGCGCGGATTCATCCGCTACAAATCCTTCGACCGACGAATTGAATACGCGGGCAAGCTGGGGGAACTCGTCGTGACGATGGGAAATGAGATTCTCGCTCCAAAGGGTAACGCCCCCAATGCTGGAAAGGTCGTGCATCGAAGATTTACGGATATTTGGCGAAACGAACAGGGCGCCTGGCGTCTCGCACTGCGCCAAGCGACCGTCACAAGAATTGAATGAAGGTCGCCGGAGGAAGCGCCGCTCGTTGTAGCAAGTGTGCCGGTCGATACCTTGTCGGCATTGCCGGCTGCGGAACTTTTCTCAGCGAGCTGCGGGTGATGGGCGTGACTTTCTGCGCGCCGCTTTCGATGTCGAGCAACAGTGCCGTCCAGGTTTCCAGCGCCGCCCGGCGCTCGCTGAGATAGTCATGGGTGTTGTAGGTGCCCTCGAGCCGCAAACGCTATTCGATGTTCTGGACCTGTTCCCGCATCTGCTCGATCAATACCTTCATATCGACCGCCGCGCGCGTGGTTTCGATGTCTTGCGACTTCGATGACAAGGTGTTGGCCTCGCGATTGAGCTCCTGCATGAGGAAATCCAGGCGCCGGCCGGCGGCTTCGGGCCCCATGAATGTTTTGCGCACCTCGGCAAGGTGGCCGCGCAGCCGATCGATCTCCTCGTCGACATCGAGCCGCTGCGCCAGAATCGCGAGTTCCTGTTCGAGGCGTTCGTGATCGACGTCGGCCACGAGTTGGGCGATGCGGTCGAGCAATTTCGCGCGCATGCGCGCCCGCACCTCCGGCAGCCGGTCGGTGACCCGCGCAGTGAATTCGAGCAGCCCCGCGCAGCGCTGCTCCAGGGCGTCGCGCAGGCGCCCGCCTTCGCTGTCGCGAAAGCGCGCGAGCTCCGCCAATGCCTCGGCCAAGAGCGCTTGCGCGGCCGCGACCATCGGCGCGAGATCGCGGCTGCCGTCGCGGATGACGCCCGGCCATCGCAGCAAATCCAGGGTATCGATCCGCGCCGCGGCTCCCGCCTGGGTCGCGATCTGCTGCACCCGTTGCAACAGGCTGCCGAGCAGCTCTGCATCGACCTCGAGGGCGCCGCTGCTTGCGGCAGGGCGAAAATGCAGGGAGCAATCGACTTTGCCGCGACGCACGGACGCGGCGATGGCTTGACGAAATTCGGCTTCGCCGACCCTGAATTCCTCGGGCAACCTCAGGCCCATTTCCAGGAAACGATGATTGACCGTCTTCAATTCCCAGGACAATGAGCCCCACGGGAACTGGCGCTCGCGGCGCGCAAATCCGGTCATGCTACGAATCATAGGGGTCTGCGCTAAAATCGGCCATACTTGCGTGCTTTAGCTTAATATATGGACTCCCCCTGCGTTGCAAGCGGCGCCTTTACTTCTGGATTCAGGAGTGGACTGCGACAAATATATCCGGCCTCTGATGCGTCCGTCGACGCGGGCCCTGATGACATACGCTCG
>Ga0181537_10000726_pt1 | contig 30612 bp, 26 predicted proteins | sample PEATcosm2014_Bin_39_FD_119765 | JGI IMG/M metagenome (GOLD analysis project Ga0181537, IMG submission 119765) | Peatland microbial communities from MTU Mesocosm Facility, Houghton, MI, USA - PEATcosm2014_Bin23_10_metaG | ecosystem: Environmental > Terrestrial > Soil > Wetlands > Peat | place... | reverse complement strand
GCTGGGGATCGTGATCCTGCTGCTACGCCGCTGGGTTCCGGAAAGCCCGCGCTGGCTGATGCTGCACAACCGCCTCAACGAGGCGGAAGCGGTGATCGGCGACATTGAAAAACGTGTCGAGGGGCATCGCCTGCCGCCCCCAAGAAGCAAGATCCGCCTCTCCGTTTCATCACGCAATTCGATGGTCGGCATGGTCCTGGCGGTGGTGCGCCAATACCCACGTCGAGCGCTGCTCGGCCTCGTGCTGATGAGCGCGCAGGCGTTCTTCTACAACGCGATCTTCTTTTCCTACGCGCTGGTACTGACACGGTTCTTCAAGGTGCCGGCGGGGTCGATCGGCTGGTACATTCTGCCTTTCGCGTTTGGCAGTTTCCTCGGGCCGCTGCTCCTCGGACCGCTATTCGACACGATCGGGCGCAAGCCGATGATCGCTCTTACCTACGCGACGTCCGGCGTGTTGTTGATCCTCGTCGGCTATCTGTTCCGCGAGGAAATGCTTGGCGCGGCGGCATTGACCGCCTGCTGGTCGGGGATTTTTTTCTTCGCCTCGGCGGCGGCGAGCGCTGCCTATTTGACGGTCAGCGAAAGTTTTCCGCTCGAAGCGCGCGCCTTGGCGATCGCCTTCTTCTACGCGGTCGGCACCGCGAGCGGCGGGGCGGTGGCGCCGTATCTGTTCGCGGCGCTGATCGGCACCGGCGAACGCGGCCATGTGTTTGACGGCTACCTGTTTGGCGCGGCGCTGATGATCGGAGCCGCGATCGTCGAGCTGCTGATCGGCATCAAGGCCGAGCGCCAGCCGCTCGAAAGCGTCGCCGCACCGATTTCAAGCATCGCCGGTCGCCGCTGAAAAGGCGCTGAATTTGGCCGCCAAAATCCCCATATTTGCGGTTCATGCCGATCGCCGCACCGCATCCCGAAAGCTGGCTCCGCGTCGTCCCTGGCGGGCTTTATTGCGAGCCGGGCGACTTCTTTGTCGACCCGACCAGCGCCGTCGACCGGGCGGTGGTGACGCATGGCCATAGCGACCATGCCCGGCCGGACAATCATCACGTCCTGGCGACCGCCGAAACGATCGCGATCATGCAGGCGCGTTATGGCGAGGCGGCCGGCGGATCGCTGCAGGCGCTGCGCTACGGTGAAACGGTGACGATCAACACAGTTTCCGTGACGCTGGCGCCGGCCGGCCATGTGCTGGGGAGCGCCCAGGCGATCATCGAATATCGCGGCAGCCGGGTCGTCGTCTCGGGCGATTACAAGCGCCGCCGCGACCCGACCTGCGCGCCGTTCGAGCCGATGCCCTGCGATGTCTTTATTACCGAGGCGACATTCGGGCTGCCGGTGTTCCGCCATCCGCCCGATCGGCACGAGATCGACCGGCTGCTGCATTCGCTGCGCCTGTTTCCCGAACGCTGCCAGCTTGTCGGCGTCTACGCGCTCGGCAAGTGTCAGCGCGTGATCGGCCTGTTGCGCGAGGCCGGCTACGATTCGCCGATCTATCTTCACGGCGCGCTGATCGCGCTCTGCGGGCTTTACGAGCGGCTTGGGGTCGCGCTGGGGCCGCTGCTGCCGGTCGCCGGCGTCGCCAAGGAAGAACTCGCCGGCAAGATCGTATTGGCGCCGCCGGGCGCGACCGCCGATCGCTGGTCGCGCCGCCTGCCCGACCCGGTGTCGGCGATGGCGTCGGGCTGGATGCGGGTCAAGCAGCGCGCCAAGGCGAGCGGCGTCGAATTACCGCTCGTCATTTCCGACCATTCCGATTGGGACGAGCTGACCCGGACCCTCGCCGATGTCGGCGCGCCGGAAATCTGGGTCACCCACGGACGCGAGGAGGCGCTCGTCCACTACGCCAGCGGCCAGGGTTTCAGGGCCCGCGCGCTGGCGCTCGTCGGCTACGAGGACGAGGAGTGAACGGCCCGCAGCGCTGGAACGCGGCCGGCAACCGCCCTGACCTTGCGCGGCGCCGCGCGCCAGATTGCCAATGCCGACACCAGATCGAAGCCGATGCAAATCCAGAAGGTCGGCGCGTAGCTGCCGGTGAGGTCATGGATCACGCCGGCGACCCATGGGCCCGCCGCGCCGCCGGCGGTGCCTGACAGCATCACCATGCCAAAGATGCTGCCGGCATGTCGGCCGGCGAAGATCTCGGCCGGGATCGGTCCCATCACCGAGGTGACCCCATAGCCCAGCGTCCCTTGCGCGACGACCATGATCCATAGCAGCGCCATCGTCGGATGCGCGGGCAGCTCAATCAGCGCCAGGCAGCAGAGGACCAGGCCGCTATTGCCGATCGCCCACACCCACTCCCGCCCGACCCGGTCGGACAGATGGCCCAGCGCGATCTGGCCCGGCACCGCGACGAGGCTTACCAACCCGAGCGCCCAGGCCGCATCGGTCGCCGAGAAACCGATCTCGGTCAGGTATTTCGTCTGATGCACCTGCACCGCGAACCAGACAAAAAGGGTGCCGAAATAGCCGAGAGCAAGCCACCAGAAGCGGCTCGTGCGCAGCGCGCGACCGAGCGTCCATTCCACCGCCGCCCAGGTGGGATCGACGACGTTATCGACCTTTACGGCCGCCGCGCCTGCTGCGCGGGCGCCATCCGGTGCGAGGCCGATATCCTCGGGGCGATGCCGCAGAAGCAGGTTCAGCGGGCCGAGCAGCGCCAGCACGAGGATGCCGAGCATCCGGCAGCCGCTGCGCCAGCCGTCGGATACGATCAGCCATTGCAGCCAGGGGAGGATGATGATCGAGCCGATGCCCACACCGGAGAAGGCGATGCTGATCGCGAGACCGCGGCGACGCACGAACCAGTTGGGCAGATATGTCGATTGGACCATGTAGGCGAGGCAGTTGACCCCGGCGCCGCACATCGCGCCGAGCGTCAGGTAGAACTGCCACGGCTCGCGCGCCAAGGTCGCGAGCAGCAGGCCCCCGCCCATCGTCGCGACCCCTATTTCGACGACGAGACGGGGTCCGCGCCGGTCGACCAGCCGCCCGACAAAAGGCATGATCGCCGCTGATAGCAGAAAGCCGAACGAGAAAATTCCCGCCGTCAGTCCGCGATCCCAGCCGAATTCGTCGAGGATCGGCGGATAGAGCAGCGAGAACGCGGTGCGCGCGTTGACCCCCACGGCCATGGTCACAAAGGCAATGCCGACCAGCAGCCAGCCATAAAAGAATGGCAGATGGATTTGGTGCGATGAGGGCGATGGTTGCGGCGTCGAGGCGTTCCGGTTCATCGCGGCATAGTCGCGGATGGCCCGCGACCGCTCAATTACTTTGCCGGGTAGTACGACCGAGACCGAAATATCCGGAAGCGGCTGTATAGGCCGCTTCCGGACAACCATCATTGCGTCGGCCATCATTGCGTCGGCCGGGGCGTGCCCGGCGTGCGCTTAGCTCGCGACCGCGTTCAGATCGTTCTGCAGCTGGGCCATGTTAAAGCCCGGAGCAAAGCGCCGGTCTTTCGCTTCTGGCGGCAGGATCGCATAAGCCTCGTCCACGCATTCGTCCCACCACGCCCAGGTGCCTTGCTGGGTATTGCCCCAGGTCAGCACGGTCACGGTGTTCGGGTCATAGCCGACCGTGTAGACGGCGTGTCCATCCTGGGTCAGCGGACCGGGCGTCCAGGGTTGATGCGCGTCGAATTCCTGGATGCAGTTCTGCTGCACCTGGAATCCGATATACACCCCGCCGAACATCTGGATCGCCTGCTGGATGTGCGTGTGGTTCTTGGGGTCGATCTTGACGTAGGCGAGGATCTTGTCGCCATCGACGGCCGTCTGCCGCCAGTAGTTCAGCACGTCCAGCTCGTTGAGGCCGCTGTCGACGCCGCCCGTCAAGTGCATATAGAGCTTGACGACAGCCTGCTTCGCCATGATGCGCTTCGCATCGATCAACGCGCGATCGACTGTGATCGCGTGCGCCAGAGCGGCGATCGTGCAATCGCCCAGCGTGTCGTTTCCGTCCATCGGAAACAGCTGGGTCGGATCGTTCGTGTGAAGGTTGCTGTACACACGATCAAGCGTGTTGAGCGCCGGCGGTGGCGCCGCAAGCCCAGCCGCGAGATAGTCCTGGAAGCGCAGCGTGCGATAATCGGCGTTCGGAGGATGCTTGCCAAATCGGAAACCAGGCATGTGACTTCTCCTCACCATGCTTTCGGCGCCGGCACTGGGCCGTCGCTGATGCGGCACCATGTCGCATGCGGCAAAGTTAGAGCAGCCGCAACCGTGCCAATGTGAGGCAGGTCACTGCTCCAGGGAAAATCGTGAACCGGTTTGCCGAACTCCTCGATGGGCTGCTCTTCACTCCGTCACGCAATGGCAAATTGCGGCTGATGGCTGAGTATTTCGCGACCGTCGCCGATCCCGAGCGCGGCTGGGCGCTGGCGGCATTGACCGGCGAGCTTGCGTTCGCCGAGGCCAAGCCCACCCAGGTTCGCGGGCTCGCGATGGCGCGGGTCGATTCCGAGCTGTTCGCGTGGTCCTATGATTTTGTCGGCGACCTTGCGGAGACCGTCTCGCTGATCTGGCCGGAACCCGCCCCGACCGAGCGGGATGAGGGCCAAGCGCCGTCGCTCTCCGAAATCGTCGCGACGCTGCAGCTCGCGAGCCGGGCTGATGTCGGCGGCCATCTCGCGGGTTGGCTTGACCGGCTCGACGCGACCGGGCGTTGGGCATTGCTGAAGCTGGTCACCGGCGCGCTGCGCGTCGGCGTGTCGGCGCGCCTCGCCAAGGTTGCGCTCGCCGAATGGGCCAATGTTCGGATCGAGGAAATCGAGGAGACTTGGCACGGCCTCGCGCCGCCCTATGAGCCGCTTTTTGCCTGGCTCGATGGGCGGGCGCCGCGGCCCGAGATCGGCGAGTTGCCGAACTTCACGCCGCTGATGCTGTCGCAGCCGCTGGAGGAAGCCGATCTCGCCGCGCTCGACCCCGCGGCCTTTTTCGCCGAATGGAAATGGGACGGCATCCGCGTGCAACTGGTATCGCGGCATGGCGAGCGGCGGATCTATTCGCGCTCCGGCGACGAGATCGGCCCGGCCTTTCCCGATCTTGTGGCGGCCTTGCCGGAGGACATCGCGCTCGACGGCGAGCTGTTGGTGATCCGCGATGGCGAGGTCGCGCCGTTTAACGATCTGCAGCAGCGCCTCAACCGAAAGACGCCGACACCGAAAATGCTGGAAGATTTCCCGGCTTCGGTGCGGCTCTACGACATCCTCCGCCTCGGCGCCGAGGATGTACGCGGTCTGCCGTTGAGCGAGCGGCGCCGTCGCCTCGACGCCTGGTATGGCAACGCGCCGCGCCCCCGGCTCGATCTGTCGCCGCTGGTGCCGTTCGATACGTGGGACGACCTTAAGGAATTGCGCGACAACGCGCGCGCCAACGGCATCGAAGGGCTGATGCTAAAGCGCCGCGATTCGCCTTATCTGTCGGGACGGCCAAAGGGCGCGTGGTTCAAATGGAAACGCGGCGCGCTGACCATTGACGCGGTGCTGATGTACGCCCAGCGCGGCCACGGCAAGCGCTCGTCGTTTTATTCCGATTACACGTTCGGTACCTGGCGCGACGATGCGCTGGTGCCGGTCGGCAAGGCCTATTCCGGCTTCACCGACGACGAATTGCGCCTCTTGGACAAATGGGTGCGCGACAACACCGTCAAGCGTTACGGCCCGGTGCGCGAGGTCGCGCCGGGTCTGGTGCTCGAAATCGCCTTTGACAGCGTGCATCGCTCGACCCGGCACAAATCGGGCGTCGCGCTGCGCTTTCCGCGCGTTCACCGCATTCGCTGGGACAAACCCTTCGCCGAAGCGGACACGCTGAAAAATCTGGAACGGCTGATGACGTGACGCAGCCGGCTCTTACGCGTAGGCGAAATACGCCGGCAGGTCGGCGATGCCCGGATAATGCCGGTCTTTTTCGGAGAGCACCGGCTCCCTCCCGCCGAGCCGCCAGTCGATCGCGAGCGCGGGGTCGTTCCATAAGAGGCCGCGCTCGTGCTCCGGCGACCAGTAGCGGTTGACCTTGTAGATCACGACGCTGTCCGGTTCGAGCGTGCAAAAGCCGTGCGCGAAACCCTCCGGGATGAAGAGTTGGTTGCCTTCGGCGGCGCTCAGCACGACCGCGACATGCTTGCCGTAAGTCGGCGATGAGCGGCGGATATCCACGGCAACGTCGAGGATCGCCCCGGCGACGACCCGCAACAGCTTGGCTTGCGCCATCGGCGCGACCTGGAAGTGCAGTCCGCGCACGACGCCAACAGCGGCGGACAAGGACTGGTTCTCCTGCACGAAACGCATATCGATGCCGGCCTTCACGAGAGCTTCCTCACGAAAGACCTCGGAGAAGTAGCCGCGCGCATCGCCATGCCGGACCGGCTGGATCAGTTTGACTCCGGGAAGCGCGGTATCGGAGATGTGCATTGCGTTGTTCCTGGGGGTCGATTCCTGTCGGCGCGGCGGGCGCAGCTTGCCGCAGCGCGGCTGGCGCAGCTTGCCGCAGCGCGGCTGGCTGTGCCAGTCTGACCTGATGCGATTACCCAATTATTATACCGCGCCGGGTTTTGAGCGCGCCGGTCTGAAGCGCCGCGACAGCGATTGGATCCGCGCCGCGATCGGCGACGCCGGCTCGCTTTTCGTGCCGGTCTGGCGCAGTCAGAACCTCGTCGTGGAAATCGCCGACGCCGAACCGCGCGCGATCGTCCTGGGCTCGGATCATGCCGCGCTGGTCATCGGCCAGGGCGATCCCGACACGCATCTCGCCGAAGGCCGCATGGTCTTTCTCGGCGTCATCGAAGAGCGGGCGCATTTCGCCGTCGATCTGTCGGCGATCGAGGCGCCGCTGGAGATGCTGGCATCACCGGCCCTGGCGGCGAGCCGCATTCCGGCTGACGGCGCGCGCTTCGCCGATCTGCGGCAGCTTGCTGGACGGCTCGCGCGGCATGAGGGCGCGCTGCTCGCTCTGGCGCGCGCGATGCTGTTCTGGCACCAGCGGCACCGCTTTTGCGGCGTTTGCGGCAGTCCCACGCAGTCCGAGGAAGCCGGCCATATGCGCCGTTGCACCAATCCCGACTGCAAGACGATGCATTTTCCGCGGACCGATCCGGCGGTCATCATGCTGGTCAGCGATGGCGAGCGGGCCTTGCTCGGCCGCAACAAGAATTTTCCGCCGGGCATGTATTCGACGCTCGCCGGGTTTGTCGAACCGGGCGAGAGCCTCGAAGACGCGGTCGCCCGGGAGGTGCGCGAGGAGAGCGGGATCGAGGTGGGCACGGTCGCCTATCACTCGTCGCAACCCTGGCCGTTTCCGGGGAATATCATGCTCGGCTTTCATGCCGAGGCGGTGTCGACCGACATCGCCGTCGATTACAGCGAGCTCGAAGACGCCAAATGGTTCGAGCGCGACTGGCTGCTGGCGCATGCCGACGACAACAGTTTCCGCCTGCCGCGGCTCGATTCGATCGCCCGCCGCCTAGTCGAAGACTGGCTGCACCGTCGCGCGGGGCCGGGTTCGGCTTAGTGCGACCCTAGCGGCGAGGTACTCGGCCGTTTCAGGATCGGAACCAGCAGCAGGCCGATCAGGAAGATCGCGCCGATCAGCAGCATCACGTCGTTAAAGGTCAGCACCAGTGCCTCGCGCTCGACGATGCGGCCGAGCAATTGGACCGAGGCCTGGGTCCCGCCGCCGGTGAAATGCGGGTCGAACCGGTTCGTCTCGCTTTCGAGAAAATGCTGTACGGCGGGTCGCGCCGGGTTGACGCTTTCGATGAGCCGGTTCCAGTGGAAGTGCAGCCTTGTGTTCATCACCGTGCCAAGCGCGGCGAGCCCGATCGCGCCGCCGAGATTGCGCATCAAATTGTAAAGCCCGGCCGAGCTGCGCAGCAGGTCGGGCGGCAGGCTGCCGAGCGAAATGAGGTTGGCCGGCAGAAAGCAGAACATCAGCGCGAAGCCGCGGAGCATCTGCGGCACGAACAATTCCCAGAAACTCGCCTGGTTGGTGAGGCCCGCGGTCAGGTACATCGCGGTCATGAATAGGCTCATGCCAATCGCCAGCATCAGCCGCAAATCGATCTTGCGTGCGATGTAAGTGGTAAACGGCGAGATCGCGGCTTGCGAGCACCCGGTGACGACAACGGTCATCCCAATCTGCCAGCTGGAATACACACGCACCTCGGCGAGGAATAGCGGCACCACATAGGTCCCGCAATACAGCCCGATGCCGACGATAAAACTGTACATCGAGCCCATCGCGAAATTGCGGATGCGAAATGCGCGCAGATCGACGATCGGCTGGTGGTAGGTCAGCACCCGCCAAAAGAACAGGCAGGCCGATATCGCCGAGATGATCGCCGCCGCGAGGATCGTGCTGTCGGCGAACCAATCCCAGCGCTCGCCCTCTTCGAGCATGTATTCGAGGCAGCCGAGAAACAGCGTCATCAGGATCAGGCCCGGCAGGTCGAAGGCGCGCAGCAGCGACCAGTTCGGCTTGTCGACATCGATCAGCGTCCACACCGTCGCGGCGACAAACACCCCCGGCACGATGTTGACCAGAAACAACCAGTGCCACGAATAGGTGTCGGTCAGATAGCCCCCGACGGTCGGACCGACCGTCGAGGACAGGTTGAGGATCAGCGAGATCAGCACCATCACGACGGCGAGCTGGCGCGGCGGGAACACGGTGTAGACGACCGGAAAGACGGTCGGGACCATCGCGCCGCCGAGAAACCCCTGCAGCACGCGAAAGACGATCATCGTGCCAAGGCTCGTGGCACTCGCGCACAGCGCGCTGGCAATCGTGAAGCCGATTGTCGCGCCGACAAACAGAACCCGCGTGGACAGCAGCCGCGACAGCGTCCCCGACAGCGGGATCATCACCACCTCGGCAATAATGTACGAGGTCTGCACCCAGCTGATCTCGTCTGCGCTCGCCGACAGGCCACCCTGGATCTGGGTCAGCGAGCTCGTCACGATCTGGATGTCGAGCAGCGCCATGAACATGCCGAAGACCATGGCGAGCACGCCGACCCATTGACGCAGCGATGCCGGCTGGATCGTGGTGCGCTGCGGGGCGGCGGCGCTCGGCGGGGAAGGGGGTGGCGGGGGCGCGACCGGACACGCGTCACGCACCCGCGACAGCGGCGCGACCAGCGTCATTTGCGGAGCGCGGCGGGTTTGGCCTCCGCCGTGCCGACGATGCCGCCCTCGGCTGTCGCAGTCCCCGGGGCGTGCGTGTCGACCTTGACCACGACGGAGAGGCCCGGGCGCAGCAGCGCGGCCAGCGGCCCGTCCACGGGAAGCGCGATGCGCACCGGCACGCGCTGCACGATCTTGGTGAAATTGCCGGTGGCGTTGTCGGGCGGCAGCAGCGAGAACTCGGCGCCGCTTGCCGGCGCAAAGCTCTCGATCCGGCCTTCGATGACCTGACCGGGATAGGCGTCGACCGAGACTTCGGCGGGCTGACCCGGCCGCATCAGCGTGAGTTGCGTCTCCTTGAAATTGGCGGTCACGTAGACCCGCGGTAGCGGGACCAGCGACAAAAGCTGCGTCCCGGCCTTGACATATTGCCCGGTCTGGCCGGCGCGGTTGCCGACAACGCCGTCGACCGGCGCGCGGATCACGGTGTTGTCGAGGTCGTTCTGGGCGAGCCGTAATGTCGCGCGCGCCTGCATGAGCCGCGCCTCCTCCTCGCGCTTTTGCGCGTCGAGGACCGCGAGCTGTTCCTTTTCGGCTTCGAGCGCCGCCTGGGCCTTGAGCAGGTTCGCCGCCGCCTTTGTCGCGTCGGCCGTCGCCGTCTCATAACGCTGTTTTGTCGCCACCTCGTTGGTGGCGAGCGCGACATAGCGCTGCTGGTCGAGGTTCGCGCGGTTGACCTCGGCTTCGGCGGCATGGGTCGCGGCCGCCGCCTGGTTGATCATCGCGACTTGGTAGTCGTGGCGCGTGCCGAAGGTCGCGACCATCGCCTCCTCGCTGGCGACCGCCGCCTGGGCCTGCGCGACCTTGGCCGCGAAATCGCTGTCGTCGATCACAAACAGGACTTGCCCGGCGGTGACGTGTTGATTTTCCTGGGCGCGCACCTCCTTGATGTAGCCCTCGACCTTTGGGCTGATCAGCGAGATGTCGCTCTGGACATAGGCATCGTCGGTCGATTGCTGGAAGCGCCATTCGCGCCACCATTGCCAACCGCCATACGCGCCCGCCGCCAGCACGAATACCGGCAGCAGCAACAACAATTTCCTACGCATGAGACGATAAGGTCGCTTCCAACCCTTAATATTAGACTGAACCGTTCAGTTCAGTGTTGTGGCACCATAAATGCGTGGGGCATTCTGTCAAGCGATGAGCGCGATGGGCGAAAGCATGGCTGCCGTGACGGCGCCGACCGGGAAGGCCGAAAGCATTCTCGCCGCGGCGCAGCGGACCTTTCTCGCGAGCGGTTTTGGCGCGGTCAGCATGGATGCGATCGCGCGCGAGGCCGGTGCGTCGAAGGCGACGCTTTACGCCTATTTCTCAAGCAAGGAAGAACTGTTCGGCGCCGTCGTCGCCCGCGAGGGCGAGCGCTATTTCCGCGATTTCTCCGCCGGCGAGCTCGATCCGCGCGAGGTCAAGGCGTCATTGCTCGAAATCGCTCGCCGTTTTCTCGCTCTGGTGCTGTCGCCGGACGCGATCGCGGTCAACCGGATTACCATTGCCGAGGCGGTGCGGTTCCCGCAACTCGGCGAGGTCTTCTGGCGCGCTGGCCCCGAGCGCACCCGCGCTCAGATCGAGGGTTTTCTCAACCGCGCGACGGAGGCCGGGACGCTCGACATCGCCGATGCGCGGGGCGCCGCCGAACAGTTTATCGCCCTGCTGCGCGGCGACATCCATCCGCGCCAGCTACTCCGTCTCGACAAGCCGGCCGACGCGATGGAACTAGACGCCGCGGCGACAAGCGCGGTCGACACATTCCTGCGCGCGTTCGGGAAGTAAGAGCTTCATTGCGACCCCGGATTTGATCCGAGGGGAGCAATCTCGGCCCGCCTTGGCCCTCTACGGAGGGAGATGCCGCGGCGCCGAGGGCGCCTCGCAATTACGAGCGATATTAGGCCGCCACGGCCGCCGTTTTCCGCACCGGCGCGGCCGGCAGGTTGCTTTCCTCGTCGTCAACCGGCACCAAGGCTCGGTCGCTATAGGGTGCCGTGTCGCGCTCGACCTTTTTGCGCAAGGCGTGCAGGAACAGGTAGTAGCGCACCAGCCTGACATGCGTCGTGACGATTTCCGCGAGCCGCCGCGGGTAGAAGATCAGCGGGTTTTCCAGCGGCATTCCCGGCCGCCGCTGCGTGCGCACCTTGCGGCGGAAAAAGCCGCCCTGCAGCGGGTGCACCTTCTCCTGCATAAAGGTGAAATAGAATTGCAGCACATGGTTGACGAGCCGCACCGGCTTGATGCCGCTGGCCTTGGCGCGGCGGAACATGCGCTCGATGTGCTCCGGTGAGTAATAGAGCTCGAACGCCTGGCGATAAAAATCCTGCCATTCGGCTGGGCTCATCGTCGAATGGCCGGTGGTGACGTGTTCGAGGTCGTATTTGTTCATGTCGGGGTCCATCCACACCCCGCTCTTGGAAAGCTGTTGGTGGTCGGCTGACCCAGGCAACGGCGTCAGGATGAAGAATTCGAGCAGATCGACCGACAATTCGTCCTGCACCGTCTTGATGTCGCGGACGAGCCGCTCCGGCGTGTCGGCCGGAAAGCCGATGATGTACCCGGCGTAGGTGATGACCTTGCGCTCGCGCCAGGCGAGGAAAAGGTTGCGGTATTCGTGCACCCGGTTCTGCTTTTTCTTGGCCGCTAGCAGATTGTCGGGGTTGATGTTCTCGAGCCCGATAAACACCCGGGCGCAGCCGGCGCGCGCCGCCTTCTCGACAAAGTTCGGAATGCGGTGGCACAGCGTATCGACCTGGATGATGAATTGGAGGGTCAGCCCCTCCGTCTCGCGCATCTCGATCAGGCGGTCGAAGATCGCTTCCCAATTGCGGTTGCGCGCGAAATTGTCGTCGGTGATAAAAAAGCGGAAGACGCCCTGCGCCAGATTGGCGCGCACCAGCGCCTCGACATCGTCGGCGTCGCGCCAGCGCGACTTGCGGCCCTGCACATTGATGATCGTGCAAAAGCTGCACTGAAACGGGCAGCCGCGGCCGGCATCAAAGGCGCCCAAGGTTTCGCTGTAACGGCGCAGGATCTCGACCGGCAGGAATGGTGTCACCTGGCTCTGCAGGCCGGGCAGATCGTTCATGAAATTGTAGATCGGCTGCAGCCGGCCGTTGAACGCGTCGATGAATACCGTGGCGAGCCGTCCCTCGGCTTCGCCAGCGAACAGGCTGACGCCGATGTCCCGCATCGCAACGATGTCAGGCGGCAACTCGGGCAGCATCGACAGGCAGCCGGAAATATGGAACCCGCCGGCGGCGACCGGCACGCCCGCAGCGCGGAATTGTTCGGCGATCGCCATCGCCCGCGGGAACTGGTTCGACTGTACCCCGACCAGGCAGACAAGCCCGCCATCCGCCGCCTGAATGCGCTGCGCGATCTTTTTTATCGGAATGACCGTGTGGCACTCGTCATAGGCGTTGATCTCGATGTCGACACCAGCGCCGAGCACCTGGTTTACCGCCGCGTCCTGGGCGATCGCATAGAGGCAGGCGAGCGAGTTTGACGGAACCCAGGATTTAGCCCACTGAATCACGTAGCCGTCGTCGTCATAATGCGACGGCTTGATCAGCTCGACGACAAAGCGGCGCGCCGCCATGGTTCCAACACGAAAGTTTCCAACAAGATCGCGAATCTACCCGTCGCGGCCTGGCATAGAAAGCGATTAAATCGAACCATGGCGACACCGGAGAAGCAGATCGGGCGCGCGCTGCGCCGCCTGGAGGATGCACGGTTCCTGCGCGGCCGTGGTCGCTTTGTCGAGGATATCGACGTGCCGGGCCAGTTGCACGGGATCGTGCTGCGCTCGCCGCATGGCCACGCCGCGATCGCCGCGATCGATACGGTGGCGGCGCGAGCGCTGCCCGGAATCCACGGTATCTTCACCGCTGCCGATCTGGCGGCGGAGAATATCGGCCCCTTGCCCTGCATCGCTCAGGTCGCCACCGTCGAGCCTATTATCGTGCCGCTGCGCCATGCGCTGGCCGTCGGTCGGGTGCGCCATGTCGGCGATCCGGTGGCGTTTGTCGTCGCCGAGAGCCGCGAGCAGGCGCGCGACGCGGCCGAGCTGGTCGAAATCGATTACCGGATTCTGCCGGCGGTGGTCGATGGTGCGGCGGCGCTGTTGCCCGACGCACCGCAGCTTTGGGACGAGGCGCCGGCTAACCTGTCCTACCGGTTCGAGCGCGGCGACCAGGCGGCGGTCGCGGCGGCGATCGCGCGCGCGGCCCATGTCGTCGAGATCGAGCTCGTCAACAACCGGCTCGTCGTTTCCCCGGTTGAGACGCGTGCCGCGATCGCCCGCTACGATCCCGCGACGGATAGTTTCGACCTCGAGCTCAGCGGCATGGGTGTGCAAAGCCTGCGCGGCCAGCTCGCCAATTCCGTCTTCCACATGCCGGCGGAACGCATTCGGGTCAGCGTTCCCGATGTCGGCGGCGGGTTCGGCATGAAGAATTTTCTCTATCCCGAATACGTGCTGGCGCTGTTCGCCGCGCGTCGGCTTTGCCGGCCCGTCAAATGGGTCGGCGAGCGCGGCGAGGATTTTCTCTCATCGGCGCAAGGCCGCGACAATCAGACAAAGGGCCGGCTCGCGCTCGACGCCGAAGGCCGGTTTCTGGCGCTCGAGGCCGAAACGGTCGCCAATCTGGGCGCTTATCTCTCGACCAGCGGTCCGGGCAGTTCGACGAATGCGCCCTCGACCGCGATGGGCGGCGTCTACGCGATCCCGGCGATCTTTATGAGCGTGCGCGGCGCCTTTACCAATACCGTGCCCATCGACGCCTATCGCGGCGCCGGCAAGCCCGAGGCGAACTACCTGATCGAGCGCCTCATCGAGCTCGCCGCGCGGCGACTGGACCTCGACCCGGTCGAATTGCGACGGCGCAATCTGGTCCGGGATTTTCCTTACGCCAAAGCGCTGGGTACGACGATCGACAGCGGCCAGTTCACCGCGAACCTCGACACCGCGACCAAACGCGCGCGGCAAGCGGATTTCGCGGCGCGGCGCAACGCCTCGACGGCAGCCGGCAAACTGCGCGGGCTCGGCATTGCCTGCTTTCTCGAAACCGCGCGCGGCGCGCCCAACGAAGGCGCGGAAATCCGCTTCGAGGCGGATGGCGCGGTGTCGCTGCTGCTCGGCACCCAGTCAAACGGCCAGGGCCACGAGACCAGCTATCCGCAGATCGCGTCCGATCTCCTTGGCCTGCCGATCGAGACGTTTCGCTTTGTCCAGGCCGATACGCGCGAGATTCCGCGTGGCAACGGGCACGGCGGCGCGCGCTCGATGCATCAAGGCGGCTTTGCCCTGCATCGCGCAGCGGAGATGGTCGTCGCCAAGGGCCGTGCGGTTGCCGCCGGTTTGCTGCAAACCGAGGCCGCCGCGCTCGATTTCGCCGAAGGGCGCTTTACGGTGCCGGGCAGCGGACGCGGTGTCGATCTGCTCGCGGTGGCGCGGGCCGCCGCCGATCCGGCAAACCTGCCGGACGGGCTTGCGCCGGGGCTCGGCGCCTATGTCTGGAACGAATGCGACCTGATCACCTTCCCATCGGGCACGCATGTCGCCGAGGTCGAGATCGACCCGGAAACCGGCGCGGTGACGCTGGAGCGCTATTTCGCGGTCGACGATTACGGGAGGGTGATCAACCCGCTGCTGACCGTGGGGCAGGTCCAGGGCGGCGTCGCGCAGGGCATCGGCCAGGCGATGCTTGAGCATACCGTCTACGACCCGGAATCGGGGCAGCTGCTGAGCGGCTCGCTGCTCGATTACGCCCTGCCGCGCGCCGAGGATCTGCCTAATCTCGACATCATCCTCAACGGGCTGCCGACCGCGGCCAATCCGCTCGGGGTCAAGGGTTCCGGCCAGGCCGGCTGCATCGCCGCGCCGCAAACCATCGTCTGCGCGGTCCTCGACGCGCTGGCCCCGCTCGGCATCGAGCACATCGACATGCCCGCGACTTCCGAGCGCGTCTGGCAGGCGATCAGGACTGCGTCGCGAGCTCCTTGAGCCGCGCGAGGCATGCCGCGCGATCGGCGGTGAAGTCGCCGTCTTCCCACCAGTGCTTGACCGCGGCAAGCAGGCGGCCGACCTCCGGCCCCTGGGAGATGCCGAGATCAGTCACGTCTTCGCCGGCGAGCGGGAATTTCGGGATCGGCCAGGAAGCCGCCAGCGCTAACAATTCGTGGAGACGCGCCGGGGTGATTTGTCCGTCCGCGGCGAGCAATAGCGCGAGATCGCGATAGCGCACGGCACCGAACCGGTAGAGCGCCAAGCGCTGCGCCTTGTGATCGCCGGCCGGATCGAGCGCGGCGGGTGGCATCAGCCCGGCGAGCCGCCGCTGCTCTGCCGAGGACAGCCGTAGTCGCTTGGCCAAAGCGACCGCGCCGGCCTTATCGGGATCGATTAGCGCGGCAAGGCGCAGAATCGGGTCCGGTAGACCCCCACCCCGGCCCTCCCTCGCAAGCGGGGGAGGGAGCGCACCCGGTGCGGGGGCTGTCAGCGCGAGAAGCTGCCCGAGCCGGTCGATGCGCGTCGCCTCGGGCAGGACTGCGGCGAGCACACCGTCGTCGCGCATCATGGTTACGGCGCGGATCGGGGTGGGGCCGCCGATCAGCCGCATGAGTTCGCGCGACACCCGCTCGGCGGACAAGGTCGGCAATTTCCCGACCGCGGCGCGGCAAGCAGCACGTGCGGCCGGATCGCCGTCGCGGCTGCCGAACCGGGCCTCAAACCGGTAGTAGCGCAGAATACGCAGCACGTCCTCGGCGATCCGCGTCGTCGCGTCGCCGACAAAGCGCACGCGGCCGGCGGCAAGGTCGGCGCACCCGCCGACCGGGTCGTAAAGCTGACCCTCGGGCGTGAGATAGATCGCGTTGATCGTGAAGTCGCGCCGCGCGGCGTCCTCGTCCCAGCCGGCGTCAAAAGCGACAACGGCGTGCCGTCCGTCGGTCTCGACATCACGCCGCAACGTGGTGATCTCGAAGGTGCGCGGCGGGATCACCGCGGTGACCGTGCCGTGCGCGAGGCCGGTCGGCACCGCCTTGATGTGTGCCGCTGCGAGCGCCGCGATGACCGCGTCGGGCCGAACCGGGGTGGCGAGGTCGATGTCGCCGGTCTCCAGCCCGAGCAGCGCATCGCGCACGCAGCCTCCGACAAAGCGCGCTTCGATCCCATCCGCCGCCAAAGTCGCCAGCAGGCTCTGTACCACGTGTTCCGCCATCCAGGGCGGGCGCAGTTCGCTCACGGCTTTACCGGCTCGATATGGCCCGGCACGATTCGGCCGTTCTCAACATAAGGCGGGACGTACACCCCCGGGACCGCGGTGCCAAAGCCGACGGTGACGACAAACAACACCAGCGCGGTGAGCGCGACGCCGGTCACCACGAGCCATACCCAGGGCAGCTTTTGCCACACCACCACGCCGTCTGCTCCAGACCAGCGCAGCGCGCGCAGCCAGAGCAGGTAGACGAGGGTCGGCAGCACCAGCGGCACGACAAGGGTCAGCAACTCGCGCAGCATCGCGAATTCAAGTGTTCAGCACCTCGGCGAGGTTGACGAGCATTCCCGCGGTGGCGCCCCAGATGTTGCGGCCCTGATAGGGCAGCACAAAAAACACCCGGGTCCGGCCGGCCGATTCGCGTTCGGTGCGGTTGTGGTTCCTGCTGTCGAGAATATAGGACAGCGGTACTTCGAACGCCTCGGCGACCTCGTAGGGGTCGATCGTCAGCGTGTAGGCCGGCGCGACGATGCCGACGATCGGCGTAATCTCGAACCCGGTGCCCGTGACATAGGTGTCGAGCCGGCCGATAACGCTGATGAGCTCGCGCGTCAGTCCGACTTCTTCCTCGGTCTCGCGCAAGGCGGCGGCGACTTCGTCGGCATCCTGCGCCTCGATCCGGCCGCCGGGAAAGGCGATCTGCCCGGCATGGGCGGAAAGATGCGCCGTGCGCTGGGTCAAAAGCACGGTCATGCCGTCGGAACGGTCGATCAGCGGCACCAGCACCGCGGCCGGGCGCAGCGCGGCGGAAGGCGGCGTCTCGCCGGGGTTGAGGTCATGGTCGCCGCGCGTCGCCGCGCGCACTTCGGCGGCTTCCAGGGGATCGCTGGTGCCGCCAAAGCCACGGCGGCCGGGATGCCGGCCGGCGAGGCGGGCGATCAACTCTTCGCGAGTCATTGGCGGACGCGTCACGAATCTTCCGGATCGCCAAGGTCGAAAAACACGCCGCCGCTCCAGAGCCCGAACGGTCCGCCACCGTCGCCACGTTCAGCATCGGCGAGATCGACGAGTTCGTAAAATACCGGACGATTGAGTCGCGCCTCGAGCCCCGGCCGCACCAGCAAGTAGGGCTCTGGCTCGCCGTTTGCAGCGGTGTCGATGCGCAGAGGATGCTCCGGCCCGGCCGCCACAATCTCGTCGAGATTGGTCCTGAAACTGAGGCGACGGTTTCGGTCAGAACCTTCAGAATTGACTTCGACGGCGAGGAAAGGTGCATCCTCGACGGCGATGCGGCCACGCTCGACCGGGGTGACCAGCCAGTAGCTGCCGTCGTCTTCGCGGCGCAAGACGGAAGCAAAGAGCTTGACGAGCCTTTGCCGCGCGATCGGAGTGCCGCGATAAAACCACGTGCCGTCGCGGGCGATCCTCATGTCGAGATCGCCGTGATCGACAGCCGGCGGCCTTTGGCCGCGACTCGCCTGCCTCGCCGGGGAACTGCCAGGCGCGGTAATATCGGTCAAGGTCGGTTCAGCCGATGTCGGCTCGAAGCCGCCTTTTTTAGAGGTGTTTGATAACTTGGCTTCCACGTCACCCATAAATTCCCCTCCGGGGGATCTCGTCGCCGAGGTCGAAGCGCTGGGCGAGCGATTGAGCTTTGTCCGCGAGCGGATCGGCGAAGTCATTTTCGGTCAGCGCGAAGTGGTCGAGCAAGCCTTGATCACGTTGCTGTCGGGCGGCCATGCGCTGTTGATCGGCGTTCCCGGTCTCGCCAAGACGCGGCTGGTCGAGACGCTCGGCACCATACTTGGCGTTGATGACAAGCGTATCCAATGTACGCCCGATTTGATGCCGGCCGATATATTGGGCTCCGAGGTGCTCGAGGAAAGCGATACCGGCCGGCGCTCGTTCCGCTTTATTCCGGGTCCGGTGTTCTGCCAGCTATTGATGGCGGACGAGATCAATCGCGCCAGCCCGCGCACGCAGTCGGCGTTGCTGCAGGCGATGCAGGAAGGCCGCGTGTCGATCGCCGGTCAGTATCACCCGCTGCCGCGCCCGTTTCATGTGCTGGCGACGCAGAATCCGCTGGAGCAGGAGGGCACCTATCCGCTGCCCGAGGCGCAGCTCGACCGCTTTCTGCTGCAGATCGATGTCGACTATCCCGATCTCGAATCCGAGCGGCGCGTGCTGATCGCGACGACCGGCGCGGACGAGGTTGCGCCGCGCGCGGCTATGACGGCGGACGAATTGATGGCCGCACAGCGTCTGGTGCGGCGCATCCCGGTCGGGGAAAGCGTCGTCGACGCGATCCTGGCATTGGTCCGTTCTGGCCGTCCGGAGGGCGATGCCGAGGGGCCACGCCGCTTTGTCGCCTGGGGTCCGGGACCGCGTGCCAGCCAGGCGCTGATGCTGGCTTGCCGGGCGCGGGCCTTGCTCGACGGCCGTTACGCGCCGTCGGTCGACGACGTGTTGGCGCTGGCGGCGCCGGTGCTGCGCCACCGCATGGCGGTCAGCTTCGCCGGCCGGGCGGAAGGCGTCGGCGTGATCCAGGTCATCGAGCAGATGATGGCGCCGCTCAGGTGACCCCCATCAAATGATTTCAGCCAAATGATTTCAGCTCGGGCTATCGGCCGGATGGCGACGGCGACGCTTGGGCCGCGCCCCAGCTCGGCCGCCGCGGCCGGTTCGCTGCGCCATCGCGCCGAGGAGAGCGCCGCGGCGCTGCCGCCGCTGCTGGTTGCGGCCGAGCGCATCGCCGCGACGGTTGCGCAGGGCGTGCACGGCCGCCGCCGGGTCGGGCAGGGCGAAACCTTCTGGCAATTCCGCCAATACCAGCCGGGCGACGCCGCCGCGCGGATCGATTGGCGCGAAAGCGCCAAATCGCAGCGGCTCTACATTCGCGAGACCGAATGGGAGGCGGCGCAGAGCGTCTGGCTGTGGCGCGACGCCTCAGCCTCGATGGATTACAGCTCGGCCGCCTATGTGCCGAGCGGCGAATGGCCGACCAAGCGCGACCGCGCCGAGTTGATCCTGGTCGCGCTGGCGAGCCTCCTGGTGCGCGGCGGCGAGCGGCTCGCGCTGCTGGGCAGCGGTCTCGCGCCGATCAGCGGGCGCATCGCGGTTTCCCGGCTGGTCGATCTGATCGAGCACGACCGCCCACGCGAGCGCGCGGCGCGTACCGGCCTTCCGGCGATCGAGCCGCTGCCGCGCGCTGCCCAACTGGTACTCGTCGGCGATTTTCTCGGTCCCCTCGACGCAACAAACAGGATGGTCGCCGGGTTTGCCGCGGCCGGCATCGGCGGCCACATGCTGCAGGTGGTCGACCCGGCGGAGGAGGATCTGCCATTCGATGGCCGGGTCCGCTTCGAAGATGTCGAGGATCACGACGATCTGGTCGTCAGCCGGGTCGAGAATATCCGCGATGCCTATGCCGGGCGCTTTCGCGAGCATCGCGCCGCGCTCCAGGCGATAACCCAGGCGGTCGGCTGGTCGTTCAGCACGCACCGCACCGACCGGCCACCCTATCTGGCGCTGTTGGCGCTGCACGCGGTGCTGGCGCCGCAGCGGCGATATGGCTGAGATGTCATTGCGAGCGCAGCAAAGCGATCTGGTACCGATGGAGATTCGGCCGATCGAGATTGCCGCGGTGCCTTGCCGGCGCCTCGCAATGACGGGGCGCGGCTGATGCTGTCGCTCGGCGCGCTGGCCTTCGCGTCGCCTTGGCTGCTCGCCGCGCTGGTCGCGTTGCCGGTGATCTGGTGGCTGTTGCGCGTAACCCCGCCAGCGCCGCGACGCATCCCGTTCCCCGCGCTGCGGCTCCTCCTTGGTCTGACCCCGCGCGAGGAGACGCCGGCGCGTACGCCGCTCTGGCTGATCATCCTGCGCACGGTGCTGGCGGCGCTGGTCATCGTCGGATTGGCGCATCCGCTGATCAACCCGCAAGCGCCGCTCGCCGGTGACGGGCCGCTGGTCCTCGTCATCGACGATGGTTGGGCGGCGGCGCGTGACTGGCCGGCGCGGCAGAACGCGGCGTTCGATCTGCTGGCTGAAGCCGGGCGCGAGGACAGGCAGATCGTGCTGCTCACCACCGCGCCGCTGGCCTCGGACCAACCGGCGGCGCCCTTGCAGCCGGTGCGCGCCGCCGATGCGCGCGCCGCGATCGAGGCGCTGACGCCAAAGCCTTGGGGTGTCGATCGCAAGGCGGCGCTGGCGCGGCTCGCCGCGCTGCCGCTGTCCGGCGGGCGCAGCACGGTCTGGCTCAGCGACGATATCGATGACGCCGGCGCGGCGGATTTCGCCAAGGCACTCGCCGAGCGGGGCGGTCTGCGCTATCTGACCGCCGCGCCCGGTGAGGCGCCGCGGCTTATCGCGCCCGGTGCCGCGCCGAGTGAGCGGGCGGACAAGGATTTGGCGGTCGCGGTCAAGACGCTGCCGGCGCCGCTGCCGCGCCAGGTTACCGTGCGCGCGAGCGCCGAGGATGGCGCGCTGCTCGCTCGCGAAAGCGCGGCGATCGACCCCGGTGGCACCAGCGTGCTCGTCAAGCTGCCGATGCCGAGCGAACTGCGCAATCGCGCGACGCGTATCGACATCGAGGGCGAGGCGTCGGCTGGCGGCACGCTTCTTGTCGACGAACGGTGGCGGCGGCGGCCGGTCGGCATCGCGGCCAGCACCAACCCGAGCAACCAGCCTTTGTTGAGCGAGACCTATTACTTGGAGCGCGCGCTCGACCCGTTCACCGAAATCCGCCGCGGCCCGGCCACCGAATTGTTGCAGCGCCAGCTCGCGGTGCTCGTCTATTCCGATGCCGGACCGGATTCGCCGGCCGAAGAGGACGCCGTGCGCAAATGGGTCGAGGGCGGCGGCCTGTTGCTGCGCTTTGCCGGTCCGCGTCTCGCCGAGCAGGAGGATCATCTGTTGCCGGTGCGGCTGCGCCGCGGCGGCCGCACGATCGGCGGCGCGCTGAGCTGGGAACAGCCGGCCAAGCTCGCGCCGTTCAGCCCGGACAGCCCGTTCGTCGGCCTGCCGATCCCCGGTGATGTCACGGTGTCGCGGCAGGTTTTGGCCGAGCCCGATATCGACCTTGCCGGCAAGACCTGGGCGCGGCTGGCTGACGGCACGCCGCTCGTCACCGGCGAGAAGCAGGGCAAGGGCTGGATCGTGCTGGTGCACACGACGGCCAATGCCGAGTGGTCGAACCTTGCTTTGTCCGGGCTTTTTGTCGAGATGCTGCGGCGCGTCGTCGGGATCAGCGAAGGTGTCGCCGAGACGGGCGATGCCGCGCTGCCGCCGCTCGAAACATTGGACGGGTTCGGCCGGTTGCAGCGCGCGCCGCCGACAGCGCAATCCGTTTCGGCGAAGGACATCGCCACCATCGCCGCGTCGCCGCGTCATCCGCCGGGGTTTTACGGCACCGACGACGCGCGGCGGGCGCTTAACCTTGCTTCCGGGATCGGCGAATTAAAGCCGATTGGCGAACTGCCCGCCGGTGTCCTGCGCGAACCGTTTGCCCGCAAGCTCGAAACCGATATTCGCCCGCCGCTGCTTGTCGCGGCGCTGATCGTGATGCTGATCGATTTGTTGATCGCCTATGTGCTGCGCGGCGTGCTGCGGCGCCCCGGCAGCCGGACGGCACGCGGCGTCGCGGCGCTCTTGGCACTGACCCTGCTGATCCCGGGAGTGGCGCGCGCCGACGACGATTTCGTCGTCCGCGCGACCTCGGAACTGCGCCTTGCCTATGTGCATACCGGCAACGAAGCGGTCGACGCCGAAGCCCGCGACGGCATGGCCGGGCTGGCCCAGCTGCTCGACCGGCGCACCGCGGTCGAGACCGGCCAGCCGATGGCGGTCGATATCGAGAAGGACGAGCTGATCTTCTTCCCGCTGCTCTATTGGCCGGTGACCTCGGAGCAGGCGACGCCCTCGCCGCAAGCGGTCGAGCGCATCAACCGCTATCTCGAAACCGGCGGCACGATCCTCTTCGACACGCGCGATTCCGCGGAAAGCACACCGGGCGCGTTTGGCAGCGCTTCGCAATCGGCCGAGCGGCTGAAGGCGCTGATCGGTGGTGTCAAGATCCCGCCGCTGGTGCCGATCCCACCCGACCATGTTCTGACCAAGTCGTTTTATCTGCTGCATGAATTTCCCGGTCGCTGGAATAGTGGGCAGGTTTGGGCCGAGCCGGCGGAGGATCGCGTCAATGACGGCGTGTCGAGCGTCATCGTCGGCGGCAACGATTGGGCGGGCGCTTGGGCAATCGACAGCGACGGTCATCCTGAGTTCGCCGTCGTACCGGGCGGGGAGCAGCAGCGCGAGATGGCGTACCGCTTTGGCGTCAACCTCGTCATGTACGTGCTGACCGGTAACTACAAGAGCGACCAGGTGCACGTGCCGGCGATCCTGGAGCGCCTCGGGCAATGAACATAAGCGCCTACACGATCGCGCTCGCGCCGCTGATCCCATGGCAGGGGATCGCCGCGCTCGCCGGCGTCACGCTGCTGATCCTGGCGCTCGGCGCCTGGCGACGGGTACGCGGGCTGTATTGGCGCGGTGCGGCGGTCGTCATTCTGCTGGCGATCCTTGCCAACCCGGCGCTGGTCGAGGAAAAACGCACGCCGGAACGCGATGTCGCGATCGTCGTGGTCGATGAATCGCCGAGCCAGGAGATCGGCGACCGTGCTGCCGCCAGCGCGGCGGCGCTCGCGACGGTGCGCGCGCGGCTGGCCGAGGACCACGATCTCGATGTCCGGTACGTGCATGCCGGCAAGTTGCCGCCGGGCGCCGGCGACGACGGCACCCGGCTTTTCACCGCGCTCGACCATGAACTCGCCGAGGTGCCGCACCAGCGCCTCGCCGGCATCGTGATGATCACCGATGGCGAGGTGCACGACATACCGGCGGGTGATGTGAAAGCCGCCGCGGCACAGCTTGGCGCGCCGCTGCACGTGCTGCTGTCGGGCCGGCCCGACGAAGGTGACCGCCGGCTTGTCGTCAAGCAGGCGCCGAGTTTTGGTCTGGTCGGCAAGCAGGTGCCGTTGACCGTGCAGGTCGAGGATTTGCCGGAACAGAAGAACGTCGCGGAGAGCCAGGCCAAGCTGACCTGGCGCAAGGATGGCGGCGCGGCCCATGTCCAGATGGTGCCGGTCGGTCGCGATGTGCCGCTGTCGATCCCGATCGATCATGGCGGCCCCAACGTGCTCGAGCTTGAGGTCGAGCCGGGACCGCAGGAGCTGACCCTCGTCAACAACCGTGCCGCGGTCGTCATCAACGGGGTGCGCGACCGGTTGAAGGTGCTGCTGGTCTCCGGCGAGCCGCATGCCGGTGAGCGGGTGTGGCGCAATATCCTGAAATCCGACCCGTCCGTGGACCTCGTCCATTTCACGATCCTGCGTCCACCGGAAAAGCAGGACGGCACGCCGATCCGCGAATTGTCGCTGATCGCGTTTCCGATCCGCGAGCTGTTCGACGTCAAGCTCGACGAGTTCGACCTGATCATCTTCGACCGCTACAGCCGGCGCGGCGTGATCCCGCAAGCCTATATCCAGAATGTCGTCAATTACGTGCGCAACGGCGGCGCATTCCTTGAAGCCACCGGCCCAAGCTTTGGCACGCCGATGAGCCTCTTCCGCTCGCCGCTGGGCGAAATCCTGCCGACCGAGCCGACCGGCAATGTCGAGGAAGAGGGGTTCAAGCCGGAACTGACCGACCAAGGCTGGCGCCACCCGGTGACCGCCGATCTGCCCGGCGCCGGCAAACCGGGCGAGACGCCAAGCTGGGGCCGCTGGTTCCGCCAGATCGATGCGCATGTCCATCATGGCACGGCCTTGATGACCGGCGATCATGGCGAACCGCTGTTGGTGCTCGACCGTGCCGGCAAGGGGCGGGTCGCGCAGCTTTTGTCCGACCAGATGTGGTTGTGGGCGCGCGGTTTCGAAGGCGGCGGGCCGCAGGCTGAGCTGTTGCGCCGTCTCGCCTATTGGCTGATGAAGGAGCCGGATCTCGAAGAGAACGATCTTCGCGCGGCGATCGACGGCGATCGCCTCGTCGTGACCCGCCAGTCGCTCGACCCCGACGACAAGCCGGTCACCGTCACCGCGCCCGACGGCACGACCTCGACCCTGCAACTCACCGCCGAACATGGCGGGCGCAGCGCCGGCACGCTCGCGGTCAACCAGATGGGGCTCTACCGGGTCACCGACGGCACGCGCACCGCGCTCGCCGCGGCTGGGCCGCTCAACCCGGTGGAGTTCGCCGATGTCCGCGCCACCCCGGACAAGCTCGCTCCGCTGGTCGCGGCGAGCGGCGGCGGCATCTATTGGATCGCCGACGGTGTTCCCGAAATCCGCCGCGTCGCGGCGGGGCGGGCGACCGCCGGACGCAGCTGGCTGGGCCTGCGGGAAAATGACGATTACGTCGTCGCCGGGTTTAGCGAGACGCCGCTGCTGCCCGGCATCGCCGCGCTGCTGCTGGCGATCGGCACGCTGATCGCCGCCTGGCGCCGCGAGGGACGCTGATTCGCTGTCGTTGCGAGCGCAGCGAAGCAATCTTCTTCCGCCTAGCCCCTAGCGGTGGGAGATTGCCACGTCGCGCTAACGCGCTACTCGCAATGACAGCCTGAGCCATGCTCCGCCAAATCATCGCCCCGCTGCACCCGGATGGCTGGAAATTTGTCGCGATCGGGGTCGTCGCGACAATGATCCTGTTTCTGCTGTGGAGTCCGGCGGGCTGGCTCGGGCTGCTCGTGACGCTGTGGATCGTCTATTTCTTTCGCGACCCCTGGCGTGTCACGCCGACGCGCGCGGGGCTGCTGATCAGTCCGGCCGACGGCATTATCGTGTCGATCGCGCCGGTGCCGCCGCCGCCCGAGCTCGATATGGGCACTGTGCCGGTCACGCGGATCGGCATTTTTCTCAACCTTTTCGACGTGCATGTCGCACGCGCGCCGCTGGCCGGCAGGGTCGCGGCGCGGCATTACACGCCGGGGTGCTTTATCAATGCGAGCCTCGACAAAGCCAGCGAACACAATGAGCGCCTGGCGCTGCGTCTCGCGCCGGCCGACGGGCCGGAAATTGCCTGCGTGCTGATCGCCGGTCTTGTCGCACGGCGCATCGTCTGCCCGCTCTTGGCGGGGCAGCGGGTTGGCGCCGGCGAGCGGATCGGCATCATCCGCTTTGGCTCGCGGGTCGACATCTACGTGCCGCCGCCTTACGTGACGCTCGTCGCCCTGGGCCAGCGCATGATCGGCGGCGAAACCGTTCTCGCTGACCGCGAGGCGACCGAGAAGCCACGCGAAGGCTTCAGCCACTAGCCCTCGTTTTCGTGTAGACTGCCAGCCATGAAGACCATTCGCGAAAAGATGCGCGCGCCCCGCGCCCGGGTGCGCCGGCCGCGGATGCGGGTCCGCCGCATCCAGGAATTGCCGGTCCACCGCATGGTGCCGAATATCCTGACCTTGCTGGCGCTGTGCGCGGGCATGACGGCGATCCGCTTTGCCCTCAACAGCAATTTCCAGGGTGCAGTCTATGCGATCATCGTTGCGGCGGTGCTGGACGGTCTCGATGGTCGGGTCGCGCGCCTCCTAAAGGCGACCTCGCATTTTGGCGCCGAGCTCGACAGTCTTTCCGATTTTGTGAGCTTTGGCGTCGCGCCGGCCACGGTCATGTATCTGTGGACGATGTCGGCGCTGCACAGCGTCGGTTGGGCGATCGTGTTGTTCTACGCGGTGTGCTGCGCGCTGCGCCTCGCGCGGTTCAACACGCAGCTTGGGGTCGAACCGTCGCCGCAAGCCGCCGGGTTCTTCACCGGGGTGCCGGCGCCGGGCGGCGCAGCCCTCGTGCTGCTGCCGATGTATGCGAGCTTCGAATGGGGCGATTGGATCGTGCGCTCGCCGTATCTCGGCGCCGTGTGGATCGCCAGTATCGCGTTCCTGATGGTCAGCACGTTGCCGACGCTGTCGCTGAAGAAATTTCGTATCCCCAACCACTTTGTCATGCCGACGCTGCTCGGCGTTGGGTTGCTGGCGGCGTTCGCGACGACCGCGCCGTGGCCGACACTGGTGCTGATCGGCACGCTGTATATCGGCTCGATCCCGCTCACGATACGTGCGGCCGCGCGGTCGCGACGCGCCACCGAGACGAAGAAACCCGAGCCCGTCCGGCCAGCACCGCTTCTCGTCGCGGCACCGCCATCGTCTGCGCTCGACGAGGCCGTGGTGCCGCCCAATGAATGGCGCCATTGAGGCAAGCCCGTCGCCGGCATAAGCTTTCTGCCGCGCCAGCCCAGCGCGACCAGGAGACGGGACGACCGACATGCTGAGCTTTGATCTCAAGGCCGAAGAGAAATTCGACCCGCAGCACCATGTCGAGAAAATCCTCGGCACGGCCGGCGATGGGGACGTCACGGTCGCGTGTTGGGAGCCGGGGCAAACCAGCCCCTATCATTGCCACCCGAACGCGGTCGAGCTTTATTTCTGCTTTGAGGGCGGCGGCACGATGCGCACCCCGACCGAGACCATCGCGGTAAAGCCGGGCTGCTTTGTCGTCCATCCGCGCGGCGAGCTGCATGAATGGACGACCGGTCCGCAGCGGACCCTGCTCTTTCGCGTGCGCTATGGCGAGGACATGGCCGGCCGTATCAAGGCATGGCCAAGCCAGCCCGAATGGCAGCCACGGTCCGAAGACATCGACTATTACGCGGAACGATGAGCCGACTTGCGAGGTAAAGATGATGGAAAAGACCAAATTGGACGCGGATGACGGCCTGGGTTTCGCGCCGGACTACGATGCGCCGATCCCCTACATGCAGCGGACGCGCGACTATTACCTGACGCTCGGCTACGGCAACCCGTATCGCTGGGCGCATTACGCTGAAGTGCCGTTCGCACCGCTGACCAAGCCGCTCGCCGAATGCCGCATCGGACTGATCACGACGGCGGCGCCCTACCAGCCGGGCAAGGGCGAACAGGGACCGGGCGCGCCGTATAATGGCGGCGCCAAGTTCTACACGGTCTATTCCGGCGACACCGCGATCGACCACGACATGCGCATCTCCCACATCGGCTACGACCGCATCCATACGACGGCGACGGATAGCGGGACGTGGTTCCCGCTGCCGGCCTTGCGCCGGGCCGCCGCTGCCGGCCGCATCGGTGAAGTCGCGCCGCGCTTCCACGGCGCGCCGACCAATCGCAGCCATCGCACGACGCTCGATCAGGACTGCCCTGAGCTGCTGGCGCGCGTGCGCGAGGATGCGGTCGACGCGGTGATCCTGGTGCCGAACTGCCCGGTCTGTCACCAGACCATCAGCCTTTCCGCCCGCTACCTTGAGGCAAACGGCATCCCGACGGTGGTCATGGGCTGCGCCAAGGACATCGTCGAGCATGCCGGCGTGCCGCGCTTCCTGTTCAGCGATTTCCCGCTCGGCAACGCGACGGGCAAGCCGCACGACCCCGAGTCGCAGGCCTCGACATTGGAACAGGCGCTGCGGGTGCTCGAAACAGCGCCCGGGCCGCGTACGACCGTGCAGAACCGGCTGCGCTGGAGCGACAGCGCCGAATGGAAGCTCGATTATTCCAATATCGCGCGGCTGTCGCCCGAGGAAATCGCCCGCCGCCGCGCCGAGTTCGACCGCAACAAGGAACTCGCCCGCGCGATCCGCGCGCAACCGCAAGCGGCGGAGTGAGAACGAGCCAAGTTATCGTGCGTCCTTCGAGACGCGCTCTTTGAGCGCTCCTCAGGATGACGGGCGTTGGTGGATGGCATTGAGAAAGCCCGTCATCCTGAGGGCCGCGCAGCGGTCGTCTCGAAGGACGCACATACGCTCTCCAGTCCCCAGGTAGGCCCATGACCAAACCTTTCGTTGGCGTCCGCATTCTCGATTTCACCCGCTACGTCGCGGGGCCGTTCGGCACCTATCAACTCGCGCTGCTCGGTGCCGATGTCGTCAAGATCGAGCCCAAAATCGGCGACGACATGCGCCATTCGCAATTGTCGAAAGAATGGGCGGCGAAGGGCATGGGCCCCTCATTCATGGGGATCAACGCGAACAAGCGCAGCCTGGACGCTCGATCTGCAAAAGCCGCAAGCGGTCGAGATCGTCAAACGCCTCGTCAAAACCGCCGATGTCGTGTGGGAGAATTTCCGTCCCGGCATCATGGAGCGGTTCGGGCTCGGCTATGAGACGCTGAAAACCATCAACCCGCTGCTGATCTACTGCGCCGTCTCCGGTTTTGGCCAGAATGGGCCGGAGCGCACGACCGCCGCGTTCGACGGCAAATTGCAGGCAATGAGCGGCATCATGTCGATCACCGGCCATGAGGATAAAGGCCCGACACGCGCCGGGTTCGCGCTGTGCGATACGATGGGCGCGATGACCGCGGCGTTCGCCGTCGCGAGCGCGCTCTACCAGCGCAAGGAGACCGGCATCAGCCAGTTCGTCGATGTGTCGATGCTCGACGCGGCGCTGTCGTTCCTGTCGGGTCAGGTCGCCGAGCACACGGTGACCGGCCATATCCATCGCCAATACGGCAATCTATCGTCGACCGGCAAGGTCACCGGTAACCGCTTCAAGGCCGGGGAGGGCGACCTGATGCTGGCGGTGATGACCGAGCGGCAATTCGCTAATCTGATGAAGGGGCTTGGCCGCGAGGACGTGCTCGCCGACCCGCGTTTCGCCGATTGGCCGTCGCGCAGCAAGCATGAGCCGGCCTTGCGCGCGATCATCGAGGATGCACTCGCCTCGGACAGCGCGAAGAATTGGGAAACGCGTCTGACCGCGGCTGACGTGCCGTGCGCCGGCATCTGGTCGATTTCCGAGATTGTCCATCACCCGCAACTCGCGCATCGCGATGTCCTGCAGAAGATCGATTCTCCCGATGGCGAGCTGACCTTGGTCGGGTCAGGTTTCCGGCTCGCGCATGGCGGCGGTGGCATCGACCGGCCGCCACCGCGCCTCGGCGAGCATAATTTCGAGATTCTGACCGAAGCCGGTTACGATGCGGCCGAAATCGCCGCGCTTGCCGAAGAGGGAGCGGTCTGACAAAAAGCAAATACCCCGCGACGAGCTTGCCCGAGCAGGTATTCGATGAAACTGGAGCCGACCTACGAGGGTTTTATCGATACTTTTATTGACGGCGTGGCGGCCGGCTGGGCATTGGACCGCCGCCAGCTGGAAGACCCGGTAGAGATCGATCTTTTTGTCGATGGCGAATATGTCGCAAGCGCGGTCGCGGATTTGCCGCGGCCCGACCTTTTTGCCGTCAGCCCGGTCTCGCAGCACAAGGGTTTTCAGTTCGACGTGCGGCCTTATATCGCTGACTATTTCTTGCCGCGGATCGATCTGTATTTTGGCGGTTCGCTGGAAAAAATTCCGGTCAACGCGGTGACGTCGCTCCACGTCAACCGGCCCTTTATCAATGTCAGGGATCTCAGCGCCGCCGGTCCGTCGCTATGGATGCCGACACCGCCGGCGGAGATCATCACCTACATCACCGGGCGAGAAGGGTCGCCCGCCCAGCTCAAGCGGGAATATCTGCAAAGTGGATTGGTCAACGCCGCGGATGTCTTCAATCTGCTGCTCGATCTGGGCGCACCCGTCCGCAAGCCGCGATTTTCCCTGCTCGACATGGGCTGCGGTTCCGGGCGTTACGCACCGTTTCTCGATCAATTCATCCCCGATCTCGATTATCTCGGTCTCGACATCTGGAAAGAGGCGATCGATTGGGCGCAGCAGGCGGTGTCGACCGCGCGGCCCAATCTGCGCTTCGCCCTGCTCGATCACAGCCAAGGCTATGCCGGCGCCCGCTTTTATGCCCTGCCTGTCGCCGCCGAATCGGCCGATGCGCTGATCGCGATGTCGCTGTTCACCCATCTCGACCCCACCGCGACCCTCGGCTATTTCCAGGAACTGGCGCGCATCCTTGTCGCCGACGGCATCGCGATCGTGACCTTTTTCATCCTCGATGAAGCGTCCCAAACGGCAGCCGAGGCCGCCGCCGCGCAAGTCGGGTTCCCGATGAAAAAAGAGAACGGATACTGGTATTACGGCCATGGCGGATATCTCGACATTTATTATGAGGAGCCGGTCGTACGCGGCCTCATCCAAGAAGCCGGGCTCGAAGTGATCGCGCTGCGCCGAGGCAATTGGTATCGGCCGGGAACCGCCGGGGTGACCTACGGCGCGCATCAGGACGCCTTCCTGCTCCGTCGGCCCCGCCGTTAGCGCAGCTCG
>Ga0181537_10000725_pt1 | contig 30632 bp, 27 predicted proteins | sample PEATcosm2014_Bin_39_FD_119765 | JGI IMG/M metagenome (GOLD analysis project Ga0181537, IMG submission 119765) | Peatland microbial communities from MTU Mesocosm Facility, Houghton, MI, USA - PEATcosm2014_Bin23_10_metaG | ecosystem: Environmental > Terrestrial > Soil > Wetlands > Peat | place... | reverse complement strand
TCAAGCTCGAGAAGCCGGTGCCAAAGTCATCGAGCGCGAGCTGAACACCCATGTCTCTCAGCGCCTGAAGCACCGTAGCAGTTGAGGCCGTGTCCTGCACCAGAACTGTCTCAGTCAGTTCCAGTTCGAGGTAATGCGCCTCGAAGCCAGTGGACGCCAGGATCTCGCGCACACCGGCAACGAAGCCAGGATCACGCAACTCCACTGGTGAGACATTGACGGCGATCCGCACCGGAGACAGGCAGCTGTCCTGCCATATGCGCCCTTGGGTGCAGGCCTCTCGCAGGACCCAGCGACCGATGGGCACGATGGCACCCGAAATCTCCGCATGCGGCACAAAATCCTCGGGAGCAAGCAGTCCGCGCTGCGGGTGACGCCATCGAAGCAGTGCTTCAACACCTGAGATGACGCGCGTTGCCAGGTGGATGGTGGGCTGGTAATGCAACAGAAATTCCTCGCGCTCCAACGCCAGGCGCAGGCTGTTTTCCACTTCGCGATGCTCGACGGCGCGATCGTTCTGCTCGGTGCGAAAGAACTGGTAATTGTTTCTGCCGTTCTCCTTGGCATGGTACATCGCGAAATCTGCGTTTTTTAACAACGTCTCGGCATCAATACCGTCGTCGGGATAGATCGCAATGCCCGCGCTCACGGTCAGTCGCAACTGCTCCGAGCCCAGGGTATAAGGGGCGCCCAGTGCCAGAACAATCTTTTCGGTCAGGATTGCAGCGTCCTGGGGTGCTTCGAGCTCGGGGAGCAGGACTACGAATTCATCGCCGCCCTGGCGACTCACCGTGTCCGACTTGCGGACGCACTGCAGAAGGCGCTGTGAGACAGAGCGCAGCAGGCTATCACCGGCATCATGGCCCAGTGAATCATTGACTTGCTTGAAGCGATCAATGTCCAGGAAAAGCACGGCCAGCTTCTGATGGTGGCGTCGCGCGAGTGCGACGGCCTGGCTTATACGATCACTGAGCAGCACTCGATTTGCCAGCCCGGTCAGTATGTCGTGCTGAGCCAGATACACCATGTGCTCGGATTGGGCCCGTGCTTTCGTGACATCGCGGAACACCATGACCGCTCCGGAGACGTTTCCGCTACGGTCGTGGATCGGTGCCACAGAGTCTTCGATGGCGGAAACTGACCCGTCTGGCCGTACCAGCACGCAATTGGGCGTTAAGGCCATGGTCTTGTTTTCCAGGATGGCAGCCGCCATCGGATTCCTCGCCGATTTGCGGCTGGTGCTGTCGATTATTCGAAATACTTCGCGCAGCGGGCGGCCACAGGCGTCAACCTGCGACCAGCCTGTCAGGCGCTCTGCTACCGCATTGAGATAGGTAATCTTGCAGTCCACATCGGTGCTCAGGACGGCATCACCGATGGAATTGAGGGTTACCTGAGCGCGCTCCTTCGCTTCAAATAGCGCTTCGACGGTTGATGCGCGCTCGATGACCCCGCGCAGTGCCTTAGGCAATGAATAGTTGTCCAGGCGCTCCTTGAGCAGGTAGTCCTGGGCACCGATGTGGACCACCATTCTGGCGCTGGCTTCATCACGCGCAGCGCTGAGTACCAGAAGCGGCAATTGGGGGAAAGCGCGGAAAATCTGCTCAAAGGTGTCGATTCCGGCGTCATCGACCCGGGAAATATCCACAATCACGGCATCGATGTGGTCCAAGGCTTGTTGGTTGAGGCCACTGGCGCGCGTAAGGCGCTCCAATGCCTCGGCATGGGTAGACACTCGACTGAGATTGAAGCGCCAATCCCCGGAGCCGATCAGAGCGTCAGAGACCGCTCCTGCACCGGTCAGGTCATCTTGAATAAGTAGCACATGGTGGGGCATTGGCGCTGGTCGAAAGATAAGGATTCACGATTGCATTAGCGCACGATGCACACCCCGCGACTGTGCGAAAGCATACATAGTGGAGTGCGGTCCTGCTCACGGCTGCAGGGAGCTCCACTGCCGTCGGGAACCCGAGCTTCTCGCGGGTACTTAAGCTCTCCTGCGGTAACCTGAAGAACGCAGCCGCATGGACCTGGGCACGGCGGTCCCGGCCTTGTGTTCGCTCTCGCACAGTCAGGGAATATGGAGTGCGCTACCGTAACGCGATCCGCTGCGCCCCCGCGAATGACCGGTAGCCTGCGCAGAGGCGAATCTCCGGCTTACCGCCGGTGGTGCTGAGTGCGCGCACAACTGGTGAACACGCTCCTGTGACGCACGGGCCGGGATTGGAAAGCAATATACGTGCTGATTTGTCAGGCGCCTGAGTCGCCGTTTAATAAGGAAGGTATGAGATGGGCACCATTCTGATCATTGTCTTGGTTGTTCTGCTGCTTGGTGGCGGTGGCGGTTATTACGGGTACAACAGGTATGGCGGTCGCGGACTTGGAGGAGCACTCGGTCTGGTGATAGTCATACTGCTTGTGTTCTGGCTCCTCGGTGGAGTGCACATCAATACCTGACAGGTTTGGTCCGACCAGCACGATATGAGTTAGCAACAGTCCAGCTAAGGTCGCGGACCCGGCCAATTGGTCAGCGCTTGTCTGCCTCTAGATGGCGGTCCTTCCTGTCCTGCGTTTGAAAGGATTCCAATATGACCAGCGCGTGCCCGGAACCCGATACCACTCATCCAAGGAGCGGCACCGAGGATGACGATGATGATCGGGATGATGAACACGCGAGCGAGAACGAGGCGCCGGTTCGTGAGACCGACGAGCGCACCGAGGCTCCCGAGGAGTTTGAGAAGGATGACGAGGACAAGCCAGTCCGTCCCAAGGATGACGACTGGGACGGTTAGGGAGCGATGGCGATTTCCGGCCCATCGGAGGGCATTCTCTGGGACCTCTGCGCTGGGTCGCAAGCGCCGCAGCTTGACCGCTAATCAGAGGCCGCGCCTGAGATACGCTCCCTGAGGTATTGCTGTATGCGCTGATTGGCGGCCGCGCCCTGCTCGTACGGAAACAGGCTGAAGCCATGGATGGCACCTGGATAGAGCGCGAGCTCGGCCCTGTTGCCTGCCGCGATCCAGCGGCTGGCCATAAACAGCGTGTCATCAAGCAGCGGATCGAGTGTACCGACTGTAAAAAGCGCGGGTGGCAGGCCTGCAAGATCCCCGTAGAGTGGTGAGGCATCCGGCACATGGCGCTGCCCGGCCGGGATGAACCAGTCGAAGAATTGCTCAATGATGGGTGTTGAGATCACCAGATTGCGCGGCCCCCAGCGCCGGGCCGAGGGGCTCAGGCGACTCATATCGTAGTGACCGTAATTGAGCACCGCGCCGCGGAACGGGCGCAGGCCATGCCGATCCTTCAGACGCAGCAGCGTGACCGCCGACAGGTATGCGCCGGCGGATTCCCCGCCGATGTACAACTGATCGGTACCGAACTCGCGCTGCGCATGCTCGATGAGCCACAGCGCCGCCTGCTCGCAGTCATCCGGCCCTGCCGGGTAGGGATGCTCGGGTGCCAGGCGGTAACCCACGCTGACGATTGCAAGCCCTGTCGCGTCCGCAATTGGCTCGAGCAGGAAATCCTGCTGGTCATGCGAACCGAGCGCCAGGCCGCCGCCATGGATATGGAGCAGGACGCCGCGGGCCGCGGGCGTAGGAAAAACCCGCAGCGGCAGTGGGCCTTGCGCTGTCTTGAGCGTGCGCGTCTCGCCCTTGGGCGAAAGCACGACTGGCCCCAGGACGGATCTGCCGCTGGCGCGCGCCTCGCGGATCACCGCGGGTTGCTGTTGCAGGATCGAGGGGATCGTTGCCAGCAACGCCTCGGCCTGCGCATTAAAGGCCTGCGTGAGCGGTGGAATCCGTTGTGGGTCGAACAGCGCCGGGTCCAGATGCCAGCCTTCGTCATGCTTCATCGCTACGTCACCCCATTGCGGTATGATCTTGGGCCGATGTGATTGCTGCGGCGGTCAAGGCGCCTGCTGGACCCAGTTCCGCGGATTCCTAGCCGCTAGCCAGGAGCGTGAGGTGATCTCGTAGGTTGCCACCTTCTGCGCATACCAGTCTTCAATGCCGCGATATTGCATCCCCAGCCTGATCATTACCGCCATCGAAGCTTTGTTTTCTGGGTGGCAGACGGCATACAGAACTTCCGCGCGCAATCGTTCAAACGCAAAATCGGTCATCGCTCTTGCCGCTTCTATCGCAAATCCCTGGCGCCACTTGTCTCGACGCACTCGCCAGCCCACCTCCAAAGGACACGTTGGATCGGGCTCCGCACCTTGCCTGCGCAGGTTTTGAACACAGCCGGCCCCTACCACCTCCCCCGAAATGAGCTCAAGCATGCTCCACCAGGAATATCCCCATTTCGCCCAGCGCGCCTTCACCCGATCGAGCATCGCCCGGGTTTCGAGGAGCGTCTCGGGACGTCCGGTGATGTAGCGCATGACTTCTGGATCTGAATTGAGTTTATGCAGCCCGTCAAGATGCTCGTCATTGCACGGCACCAGCATCAATCTGGCGGTCTTGAGCTCGCACTCGGACTGTGAAGGCATGGAGAACCTGGCCTCAAAGGGTCATCGAAACACCAGTGCCAAGAATATACGCTGGGGTCTTCCACCGCAGCGTCTGTCGCGGCGGGGTATTCAGTTTTCCTGCCACGACATCGAGTTTCACCTGGCTGACACCTGAAAGCTCTTTGCCTGTGGGGTAGTGCTGCCTTAGCAGTCCCCTTATGTTCTCGCTGTATCCGCGCTGCCGCGGGCTGCAGGAATCGCAAGAGCACTTCGTCTCAATGGATCAGCGAAACACCAGAGTCAGGTACGTGCGCTGAATAATGAATTCAACGTTATTTGTCCGATCGCGATCCGGGCAGGAAGGCGCGCTTCCTGCGTTCTTGCATAACCCCAAGTCGCGATGACGGGCCCCATCCGCCACCAGCTGAAATGGCGGTCGGCGCCTCGCCAGCACGGAGGCCGTTGCTGTTCGCGCGCGGGAGAGTCTAAGCCTCAAACTGGATTTGTGACCGGAATGAGCGCTCCACTGATCGCCTGCGAGGCCGGTGAGGCAAGAAATGCAATCACCTCGGCCACGGCCTCCGGACGGGTCCAGTGCACAGGATCGGTGGTCGGCATGCTGCGTCGGTTCTGGGGAGTGTCCATGGTTGCGGGCAGCACAGCGTTGACGGTAATCCGGCGCTGTTGCAACTCCGCGGCCAGACTCTCGGTGAGTCGTGCCACGGCCGATTTCGCCGCGGCGTAGGGGCCCATGCCGGCACTGGCCCGTGCGGCTGACATCGCGCCAATGTTGATGATGCGCCCACCCTCCTTGAGGTAAGGTAGCGCTGCCACGCAGGTATTAAGGCAGGTTCTCACATTGATCGCGTAGAGCCGCTCCCACGTGGCGGCCGAATCGTCCGCGAGTGGTGCCCAGGAAAATCCGCCGGCCACGTTGACGAGTACATCGAGCATCCCGAATTGCGCCACCGCCTTGGCAACCGCGGCGCGTGCCTCCTCCGGGCTAGACAGGTCGGTGTTCCCGATCCCGATCGAGCTTGCACCTGGAACCTCATCCGGAACCACGCCGTGGTTGACGCGCGCTACCCGATAGCCGGCGCGCAGGAAGGATTCGGCCACCGCGGTGCCTAACGCACCGTAGCCACCGGTTATGAGCGCGGCGCGTGATCCGGGCGCATCGGGCCTGGTGTTAGTGCTCATCAGACCTCCACTGTCCACCCGCGCGCGATGTCCAGGGCCAGACTACCCTATTCGCCAAGCAGCGCAATCTGTCAATCGATTCAGCCATTGGCAAAGCGTACCACGAGCGATTCCAGCGCTCCGCCAAAGGCACGTCGCAGTCCGCATCTTGGCAGTCAAGGCATGAACGCCTACAGTGCACCCAGCACTACGACAATAGGGGTATGAGCCATCATGAATTATAGGGTCCCGTCTATCCTGTGCGTCGCCGCAATCGCCATGGTTGCCACATCAGCAGTCCTTGCGGCCGAAGGCAGCGACCGCCTCCCCGGCGATCACGGGCGCATGGCTGACGGTGTGTTGCCGCTCTCTCCGCCGCCGCGGCCGCCGGGCGGATCGATGACCATGGCAAAGAGTACGGCGCGCGCGCCTGCGATAGCGCTGGCAGTCGAGGCCGCCCGGGCCATCGCAGAAGGCTGCAAGCAATATCCACTGGGTATCGCGGTTGTGGACGCCGCCGGCGAGCCGATTCTCGTTTACCTGCCCGACGGCAGCGAGCCGAGTCATGGCTACACCGCCATTCGCAAGGCCTACACGGCTGTCACAATGAAATCATCGACGACCCCGCTGGTGGAGCAGGCGCAGAAGGATCCTGCATTTGCTGCCAAGATCAAGGCCGATCCGAATCTGATGGCTTTTCATGGGGGTCTGCTGCTGGAAGTCGGCGCTGAGGTGATCGGCGCGATCGGTGTCAGCGGTGCGGAACCCGGCGGCCACGACGACGAGTGCGGCACGATCGGTCTGAACAGGATCAAAGACCGCCTTAAATAGAGTGGCATGGTTCGCCGCCCGGCGCGTCCTCAAATGAGCAGATTGAGTGTGCCGATGACGCATCTGGCATTCTTGAGGTGGACGACAGTCTCTTTTCGTTTTGTGGATCTCCGCATGTTGATGAAATCAATGGCGGCGGCCCGTGCGTAGCTCAGTGCTCTGACTTGGCGCTACCTGAAACCAGAGGACAGCGGGCAACATCATGAAGATCAATACCGATGATTTTCTTCTGCGCGAGGGCAAAGAGGTCAATCTCAAGCGGTGGCCGACGCTGATCGATCCGATTTACAAGTCAAGAGCGCACTACAAAGAGCTTCTTCAGCAACATGTCGAGCAGCTCAGTGTGATGCAGCAACTTCACTACGCGACCAATCGTTACGCGTTGCTGCTGATTTTTCAGGCAATGGATGCGGCGGGAAAGGACGGGGCCATCAAGCATGTGATGTCCGGGGTAAACCCGCAAGGCTGCCAGGTGTTTAGCTTCAAAGCGCCGAGCGCGAGCGAACTGGAGCACGACTTCCTGTGGCGCACAACGCGCGACCTCCCGGAACGCGGCCGCATTGGCATCTATAACCGATCCTATTATGAGGAAGTGCTCATCGTGCGCGTCCACCGCGAGCTCCTGCGCGCCGAGGGGCTTGCCGACCCCCCACGTCACCACAGCAAGCTATGGCATGATCGATATCGATCTATAACCAATCTCGAACGGCATCTGTCCGCCAACGGCACGCGTATTGTGAAGTTTTTCCTGCACCTCTCAAAGGAAGAGCAGCGCAAGCGCTTTCTGGCGCGCATTGATGAGCCGGAGAAGAACTGGAAATTCAGCCTGGCAGATATCAAGGAAAGGGGTTACTGGAAGCAATATACGAAGGCATATCAGGAGTGTCTGGGTGCCACAAGCACCCGGGACGCACCCTGGTACATCGTTCCGGCCGACGACAAACAGAACACCCGATTGATCGTATCGAAAATCATACTCAATACATTTGGGTCACTCAAAATGAGTTATCCCAAGTCAGACCCAAAGCGTCGGCGGGAACTGCTGGCTATTCGCAAACAACTGTTGCAGTGAACTGCGGGGGACTTCAGATCCGGAATCGGACGGTCCCACCAGAGTCAGCGCGTCGTCCTATCCGCGGCTGAATGAGGCCGCAGTTCAATAGGCGCAGAATATCATTGCCAATTGGGCACGCCGCATGGCAAGGGCATTACTGAAGTGAACGTGCTGATGCAAAGACCTCAGCATCGATTTTCGTTAGCCACAGGACTGCCGGCTCTAGATGCAACCCTGTTCTCAATCACCTGAAGAAACGCTCGCCCGACTGAAGGCTCTCGATCGGCACTCCCGGACAATCTGCTAACATCGCATTCAAAACCAGAGGGGATTTCGCCGTGCGCTGACTGTTTCACTCGCAACCGTGTTGCTGGGATTGGTGAGCGTGCGCAGCCAGATGAGGACGGCGTCCCTACCGCCCTTCATTGAGATGATCAGATGTCCGGAGTCATGCAGATTACATCTGCATTTGGAATTCGCGGCTGACACCAACCGCTGGCGGTCGTCCGCCAGCGGTTGGTTACGTCGATTCGCATTTCAGCCTGGCGCACCGGGTAGGCCCATGAGGACCCGGATCTCGCCAGTCCCTGCGCATCAATTCTTTACCTTGTAGCTGCGTGTGGCCCGCTGCACCGAGAAAACCCGGTCGCCGGTTCGTGACAGTCGCCTGTCACTGAACTTACGAGCTCCCCGCCTCTTTTATCCGGCGCCCGGTCATGTGATGCAACTCGCAGATTGGCCTGTACTACCTGGAATGGTTCCAATCTGTGTCTTGTCGCTCAGGCTCCCGAACTCCAAATTGATCGCAACAGGTGAAATAGGCGCCCTGCTGAAGAGATTCATTGCCATCTGGGCGGTTGATGCCGGGATGCTCTGGAGTCTTACTTTTTGGAGGGCTGCCAGCCAGCGGCGCGAAGCAAGTAAACTATTGTTTTTATTGCGACAACACGCTCGTTTCCGCGCGCCCGACAGGCGCCTGAGGGAAGCGGTAATAATTGTTCAATCCCGATTCGCGGCGAACTGCGATAGATTGAGCCTTCCGCCGCGTGCGCGGCAGCTATAACAAGGAACGACAATGGCTAAGAAACCTGCGGCCGATCGCGCCGAGCTGAAGCGCCGGCAGTCGGCACCCCTTATCACGCCTACCGACCTGCGGGCCCCGGCCACCCGGGATATCGCTGCCGGCATGAACGCAATCCTCGCCGACGTGTTCGCGCTTTACCTGAAGACCAAGAACTTTCATTGGCATATGAGCGGGCCGCACTTCCGCGACTACCACCTGTTGCTCGACGAACAGGCCGATCAGCTGTACGCGATGAGCGACCCCATTGCCGAGCGCATCCGCAAGCTCGGTGGCTCGACACTTCGATCGATCGGTCACATTGCGCGCACACAGCGGGTTAAGGACAACGATGCCGAGTTCGTCGAACCGCTGGACATGCTGGCCGAGCTGCGCGAAGACAATCAGGAGCTGGCGGCGCGTCTGCGGGAAGTCCACAACGTCTGCGATGAACATCGTGACATCGCGACGGCGAGCCTGATTGAAGTGTGGATCGATGAGACCGAGCGACGCACCTGGTTCCTGTTCGAATCGAGCCGGCGCGGCGATGCGAGCGGGCACTAACCTGAAATTCGGGGTATTGCCATGTCTGATCTGGGCGTCTCTCTAGTCAAGCCCGGTGCGCTAGCGCCCGAATTCGCGCTGCCCTCGGGTCCCAACCAGACCCTGAAGCTCTCGCAGCTGCGAGGACATCCGGTGGTGTTGGTCTTCTATCCAGCCGACTGGAGCCCCGTGTGCAGCGATCAGGTCGCGCTCTACAACGAGCTGCTGAGCGAATTCCAGACCTTTGATGCACAGCTGCTGGGGGTCTCCGTGGACGGGGCCTGGTGTCACGCGGCATTTGCGGCCGAGCGCAAGCTGCGATTTCCGTTGTTGGCGGACTTCGAGCCCAAGGGAGCCGTTGCCCGCCAGTACGGGGCATTTGAGCAAGCCGGAGGGTTCTGCAAGCGCGCACTGGTTGTGATCGATGCAGCCGGTGTCGTGCGCTGGAGCTATGTCTCGCCCATCGGGGTGAATCCCGGGGCGGATGGGATTCTCTCGGCACTGGAGGCAATTGCGAAACCTGGGAGCCCCAAGTCATGAGTCATCTGACCCCCGCGGTGAGCGCCTCGGATCACCATCAGGGAGCGCTTGATAGCAAGCTCCTGCTGGTCGAATACGGCGACTTCGAGTGTTCCTATTGTGGGGCGGCCTACCCTGAAGTAAAGGCTGTGCAGAAGGCACTTGGCGCAGCACTGTGTCTGGTATTTCGCCATTTTCCACTCAAGAGCGCCCATCCGCATGCCGAACGCGCGGCCGAGTTCGCCGAGGCAGCCGCGACCGCCGGCCGGTTCTGGGAAATGCACGACTGGCTCTACGAGCATCAGGACTCTCTGGACGATGCGAGCCTGGTAAAGGCCGCGCGCCATCTGGGGCTTGAGCAAGCGCTGATCGAGGCAACGCTTGGGGGCCAGTACGCAGCGCTCGTAGCGCAGAGTTTCAGGGGTGGCGTGCGCAGCGGCGTGAATGGGACGCCATGCTTCTTCATCAACGGCACGCGTCACGACGGGCCGTGGGACGCACGCGCGCTGCTGGAGGCGTTGAATCAGGTTCGATAAACGCCACGTGCCGGATTCATGGCGACCAGTCAGCAGGTGGAGGATTGGGCCATTCAAGGCTTCGCATGCCGAGCTCCAGCCCAACGTGGCTGCGGTCAATCGCTCCGGCGGCCCGATCCGCCGCGCAGGTTGCTGCACCCGACAGGCCCATTCCCGGGCAATCCTGCATGGCTCCCGTTATGAAGCGCGTTGGTCGGTCCGCGCGATGGAGCCGATACTCTCAACCCACCCCAGCATGCTCTCAGAGAAGACATTAATGGACGGCTCATGATTTGCGCCGCCTTCCAATGAGCCCAAATAGATCATGCAGGCTCCGGGATACTTCTCGTTGGTGTTGAAAATCGGTGTCCCGCATTTTTTGCAGAAATACTTACGTGCAGCCGCGGTGACCTGGTATTCGGCTAAATTGTCACTGCCGGAGAGTACCAACAGCTTTCTGGGAATAACTGCGTAGGAGGAGAATGCGCCTCCATTCATTTTTCTGCACATGTTGCAGTGGCAATTCACCACCCGGCGAAGATCCGCATCGGATCGGTATTTGACCGCCCCACAACTACAAGCGCCGCTGAGACCTACCTGTTCTGTCACAAGAGCTCCTCGCGTCAATTCCTGATCCGTCTGAATGCCGTCAGTCTTGAGGAAGAAATGGCCTTCTCCAGTCTCCCACAAATCTCCGACGCGCGGCCCCCGTACAGAGTGCTCAAGTACGCGAAGCCGCAGTTATCAACACGTCAGGGGATTCACGGGCGCGGCCTACATGGCCGGTACCAGAATTTTCCAGGCCCATCGGCTTTGCCCCTCTACTTATATCAAAAAGAGTGCCAGAGCCCGGTCTGCTTGGAGAAAAGCCTGTATGTTGCGTTGCACTGGAACGCGCGATGCCGCAAGGCAGCGCTCTGGAAGAGGCTCGCCCACTGAGCCGCGCCATCGTGTCGAACTGTCTCGAGTGGCAGCAGTCGCGTAGAATTTCCGAGCGAGCAACTGTTCGAATTTCATTTGTTGGTAACCCAGTGGAGCAAGAGTTCCATGAAACGCAAATCATTGTGGGTGGGCGGAGGGCTGGCGTTCATTGTGGTGGTGGCGATTATCGGCTACATGAATGCAGACGCAGTCATCAATATCGCCGCGATGGGTGTCAACTGGGTGCGTTATCTGTCCGCGCCGACCGGCACCCTCGAAACCGAGATCGCCCCCGGTACGCCGCCGGTCGAATCGCCGCAGGCACCTGATGCCGGCAAAGATTGGCCGAGCTACAACAAAACGCTCACCTCCAACCGTTTTTCTTCGCTGGATGAAATCAACCGCGCAACGGTCGCGCGCATGGCCGTACTGTGCACGTTTGATACCGGCGTCCACACGGGCTTCAACACCGGGTTGATAGAGATCGACGGCCGTTTACTCTTTGCGAGTGAATACGACACATTCGCGATCGATGCCAACGATTGTCATCTGCTGTGGCGCGCCCATGAGAGCTATACGCCGGCAACCCCTCAGGGCGTCAATCGCGGCGTGGCGGTGCTAGACGGGCGGGTCTTTCGCGGCACGCAGGATGGTCGCGTCATTGCGTACGATTTTGCGAGCGGCAAGCATCTGTGGGAGACGGTCATCGCTGACAGCGAGAAGGGAGAAACCGTACCGGCGGCGCCGATTGCCTGGAACGGCATGGTCTTCGCCGGAAACGCCGGTGGCGATATCAAAGGCGTTAAGGGCCGTATGTATTCACTCGACGCTGTCACCGGCAAGATCAACTGGGAGTTCTATCTGGTTCCGATGTCGCCAGGAGATCCGACCCGCGGGCCCACCGGCGCCTCCCCCCTTGACAGTTCGAGCTGGAGCACTCCGCCAGGCTCGCCCATCACCGGTGGTGCGACCTGGACCTCTTACACTCTCGACCCCGAGAAGGGTCTACTCTATGTGCCTGGCGGAAACCCCGCGCCTGACTTTGCAATTGAGGCGCGGAAAGGCCCAGATCTCTATTCCGGCTCCGTTGTAGTGCTCGATGCGAAGACCGGCGCCTATCGCGACCATTACAAGATTGTTCCTCGGGACTGGCACGACTGGGACGTCTCGAGCGCGCCGGCTCTCATCCGCACCGCAGGCGGCCTCGACCTGATGATCGAAGCGCCGAAGGATGGTCATTTATACGGCTTCAATCTCGCGGATCATGCGCTGCTCTATCATCCCGCGGTAACGCGCGTTGAAAACGCCGATATGGCGTTCTCACCCGATAAACCAGTCCATTTCTGTCCAGGCTCCGTGGGCGGCGCGGAATGGAACGGTCCGGCTTTCGATCCCGTGACCAATTTGATTCTTGTCGGCGAAGTCGAGTGGTGCACGACTGTTCGGGTCAAAGCCGAGAACAAGGTTCTGCAGATAAAGCCCGGTCAGCCCTGGTCCGGAGAGGACTCGATTAATCCCTACAATACCTGGGGAAAACAGGATCCGTTTGGTCATTGGGCCGGCTGGGTCTACGCCATCGACGCCGATACCGGTCAGTGGCGCTGGCGCGTAAAGTCCAACTATCCGGTGCAAAGTGGCGTAACACCTACGAAGGGAGGCCTGGTCTTCTTCGGCGATATGGGCGGCAACTTTTACGCCCTCGACGCCGAGGACGGCCACAAGCTCTGGGGCGCGCAGTTTGGCGGCGCCGTTGGCGGTGGCGTCATCGCCTACGACGCCGGACGCGGGGAGAGGGTCGCTGCGGCCACGGGTCTTACGGAGATCCTGTGGCCAACGAGAATCACCACTGCCAAAGTCTCAATCCTGGGCCTCGCCGACCACTGATGCGATATTGGACCGCCGATCATTGGTCGGACTTCATTTTCAAGGCGCCCTTGATTACCAACGGGATGCGAGACTTATGCACGTGAGGCACCCTCAAGTGTCGGCGACGTGGGCGCATTCATAGCAGGTAAAGCTATGGCCACAGCCGCCAGGCCGTTGCACGCGAGAGTCGCGCCTCTACAGGGCCAGTGACCCGCCGTAGCCGGTCAATTCAAGATAGCCGTTACCGACGAAGCGATGCTGCTCAAAGACCCGAACCGCGCCTTCCCAATAGATCGCGCCACTCGAGCGCCGGGCATCGTTCTCCTGATCATCCATGAGGGGTTCAATTTCAAAGTCGTGCGCGCCTACGCGCACGTGCCAGCTCACCGGGTAGCTGGTCCCCGAGCGCGGGGAACGCCAACGCCGGCCGGGCAGGAAATCAATCTGTCCCGAGGCGAAAGACTGCACTCCTCCACCCATCTCTCGAAACGTGGCGCCGACCCAGAGCGGATGGCCCTGGTGATCACGAATCTCAAAGGCCATGAGTGCGCCACCGTCCGCGAGGTTCACGCCCAGCCAGTCCCAGCCTTCGGCCTTGGGATCCAGATACTGGCTCGACCACTCATGATCGAGCCAGGCCTCGCCTGTGACCGCATCGTTGCGTGACGCGCGCTGTACGGTACCGCTGACTGCAAGATGCGGTTCGCTGTAGTAGTAGCTGGCCGATTCGGGTAGCGGGCCCTTGCGGCTGTAGCCGTCAGCACCGTTCAAGAGTGGTGGCTGCGTGGCGGTGAACTCAAGCTGCAGCGAGAAGCCTTCGGCGGCAATCGCCGCCGTGTACCTGTCCCCGTCCCGATGCAATGTCCAGTCATCGACCCAAACGTTGGTGTTGTCCGATTGTGCTTCTGCGAGCCCCAGTCCGGCGCGGCGAATACGCTGGTCCTGCCACAATTGTGCGTGATCCGGATCACTGATCGCGACATGCGCGATCAGCAACTGGCGGGCGGCGAAGGCGCTGGGATTATCCTGCTGCCGCGGCAGACGTGATCGGAAAAAGGTCACCTGGAACCCAAGGGAGGTCCCCTGCGTGGTTTTCAGCCAACCCGTGACATACCACCACTCGGTGCGAAACTGCGGATGGCTCCCGTAATCCTGCGGAAAGCGCAGCCGGTAATCGGACGTCACGGTGGCATAGGCGGGAAGCGGGGCTCGCTGCTCGGAGGGCGCATCCGACCCGGCCCCGAGTGCCACGACCATGGTCAGGGCGCACGCGGCCGAGAGCGCGAGTCGCCTGCCGATGCGCCGGCCAGCGCTCAGTTCGCTCGGTGCTCTCACCAATCCTCCCGAACGGCGCGGATCGCCGACTCACCGAGCGTCGCGCGGCCACTCCAGATCGCGGTCAGCGTCACGGCCGCGATCAGCGCGCCGCTCAGGATGGCGAGCGACCCCCAGGGCACCGACAGGTCAATACTCCAGTTGAAGGACTGGCGGTTGATGACGTAGATCAGCACCAGGCTCAGCCCCAGGCCCAGCGTCAGGCCGTAGAGCACGCCCAGTCCGCTCATGAACAGTCCATCGCTGGCCAGCATGCCGAGCACCTGAGCCCGCAACATCCCCAGATGCCGCAGCATCCCGAACTGCGCGCGCCGGGCCAGGGCAGTCGAACTCGTCGCCACGCCGACCCCGACGAGTCCGATGAGCACGGCAATGATCTCCAGCGCATAGGTCATCGCGAAAGCACGATCAAAAATCAGCAGCGACCGGGATCGCACCACGTTGGTGGAGACGATCTCGAGCGCAGTGTCGTTGCCGAAGTGTGCTTGCACGGCGGAGGTGACCGCCGCCGCGTTCACACCCGGCTTGAGCCACAGTGCCGCTTCGGTGGCACCGCCATCACCCGTGAGGCGGATATAGAGCGCCCGCTCCATGACCAGGGCGCCGCCCGGCCGCACGTAGTCACGCCAGATGCCGGCGACGAAGACCGGCTGCTCGCGACCGGCAATCGGCAGATTCAGGTGATCCCCGGACCGCAAGCCATACAGATCCTGCAAGGCTTCTGAAATCCAGATCGGGTACGCATCGCCGGGCCAGGGCAGCGGAGCCTGACGGATGAGCGGCAGATTTCCGATCAGCGTGCGTGTATTGCCGTCGCGCGCGATGAGCGTCACCGCCGGGCGGTCAGACCGAAGGTAGATCGGCTGTGCACGGCGGAACTCAGTGCGCGCTATTCCGGGGAGCGAGGCGAGCAGGCCCTGATCGGCATCCGACAGCGCGGCGGTATCGCTGCCCAGGGGCACACGCAACTGCAGGTCAGCCGGCAGCATCTTGCCGAGCCACAACTCAAAGGAATCGCGAAAGGAATGCACCATGATCGTCATTGCCACCATCAGGCTGAAACTGACAATGATGGCGGCCAGGCTCACGGCCGAAAGACCGACACTGCCCTTGAGTTGCGCCAGCGCCGTGTCGACGGTGACGCGCCCGGTGCGCGGTACTCTCGCCAGCAAGAAGCGCATCAGCGGCGGCGCAAGCAACACCGAGCCGAGTAGCAATGACGCGACGGCCGCGTAGCCCGCCACCGGCAGGTCGTGCACCGGAGGCAGAGCGACCAGCAACAGCGCGGCACCGATCAGCAGTAAGGCGGGTATCTTGCTCTGAAATCCGCGCAGCCCCTCTTCGGTATCACCCGCTTTCAATGCCAGAGCCGGCGCGCGGCGCGCCGCCTCGCGCGCCGGCCGCCATGCTCCGAGCGCGCTGACCGCCGTACCGAGCGCGAAGAACAGGATGAGGGGTAACGTTGATTTTCCCACAGCGGCCGGTGCGAGCACCATGCGCCCGTTGGCCAAATCCGCGTTCAGATACTGGAGCACCGCGGCGGCGGCTCCGATGCCCAGCACGATCCCCAGTGCGGAGCCCAAGGCGCCAATGACGCCGCCCTCGAACAGCAGCGCGCTGCCGAGCTCACCGCGGGTGACGCCCAATGCGCGCAGCAGGGCGAGCTGGCTGCGTCTTCGCAGCACCGACAGCCATTGCGTCGAGAACACCAGAAACGCGCCGGTGAGCAGCGTGACCAGAGCCAGCATATTGAGATTCACCCGGTAGGCGCGAGTCGCGCTCGCGGCCTGATCCAGCTCCACCTCGGGCGCCAGGGCCAGGACTCCGGGCGGGAGCCGTGCGGCGAGCCCAGTGCGATAGGCTGCCATATCGGTACCAGTGCGCAGGCGCAGATCGATGCGATTGATCCGTCCGAGCTGATTGAGCGTCCATTGCGCCGCGGCCAGATCCATCAGGGCGAGCGGTTCGGCGTAGGCACTCTGCGGCAGAATGGCAATCACCCGCAGGCTCCGGGACGTGCTGCCAACCAGCACGTCCAGCCGCTCTCCGCGCCGCAGCTGCAGCTGATCGGCAGCCGCACTGCTGAGTATGATGGCATCAGCGTCCAGCAGCGCCAGGATATCGGCGCTTATCGGTCCAATCAGCGCCGGTTGCATGGCTGCAGCGCGGAATGGATCAAGCGCCAGGAGTTTGAGCGGCGCGAGGTGGCCGGCCAGCGCCAGCTGCTCCTCGAGCACTGGGCTCGCGGCACTCACATCTCGATCCCGTGCGAGCTCGGCAAACAGTGCTTCGCTGAAGCCGGTCACGGGACCGCGCACAATAATGTCGGCTTCGCCGACCAGTCGGCGGGTGGCCAGCCCGAACTCGTTCAAGGCCGCGCGGTTCACCAGGTACACGGCCACACCGAGCGCCACGCCAAGAGCAATCGCCAGCACTGTCGCCAGCAGCTGGGTCGGCCGCTCCCGCGCGCGCGCCTGCGCTAGTCGCCGCCACACCATCCATTGCGCGCTGCGGCTCGTGAATGACCAGGCTGCGGTCTTGCTCACGCCCCAGGCTCCAGCGGATGCAGACCACCCCCATCCAGCCGCAGCACGCGATCGGCGCTGCGAGCGGCCACTGGCGAATGCGTGATCAGGATGGCGCTCGCACCGCTCTCCTGCACCTGCTCGCGCAGCAGATCCAGAATCTGGGCAGCTGTGCGCGCGTCCAAATTTCCAGTGGGTTCATCGGCCAGCACGAGGCGCGGGCGATGTACCAGCGCCCGCGCGATCGCAATGCGCTGCAATTCCCCTCCTGAGACTTCGCGCGGATAACGCCGGGCCATGGCGCCTAGCCCCACTCTCTCCAGCATCTGCCCGGCCCGCTGCCGCCGTTCATCACTCCTTATACTCAGCAGATCGAGCGGCAGTGCGACGTTCTGCAGCACGGTCAGATAGGGCAGCACATGAAAGGCCTGGAAGATGAAACCCATGGTGCGACGGCGCAGACGCGTGATCGCATCATCATCAAGCGTTGTCAGATCCTCGCCGTCAATCCGAATGTGTCCCGCGTCGGGTCGATCGAGACCGGCGATCAGATTCAGTAACGTTGACTTGCCGGCACCCGATTCGCCCATGATCGCGACATAGACACCGGCCTCCAGCTCGAGGCTGAGATTTTCAAACAGCGGTGGGTTGTCCCGGCGGAAACGCTTGCTCAGACGCTCCACCTCAAGAACGAGGGGTGTGCTTAACATCGCTGTAACGCTAAGTGAGCGCGCCCCGATCCGCAAGATATCATTGCGCTGCCCGGGCGACTTCCCGGTCTCTTCCCAGTGGACTGCCAGGCGAGTGACGGAGTTCCCCACGCCCTCTTGGGTCAGGATGCCGTGCCTGCTGCTCCAGGGCGTCAGTGACACCGCCAAGTCCAGGCTCTCCGGGAAGTCCCAGCAAGATCATGCGGAGACCTGCGAGCGATGTGGCGGACGGTGCGCGGCAAGGCAGACGAAGCGCGAGCGCACCGGAAGTGGCGGACTTGAAGAACTGTTATTTGCCGAGGCCAGACTGCCCACCATCGTGGGTCGGGTGAGGCTTATGCTTCGGTGGCGAAGGTCTACCGATTGCATTGGATTATTAACTGACGTAACTCACACGCGTGCTTTCCACTGAAGGTTGCGTAAAGGCGGAGGTCACCGATACGTTGCCGCGAATAGCCATTCCAGGCCACGCCTGGCAGCAGCAGGGACCGCGGCGTGTTGGCGAGCACGATATGGCGACCTACAATTTTCAGTTGCGAGGCTGGCACGTAGCGCTCTGAATCGCTCTGGTGCTCGCAGTTATTGGCTGCGGAATTGCCTTGCGGAGCCTGCCTGTTGACGACAGCATGCCTGCCGCCGTGCGCGAGCAGCTGCTCAGGGAATATTCTGGACGTAGTCCGAAAGATGTTGCACGGATCGTGTCGGAGGCGCGCACCGGCGCGCCCATCGAAGCCGTACCGGAGGTCGTGCAGCGGGACGTGCAGTTCACCTCGATGGCGGCGCACGGCAAGATGAATGCACTGATAGGCTCTTCAAGCATTGTGATCAGGACCGATATCGCGGTGGACGGAGGGCCACCGCCCGACGGCCGCGCAGTGCGCTACTTCCGCCTGACATATAACGTAATTAACAGTACCTGGATTGTTCTGGGTAACAGCAACGCCTATCTCTACTATTCTACGTGGCTACCCTAGAGTCGATGACCTCAAGCACTGCTGCCGCGGTGTCGGCGGCACTGGACTCGCTGATGCCATCTACCGGAGCGCGAACGGGCAACTCGGAGCGGACCGCTGCAATGTTCACTCGGCCGCAAGGCGCCTGGTCCGGTAACAGCGGCTTGTCGCTTAATGTCTGGGTCGCGTAGGCCGGATTGGTCGAGCGCGGCATGGACGATGCCGATGCGGTACTCCCGCTGCTCGGCATCGCTTCCTCTTACGGAGTGGCGGGTACCCATCACTTTTCAGATGCCCTGCGGCGCTGCTCATTGGGGCAGGCGTGTGGCGCGCGAGCGAGCACCTGTACTTGACCGCATGCAGTGATTTCCTGAACTTCGGCAAACGGCGCAGGGACTGCAGCGGATAATGCCGGTCCCGTCGCGATCGAAGGTCACCTACTGCCACCTTATTTGAAGTGGCCAACATTTACGGTTACCTACCGGAAGTTTGGTACGGGTTCTTATATAGACGCCGGTAGATTCCGTGCACTGAACCACCGCTTCAGCACTGACATTGGGCCAGTTCGTGGTCAGGAGATTCACATGCGCAAAGCACTCGATGACCTGCACCCTCCCCGGTGTTAAGACCTGCAGCAGCGCGGCAGCGGGCTCAAGAGGTAAGCGATATAGCGGTGATCAATGACAGCAACGCCCCCAATATCAAAGTCTTGCAGACAATCCCTCCTACGTTGCCATGGTAACTCACTGAGAAGTATTCCAGACGCAACGCCTCCGGCGCGGGCCGATCAGCTCTTAGACAGGTAGGGTAGTAGGCGTTCGTATTCGGTCTTGACCACTCGATAGCATTCACAGGTCCGGGACTCGAGACCCTGCCGGTCGAGCACCGTAATGCGGCCGCGCTTGTATTGAATCAGCCCTGCCCTTTGCAACTCTCCTGCGGCCTCGGTGACCCCCTCGCGTCGCACGCCCAGCATGTTTGCGATCAGTTCCTGCGTCATGATCAGCTCATTAGTTTGCAATCGATCCAGGCTGAGCAGAAGCCAGCGACACAGTTGCTGGTCGACCGAGTGGTGACGATTGCACACGGCCGTCTGCGCCATCTGGGTAATCAGGGCCTGCGTGTAGCGGAGCATCAGATGCAGAAAGGGGCCAAAGCGCACGAACTCATCGTTCAACCACTGGGCATTGAGCCTTAAGGCATAGCCCGCGCTCTGCACAACAGCGCGGCTGGGCGTGCTCTCGCCGCCCATGAACAGCGAGACCCCCAGAATGCCCTCGTTTCCAACAATTGCAATCTCGGCCGACGCGCCGTCCTCCATGACGTAAAGCAAAGAGATGATGGTGTCCACGGGAAAATACACGTAACGCAGACGCTGTCCGGACTCGTAAAGGACCTCACCTAGCTTGAGCTGCGTGAGTTCCAGATGAGGTCGGAGACGCTCTACGACATCCTTGGGGAGCGCTTCGAGCAAATGGTTACGACGGGAACTCACGAGACTTGGCTCTCTCTGGTGGCTCGGTCCACGAGCGGACGGACGGCTTTCCCTTTATGCCGCCTCCGGCTCCTGCGGTGGTCACCGCGCCACGCCAGCGAAGCGGCAACCGCCAGAATGGTTGTGTTCCCTGGCATTTATGTACGGTAGCGCACATACCATGCAGAGCACAATGCCCCGGTGGCGTCATCCGGCCAGACATTGGCGGACGCCTAGCGCCAACCCACGTAGGGGCATTAACCGGCGCAGGGCGCTCTGCAGCGTCTGGAACGCAATGGCGAGGAGCGCCCACCGTCTGCCAATGCCGGGAAAGCGAAGGCCAAGACTTCGTGATGTCCCCAACCGGAGCCGAACGCTCACTGTGTGCAAACTGAGGCGGATGTCACATCCAGCGCGCAGACGACCGAGCCGCAGTCAGACCAGCCAACCGACACTGGCCTGTATGAACTCACGCCATTAAACATCCCCAAGATGAGTAGTGCGCGTTGGCGATCCTGCGTCGAGGCTCCGGCCCTAGAGCTCGCACGGCAGATGGCCAGTTACACAGGTGCCGTGCCCAGGTTCTGAGTCAATCTCAAGCTGCCCGCCAGTCAGCGACGCGCGCTCCTTCATACTGAGAAGTCCGACGCTGCCGGCAGCGACAACTCCATCGTGAGCGGCCGAAACATCAAAACCGCCGCCGTCATCACGGATTTTGACGTGAAGGTCGTTCTCGATACGAATCACAGTAACCCAGATCGTGCGTGCGCCGGAGTGCTTAAGTGCGTTGTTCAGCGCCTCCTGGACGATACGAAAGCAGTTCAACTCGACGCCAGCAGCCAAGCGCCCGAGCTCCGTGCTCACATCCAATTGAATATTGATGCCGCTAATCAATCGGAGGCGCTCTACGTGCGCCTTAATCGCCCCCGCCAGACCGAGCTTCGTCAGGGCCAGCGGGTGCAGGTTTTCAGTCAGGGCCCGCAGATGCGCCAGGATTTCCTGAATTTGCCTTCGCCACGTCGAGACCATCTCGCCGGCGACCGCACCTGAGGCAGATGGCGCCGCGGACAGCATCGTGAGCCCAAGACCGGCGAGCGCCTGGCCGATGTCATCGTGAAGTTCCCTGGCCAGATGCGCACGCTCGGCTTCCTGCGAGCCCAACAATTCAAGCGAAAGCCGGCGAAGCTCTTCGTTGGCGGTCTCCAGACTCCTCTCAGCCAGCAACTGATCGGTCACGTCACGGGTCAGAATGACAATGGCACTCGTTGCGGGGTCGGTCAGATAATTTCGCGCACTCGCGATCACCGTTCGCCACGTTCCATCTCTGGAGCGATAGCGAAGCTTGACCGGCCCGGTGCGTCCGAGCGAGACCACCTCTGCAAGTGCTCTGTCGGCTGCGGCGCGGTCTTCGGGATGAACAAGATCGTGAAATTGCTGCCCGATCAGATCCTTGGGTTCATAGCCTGCCAGCGAGGTAATGGCGCTCGACACGCCCTCTATAATGCCCTTGCGACCCAGCAGCTCAATGAAGTCCAGGCTGTGATCCATGAGCATCAGCAGCCGGCAGCTCTTCTCAGCGGGCGCATTCGGCGAATCGTTACGATCCTGCAGCTGAAACAAATTTGTCATCAGTGCCTTCCTGGCAGCAGCGACACCCTCTTCGAGGGTCACAAAGCGCGAGGTCAGGGTGGAAACAAGCTCATCAGCACGCCCAGGACCGCGTGGCGCAATCCCGAGCGCTTCGTAACCTAAAGAGCGCTGTCCTCCCCGGTCGGATTCTGATTCAGTCGGATGACACACCCGAGGTACTCCGTGCGTATTTGATCGGGTAGTTCCGCTGCTTCCTCTGAGGTGACCGCCTCAGCTTGACCAGGGCATCGATATGCTCCGCATCGGAAAGAAGAAACTCGTGCAGAAGCCCGCTGGTGCCTGGGTCGCTGGTTCCGAGCCGCACGATCAACTCCTGGTGGAGTCTCGCTGCCACCTGTTCCGCGGCCAGGTCTAACGAAAGCCTGCGGTCCAGCGGCGTATGGAAATTGGCTTCGCCGTAGACATGCACATCTAGAACATCCAACGCAAACTCCGGATGACCTCCAAGTTGCACGATGCGTTCAGCCAGTCGATCGGCGCGTTCAAAATCCGCATGGCACCGAGCCGCGGATTCAGAGGTCGCCGCAGTACCACTTTCGGCAGACCAGTGATGGCTGTCACGCCTTCGAAAAGCGCAGACGAGTTCCGCCGTCAAGGCGTCATTAAGGGACTTCAATAGCGACTGCAGCCCGGAGGAGCTGGCAGGCGCGGTCGGCGCCGCCGTGTCCCACGTGTCGGCCACCGTTGCCAGCGCAGCGTGTCGAGCCTGACTGCCCACGCGGGGATTCCTTGCCCCACGGACGTCGTTATCCGACTGCAGATCACTCATGCGGACTCGCTCCCGGGATATGCCATCCCTAGATAACCGGGCGGAGTGACCGCGTAGTTCTAATTACGCGGAGAATGTATCATGGGGCCTTAGTAGGCCGGCTCTCTGTGGCTGCACTTGAGCCCTGCTCGCGATACTGAGTCGTGGTGCGCCACCATCAGCATCGTCTGCGGCCGAACTTCCAGCGTCTGTGCGTTGCCGCACATAAAAATGAAGATGGCGTTGGAGTTGCGCGTGGCTCACTTACTACGAGTGCCCTCTGCTGGCGCCCCGTGCGCAGAGGGCTGGGGCATTCTGGCAGCCCACGAGAAACACCCGTCGGCGACCAGATCCACCGCGACCGGTCAATGGCCGAATCCATCGAACGGGTCCTCTGGGGCCGAGCGGCGTCCTTTGAGGAGTGCCGGAATTAGCGGCTCGCCAATAATGAGTTGTCTTTGACAACTCTGGGGGCGTGCCAGACATCTCCGGTAGACCCCACATCGATGGTCGCCTAAGTGATAGTCCGTCTCGCGGGTCGGGATTTAATTTCGCAACGCGCCTTATGGCTTACAGGCTGCCCAGTGCGACCTCAGTCGGCGGATCGGCGACTACTTAAGCGGCGAGCGATACTTATCGACTTTCCAAGTCAATGAATTAGCGTAAGCGAGGATCCTGGCTCAGTGACCGCACACCGCTCTTATCACGTCATTGTCCGAGTCATCCAGTCAGGGAGACTCCTGCGGCGAACTCCAGGCAGTAGCTTTAAACGGCAATTTGTTGCCACTCGCCGTCGGTCAGCTGAGTCCAATGGCTGTACTTCTGCAGTTTGCCCTGGTCGTTGTAATACCGAATCTTAAGCGCCGGCTGGCCGCGCTCCCTGGAGAGTTCAAGCGACATTTCAGCGACGAAGAGCCGAACGCCGTCATAGCACGACCAGGCCTGCCATGCGCCATCCGTCTTCAGTGCGTTGACGGCCAACCGCTGCAAGACCGAAGGCAGGTCAGCGCGGTCTCCCAGTCGTGGCGCTCCTGGGTGCGCCCATTGTTGGCTGGTCACGAGCGACTCAAGCAGTGCCGCAAGTCGCGATGGAATCTGCAGTTTGCGAAGGGTCGCAGTTTTCATAAAGTCATGGCTCCTCGCGCAGAGGTGTCGAAGTACTTGGGTCAAACGTGTGGCGAATCGCGCAGCGCGAGTTCCAATGTATCGGCACTAGCCGGAGAAACTTCACGAACGCCGTGTCGACCGTCCGCGTGGCGATGCGGTGCCAGTACCGCGCCAGGTGCGCAGAGAGGCCGCGCCGCGGATGGTAACGGTGGTCCTGGCACTGCCGGAAGTGGCCCACATCGATCGGCAATGGCAAAACGGCATCGCTGCCGCGCCGGGTCGCAAAAGAGTAAGAGGATATCTTCATCCGTTCGCCGCTATTTCATTCGCGTCTTCACGCGTACCTCCAATTTAAACGCCACGGGCGGGTGCGTCGCCACGCGCCACGTCACATCGTTGTTCCATTAATGGAATATGTCAGGATGTAACCTGGACAGGCGACGCGTTGCGGGCTTGTGCACGCTCCATATACCAGCCAACGGTGGCACGTAGCCCGGCCTCAAGCTCCACTTGGGGGGAAAATGCGCATTCGCGCTCTATCTTCGTACAGTCGATTGCGTAGCGCCGATCGTGGCCCGCACGATCCTTCACGTAGCGCACGAGGGACTCGCTGCGAACACCGCGCGCGGCAGCGGAATGCGGAAAGCGAGCCGGCACATCTGCAGTCGCCCAGAGCAGCTCATCGACGATGGTGCACAACAGGTGTACCAGATGAATATTCTCGCATTCGGAGCGGCCCCCTATGTTGTAGACCTCGCCAACTTTCCCGTGCTCAAGGACCGCCGCGATTCCGCGGCAATGGTCCTGTACATGCAACCAGTCGCGTATGTTGCGGCCGTCGCCATAGACGGGCAATGATTTTCCGCTTAGTAGCTGGCCGATCATGAGTGGAATCAGTTTTTCAGGGAATTGGTATGGCCCGTAGTTATTGGAACAATTGCTGATCGTGGTGCCGAGTCCGTAAGTATGGTGGTACGCGCGCACGAGGTGGTCGGACGATGCTTTGCTGGCCGAGTACGGTGAGTTCGGCGCGTAGGCTGTCGATTCCGTAAAGGGCGAGTCCAGGGGACCCAGCGAACCGTACACTTCGTCGGTCGAGACGTGGTGAAAACGATGTGCCAGCGCGGTCTCGCCGTCCAGCCAGACCCGGCGCGCGGCCTTCAACAGCGAATGAGTTCCCATGATATTGGTCTCTAGGAAGGCATCGGGTGCCTCGATAGAGCGATCGACGTGCGATTCGGCGGCGAAATGCACGATGGTATCAAGCTCTTCCTTGCGCAAGAGGCTCTCCACCAGCGGCGTATCGCCGATGTTGCCGTGGACGAAGCTGAAGTTTGCATGACGCTCGGCTGATCCCAGACTGGCCCGGTTGCCCGCGTAGGTCAGCGCGTCCAATACCACCACGTGAGCATCCGGGTGCTGATTGAGCCAGTAATGCACAAAATTTGCGCCGATGAAGCCGGCGCCGCCCGTGACGAGTAGCCGCCGCGGGGTCATGCGGGCACCATGTCCGCCAAGGTGGCGCGAAGATTGACTCTCCAGGGCGCGCGCGTGAGCCCAACGGCAACGTCCGATTCACGGCAGTCCAATACGCTGTTGGCGGGCCGGTGCGCGACGGTGGGGTACTCGGCGGTTGTGATTGGCGTCACCTGTACTGGCTTCGTCAGCACCCCCGCCGCGAATCCGTCCGTCGCGATCGCAACCGCAAATTCGTACCAGCTCGCCGTGCCGGCATCGGTCCAGTGGATGATCCCAGTCGTCTGAGGACGCTGCGCGATTGCCCACAGAGCTCGCGCGATGGAATCGGCACTCGTGGGTGTGCCCAGCTGGTCGGACACTACCCGCACCGTATCGCGCTCGCGCATCAGGCGCAGCATCGTCAGCAGAAAGTTCTTTCCGCAAGCCGCATACACCCACGCCGTACGCAGCACGACTGCGCGCTTGCCCAGGATCGCGAGCACCGCATTCTCGCCCAGCAACTTGGTGCAACCATACACGCTGAGCGGATTGGTCTCGTCGCTGGTCCCGTAGGGTTGCGAGGCATGACCGTCAAACACGTAATCGGTCGAAATGTGCAGCATTCGGCACCCAGGGATAGAATGTGCCGCCTGCGCCAGATGGCGCGGCCCCTCGGCATTGATTGCGCAGGCGAGGTCTGGTTCGGTTTCAGCGTTGTCCACGGCCGTGTACGCTGCGGCATTGATGATAAGTTCCGGCTGGTAGCCGGCGATGGCGGCATGCACCTCCGCACCGTCAGCGATGTTCAACTCGGCACGGCTCAAGGCCCGCAGCTCGATGTTTGCGGGTGCTGAGCGCATCAGCGCCGTGCCAACCTGGCCGGAAGCTCCCGTAATGAGTACTCTCATGCGTACGACTCCGCATCCTGAAACAGTGGAGCAATAGAGTCCTTACCCGAAAGCGTCGGTGCGGTGCCGCTCTGCAAGGGCCATTGCACACCGATCCGCGGATCATCCCAGCGAACAGCGCGCTCATGATTCGGGGCATAGTAATCCGTGCACTTGTAGAGAAAGTCCACCTCATCGCTCAGCGCCATATAGCCGTGGGCGAATCCTGGGGGAACCCACAGCATATGGTGATTGGCATCGTTGAGCACAACACCCACCCACTGGCCGAAGCGTGGCGAACTTCGCCGCATATCTACCGCGACGTCGAACACCTCGCCGCGCGTTACGCGCACCAGCTTGCCCTGGGGCTGCTGAATCTGAAAATGTAGCCCGCGCAACGTGTTGCGGGTCGAGTGACTATGGTTGTCCTGCACGAAGCGCACGGCAATGCCAGCATCCGCGAACTTCTGGTCGTGACAGGTTTCAAGAAAAAAGCCGCGCGCGTCGCCGAACACGCGCGGCTTGACGATCATGACCTCGGGCAATCGGGTGGGAACGAATTCCATTACTGCTGCCCTCCCATCAAGCCGGTCAGATAAGTGCCGTATCCTGTCTTGCGCAGCGGGTACGCCAGCTTTTCCAGCTGAACCGCATCGATGAATCCGGCGCGATAGGCTATTTCTTCGGGGCAGCACACCTTCCAGCCTTGGCGATTCTCAATGGTTTCTATGAACATTGCGGCCTGCAGCAGCGATTCATGCGTGCCGGTATCGAGCCACGCGGTGCCGCGCCCGAACAACTCGACATGCAACTCGCCGCGGCTCAAGTAGTGCTTGTTCACGTCGGTGATCTCCAGCTCTCCGCGAGGCGATGGCCTCAAAGCAGCCGCAACATCGAGCACATCGTTGCCGTAGAAATACAGGCCGGTGACCGCGTAGTTGGACTGCGGTACCTTCGGCTTTTCTTCGATACCAAGTGCCCGACCGTCCGCGTCGAAATGCACGACCCCGTAGCGCTCGGGATCTTTCACATGGTAGGCAAACACGGTCGCGCCCGCCTGGCGCTGGGTAGCTCTGACCAATTGTTCCGACAACCCATGGCCGTAAAACAGGTTGTCTCCTAGCACCAGAGCGACGCTAGAGGTGCCGACAAAATCCCGCCCTATGATGAACGCCTGCGCAAGACCTTCCGGGTTGGGTTGTTCGGCGTAGGTCAGGGACAGACCCCATTGACTGCCGTCGCCCAGCAGGCGTTGGAATGACGGTAAATCAGTCGGCGTCGTAATCAACAGAATGTCGCGAATGCCCGTGAGCATCAGCGTCGACAGCGGATAATAGATCATGGGTTTGTCGTAGACCGGCAGCAGTTGCTTGCTGACGGCGTACGTGACCGGGTGCAGTCGTGACCCAGCTCCGCCGGCGAGGATGATTCCTTTACGCATGAGGTTCTCGTTAAATTATGGGGGGTTTGATTGGTCAGACAGTGGCTCGGTCCCGGACAGACGGCCGAGCGCAAGCGCCAGCTGCGCTCGCGCCAGCCGCCAGCCGAATTCCGCGTTGATGCGCAACAGCCGTGCACTGGCCGCGGCCGATTGCGCCGTGAGCACGTCGATGATTGTGCCGACCCCCGATTGATAGCGGCCCAGCGCCACCTGCTGATTATCGGCCGCGGTCTGGGTCAGAGTGGTGGTCGCTGCCAGTTGCTGATTGCCCGAGTCGAGCGCGTAATACGCATTCCACACGCCCAGCGACACGCCAAGCCTTACCTCGTCTGCATTCGTCTCGCTGGCCTCGAGCAGCGCCTGTGCCTGACGCACGCCATAGGCGGTGTTCAAGCCGCTGAAGATCGGTATTGTGATATAGACGCCCATCTGGCTGTAATTCTGGTTGGCTATTCCTGAGGCGTCGGCGACGTTGTGACCAGCTGAAAGCGCGATCGAAGGCCGTCCCGTCGCGCGCGCCACGGTGACGTTTGCCGCCGCCGCATCGCGTTGTGCCAATGCCGCAGCGAGATCAGGTCGCTGGCGCACAGCCTCCGCCATCAAATCCGCCATGCGCATGTCGAGCGCCGGCACTTGGGCAGGCACGGCTTCCGCGTCCAGGTTCAGCGGCTGATCCGCTCTCGAGCCGATGACCACTGCCAGGGTGCCGTGGGCACCTTTCGCGGCCGCATCGGCCTGTACGCGGACCAGCACCGCCTGATCGAATGCGGTCTCGGCTTGCAGCACGTCGGCGAGCGATGTCACGCCGCCTGCGCGCAGCGCGCGGGCCACCTCGAGGCTGCGCGCGCTCGCATCTTCGGCGGTCTTCGCGGCCAGCAGTGCGGCATCAGCGGCCACGAACCCATAGTAGCTTTGCACAACACTGAGCACCGTTTGCTGGGAAACGCTGCTCAAGCTCGCCGCTGCGGCGTCCAGCAGGCGGCGCGCGCCGTTGATGCGTCCACCGCGAGCGCCAAAGTCATACAAGGTCCATGACAGAGTCAGCGCGGCATCACGAGTGTTCTGTGGACTGGACTCCAGGTTGCCGGTCACATCGACATGCTCGCCGTAGACCCGGGACTCCGAACCCGTGACTGACAGGCTCGGCAACCAGGCGCTGTCGGCCTGTCCCAGCGCGGCCGCCTGCTCGCGCGCCGCTGCCCACGCCGAACGCGTGGTCGGATTTCTGCAAAGCGCAAGATCCACGGCCATCGCCAGCGACAATGGGCCTGCGGGCAGCGTACAAGCGCGCCCGTCCGGATCGCTCCAGCCGGCCGTCAGCTTCTTAAGCGCCGCGCCGGTGCGGAAGGCGTCGGGTTGAAAGGTGTCGGATTGCGAATCCGCGCGGACCTGCGCGCAGACTGTGAGTATCACGGAAAACGTCGCCACGAGCAGCGCAATGCGCGGAAAAGTAATCATGGTTCCCTCATTGCCTCTGAGCCAGTGCGCATGATTCCTTCCACCAGATAGGACAGTATCGTGCGCTTGCCGACCATGATGTCGCCGGCGACCGTCATGCCGGGAATTAACCTGAAATCCGCCGGTACGTTGCGCAGATGGACCTCGGTGATCATGACTCTGACTTTGAAATACGGATCCACCGGCGTCTGGTTGTCATCGACCGTGAAGGAACCTTCGCTGACGGTCCTGATGACGCCCTTCGCTGTGCCATGCTGCATGTAGCGATAGGCATCCAGCTTCAGCTGTACGGGATCACCGGCCTTGATGAATCCGATGTCTTCCGCGCGGATGTTGACGTCCGCCTCCATGGGTCCATCCAGCGGCACCAGCGTGAACAACGGTTCCTGCTGCTGACCCTGAGTCCCGCCGCCCGTTGCCACTGAGCCGGTGGACACTTTGCCGACCGTGAGCACAATGGCATTCGCCGGCGCATTCAGCGTCGTAAGATCGCTCAGCTTCTGGGCCTTTTCCAGGTTCTGACGCGTGCTATCTAGGTCGTTGCGATCCGTTACCAGCTGCGCAGCAGAGTCGGAGTGCCACTTTTGAATGAATGCCTCCCTCTGTGCCCTGAGGGAGGTCACCGTCTGGGCAGATTGGGACATCTGATTTTGCGCGTCGGCAAGTAGACGGCTCATCTCGGTTCGCTCATCCGTCGCCTGCATCAGCTGCAGCTTAGAAACATATCCCTTCTCCAGTAGCGGCTGATACACGCTCTCAACATCACCCGCGAGTTTCGAGCGCTTCTCGTACTTCTCCGCGTCAGCCTGGTATTGCGCCACTTGTGCTTCGCTGCTATGAATTAGGCCGTCGAAATTAGCCAGATTGAAGCGGTATTCCGCCTGGCGCCTCTGCCAAATGCCTCCCTGAATCGCCTGATAGCTATCAGTGGAGGAGAATCTGTAAGGATGTTCCGAGACTTCCGAAGCCTCGCGAGCCACCGCCGCCTCACTACTGTCCAGGTGCTGCTGCAATTGCAGCAGGTCAGCATGTGTGAAGGTCGGATCGAGTGCCGCCAGTGGCTGATCTTTCTTCACGACATCGCCGACCTTCACATACACCTGTCGCACGACTCCCGTGTCGAATGGCGATAAATAAAGAGATCCGGCCGATGTCACAATGCGTCCGACGCCATTGACGACACGATCGAGATGGACGACCGCCATGAGGCTCACCGCAACCACCAGCATGGCGGCAAGCACGTACAGAATGATATGTTCACGCGCCGGCGCCGTGCGCAGGAACACCGCGGCGGTGTCTGACTCGAATGCACCGACCACCTCGCCAACGACATCGCCTCCGCGCCGCTTGGCCGGCAGTTTGCTCAGATCGGTGCGGGCCGCGTTCATCGCGCCGCCGGGCGGGATACAACTAACGGCATGTCCGCCGCGCGCGGATCGAGATGCCGGTTTTGCTGATACCACATGTGCTTATAGATATCGCAGCGCTGCAGTAGCTCCTCGTGAGGGCCGAGGTCGTAGACTTTACCCCGCTCGAGTACCAGGATTGCATCGCAGTCCACCAGCATCGAGAGCCGATGCGAAATGGAGAGCACCGTACGACCCTTCGCCATGCGCTTAAGATTCGCATTGACGATGGCCTCACTCTCCGCATCGAGCGCACTGGTGGCCTCATCGAGAATTAGCACTGGCGGGTCTATCAGCAGAGCCCGTGCTATCGCAAGGCGTTGGCGCTGTCCGCCGGACAGATTCGTCGCTCCTTCTTCCAAAATGGTGTCGTAGCCGCGCGGCAAACGTTCTATGAACTCCTCGGCTCCGGCGAGCTGACCGGCGCGCACGATGTCGGCAAAGCTCGCATCGGGTTTCGCCATCGCAATGTTCTCGCGGATGGTGCCGGAAAACAGGAAGTTATCCTGCGGCACGACACCGATGTGCGTGCGCAG
>Ga0181537_10000724_pt1 | contig 30632 bp, 33 predicted proteins | sample PEATcosm2014_Bin_39_FD_119765 | JGI IMG/M metagenome (GOLD analysis project Ga0181537, IMG submission 119765) | Peatland microbial communities from MTU Mesocosm Facility, Houghton, MI, USA - PEATcosm2014_Bin23_10_metaG | ecosystem: Environmental > Terrestrial > Soil > Wetlands > Peat | place... | reverse complement strand
GATCAGTCCTTCAGCTTCCTCTACAGCCGCCGGCCCGGCACACCGGCAGCGGCGCTGCCCGATGAGGTCCCGCTCGAGCACAAGCAGCAGCGCCTGGCGCGCCTGCAGGCGCTGCTCGATACCCAGGCGCTGGCGATCAGCCGCGCGATGGTTGGAAGCGTGCAACGCGTGCTGGTCGAGCGTTTCGCGAAGAAGGGTGAGGGCGAGCTCGCCGGGCGCACCGAGAACAATCGCTGGGTCAACTTCCAGGGCCCCGCCACGCTGCTGCAGCGGTTTGCCGACGTGCTGATCACCGAGGCCCGGCCACACTCACTGCGCGGCCGCTGGCTCGATGCGGCGCCGCGCGCGGCCGAACGCGCTGCCAGCTGGCAGCGGCGCGCGGGAGCAGCTTTTTAAGTGAACACCAATGCCGCGCTGCTCGTGCGCGACTTCCAGCTGGAGCCGACCGACAACGCGTGGCTCGCGAATCTGTGCGGTCCGCTCGATGAGAACCTGCATCTGCTCGAATCGCGCCTCGCGGTGCAGATCCGCCGGCGTGGCAGCGCCTTCCACATCCAGGGTGCGCGCTCGCAGGCCGCCGAGCAGCTGCTGCGCGAGCTGTATGCGCGTGCCGAGCGCTGGCCGATCACCGGCGAGCAGGTGCACCTGAGCCTGGTGGGCCTGGAGGCCGACGGCGGCGCCGGCGCCGCCGGCGGCAGCGAGCCCGCAGGCGCTGCCGAGGCGCACGCTGCGCGCACTGCGCGGGGGCCGATCAAACCGCGCGGCCCGCATCAGCGCGCCTACATGGACAGCATCCGCGATGTCGATCTGTGTTTTGGCGTTGGCCCGGCGGGCACCGGCAAGACCTATCTGGCGGTGGCCTGCGCGGTCGAGGCGCTGCAGACCGAGCGCGTGCGCCGCTTGGTGCTGGTGCGGCCGGCGGTCGAGGCCGGCGAGCGGCTCGGGTTCCTGCCCGGCGACCTGAGCCAGAAGGTGGATCCGTACCTGCGCCCGATCTACGACGCACTCTATGAGATGATGGGTTTCGATCGGGTCGCGCGCGCGATCGAGCGCAACGTCATCGAGGTCGCGCCGCTGGCCTTCATGCGCGGCCGTTCACTCAATGATTCCTTCATCATTCTGGATGAAGCGCAGAACACCACCGTCGAGCAGATGAAGATGTTCCTGACGCGCATCGGCTTCGGCTCGCGCGCAGTGGTGACCGGCGATGTCACCCAGACCGATCTGCCGGCCGGGCGGATGTCCGGCCTGCGCCACGCGCTGCAGGTGCTGCACGGGATCCAGGGCGTAGCCTTCACGCATTTTGATTCCGCTGATGTCGTGCGCCACCCGCTCGTGCAGCGCATCGTGCAGGCCTACGAATCGCACAGTCCGCCCACGGACAGCGCTCATGGCCGCTAGAAGCCGCGGCACGCGCGCGCTCCCGGGGCCCCTCATCAGCGTCCGCAGCCAGAGCCGCGCCCGCGGCGTGCCCTCGCGCCAGGCGTTCAGGGCCTGGGCGCGTGCCGCGCTCGGGCGCGCCGCGCCGGGGCGCGAGATTTCGGTGCTGGTCGTGGGCGAGGCGCACAGTCGTGCACTCAATCGCCGCTACCGAGGTCGGGATGCGCCCACCAACGTCCTGTCGTTTCCGGCGGCCACGGCCGGCGCCGGAGCGGTGCTGCTGCTCGGGGATCTGGTGATCTGCCCGCAGGTCCTGCGGCGCGAGGCGCGCGCGCAGCACAAGCGGCTTAAGGATCACTGGACCCACCTGTTCGTGCACGGCCTGCTGCACCTGATCGGTTTCGATCACGAGCGGGCCAGCGACGCGCAGCGCATGGAGCGGCGCGAGATCAGGATTCTGCGAAGCATGGGCATCGCCAACCCCTACCGGAGCAGGTAAGCGCATGGCCAAGGCCAAGGACAGTGCCGCGGCGGACGGGCCCAAGAGCGGCGCGGCGGCCGAGACCGCGGCGGAATCCCCACCCGAGAAAGCGCCCAAGCGTCCGCGCCGCAGCTGGCGCTCGCGCCTGACGCGGGCGCTCGCCAGCGGACTGAAGGAGCGCGCGCAGCTGCTCGAGCTGCTGCAGGAGGCCGGGCAGCGTGGCGTGATCGATGCCGAGACCTTAGGCATGTTCGAGGGCGCACTCGCGGTCGCCGAACTGCAGGTGCGCGACATCATGGTGCCACGCTCGGACATGACCTGCCTGCGCCGCGATGATCCGGTGGCCACGATCCTGCCGGCCGTGGTCTCCTCGGGCCACTCGCGCTTCCCGGTGCTCGATGATGACAAGGACGATGTGGTCGGCATCCTGCTGGCGAAGGATCTGCTGCGCGTGGCCGGTGCCGGGCGCGCGAGCCGGTTTGACATGCGCGAGTTCCTGCGACCGGTCGTGTTCGTGCCCGAGGCCAAGCGCCTGAATGTGCTGCTCAAGGAGTTTCGCGTCAATCGCAATCACATGGCGATTGTCGTCGATGAGTATGGCGGCGTGGCCGGGCTGGTCACGATCGAGAATGTGATCGAGCAGATCATCGGGGATATCGATGATGAGTTCGATATCGAGGATGACCAGAACATCCGGCGCGATGGCGAGCAGGAATTCATCGTGCGGGGCGCGACGCGCATCGACGAGTTTAACGAGTTCTTCAGCGTGCAGCTGCAGGAGGCGGGCTTCGATACGATCGCCGGGCTGGTGCTCAAGCAGCTCGGTCATGTGCCGCGCCGGGGCGAAGCGGTGATCATCGCCGGTTTTGATTTCCGGGTTGTGCGCGCGGACCGGCGCCGCATCGACACGCTGCGCGTGCATGCGCCGCACGCCGTGCCGGAGCGCGCTCCCGAGTGAGCACGGCCGGGATTCGCGCTGGCTGGATCGGCTCGCTGCTCGCCCTGGCTGCGGGCGCCGCGCTGGCCGCCGCCTTTGCGCCCTATGGCTTCTGGCCGCTGGCGGTGCTGTGCCCGGCGCTGCTGATGTGGCTGTGGCAGGACGTGCGCCCGCGCCGCGCTGCGGCCCTCGGTTTCTACTTCGGTGCCGGCACCTTTGCCGTCGGGACCTGGTGGCTGTACATCGCGATCCACACGATTGGCGAAGCGCCGGTGTGGCTCGCCCTGGCGCTGATGCTGGCGCTGGTGAGCGTCATGGGCGCCTACCAGGCGCTGGCCGGCTATCTTGCCAACCGGCTGCTGCCAAGCGGCGGTGTCTGGCGCTGGTGGGTCGGGGTGCCGGCGCTGTGGCTGCTGATCGAGTGGCTGCGCGGCTGGTTGCTGTCGGGTTTCCCGTGGCTGTCGCTGGGCTATTCCCAGACCGATGCCTGGCTGGGCGGTTATGCGCCGGTCGCTGGCGTGTACTCCATTTCGGGCCTGCTGCTGGTGTGCGCAGGAGCCCTGCTCGCGCTGCTGCTGGATCGGCGCCGGACGCGCTGGGTCTCGATCATCGTGCTGGCGCTGCCGTGGGCGGGAGGGAAGCTGCTGCTGAGTGTGCCCTGGACCTATGGCAGCGGTCCGACCGTGAGTGTCGCGCTGCTGCAGGGGGCGGTCCCGCAGGATGAAAAGCACCTGGAGGCGAGCCTTGAGCCGACCAAGGCGCTCTACTACCGGCTCAACGAGCAGGTGCTGGGCGCCAGGCTGATCGTCTGGCCGGAAACGGCGGTGCCGGAACTGGCCAATCAGATGACGCCGTATCTGAAGAGCGTTTTCCAGCGTGCGCGCATCAGCGGCTCGGACGTGGTGATGGGTATCGCCCGCGAAGGCGACAGTGGCGATTACTTTGATTCGGTGCTGGCCTTAAGCCCGAGCCCGGCCTTCTACGACAAGCGCCACCTGGTGCCGTTTGGCGAGTATTTTCCGGTCCCGAAGTTCGTGCGCAGCTGGATGCGCCTGATGAGCCTGCCGAACGAGGATTTCACGCCCGGTGCCGACCATCAGGCGCCGCTCGGTGCCGGCGGCCTGAAGCTGGCGGCCTCGGTGTGCTACGAGGATGCCTACGGCACCGCCCAGCGCTGGATGGTGCGCCAGTCCGATGCGCTGGTGAACGTGACCAACGATGCCTGGTTCGGGCGCTCCTCGGCGCGCTACCAGCATTTCCAGATCGCCCGCATGCGGGCGATGGAGGCGCGCCGCTACCTGATCCGGGCCGCGAACGACGGGGTCTCGGCCGTGGTCGGACCCTTCGGGGAGGTCCTGGAGCGTGCACCGGAGTACCAGCCGGTCATCTTGCGTGGAACCGTGGAGCCGCGGCGCGGTCTACCCCCCTACGTACGGCTCGGCGACCTGCCGGTCGTGGCTGCGGCCCTGATGGCCCTGCTGCTGGCGGTACACCAGCGCTGGCGGCGCTAGCGGGCGGCAGCCCTCGCCGGTTAACGTAAGTTCCGGCCGCCCAGGTACTTGAATATTGGCACATTGTCCTGATGGTATGGTTAACCCGAACCCCAAGGTTGGAGCAGATCCATTATGTTTCATGAGCAGTTTAAGACGCGCGTTATCGCCGCGTTAATCCTCCCCGGCCTGCTGGCCGCATGCAGCCCCCAGACTTCGAGCGCCGCCGCGGCCGCGGCGCCCGCGAGCGCGACAGCCCCGGCGCCAGCCGCGGCCGTGGCGCCGCCCGGTGCCCCCCTGGTGCGTGGCCTGCCGGATTTCGCCAACCTGGTCGAGCAGGTTGGACCGGCGGTCGTCAGCGTCCGCGTGGTCGAGAAGGGTCCGCGGGTCATGCAAGGCGGCAACGCGCAGCCCGCGCCCGATGATCCGTTCAGCGACTTTTTCCGCCAGTTCCAGAATGTGCCGCGCAACAACACGCCGGTGCGTGGCGAGGGCTCAGGCTTCATCGTCAGCCCCGATGGCTACATCCTCACCAATGCGCATGTCATCGACAACGCCTCGAAGATCACCGTCGGCCTGACGGATCGGCGCGAGTACGAGGCCAAGCTCGTGGGCTCGGATGAGCGGACCGACGTGGCCGTCATTAAGATCGATGCCAAGAACCTCCCGGTAGTGCGCATCGGCGATCCGGACAAGTTGCGTCCCGGGGACTGGGCGATCGCGATCGGTGCGCCGTTCAGCTTCGAGAACAGCGTGACGGTCGGCGTGATCAGCGCGCTCGGCCGTGATCTGGGTAACGAGGGCAGCGGCAACTACGTGCCCTTCATCCAGACCGATGTCGCCGTGAATCCCGGCAATTCGGGCGGACCGCTGTTCAACATCTACGGCGAAGTGGTGGGCATCAACTCGCAGATCTACAGCAACACCGGCGCCTACGCCGGCCTGTCCTTTGCGATCCCGATCGACATCGCCAGCAACGTGCGCGAGCAGCTGATCCGCACCGGCCACGTCAGTCGCGGCCGCATCGGCGTATCGATCCAGGAGGTCAATGCGCTGCAGGCCGAGAACTACGGCCTGGATCGGCCGCGCGGTGCGGCGGTCGTGAAGGTCGAGCCGGACAGCCCGGCCAGCAAGGCGGGCATCGAATCCGAGGATGTGATCCTGAGCGTCAACGGCAAGCAGATCGAACACTCCAACCAGGTGCCGGCGATGATCGCCGCCGTCAAGCCCGGTAGCAGCGTTGATCTGGAGCTGTGGCGCGGCAAGGGCACGAAGCACGTGCAGGTCACGGTCGAGGAGCTGAAGGAGCCCGCCAAGGTGGCGAGCGCCGGTGGTGCCGGCAGCGGCGGTGATGCCATTGATCGCGTGGGTCTCTCGGTGCGCGAACTGACGCGCGCCGAGCAGCAGCAGCTGAACACGCGCGGTACCGTCGTGGTGACCGCTGTCGATGGCGCCGCCTCCGAGGCCGGGGTCCGTGCCGGCGACATCATCCTCAGCGCCAATCGCATGCCGGTGGCTTCGGTCTCGGCGCTGCGCAGCGCAACCAAGGCCAACCTGCGCTCGACCGTGCTGGTGATCCAGCGCGAGGACCAGCAGCTGATCCTGACGATCTCGCTGACCTGAAGGCGCCTTACGGCGAGAGGCCCTTGAAGCCTGCAGGGCCCCGCCACCTCACCGTAGGTGACGGGGCCTTTCTACATGGCGCGCGGCCGATGCTGCCCGGCGCTTCGTGAGCGCGCCCGGCCTCGTGTATCCTTGTTTCTTCCAAGGCGCGCCCAGAAGCAGCGCGCCATAGCGCCGTGACCGCCCCCCATGCAAGAACGCTACGAACCCGCCGCCCTCGAGCAGGCCGCCCAGCAATACTGGGATCAACATCAGGTCTTTGCCGCCACTGAGGATCCGGCGCGGCCCAAGTACTACTGCCTGTCGATGTTCCCGTACCCCTCGGGCCGGCTGCACATGGGCCATGTGCGTAACTACACCATCGGTGATGTGCTGGCGCGCTTCATGCGCATGCGTGGCTACAACGTGCTGCAGCCGATGGGCTGGGACGCCTTCGGTCTGCCGGCCGAGAACGCGGCGATCGCCAACAGCATGCCGCCGGCGCGCTGGACGCGCGAGAACATCGCCTACATGAAAAAGCAGCTGCAGGCGCTTGGCTTCGCGATCGACTGGCGCCGCGAGCTGGCCACCTGTGATCCACACTACTACCGCTGGAACCAGTGGCTGTTCCTGCGCATGCTCGAGAAGGGCATCGCCTACAAGGCGAGCGGCATCGTCAACTGGGACCCGATGGACCAGACGGTGCTCGCCAACGAACAGGTCATCGACGGTCGCGGCTGGCGCACCGGGGCGCTCATCGAGAAGCGCGAGATCCCGATGTATTACCTGCGTATCACCGCCTACGCCGAGGAACTGCTCTCGGCGCTGGCGGAGCTGCCGGGCTGGCCCGAGCGCGTGCGCACCATGCAGGCGAACTGGATCGGCCGCAGCGAAGGCGTCGAGCTCGCGTTCCCCTATGCACCCGACACCGCGGCGCTGATGGGCGGCGCGGGCGCACTCAGGGTGTTCACGACGCGTGCCGACACGCTCTTCGGGGTCACCTTTGTCGCAGTGTCGGCCGAACATCCGCTGGCAAGCGCGGCGGCCGAGCGCAATGCGGAGCTCGCGCTGTTCGTCGATGAGTGCCGGCGTGGCAGCACGATGGAGGCGGACGTGGCCACGGCCGAGAAGCGTGGTCGCGCCACCGGCTTCTTTGTGCGCCACCCCTTCAGTGGCGAGCCGATCCCGGTATGGGTCGCCAACTACGTGCTGATGAGCTACGGCGAGGGCGCGGTGATGGGCGTGCCGGCGCATGATGAGCGCGATTTTGAGTTCGCGCACGGCCACGGACTGGCAATCAGGGCCGTGGTGCGCGCACCCGGCGCGCCCGCAGCGCCACTCAGCGCGCAGTGGCAGGACAGTTACGCCGAGCGCGGCGTCACCTTTGATTCAGGTGAATTCTCCGGCCTGAGTTCAGCAGCCGCGGTGGATGCGATCGCCGCGGCGCTCGAAGAGCAGCACCTGGGTCGCAAGCGGGTGCAGTGGCGGCTGCGGGACTGGGGCATTTCTCGCCAGCGCTACTGGGGCTGTCCGATCCCGCTGATCCACTGTGAGCGCTGCGGCACCGTGCCGGTGCCCGATGAGCAGCTGCCGGTGCTGCTCCCCGAAGGGCTGGTGCCGGATGGCAGCGGCAATCCGCTGCTGCGCGATGAGGCGTTCCTGCATTGCAGCTGCCCACGCTGCCAGGGGCCGGCGCGGCGTGAAACCGACACGATGGATACCTTTGTCGACTCCTCTTGGTACTACATGCGCTTCGCGAGCGCCGATCAGGGCTCGCTGCCGGTCGATGCACGCGCCAATTACTGGCTGCCGGTCGATCAGTACATCGGCGGCATCGAGCACGCGATCCTGCATCTGCTGTATTCGCGTTTCTGGACCCGCACGATGCGTGACATGAATCTGGTTGCGCTGTCCGAGCCGTTCCAGAACCTGCTGACCCAGGGCATGGTGCTCAATCGCATCTATTTCCGGCATCCTGAGGCCGGGCGGCGGATCTACTTCAACCCAGCCGACATCGAGGACAAGCCCGCCAGTGAAGGCCAGGGCATCACTCATATTCTCAGGAGTGACGGCCTCCCGGTAGAGTCCGGCGGCATGGGCACGATGTCCAAGTCCAAGAACAATGGTGTCGACCCGCAGAGCCTCGTGGAGCAGTACGGAGCCGACACCGCGCGCCTGTTCATGATGTTCGCCGCGCCCCCCGAGCAGACGCTCGAGTGGTCGGAAGAGGGCGTGCAGGGCCAGTTCCGCTTCCTGCGCCGTCTGTGGAAGGCGGTCTACGATCATGTGCACGGTGGTGCCGTGACGCGCGGCGATCCGGCGCAGTGGCCGGCTGCGGCGCGCGACCTGCGCCGCCTGGCGCACCAGACGCTCGCCAAGGTGAGCTCCGACATTGCACGCCGGCGTACCTTCAATACGGCGATCGCTGCGACCATGGAGCTGCTCAATGCCATCAGCCGCGCGAGCCCCGAAAGCGCCGCACTGCACGCGGCGCGCCAGGAGGCCCTCGAGATTGCGGTGCTGTGCCTCTCGCCGATGGTGCCGCACATCACGCACGGCCTGTGGCATGCGCTCGGGCACGAACGGGCGATCATCGATGAGCCGTGGCCGGAGCCGGATCCGCTCGCGCTCGCGCAGCAGACCGTGGAGCTCATCGTGCAGGTCAATGGTAAGCTGCGGGGCCGCGTGCCGGTGCCGGCCGGGAGCGATGAAGCCACGGCCCGCGCCGCGGCGCTCGCCGATCCGACCGTGCAGCGCTTCGTCGGCGCGCAGGCCCTTCGCAAGGTGGTGTACGTGCCTGGCAAGCTTCTGAACCTGGTGGTCTGATGCGCCGCTGCTGCCGCTCGATGGTGCTCTTCAGCGCCACGCTGCTCGCCGGGTGCGGCTTTCACCTGCAGGGCCGGGTCGTGTTACCGGCCTCGCTCGCCGCCGTGCGCATCGAGGCGATCGACCCCCAATCCGAGTTCGTGCATGAGCTGCGTGCGGCGCTGCTGGCCTCGGGCACGCAGCTGGATGATGCGGGTGAGGCGGCCGATGCGGCGGTGCTGCACATCACTGTGGACACCAACTACGACAAGGTGCTCTCGGTCTCGATCCACAACGTGCCGACCGACTACCGGCTCACCTACACGGTCAAGCTCTCGGTGAGCCACGGCGCCAGGGAACTGATGCCCTCCGAAGCGCACGAGCTCTCGCGCGAATACACCTTTGATGAGACGACGATGCTGGCCAAGCAGCGCGAGCGTGACACGCTGGTCGCGGCACTGGCCGCGGAGCTTGCCGATGTGACGATGCGGCGGCTGGCCACGCTCTAGCCGCTGCGCCCGTGCTGCTGCTGTCCGAGCTCCGGCCCACGCTCATCGCCCGCTTCCTGCTGCGCTTCGGGCTCGAGCTGCGCCTCGTGCCCAGTGCCGAACCGATCCCGGCTTCCTACTGGGGCGAGAGCGAGGCGGGCCTGCGTGATGGCGTGCTGCTGGCGCGACTCGATACCCCGATCCACTCGATCTTGCACGAAGCCTCGCACTTCATCTGCATGAGCCCCGAGCGCCGCACCGGGCTGCTCAAGGATGCGGGCGGCGATGATGCCGAGGAAAATGCCGTCTGCTACCTGCAGGTGCTGCTCGCCTCGCTGCTGCCCGGTGCCGGCAAGCAGCGCCTGTTCCAGGACATGGATGCCTGGGGCTACAGCTTCCGCCTCGGCAGTGCGCGCGCCTGGTTCGAGCAGGATGCGGCCGATGCCCGCGACTGGCTGGTGCGCGCCGGGATCATCGATGCCGAGTCGCGCGTGACCGGGCAGTTGCGCTCCTAGCGGCAAAGGTATCGGTCGCCGCGACCAGCTGCGCGCAGTTGCCCGGCTCAAAGGCTGAATGCCCGGCATCCGGTGTCACGTGCAGCCTGGCCTCCGGCCACGCGCAGTGCAGGTCCCAGGCGCTGCGCATCGGGCACACGGCATCGTAGCGCCCCTGCACGATGATGGCGGGGATGTGACGGATGCGCTTCACATCGCGCAGCAGCTGATCATCGCGCTTGAGGAAGCCATGATTGATGAAGTAGTGGCACTCGATGCGGGCGAAGGCCGCGGCATACAGTGCATCCTCGAACTTATCAAGATAGCTGGCGCTGGCGAGCAGGTGGCTGGTAGCGCCTTCCCACACCGACCAGACGCGCGCCGCGGCAGCGCGCACGCGCGCGCTCTTCGAGGTCAGGCGCCGGTAATAGGCGCTGACCATATCGGCGCGCTCGCGCTTGGGTATGTGCGCGGCGTACTCGGCCCAGTGATCGGGGAACAGCGCGCCTGCGCCTTGCGGGTTCTGGTAGAACCATTCGATCTCCGAGCGTCGCAGCAGGAAGATCCCGCGCAACACCAGCTCGCTGACCCGCGCCGGATGCTGCTCGGCATAGGCAAGCGCCAGCGTCGATCCCCACGAGCCGCCAAAGACCAGCCAGCGCTCGATCAGCAGGTGCTTGCGCAGCGCCTCGATGTCGGCGGTCAGGTGCCAGGTGGTGTTCTCGCGCAGCTCCGCATGCGGGCGGCTCTTGCCGCAGCCACGCTGGTCGAAGAGCACGATCAGGTAGCGCTGCGGATCAAAGAAGGAGCGCTGCGACGGATCGGTGGCCGCACCCGGACCGCCGTGCAGGAACAGCGCGGGCTTGCCCGCGGGGTTGCCGCTGAGTTCATAGTAGATCTCGTGCAGCGCCGAGACCTTGAGGTAGCCGCTGCGAAACGGCTTGATCGGCGGGTAGAGCGCGGCGGGCAATGCGGCCATGGCTAAGGCGCGCTCAGCATCGGACCCAGGGGCCGGCCGCCGAGCAGATGCACGTGCAGGTGATAGACCTCCTGGCCGCCGTGCGCATTGCAGTTGATGATCAGCCGGTAGCCGTCATCGGCGATGCCCTCGCTGCGCGCCAGGTCGCGCGCCACGGTGAACATGTGGCCGATGAGCGCCTCATCGCTGTCGGTGACATCGTTGCTGGTGGGTATCGGCTTGTTCGGCACGATCAGGATGTGCACCGGAGCGCGCGGGTGGATATCACGGAAGGCCGTGACCCGCTCATCGCGATGCACGATGCTGGCCGGCAGATCCCCGGAGACAATGCGTTCAAATAGTGTCGGCATAGGGCGCGCAGCGTAGACGGTGGCTTTGGCTCTCGCAAGTCGCCAAAATGGCAGACTTAAGGAGTTCTGCCCACCTTGAAACTGACCCCCGAATCCCTCGCCGCGCACCTGGCCGGAGCACTGCTGCCGATCTACCTGGTCTCGGGCGATGAGCCGCTGCTGTGCGCCGAGAGTGCCGATGCGATCCGCGCCAGCGCGCGCGCCGCGGGCTTCAGCGAACGCCAGGTGTTCTTCATCGACCGCACCGGTGCGCCGTGGGATGAGCTGCTGCAATCGGCGCAGTCGATGTCACTGTTCGCCGAGCGGCGCCTGCTCGAGATCCGCATGCCGAGCGGCCGGCCGGGAGCCGGCGCCGCGCGCCTGCTCAAGCTGCTGCAGGCCGCTGGGCCGGAGCTGATGCTGCTGATCCTGACCGGGCGGCTCGATCGGGAGCTGGCCGAGTCCGAGTGGGCCACTCTGGCCCAGGCCCGTGGCGGCTGGGTGCCGATCGGGCCGGTCGCCGCCGCGCAGTTCCCGCAGTGGATGCGCCAGCGCCTGCGCGCCGCCGGGATCGAAGTCAGCGAGGATGCCCTGCAGCTGCTGGTGCAGCGGACCGAGGGCAACCTGCTGGCTGCGCAGCAGGAAGCCGAGAAGCTTGCGCTGCTGCTCGGCCCCGGGGCGCGTGCCGGCATCGCCGAGATCGCCGCCAGCAGCGGCGAGAGCGCGCGCTTCAACCACTTCCAGCTGGCCGATGCCTGTGCGGCAATGGATGCGCAGCGGGCCCTGCGGGTGCTCGAGGGCCTCAGGGCCGAGGGTGCCGAAGCGCTGCTGGTACTATGGGCGCTGGCCCGGGAGCTGCGCAGCCGCCAGTCCGGCCGCGGGGGCGGCGGGGCCGCGTACGGCAGCCGCACGATCCGCGCCAGCAGCAGCACCCGCCCGGCACCGTTCGCACGCCTGACGATGCGTGCGGCACGGGCCGACCGCATGGCCAAGGGCATGTTGCACGGCGATGTGTGGGATGAGCTCGCGCTGCTGACCACGGAGCTGTGCGGCCGGCGCACGCTGCCGCTGCCGCGCTGGCAGCCCGCCTCATAGAAGACCGCAAGCAGGAACCCACAAGCTCATGGCTGAACCGATCGGGCTCTTCGGGGGCACGTTTGATCCGATTCACAACGGGCACCTGCGCACGGCCTTCGAGCTGTGGCAGGCGTTGCGTCTCGCCCAGGTGCGCTTCATGCCCACCGGCAGCCCGCCGCACCGCGAGCAGCCGCTGGCGAGCGCCGAGCGGCGTCTGGAGATGGTGCGGGCGGCCGTGGCCGGCCAGAGTGCGTTCATCGTCGATGATCGGGAGATGCGCCGCGCCGGCGTCTCCTACTCGATCGATACGCTGCTCGACCTGCGCAGCGAACTGCCCGAGCGCTCGCTGTGCCTGCTGCTCGGCATGGATGCCTTCCTCGGGATGCCGCACTGGCATCGCTGGCGCGAGATCTTCGATCTGGCGCACGTCGTGGTCGCGCACCGCCCGGGCTGGAAGGCGCCGATGACCGGCCCGCTCGGGGAAGTGATGGTGGATCGCGGTACCGGGAGCTTTCGCGACCTGCATGCCGCACCGGCCGGGCGCGTCTATGTCCATGCCGTGACGCAGCTGGAAATTTCCTCCACGGACCTGCGCGAGCTGATCCTCGGCGGGCGGGACCTGCGCTACCTGGTGCCCGACAGCGTGCGGGAGATCATCCTGCGCACCGGGTGCTATGCTCAGCATACCGCTAACTAACGGGCCTCAGGCTCAAGGCTCCCACAGGTGCTCCGAACCGCATGACTACCTCACCCCGTACGCGCCGCAAGCCTACCCGCCATCCGGCCCTGGTCGCACTCGAAAAGCTTGTACTGGCAGCGCTGGAGGATCTGAAGGCAGTCAATATCAAGGTGCTCGATGTGCGCGCTCTGACCGATGTGGCCGATACCATGATTGTGGCCTCGGGCAATTCCGATCGTCATGTGCGCGCGATTGCCGAACGCGTGATTGAGCGCTCCAAGGCCGCGGGGCGCCGTCCGATGGGCACCGAGGGCTCGCAGGATGGCGAATGGGTACTGGTCGATCTGCAGGATGTGCTGGTGCATGTGATGCTGCCACGCGTGCGCGAGTTCTACGCCCTCGAGCAGCTCTGGGAAGCTCCGGCGGCCGCGCGCGCTGCCCGGGTCCCGGCCAAAGCGCGCGTGGCACGGCTGCGTTCGGCCGCAGGCGCGGCCCGGCGCAAGCCGCGCGCCTGACAGCCACGGCGGCGCTTCAGTGCGCATCCGCGTGATCGCAGTGGGCACCCGCATGCCCGCGTGGGTGGATCAGGGGTGCGAGGAGTACCTGCGCCGGCTGCGCAGCTCCATGCCGGTCACGCTGCAGGAGATTCCGCTCGCGCGCCGCAGCGCCTCGGCAACCCCTGCGCAGGCGATCGCCGCCGAGACGCGCGCGCTGCTGGCGATGCTTGGCGAGGATGAGATGGTGGTGGCGCTCGATGAGCGCGGCAAGCAGTGGACGACACTGGAACTGGCCGAGTGGCTCGGTGCGCGCCAGCATGAAGGCGCTGATCTGGCCTTCCTGATCGGTGGGCCGGATGGGCACGGTCCGGCGCTGCTCGAGCGCGCGCAGCGGCGCTGGTCGCTCTCGCGCCTGACGCTGCCCCACGCGCTGGTGCGCGTGCTGCTCGCCGAACAACTCTACCGGGCCGCGACGGTGCTTGCCGGGCACCCCTACCATCGCCAGTAAATCATGTCGCACGAGATCCCACAGCGCTCTGCCGGAGCCGAGCTGATCCTGGCCTCGGCATCGCCGCGGCGGCGCGAGCTGCTCGATCAGATCGGCGTGCGCTATCGCTTGCAGGCGGCGGCGCTCGATGAGCGCCAGCTCAGCGGTGAATCCCCCGGCGCCTGCGTGCAGCGCCTCGCGCTCGCCAAGGCGCAGCACGTCTATGGGCTTGCCGGGGCGCAGGCCGTGGTGGTGCTCGGGGCCGATACCGCAGTAGTGCTCGATGGGCGGATGCTGGGCAAGCCTGCCGATCGCGCCGATCACCTGCGCATGATGAGCGCGCTCTCGGGCAGGATTCATGAGGTACTGACTGCCGTGGCTGTGGTCAGCGCGCGTGGCCTGAGCGTGTGCCTTAGCCAGAACAAGGTGCGCCTGATCGAGCTGAGTGCGGCGGATGCCGATGCCTACTGGGCCACGGGCGAGCCGGCCGACAAGGCCGGCGGTTACGCCGTTCAGGGGCGCGCTGCGCTGTTCGTAAGCGATCTGCACGGCAGCTACTCGGGTGTCATGGGGCTGCCGTTGTGCGAGACGGCGTCGTTGCTGGCGCAGCACGGTGTGCTGCCCCTGTGGAAGCAGCGCGCGTGACCCGCGAGATTCTCGTCAACGTGATTCCGCGCGAGACGCGCGCGGCGCTGGTCGAAAACGGCGTATTGCAGGAGCTGTACATCGAGCGTGCCAGCCGCCGTGGCATCGTCGGCAATCTCTACAAGGGCCGCGCCTCGCGCGTGCTGCCCGGGATGCAGGCGGCGTTCGTTGACATCGGGCTCGAGCGCACCGCGTTCCTGCACGCCGCTGATATTGCGCGCTCCGCCCCGGCCGATGCCGAAGGTGGCATGCCGCCGCTCGAAGACATCAACCGGCTCCTGAGCCAGGGCGATGACCTGCTGGTGCAGGTGCTGAAAGATCCGCTGGGCAGCAAGGGTGCGCGACTCTCGACCTTCATCTCGCTGCCCTCCAGGCTCCTGGTCTACCTGCCGCGCGGGAGCGGTGTCGGCGTGTCCTCGCGCATCGAGGAGCCTGAGCAGCGCGAACGCCTGCGCGCGCTGGTGCGCGAGCTGGCCGGCGACGGCCCCGGGGGCTACATCCTGCGCACGGCGGCGCAGCAGGCGGGCGCCGAGGCGCTGCGCGCCGACATGCAGTATCTGGCGCGCTTGTGGGAGCATGTGCAGCAGCGCTTTGCCTACGGCCAGCCGGCGAGCCTGGTGCACGCCGACCTGCCGCTGGCGGTGCGGGTACTGCGCGACGAGCACGGTCCGGACGTGCACCGGGTGCTGGTGGACTCGCCGGCCGGGCACGCCGAGATGCGCCAGTTTGCCGAGACCTTCATGCCGGAGGTGGCCGATCGCATCGAGATCTATGCCGGTGCGCGTCCGCTCTTTGATCTGCATGGGATCGAGGAGGAGATCACGCGCGCGCTCGAGCGCAAGGTCATGCTCAAGAGTGGCGGCTACATCGTCATCGATCAGACCGAGGCGATGACCACCGTGGATGTGAACACCGGCGGCTACGTCGGCCACCGCAATCTCGAGGAAACGATCTTTCGCACCAACCTCGAGGCGGCGGTGACCATCGCGCGCCAGCTGCGGCTACGCAACCTGGGCGGCATGATCATCATCGATTTCATCGACATGGAGGATCTGGCGCACCGCGAGCAGCTGCTTGCGGCGCTACAAGCGGCGCTGGCCCCCGACCGGGCGCAGAACCAGATTGCCGGGGTCTCGGAGCTGGGACTGGTACAGTTGACCCGCAAGCGCACCCGCGAGAGCCTTGAGCACCTGCTGTGCGAGCCGTGCCCGAGCTGTGCCGGGCGCGGCTTCCTCAAGAGCGTCGAGAGCATCTGCCATGACATCTATCGCGAAGTGCTGCGCCAGTGCCGCCAGTTTGATGTCGAGCAGCTGCTGATCCTGGCGCACCCGGAGGTCATCGAGCGGCTGCTGGACGAGGAGGCGCCGGCGTTGGCCGAAATGGAGCTGCAGCTGGGGCGGCCGATACGCTTGCAGGCCGAGGCGCTCTACACTATCGAGCAGTACGACGTGGTGCTGGCCTGAAGGTGTGGCCCGGCAAGGAGTGAGCAAGGCCATGGACGTGATCGAGAACCCGCCCGTCAGGGTCGCCGCGCTGCAGATGTGCTCGGGCGCGGACCGGGATGAGAACCTCGCGACGGCCGCAGGCTTGCTGGCGCGCGCCGCCAGCGAGGGCGCGCGCGTCGCGGTGCTGCCGGAGAACTTCGCGATGATGGCGCGCCACGATGCGGAGCGGCGCGCGATCGCCGAAGCGGATGGCACTGGCGTAATCCAGGAATTCCTGGCGCGCAGCGCGCGCGAGCACAAGCTGTGGATCGTCGGGGGCACGATCCCGATCCACGCGCCCGAGGATGGGCGGCTCGCGGCCGCCTGCGTGGTCTATGACGAGCAGGGCGCGCGCGTCGCGCGCTATGACAAGATCCACCTGTTCGATGTCGACGTGCCCGGACCGAAGGAGAGCTATCGCGAGTCCGCCTACATGCGCCCCGGCGGCAGCATCGTCGTGCTCGACACGCCGGCCGGGCGCCTGGGGCTGTCGGTGTGTTATGACATGCGCTTCCCGGAGCTGTACCGCGCCCAGCAGGCCGAAGGGGCCCAATGGTTCTCGATTCCCTCGGCATTCACGGTGCCGACCGGGCGCGCCCACTGGGAAACGCTGCTGCGTGCCCGTGCGATCGAGAACCTGTGCTACGTTGTGGCCAGTGGGCAGTGCGGGACGCATCCGAATGGCCGCGCCACCTGGGGCCACAGCCTGATTGCCGACTACTGGGGCGCGGTCAGCGCCGAAATCGCCGACGGCGAGGGCGTGGTGTGCGCCCCGATTGACCTTGTCGCCCAGGCCGAGACGCGAAGCAAATTTCCTGCCCTGCAGCATCGGGTGCTGTAGGCGGAACCCTGAGTACTGCTACCCGAAGGAACTGCAGATGAATGCGACCGCCCTTTCGACCGTGTCCGAGCCCCTCGAGCTGGCACGCCGCAATATCCTGGCTCCCGCGGGTCTTGATGAGCAGCGCATCATGCGCGCGCTCGAGATGATCCTCGGCAACGCGGTCGACTCGGCCGACCTGTATTTCCAGGTCTCGCAGGAAGAGTCCTGGGCGCTCGAGGATGGCATCGTCAAGGAAGGCAGCGCCAGCATCGAGCAGGGGGTCGGCGTGCGGGCACTGGCCGGCGAGCGCACCGGTTTTGCCTACTCCGATGAAATCATCCTGCCGGCACTCGAGGAGGCGGCACGCGCCGCGCGCGCCATCAGCAGCGGTCCGCCGCGCGGCGGCGTGCAGGCCTGGAACGGCATCGCCGGGCACCAGCTGTACCCGGCGCTCGATCCGCTGCGCGATCTGACGGATGCCGAGAAGGTCTCGTGGCTCGAGCGCATCGACAAGGAAACGCGCCGCATGGATCCGCGCGTGGTGCAGGTCATGGCCAGCCTGCATGCGGTGCACGAGCTGGTGCTGGTAGCCAGCAGTGATGGCGGGCTGGCCGCCGATGTGCGACCCCTGGTGCGCATGAATGTCTCGGTGATCGTCGAGCAGAATGGGCGGCGTGAGCAGGGCTACGCCGGCTGCGGTGGCCGTTGCGGTCTGGCCGAGATGTTCGAGGAGGATCGGCCGTTCAAGCTCGCGCGCGAAGCGGTGCGCCAGGGGCTGGTGAACCTCGAGGCGATCGGCGCTCCGGCCGGCACGATGACCGTGGTGCTGGGCTCGGGCTGGCCCGGGATCCTGCTGCACGAGGCGATCGGACACGGCCTGGAAGGGGATTTCAATCGCAAGGGCACCTCGGCCTTCAGCCAGCGCATCGGCGAGCGCGTGGCCAGCCCCGGCTGCACCGTCGTCGATGATGGCACGCTGCCGGGCCGGCGCGGTTCACTGAACATCGATGATGAGGGCACGCCCACGCAGTGCACGACACTGATCGAGGACGGCGTGCTGCGCGGCTACCTGCAGGACAAGCTCAATGCCCGGCTGATGGGCACCAAGTCGACCGGCAACGGCCGGCGCGAGTCCTTCGCCCACGTGACGCTGCCGCGCATGACCAACACCTACATGAGGGCCGGTGCCTACGCGCCCGAGGAAATCATCCGCTCGGTGCAGCGCGGCATCTATGCGGTCAATTTCGGCGGCGGCCAGGTCGACATCACTTCGGGCAAGTTCGTGTTCTCGGCCAGCGAGGCCTACCTGATCGAGGGTGGCAAGGTCGGCGCCCCGATCCGCGGCGCCACGCTGATCGGCAATGGACCGGACGTGCTGACACGCGTCAGCATGGTCGGCAACGATCTGAAGCTCGATGATGGCATCGGCACCTGCGGCAAGGAGGGCCAGAGCGTGCCGGTCGGCGTCGGACAGCCCACGCTTAGAATTGACGGCCTGACGGTCGGCGGTACCGGCTAGCGCGCGCTGCGCTAGTCGGTAGCGATCTTCACCGGCCCGGTCTGGCCGGCGCGCTCCGGGGATTCCTCGGGCTCCTCATCGACCATCGTGTCGCGATGATCGGTCAGGATCGGATGCGAGTCGGTGTCCTCGACATGGCTCTGATCGCCGGTACCACGCGTGGTGCGCTCGTCCACGTAAATGAGCTCGTGATCTCCAACTGTGACCACATCGCCATCGTTGAGGTTGTGGCGGCGGATGCGCTTGGACTTGATGAACACACCATTGGTGCTGTTCAGATCCTCGAGCACGCACAGGCGCTCGGTGGTGAGGATCTGGCAGTGGTGGCGGCTGATGAACTGCCCGTCGATCTTCAGATCATTGCCCGAGGTGCGCCCGATCAGCAGCCGCCCGGGATGCAGATTGCGCTCGGCTACCGGGCGGCCGCCGGTGGCGATCAGCAGCCGCGCCAGCGCCCGCTCGCTGGTAGGCGCGCTCTGCTCGAGCTCCGGCAGTTCATCGGAGCGGTGCGCTGGCGCTGCAGCCGCGAGGTGGCGCGCCGCGGTACGCGAGGCAAAGTCGCTCCATTGCAGCTCGGCAATGGCCGCTTCGATATCGGCGGGGCCAACCGTGTCGGCATCGCTGTTGAAGGCCGAGAGCATCGCGGTATCACACAGCGTATTGATCAGGCGTGGCACACCGCCGGTGTAGCGATACAGCGGCTCGAAGCACTCGGGCTTGAAGATTTCGCGGCCCTGGGAGCCGGCGATCTCGAGGCGGTGGCGGATATAGGCCTGCATGTCCTCGGCGGTCAGCGGCGTCAGGTGGAAGCGCAGCCGCACGCGTTGTGCGAGCTGGATCAGCTCGGGTGAATCGAGCTTGTCGTTGAGTTCCGGCTGCCCGACCAGGATGATCTGCAGCACTTTTTCCTTGGTGGTCTCGACGCCCGAGAGCAGGCGCACTTCCTCGAGTACGCGCGTGCTCAGGTTCTGCGCCTCATCGACGATCACCAGCACCTTGCGGTGGGCCGCGTACTGCTCGATCAGGAACTGGTTGAGCGTGGCCAGCAGCTCGATCTTCTTCATGCGAAAAGGCGTGAAGCCGAACTGCACCAGGAGCGATTGCAGGAACTCGAGCGCCGAGACCTGCGTCTGGTTGATCTGGGCGACGACGATGTCTTTTTCCAGCTCCGAGAGGAAGGTCTCGATCAGCGTGGTCTTGCCCGAGCCGATCTCGCCGGTGATCACGACGAAGCCGTCGGTGAACCACACGGTGGATTCCATGTACGCCTTGGCGCGCGCATGGGCCTTGCTCAGGTACAGGAACTGCGGATCGGGGCTCAGCCGGAACGGCAGCTCTTTGAGTTTGAAGGTGTCTAGATACATGCGATGCCCTGAGCTGCGTGCCGGCCCCATCCGTGGGACTGAAGGCGGTGCAAGCGCTCCCTGACAGGGGATATTACGGGATCGCCGCCAGCGCCGGGTAGAGCTGGCGCACCAGCTGGCGCGCGCGCCGGTTGCGACGGGCCGCGTCCGGCTCGATCAGCGTGCAATGGCCGACTTTGCGGCCGCTGCGTGCGCTCTTGCCATAATCATGCAGGTGCAGGCCCGGGAAGCCGAGCAGCTCACGCGCGCCGGGCATTTCGCCAATCAGGTTGATCATCGCCGCATGGCCGCGCGCGCCGCTTGCTCCGAGCGGCAGGCCGCAGATCGCGCGCAGATGATTCTCGAACTGGCTGGTCTCGGCCCCCTCGATGGTCCAGTGACCGGAATTATGGACACGGGGCGCGAGCTCATTGGCGATCAGGCGCCGGCCGCGCACGAAGAACTCGATCGCCAGCACGCCGACATAATGCAACTCCGCCAGCACCGCGCGCAGGTAGCGGCGCGCGAGCCGCTCGAGCGGCGCATCCTCCCAGGGCGCGAGGCTCAGGCGCAGGATGCCGTCGCGGTGATAGTTGCGGATCAACGGATAGATGGCGAGCTCGCCGCGCCGGCCGCGCGCGCCGATTATCGAGACCTCGGCCTCGAAGCTGATCCACTCCTCGTACAGCAGTGGCGTCGAGCCCAGTGCCTCCAGGGCGGCGTACGCCTCGGCACGGGTGCGCACCACCCGCTGGCCCTTGCCGTCGTAGCCCATGCGGCGCGTCTTGATCACTGCCGGCAGTCCGATGCGGCGCATCGCAGCCGCGAGTGCCCGCCCTGAGCCCACCGCGGCATAGCGCGTGGTCGGAATGCCGAGGCGCTCGAACAGCCGCTTCTCCGCCAGTCGATCCTGACCGGTGGCGAGCGCGCGCAGCGGTGGCGCGGCGCGCGTCTTCAGGCCCGCGAGCGCACCGCGCAAGGCACTGACCGAGACGTTCTCCCAATCGAAGCTGAGCACGCTGCTGCGCGTTGCCAGCTCGCGCAGCAGCGCCGGATCATCCAGTGGACCGATCAGGGTCTCGGCCACCTGGCCGGCCGGTGTATCGGCCGCCTGATCGAGGAACAGGCACTGGATGCCCAGCGGGTAGCCAGCGAGCGCGAGCATGCGGCCGAGCTGGCCGCCGCCCACGATGCCGACGCTCATGCCGGCACGGACCGGGGATCGGGCGTGGCGAGCACCGCCTCGGTCTGCGCCTCGCGATAGTGCTTGAGCGCGCCGGCGATGTCCGGGTAGCGCGCGGCGAGGATCGCCGCGGCAAACAGCGCGGCATTGGTGGCCCCGGCGCTGCCAATCGCAAAAGTCGCTACCGGGACGCCGGCGGGCATCTGCACGATCGAGAGCAGCGAGTCGAGGCCATTGAGCGTGCGCGACTGCACCGGCACGCCCAGCACCGGCAGGCCGGTCTTGGCGGCGCACATGCCAGGCAGGTGCGCGGCGCCGCCGGCACCGGCGATCAGCACCTCGAGTCCGCGCCCGGCAGCCGCAGCGGCGTACTCAAACAGCAGGTCCGGTGTGCGGTGCGCCGAGACGATGCGCACCTCGTGGGCCACGCCGAGCTTCTCCAGAGTCTCGGAGGCGCCGCGCAGCGTCTCCCAGTCAGAGGTGGAGCCCATGATGATGCCAACCAGCGGCTTCATCGAGGTATTTTAGCACGCGCTGACCAGCCGCCCTCGACCTGCGCGAGCGCCGCTTCGATCGGCGCGGGTTCGATATCACGCATCAGGCGGCCGATATACTGGTACTGGCGCGCGAGGCCGGGGCCCTTCTTGATCGTGCGTGCTTCGCGGATCGCATCGAGGAGCGTTTCGGGCAGATCCAGCTTCAGCGCCTGCAACCTGGCCTCCCGCAAGCCGACCAGCCGCACCCCGAGGCGCTGGCGCGCCTCGGCGTCGCGCTTGCGCGCCGAGCGGCTCGGCCCCAGCGATTCCTCCGAATCCTCCTCGGGTAGCTCCTGGCGGCTTTTCATCATGCAGTGCGTGTGGCTGTCACTGGTACAATTGTGCCTTAAATTCGCCAATTGGATGGCCAGCATGCAGCAGGAAGTTGACGCGCGCCGGATCCCGGAGCTCTCCGCGGTGGTGGACAGTGCCCTGGCACAGGCCCGGGCTGCTGGCGCCACCCAGGCGGAGGCGGATGCGAGCGTCCAGAAGGGTCTGACCGTCACCGTGCGGCTCGGCGAGGTCGACACGATCGAGTATCACCGGGATCGCGGCATGGCGATCACGGTCTATTTTGGCCAGAGCAAGGGCTCGGCGAGCACGGCGGATCTGCGGGCCGATGCGGTGCGCGAAACCGTTGCCAAGGCCTGCACGTTCGCACGCTACACCGCCGCCGATGAGTGTGGCGGGCTTGCCGATGCCAGCGAACTGGCAGCGGCCGTGCCGGATCTGGACCTGGATCATCCCTGGCCGATCGAGCCGGATGAAGCGGTGCAGATCGCGCGCAACTGCGAGGCGGCCGGCCTGGCGGTCGATGCGCGGGTGAAGAACTCGGAAGGGGCCACGCTCACCAGCCACCGCGGCGTGCGCGTGTATGGCAACACCAATGGCTTCCTCGGCGGCTTCCCCAGCACCAGCCACAGCATCAGCTGCGCGCTGGTCGCGCACGTCGAGCAGGACATGCAGCGCGACTACTGGTACTCGGTCGCACGCAGTGCCGCGGCACTCGATTCGGGCGAGGCGATTGGACGGCGCGCCGCCACCCGGGCACTGGCGCGACTCGGTGCGCGCCGGCTCCCCACGCAGCGCGCCAGCGTGCTGTTCTCGCCCGATACCGCGCGCGGCATCTTCGGGCACTTCATCGGCGCGATCCGCGGCAGCAGCCAGTACCGGCGCTCCTCGTTCCTGCTCGGCGCCGCCGGCGAGCAGATCTTTCCCAGGTTCCTGCAGCTGCAGGAGCGTCCGCACCTGCGCCAGGGCCTGGCCAGCAGTCCCTTTGACAGCGAAGGGGTATCGACGCGCGATCGCGAGCTCGTGCGTGATGGCGTGCTCGATGGCTACCTGCTGGGCAGCTACTCGGCGCGCAAGCTCGGACTGCGTACCACCGGCAATGCCGGCGGCGTGCACAATCTCATCGCCAGTGCCGCCGGCGTCAGCGGCACTTTCGAGGACCTGCTCAAGCGCATCGGGACCGGGCTGTATGTCACCGAGCTGATGGGGCAGGGCGTCAATGGCGTGACCGGGGATTACTCGCGCGGTGCGAGTGGCTTCTGGGTCGAGGGTGGCGCACTCGCCTTCCCGGTGCACGAGATCACGATCGCGGGAAACCTGCGCGAGATGTACCGCAACATCGTGGCCCTGGGCACCGATGTGGATGTGCAGGGTACGATCCGCTGTGGATCGCTGCTGATCGAGGGGATGACGATCGCAGGCGAGTGAGCCAGCGCCGCCGCGTTCAGGCCGGGCGCTCCGGACCGGTCAGGCGCGTGAGCGCCTCGCGATATTTCTCGCCGGTGCGCGCGATGATCTCGGCCGGCAGCCGCGGCCCGGGCGCGCGCTTGTCCCAGTCGAGCGTCTCCAGATAATCACGCACGTACTGCTTGTCGAACGAGGGTGGGCTCGAGCCCGGCTGCCAGGTCGCCGCCGGCCAGAAGCGCGAAGAGTCCGGTGTCAGCACCTCATCGATCAGCGTGAGCTGCCCCGTGACATCCACGCCAAATTCGAACTTGGTGTCCGCGATGATGATGCCGCGGGCGCGCGCATGCGCGGCCGCGAAGCGGTAGATCGCGATGGCGGTATCGCGCACCTGTGCCGCGCGCTCAGGCCCGATCAGTTTGGCGCACTCGGCAAAGGCGATGTTTTCATCGTGCGCGCCGGCGGTCGCCTTGGTCGCTGGCGTGAAGATCGGTTCAGGCAGCGCATCGGCCTGGCGCAGGCCCCTGGGCAGCGCAACGCCGCAGATCGCACCGCTACGCTGATAGTCCTTCCAGCCTGAGCCGATCAGGTAGCCGCGTACCACGGCCTCGATCGGCAGCGCCGCGAGCCGCTGCACGATGGCCGCGCGGCCCGCGAGCAGTGCGCGCTCGGCCGGATCACCCACGAGCGCATCGATCGCAAGGCTGCTCGCGTGATTGGGCACGATGTGGCGCGTGCGCTCGAACCAGAAATCGGAAATGCTGTGCAGCACCTGGCCTTTGCCGGGTATCGGATCGGGCAGTATCACATCGAAGGCGCTCAGGCGATCGCTCGTGACGATCAGCAGGTGCTGCGCATCCGCTTCGTAGACGTCACGCACCTTGCCCCGGTGCAGCAGCTTGAGCCCCCGGAGATTCGTCTCATACACCGCCGCAGGAGTGCTGGCCACGGGTCGAGTACCATAGGATCGCAAACAAGGGCGCGCATCTTGCCGCCCGCATGGTGAGCGGGTCAAGCGGCCCGGCAAGGACTGATGCGCTGGACCGGAAAGATTATTGGCGGCTTCGTGGGCTACTGGCTTGCAGGCTGGGTCGGCGCAGTGCTCGGGATCCTGATCGGTCACCAGTTCGACAGTGGTACCGTCAGTGCCTCCTCACGGGCGCACATCGGCCAGGTGCAGGCTCTGTTCCTGCCGGCCCTGTTCCGCGTCATGGGACACGTTGCCAAGTCCGATGGTCGCATCTCGGAGCAGGAAGTCGTGGCGGCGCGGGCCATCATGCATGGGCTGCGCCTGAGTCCGGATCAGATCCAGGCGGCGATCGAGTATTACTCGGAGGGCAAGCGGCCCGAGTTCAGCCTCGAGGCGGCGATCCGCGAGCTGCAGCCGGCACTGCGCCCCAATCCGCAGCTGGCGCAGTTCTTCATCGAGATCCAGCTGCAGGCGGCGCTGGCGGGCAACGGCCTGGCTCCCCTCCCGCGTGCACGCCTGATCCAGGTCGCAGCGCTGCTGGGCATGAGCAGCGGGGAGTTTGCGCGGCTCGAGGCCATCATGCGTTACCGCACGCAGGGCGCCTGGACGCGCACCGGGACCCCGGGCGGCCAGAGCGGCAGCAACGATGGCGAAGCCATCCGCCAGGCCTATGCACTGCTCGAATCCACGCCTGCGGCCAGCGATGCCGAGCTGAAGAAAGCCTATCGGCGCCAGATGAGCAAGCATCATCCCGACAAGCTCCAGGCCCAGGGCCTGCCCGAGTCGATGCTCGAGCGCGCCAAGGAGCGCACCCAGCAGATCCAGGCGGCTTACGAGCTGTTGTGCAGGCAGCGTGGCATGCCCTGATGGGCTGCGTACACTCAAGCCCTCGCGTAAACTGAAGGTCCATCATGAACCCATACTGGATCGCCCCATCCATACTCTCGGCCGATTTTGCGCGCCTGGGCGCCGAGGTCGAGGCGGTCGTGGCTGCCGGCGCCGACCTGATTCATTTCGACGTCATGGATAACCATTTCGTACCGAACCTGACGATCGGTCCGATGGTGTGCGAGGCGCTACGCGACTATGGGATCAAGGCGCCAATCGATGTGCACCTGATGGTCGAGCCGGTGGATCGCCTGGTGCCGGATTTTGCCAAGGCGGGCGCGACCTTCATCAGCTTCCATCCGGAGGCGAGCTGGCATGTGGATCGCACGATCGGTCTGATCCGCGAGCTCGGCTGCCGGCCCGGGCTGGTGCTCAATCCGGCCACGCCACTGAACTGGCTCGACTACACGCTCGAGAAGCTCGATCTGGTGCTGCTGATGTCGGTCAACCCGGGCTTTGGCGGCCAGCAGTTCATCCCGAGCGTGCTGCCCAAGATTGCTGCGGTCCGCGAGCGCGTGCGCCAGAGCGGCCGCGATATCCGCGTCGAGGTTGATGGCGGGGTGAAGATCGATAATATCCAGGCCGCGGTGCGTGCCGGGGCCGATACTTTTGTCGCCGGCTCGGCGATTTTTGGCAGCAAGGACTACGCCGCCACGATCAGGGCGATGCGCGAGCACATCGCCCAGGCCGCCAAAGCGGCCTAACGGCGCTTAATCCTCATCGTCCTCGTCATCGTCCGTATCAGCGACCGGACGCAGCTTGGCGCCAGCGGGCGAGGGTTTGGCAGGCACCACGACCGGACGGGTCTTCATCTTCGGGCGCGCATTGAAGACGACGATGGTCTTGCCCGTCGCGCGCAGCAGTCCCTGCTCCTCGAGCACCTTGAGCACGCGTCCGGCCATCTCGCGCGAGCAGCCGATCAGGCGTGACAGTTCCTGGCGCGAAACCTTGATCTGCATGCCTTCCGGATGCGTCATGGCATCGGGCTCGCCGCACAGGTCCATGATCGCGTGCGCGACACGGCCGGTGACATCGACGAAGGCCAGGTCGCCCAGTTTGCGGTTGGTGCGATCCAGGCGCGTGGCCAGCTGGGTGGCCAGTTCGAAGATCAGGCCCGGGCTCTCGGTCGCGACCTGGCGGAAACGTGGATAGGTCATTTCGGCAAGCTCGCAGGCACTGCGGGTGCGAACCCAGGCACTGCGTGTGGGCTGTTCGTAAAACAGTCCCATCTCGCCGAAGAACTGGCCCTTGTTCAGGTAGGCCAGCACCATCTCATTACCCTCTTCATCCTCGATCATGACTTCCACCGAGCCACTGATCACGTAATAGAGGACATCGGGCAGGTCCCCGGCATGGATCAGCACCGTCTTCGAGGGTACTGTGCGGACGCGGCAATAGCTCAGGAAGCGGTTGATTGCCGGGATGTCGTTCAGGGGTCTTACCGTCTCTTCCATAATTAGCGGTGCTTTTAATTGATGTGGATGAGAAATCGTGGCGGCATTTTTATTACATAAGTCCGGGCGGCTGCAAGCAAAACTTCAACTTTCGGCTCATATAAAGTAGGCGCTGCGGGTCATCAGCTTCGAAGTCAGGCGCATCGCTGCGCGCACCGGCGCCGGCAGCTCGGCAGCCCCGGCCGTACGTGCCGTCTCGCCATGAGCGACTTCCTCGGCCTGCATCGTCTCGAGAATCCGCCTGCTGCGCGCATCCTGCGCCGGCAACTGGCCCAGGTGCTCGGCCAGATGCCCCTCGACCTGCCGCTCGGTTTCGGTGACGAAGCCCAAGCTGACGCGATCGCTGACCGCCGCAGCCGCGACGCCGATGGCAAAGGAGCCCAGGTACCACAGCGGATTGAGCCGCGAGGGCGCGGCGCCCAGCTCCCGCAGGCGCTGCTCGCACCAGGCCAGGTGCTCGCCTTCCTCGGCCGCGGCACGCAGCAGGAGGCTGCGGGTGGCCTCGGCACGCGAGCACAGGGCCTGCCCGTGGTAGAGGGCCTGGGCGGCGATCTCGCCGGCGTGGTTGACCCTCATCAGCCCGGCCACGTGGCGGGTTTCGGAGGGGCTTAAGGGGCTGGCAGGGGGCAATTCGGGGTTGCGGGCGGCCTGGGCGGGTGCAAACAGCGCCCGCAGCGCGTTATCCGCGGCTGACAGGAGTGCATCCAGGGGGTGTTGGGCCGCCATCGCCTCATTATAGTAGGCGCTCGGGCCTTCGGGGGCTGCTGCTTTTGCAAACCGGAAGGGGCTTCAGTACACTTCCGCGCCTTTTTCCACGACAACCCGTGGTCCGGACGACTCCCCTTTTCGGGGGTGACTGGGCGGCCCGGGCGGAGCTTGAGTGTCCATGAAAACCGTATTTCCAAATGCCGCCGCTGTGCGCGGTGACTGGTACCTGGTCGATGCCAAGGGCAAGACCCTGGGTCGGCTGGCCTCGCAGATTGCCCACCGCCTCAAGGGCAAGCACAAGGCTGAATACAGCCCGCACGTGAACATGGGCGATCACATCGTGGTGCTCAATGCCGAGAAAGTGGCGGTCACGGGCAACAAGCTCGATGACAAGTTCTATCACCACCACACCGGCTACCTGGGCAACCTCAAGTCAATTCCGCTCGGCAAGCTGCTCAAGGAGCACCCGGAGCGGGCCATCGAATTCGCCGTGAAAGGCATGCTGCCCAAGAACACACTCGGCCGGAACATGTTCCGCAAGCTGCATGTGTTTGCCGGCGAGAAGCACCCGCACACGGCCCAGCAGCCCAAGCCGCTCGAACTGTAAGCGATCAGGAATCCCAAGAAAGTTATGCCAGCCCAGACCAATTACGGCACCGGCCGTCGCAAGAGCTCCACCGCCCGGGTCTACATGCGGCCCGGCTCCGGCCAGATCACCGTCAACGAGCGCCCGCTCGATGAATTCTTCGGTCGCGAAACCGGCCGCATGATCGTGCTCCAGCCGCTCGAACTGGTGCAGCTGACCAGCCGCTTTGACATCAGGGTGAAGGTCAGCGGCGGCGGTATCACCGGCCAGGCCGGCGCAATCCGGCACGGCATTGCCCGCGCGCTGATCCGCTACGACGAGAGCCTGCGCCAGCCGCTGCGGCAGGCCGGGTTCGTGACGCGCGATGCGCGCGAAGTGGAACGCAAGAAGGTCGGCCGTCGCAAGGCCCGCCGCGGTCCGCAGTACTCCAAGCGTTGATATCGAGGGTGCCGGACTGCTGCGCGGATTCCTCCGCCGGGCAGTCCGGTTTCCCGACCTGTGCTCAGCAAAGCGCGCGGCAGGTACTGGCGCGAAGGCCCGGCACCACGCCAAAATAGCGTGCCGGGTGCGCCCGCCTCACAAGGGTTTTCGGGTGGGGGATCGTCTAGTGGTAGGACCGCGGACTCTGACTCCGCTAACCTAGGTTCGAATCCTAGTCCCCCAGCCACCCTTACAACTTTAGCGCCCGGCCCCGATTCATTTTCCAGGCTCCGGGCATCCCCGCCAGTTTCGATAGCTGCTTGATCGGGTGTCGCGAACAGCGCGCGGCCAACTGGGCTAAATGGTGCTGATACCGGCCTCGGTGCCGATGATCAGCAGATCCGCCGGCCGCGCCGCGAACAATCCCACCGTGACCACACCTGCGATCTGATTGATCTGTGACTCGAGTGCGCGCGGATTAGTGATCGCAAGCCCATGCACGTCCAGGATGTGATTGCCGCTATCAGTCACGGTGCCGCGTCGCCATTGGGCGCGCCCGCCCAGTGCATCGAGTGCACGCGCCACCTGGGCGCGCGCCATCGGTATCACTTCGACCGGCAGCGGAAACTTGCCGAGGATCGGTACCAGCTTGCTGTCGTCCACGATACAGACGAAGCGGCGCGCGGCGGCGGCGATGATTTTCTCTCCGGTCAGTGCCGCACCCCCACCCTTGATCAGCTCGCGGTTCGGGTTGGCCTCATCGGCTCCATCGATGTAGAGACCCAGTTCCGGGACCTCATTGAGGTCCAAAACCGCAATTCCGAGTTCGCGCAGACGCGTACTCGATGCCTCGGAACTTGAGACCGCGCCACGCAGGCGCGTGCTCCAGTCGGCCAGGTATTCGATCAGCGCATTGACGGTAGTGCCGGTACCGACGCCGATGATCATGCCGTCGCTGAGATATTGAAGCGCTGCCTGTGCAGCTCGCTGTTTTTTTGAAAGGCCCGCAGACACCATGTTTTGAAGCCTTTTTCGCTCTCTATAACGACAATGCCCGCTTGCGCGGGCATTGTCTTAAGCTTCGAAGTACGGTGAGTGGGATCTATTCCCGGCACACCGGCAGTAAGGCCCTTACTTCTTCTTCGCAGCTTTCTTCTTGGCCTTCTTCTTTGCTTTCGCCATGATGAGTCTCCATTTATCGAGTTAGTCCGGGGTCAGAGTATATACACGCGAGATAAAATTACAAGCAAGTGACGGACTTAGGTGCGTGTGTGATCCAGCGCACAGCTCATCAGAGTGTGAGGATGAATCGCCATTGAGCCTCACTCACCGGCATCACCGAGAGACGATTGCCGGTGCGAAGCAGCGCCAGGTCTTTGAGTTTTCCGCGCGCGTGAGCGCGCAGCTGCTCAAGCGAGATCAGCCTGGGCAGGCGGCGCACGAGCTGCACATCGACCATGACCCAGCGTGGATTCTTTGGATCAGAACCGGCATCAAAGTGCTCGTGGCCCGCTTCGAAGGCGCTCGGATCCGGGTAAGCAGCGCGCGCAACGCGCACAATGCCGGCGATACCAGGCTCCGGGCAGCTCGAATAATAGAAGAACGCCTCATCGCCCTTGCTCATCCCATCGCGCAGGTAATTGCGGGCCTGGTAGTTGCGCACCCCATCCCACGGGGCCGTGCGCTTAGGCCTGGCAGCCAGATCATCGATGCTAAAGACGCTCGGTTCGCTCTTGAGCAGCCAGTAATTCATCTCACCCCCCTCGGCCCGAACCAGCGGATGCCCTGTTCGGTCACGATGCCATCGAGTGCCACGTCATGCGCGGCGCGCACGACCTGCGCCAGTTCCTGACATGCATAGGCAAGACCAAACAGCAGCGGTGGCGCGGGCTGCTTAAGGCGAAAGGCCAGATCACGGTCATAGAAACCGCCGCCATAGCCAAGCCGTGTGCCCTGGCCATCGAAGCCCAGTATTGGCAGCAGGATCAGCGATAGCCAGTGCGCCGGGATGCTCTCGCGCAGCGCCGGTTCGGCAATGCCCATGCGATTGGTGGCCAGATGGTTACCCCGGTCACGGCAGAAGCGCATGCGGCGCGCGGCAAAGTCACTGATGCGTGGCAGATACACCGCGCAGCCGCGTTTGCGGCACAGGCAGCGCAGGGCCACGGTGTCCACTTCATCGCCCATCGAGGCATAGATTGCGATGGGTCGCGACGCTCGCAGCCAGAAGCTGTGGGCAAGGTGAGCGCGGATGCGCGCATCGGCCCAGTGGCGTACCGAGGGCGCGAGCGCGCCACGCGTGGCACGCATCAGCCGGCGCATGGCGCGCCGCTCGCTCGAATCAGGACTGGGGCTCACAGGTGGCGCTCAGGCGACCGATCGGGAGCCGGTAGAAAGGGGCGTCACCCAAAGGTGCCGGTGCGGACCGTTGCTCTCGGACCAGAGCAACAAGTGGGACCTCCTGAGGCAGGTAAGGCTTTCTGCACGGGGCAGACATGCACAGTGCTGCGCACAAGGATGATGGTCCCTTGGGTGCATCAATTAGGGTCGAGAGGTATCCCGGCCCGCTGTCGCACACCGCAGGCAACGCCTTGATACCGAATGTACACTAAAGCTCGAGCTGTTGTCCGTTCTCGAGTGCCGTTTCCACGCG
>Ga0181537_10000722_pt1 | contig 30664 bp, 22 predicted proteins | sample PEATcosm2014_Bin_39_FD_119765 | JGI IMG/M metagenome (GOLD analysis project Ga0181537, IMG submission 119765) | Peatland microbial communities from MTU Mesocosm Facility, Houghton, MI, USA - PEATcosm2014_Bin23_10_metaG | ecosystem: Environmental > Terrestrial > Soil > Wetlands > Peat | place... | reverse complement strand
ACGTTGAGCAGCCGCGCGAGTGTTTCCGCGAGCAGGGTCTTGCCGGACCCGGTGGGTCCGATCAGCAGAATGTTGCTTTTCGCGAGTTCGACGTCGTCGCGCGATCGCACGCCTTCGGCGCCGCGCGTCTGCAGCCGCTTGTAGTGATTGTAGACGGCCACCGACAGCACCCGCTTGGCGCGTTCCTGGCCGATGACATATTCATCCAGGACCTTTTTGATTTCCTGGGGCTTCGGCAGCTTGTCCCGGGTGCGCTCCGCGCGTTCCTCGAGTTCTTCGCGGATGATGTCGTTGCACAGCTCGACGCATTCGTCGCATACGAAAACACTGGGGCCCGCGATGAGCTTTCGAACCTCGTGTTGGCTCTTTCCGCAGAACGAGCAATACAAAAGCTTGCCATCATCATGTTTGCCGCGCGAATCTTCGCTCATGCTGTCCTCAATTTGGCCGCGACCCCCCACATTGCAAGAAAGACGCAGCTACGGTACCGACTATATAGCACCGGACCGACCTCGCGCAAAGGCAAGGTCTTGCGAGCTGTGACCGGGGTCCGTAGTGCGCCCAACCGGCCGTCATGGTGCGCCCAACCGGGCGCCATGGTGATCGATCAGGGTGGTCCATCAGGCCTTGCCGGGATGCTCGGACTTGCCATGACCCTCGGACTTGGCATGAACCTCGGTCTTGGCATGAATTTCCGACTTGACAGGAATCTCACCGCGCTTTTCGAGCATGGAATCGACCAATCCGTACGCACGGGCCGCTTCGGCGGTCATAAAGTTGTCCCGGTCGCTGTCCTGCCTGATGCGTTCGATGGTTTGTCCCGTGTGTTTGGCCAATATCCCATTCAATCGCTGCTTGGTCTCCATCACATCGCGGGCGTGGATGTCGATGTCGGAGGCCTGGCCCTGAAAACCGGCCGAGGGCTGGTGAATCATGATTTTGGAGTTCGGCAAGGAATAGCGCTTGCCGGCCGCACCGCCCGCCAGCAGAACCGCGCCCATGGAGGCCGCGAGGCCGACGCAGATGGTGCTCACGTCCGGTTTGATGAACTGCATGGTGTCGTATATGGCAAGTCCCGCGCTCACCGACCCGCCCGGCGAGTTGATGTAGATCGCGATGTCCTTGTCGGGATTCTCCGATTCGAGGAACAGCAGTTGAGCCACGATCAGGTTCGCCATGTAGTCCTCGACGGGACCCACGATGAAAATCAGCCGCTCCTTGAGCAGGCGCGAATAGATGTCATAAGCACGCTCGCCGCGCGCGGTTTGTTCGACCACCATCGGCACCAGATTCAATGCACGGGTCGTCATGGATGATTGCGTCGTCATGGATGCTTGCCCTTTTTCATTAACCTTAAGTCTATCAACCCGGTAACTCACCCCGGTAAACCTTCTTTGAGGACCCTGCCTGAGGGCACTCCGGGACGATTTCAACAGTCACGCCCACAGCCTCAGGCCTGAAAGTTCATCAGCTCCTTGAAGCTCACCACCGTGTCCCGCACCTTAGCATGCTCGAGAACCCAATCCACCACCTGGTCCTCGAGCGCCAGGCTCTCCACCTGACGCATGGCATCGGCATTCTGCTGATAGGCGCGTTTCAGGGCTGCGGGGTCGCCGTACGCACCGACCATTTCGTCCAGCCGGGCATTGGCGCGTTTGGGGTCGACCACGAGCTGCTCGCGGCGAATGATGTCGTTGAATATGAGCCCGAGCGCGACGCGGCGGCGGGCGGGCGCCACCAACGGCTCGCGCGCCGGCGCCTGCGACACGTCCTTGGCCCCGGAGCGGCGCATCGCCTCGACCTGCATGTCCCTAATCTGGGATTCCAGCAGGGAGTTCGGCACGTCGATCGGATTGACCTGGTAGAGCTTCTCCATCACCGCTGTCTTATTGCGATTGCGCAAGGTCTGTTCGAGTTCACGGCGCATGTTCGCGGCGACGTCCTCGCGCAGCTTCGCCACTCCGCCTTCGGTCACGCCGAAAGACGTGCAGAACTCCTCATCGAGCTCCGGCAGCGTCGGCTCCTCGACGGCCTTGACGTCGACGGCGAACACCGAGGCTTTGCCGGCGAGTTCGGTGGCGCGGTAATCGGCGGGAAAATTCACGGTGATGTCCCGATGTTCCCCCGGCGCGGCACCGATCAGTCCCTGCTCGAGTTCCGGCAGCATGCGGCCTTCGCCGAGTACGATGGCGACGTTCTCGCCCTTGCCGCCCGCGAACTCGACCCCGTCGATCGTGCCGCGGAAATCGATCGTGACCTTGTCGCCCGCCGCCGCCGCACGGGTCACCGCGGTGAACTTCATCTGCTGCTTGCGCAGCCGCAGAATCATCGCGTCGATGTCGCTTTCGGTCACCTCGGAGGTCAGCCGCTCGAACTCCAGCGAGGCGACGGGTGCCAGCACGACCTCGGGAAACACTTCGAAGGTCGCCACGTAGGTGAGGTCCTTGCCCTCATCGATGCTCTGCGGCTCGATGCGCGGGTTGCCCGCGGGGGAGAGCTGCTTCGAGCTCACCGCTTCGGCGAAGCTCGACTGCAGCAGCTCGCCGATCACTTCGCGATGCACCTGCACGCCGAACTGCTGGCGAATCACCTTGATCGGCGCCTTGCCGGGACGAAAGCCGTTCAGCCGCGCCGTGCGGCTCAGGTTCTTCAAGCGCGCGTCGATTTCCTTGCGCACGCGCTCGGCGGGCACCTGCACCTGCATGCGGCGCTCCAATTTACTGGTACTCTCAACGGAAACCTGCATGGCGATCCTCGTGCGTGGGCGATGCGCTGTGGTGCGAAAGGCGAGACTCGAACTCGCACGGGTTACCCCACCAGATCCTAAGTCTGGCGCGTCTACCAATTCCGCCACATTCGCATCGGAATAGCCCGCTAGTATAACCGAGTCGTGTGGGCTGAGGTTAATCGCGGCGCCCGGGCGTCCGGCCCCTCGCGCTAGCGCGGTTCGCTTTGCCGCACCAGCAGCCGGGCCACCTCGCGCATGGCCGGCAGACCCTTCTCCAGCATGAAGTACAAGGGGCTGTCGCCATCGAACGGCGGCCCGTCGCGGGGCGCGTGGACCCACGCCCAGGCTCGATCGAGGATCGCCTCATCCGCGGTCAATGAATTGTGGATGTTGGCGATCAGTGCGGCCCTCTCCTGCTGCGTCGCCGAAAGGCGCGGCGCCTGGCCCAGGCGATAGCGTTCGAGCACCTGCGGCGACGGAATCTTGAGCAGGCGGCATTGCTGAAGCGGCGACAGTTCCCATGCGTCGGCAATCGCAAAAAATCTTTTCAGAGCGCTCGTGCTGGCATGCCTCGTTGCGCGGCGGCTCGCCGGCTGAAGCACCAATCGGGGTCCAGGACGGGACTTGCTGCGCAATGCTGTTCTCTGGGGTAGCGCAACAAGCATACTCTTTAAGAGCGCTCGCGCTCGCTTAACCGCGTGCACGCTGGTTATCATGGCGTGATGACCATGACCTTCGCCGAACGGCTCGCGCATGCGCAGCAAATCAGCGCCGGTCTGGTCTGCGTCGGACTCGATCCTGATCCGGCGAAGCTGCCGCAGGATCTTGGCGCCGGCGCCGCGCCCGTGTTTGAGTTCAATCGCCGCATCGTGGACGCGACCGCCGACATCACCGCCGCCTACAAGCCGCAAATCGCGTTCTATAGCGCGCTCGGCGCGGAGGAAGAGCTCGCCGCGAGTATTCGCTACATCCGCGAGCGTGCGCCCGCGGCCCTGGTGATTCTCGACGGCAAGCGCAGCGACATCGGCAATACCGCCGAGGCCTACGCTCGCGAAGCCTTCGAGCGCTACGGCGCCGATGCGGTCACCGTGAACCCGTACATGGGCGAGGATTCGGTGCGCCCCTTTCTCGCGCGCCCGGAGCGCGGCGCCATCCTGCTCTGCCGCACGTCCAATCCCGGCGCCAAGGATTTTCAGGATCTCAATGTCGACGGCCTGCCGCTGTATCGTCGCGTGGCCGAGCGTGCGGCGAGGGATTGGAACGAACATCGCAATCTCATGCTGGTGGTGGGCGCCACGTATCCGCGCGACATGGCGGAGCTGCGCCAGGCGCACCCCGAACTGACCTTCCTGGTGCCCGGGATCGGCGCGCAGCGGGGTGATCTTGACGCGACCTTGGAGGCGGGATTGGACGCGCGCGGCGCCGGACTGCTGATCAGCTCCTCCCGCGACATCATCTATGCCGGGGGCGGAATGCCCGGCCCGATTCGCGCGGCCGCCGCGGCACTTCGTGCCGCAATCAATCGGCGGCGCGCTGCGCCTGGCGCAATTCCTGCTCCGCACGGCGCAACGCCGTGACGTCGGTTTCGAGCATGAACAGGCCGCGCGTGTAGCCGGTCTCGTCGGTATCGGGCAAATATTGCGTGTCGAACTGAGCCCGGGTGCCGTCCGCCTTCAAGACGCTGCGCTCGAAGCGCTGCGCCGCGCCGTCGAGCGCCAGGCGCACGCGCGGTTCGTTGAGCTTGAACAGACTCTCGCCCATCAGTTCCCGCAGGCTCATGCCGACGATGGCTTCGGGCGCGAGGCCGTACAGTTCACGGTACGCCTCATTCGCCGACTCGCAGCATAGGGCGTCATTCCAGTAGCCGATCACGGCGGGCAAGTGGTTGGCGATCGCGCGAAAACGATGCTCCGCCTTGCACAGCGCCCGCTCCGCCTCGATCGATTTCTTCACCTCTTTTTGCAATGCCAGATTGATCGACTGCAGCCGGCGGGTCTGCAGCGTGACCTGCTCCTGCAAGGAATCGCGCGCCAGGAATTCCTCGACGATCTCCGCGAATCCCCGCAGAGTGGCCAGTTCCGCGTCGGCGAATTCGCGCGGCGTCACGTCGATGGCGCAGAGCGCGCCGATCGCCTGGCCGTTGCGGGTGAACAGCGGAACTCCCATGTAGGCGCGAAAATGCAGCGGTCCCACCACCAGCGGATTGCCCGCAAAGCGCGGATCCAGAGCCGCGTCGCGCACGATGAGCGGACGCCGGTCGAACACCGCATGGGCGCAAAACGATTCGTCGCGTCCGGTCTGCGCCGCATCTATGCCCACCCGCGACTTGAACCATTGGCGTTTCTCATCGACCAGCGATACCAAGACGACCGGCACGCGCAACGTCGATGCCGCCAATCGGGTGACCGTGTCGAGGGCCTGCGTCGGCGCCGTATCCAGGATGTTCATCGCGTGAAGCGCCGCCAGGCGCTCGCTCTCATCCGCCGGAATGGCGGCGGCGGACCAAGTAGCGGCTGGACTCTCGGACGCGCAAAGGACTTGGGCGGACATGCGGGAAGTCTAGGCGCTATGGAATGGCGCCCAAGCGAATCGCGTCACGAAATCCGCTAAAACGCCGTCTTGATCGTGCCGCCATCGACCCGCAGCGCCGCGCCGTTGGTGGCCGAGGACAGGGGACTCGCCACGTACGTCACCATGGCGGCGACTTCTTCGGGCGTCGCGAATCGCTGCAGCAGCGAGGTCGGCCGCGCCGTCTTGAAGAATTCGCTTTCCACCGTCTGCACGCTCTTGCCGCTTGCAGCCGCCATCTCGACGAGGAAATCCCCGACGCCGCGCGAGCGGGTCGGGCCGGGCAGTACGCTGTTGACGGTGATCCCGGTGCCCGCCGTGGTTTCGGCCAAGCCGCGCGCCACCGCGACCTGCGCCGCCTTGGTCATGCCGTAGTGGATCATCTCGGCCGGAATGTGGTAGCCGCTCTCGCTCGAGATGAATATGATGCGGCCCCAATTGCGCTGGCGCATCGCCGGCAGATACAGGCGCGCGAGCCTCGCACCGGAGAGCACGTTCGACTCGAAGAACCGCGTCCAATCGGCGTCGGAGATCTCCTCGAACGGCTTGACTTCGAAGATCCCCAGGTTGTTCACCAGAATGTCGACGACCGGATGCTGGCGCACCAACGCATGCGCAACCGAGGCCACGGTCAGGTCGCCGGCAAAGCCCTTCACATCGCCCGAGGTTGCGGCTTTCATGGCCGCCACCGCGGCATCCACCGCGGCCGGCGTTCTGCCCGAGACGATCACGCCGGCCCCTTCGCGCGCCAGCGAAGTGGCGATGGCGTTGCCGATGCCCGCCGTGGAGCCCGTGACCAGAGCGATCTTCTTCGTGAGTTTGAGATCCATGAAAAATCCTTTGCATGTTCGCATCCAGTACGAGCCCGGCGGCGAGGCCCGGCGCGAGTCCGATCAACTGTCAGCCATCGACAGCATGGCGTGCAACAGCACGTTCGCACCGGCCGTGAGGTCGGCAGGCAGCGCGCTCTCCGCCTCATTGTGGCTCAAGCCGCCCGCGCAAGGGACGAATATCATCGCGGTCGGCGCGACCGCGGACACGTTGCACGAATCATGCCCCGCGCCGCTGACCATTTCCATGGCATCCAACCTGAGGCCGGCCGCGGCAGCGCGCACCGCCGCGACGCAACTTGGATCGAAACTCACGCCCGGTGCCTCCCACATGCAGCGTACCTCCCCGTCGAGGGCATGACGTGCGAGCGCGCCGTGCACCAAACGCTCGAGTTCTGCGCGCAGCGCCCCATACTGTCCCGCGTCGGGATGCCGGATGTCCACCGTGAATCGCAAGCGCCCGGGAACCGTATTGGGCGAACCCGGCAGCGTCTCGATGAAGCCGACGGTGAAGCGCGCATCGGGTCCGCGCTGGGCGGTGGCCGCATACAGCGCCGGCAAGAGATCCGCGAGCACGCGGATCGGGTCGCGGCGCAAATGCATCGGTGTCGGTCCCGCGTGAGCTTCCTGGCCTTCGATCAGGACCTCGTGGCGGCTCATGTGCTGCACGCCGGTCACGACGCCGATGGTCTTTGATTTTTCTTCGAGCACCGGGCCCTGCTCGATGTGCGCTTCGAAGGCGGCCTTCACGGCCTGGCGCGCGATCCCCCGGCTCACCGGGAAGCCCAGGCGCTCGAGTTCCTGGCGCACGCTCGTTCCCGCACGGTCGGTCAAGCCGTACGCCGTGTCGAGCGCCAGCCGTCCCGACCAGATCGCCGAACCCATCATCGCCATGGGAAAACGGCTGCCTTCCTCATTGCACCACACGGCGAGCTCGATCGGACGCAAGGTGGGGATCGACCGATCATTGAGGGTCTCGATGACCTCGAGCCCGGCGAGCACGCCGTAGACACCGTCGAACTTGCCGCCGGTCGGCTGGGTGTCGAGATGACTCCCGGTCATGACCACGGCGAGCGCATCTTCACGTCCCGCGCGGCGGATGAAGAGATTTCCCGCCGCATCGGTTCGCACCCGGCATCCGGCCGCCTCGGCCCAGCGCGACAGCAAGTGTCGGCCGGCCATGTCCAGGTCGGTCAAGGCTTGGCGGTTGCAGCCGCCCTGCGCAGTCGCGCCGATCCCGGCCATCTCCATCAGGCGCGACCACAATCGATCGCCGTTGACGCGCAGTTCGCTCAGCATTGAATCGTCTCTCACGTCGTGCAATCAGCTTGACGGCGCACGCGCCTGCCATAAAACCGGATTCCGCTTTTGACTGAGAATTGCGAATATCTCAATTGAGCCGTTCTGCAAAACGAAATAGACGGCGTAAGGAAAGCGCCGAAGGAGCGCCCGGCGCACATTACGAAACAGTATCGCGTAAGACTCGGGATCAAAACACGCCCTTTCAATTGCGGCGTCGACTTCGAGGACGAATTCTATACCCAACCCAGGGCGTTGCGCTTCATACCAGCCCGCAGCTTGCGCGGGCTGATGCATCCGGCTGGATGTTTACCCGATTCAAGTACTACGAAGTTTAGCCAACAGCTCGTCGCGCACTTCGCTCCAAGGCCGACCGGCATGAGGACTCGAGTCATAGTCGCTCAATCGTTGATCGAGAATCCGCTTATGTTCATCGGGTAACAGAACACGATCGACATCCCGTGCGATCCGGTCCCATAGATCTTGAACGAACGCGATTTGCTGATCGCCGGAAACTTCATCGAACTCGATTGGAATCTTCAATTTTGTAGTCATGGTACCAAGTATAGAGAACGCCGGCCGCCATCGGCTACTTTGATTTCTCCCCCGATCAGATAGATTTGTCGATCAAAAATCGCGAGTTTCTCCAGCGATCCAATTTTACTCCAGTGCCACAAAAATGGCCTTGGCCTGACTCACCCGCTCGAGCACCCCGCGCTTCTCCGCCTCGCTGTTCCAATCCGGATACGCCGCCGTCGTTTCCGCGATCCGGTCCATCCACGCCGCAAAATAGCGCGCGTCCCCGGGCGATCGCGGCGACCTGCCGCCGATGGTGACATACACCGGACTGGTCGTCGCATACACATAGTTGTCGAGAACCGGGTAGCGCGCCCCGTCGGTGGAGGCGCGCGCCACGCACCAGCCGCTGTCCTCGAGCGCAATGCTGCCGGTGAATTCGCCGTGATCGATGGGTGCACGGCCGACGAAGGAGCGGACAACTCGGCCGTTGCAGACGAGCTCCAGGTGATCGACGGCGACGATACTCCGCAAGCGAACCGAAAAAGGCACACGAGTCTGCGCCGCGTCGAACTTGATCTCACCACCGATCGGCGCGCCGCCCAGCGTCAGCCCCAGCAGCGGCCCGTTGGTGGCAAAGGTGCGCCCCGCCTTGAGCGCCGCGAACCAACTGCTTTCATCAATCTGGGCTTCATCAATCGGGACCTCATCGGGCGTTCGGTCGGAAACCCGCGCGTACACCCGGTTCATGCCCACTGGACCGCGCAGCGAGGAGTAATTGGCCATGGCGTCGGTTCCGCCCGCCGCCGGAATTCGAAAACCCAGATTGAGCAGTTGGTACCAGACATGCGCCGTCGCGCGGTGGTCGCTGAAACCGAGGATCTCCAGGTAGTCGACCTTGCCGAGCGCCACGTCGAGCGGCAACTCCATGGTGAGCGCCTCCTGCGGTTTGGCGAGGGGTTCCGGGTAGTCGTCGAACGGATGCACGTAGCCGACCAACGCGCCGCGAGCGTGCGCCACATCGGCCACGTCCGCATTCATGGGATACAGGCTGGACGCGGCGGTGTTGGGATAGCCCACGTATCCCGGCAGGATCACGCCGCCGGCAATGTCGAGCAACCCTAAGTGCCCCCAATAACTCGTGTGGTATTCCTGGCCATGCACCACCAGGGCATCGGGCCGCGACGCCGCGTCCTTTTTCAGTCCGCTGTACGCGATGTCGGGGAAGCGTTGCTCCTTGTTGACGATCAGTGAATTCACGATCCCGAGATTCTCCGCCTGCGCCTGCGTCACCAGATGCGCCGGCGTGTTCCGGTACTCGCCGCCGTAATTCATGTGCACGTGAACATCGGCGCTCACCCATCGAGCCGCATCCGGAACCGTCCACGTGCCCTCGCCGAGATTCACCGCCACCGTCGTCGCCTCGCCCGAGGAGGCCGTCACCCGGCGTTGCTCGAAGCGCCGCTCGAAGCCATGCAGGATGTCGACGCTCACCGGCCCCGGCGGCACGTCGATCCACTCCTCGCCGTGCGCGTGAAAATAATGCGCTTCGAACGGCCGCTGACGGCGATCGAAGCCATCGTCCGCGCTGATCCACGCGTTCACCGGCGCATAGAACCGGCCCGCCGCATCCGTGATGCTCACGCGCGCGGATCGCGCGCGCCCCGCGGCATCTCGGATGTCGAGGTGCAGGCGCGCCATCGGCGACAAATAGCGGCGCTCGCCGATGCGCAACGTCTGGGCCAGTCCGCCCGGAATTCGCTCGACGCCGATCTCCGTGTTGCCGCTCTGGTTGGAAATGAAGGCCACGCGCGTGCCGTCCGGCGACCAACGCGGGTTGGTCTGATCCCAGTCCCCGTAGCCGATCGGGAACGCATCGCCGCCGGCGGCCGGCATCACCCACAAGTTGTGCCACGAACGCCCGAGATACGAGGCATACACCAACCGCGTGCCGTCGGGCGACACATCCGGGCGCGCTTTCCAGTTCGTTTCCTCGTAATGGAATTCGCGCGCTGCGCCGCCCGACGCCGCCTCGGCGCCTGACGCCGCCCCGGCGCGAGGGCCCGTGGCGGTCGCCGCGCTCGAATCCCCCGCTACGCCGGCGCTCGATGGCGTGCGCCAAAACCCACCGGTCCCGTAAATATGATTTCGGTTCGAGACATAGATGATCTCGCGCCCGTCCCGGCTCCACACCGGGCTGATCTCGTGGTCATACGCGCTGTAGTAGTACCGCGGCAGCGGACTCTTGGTCTCGCCGGTCAAGCGCGCCACGTTCGACAGCTTGCCGTCCGCGAAATCGGCGGTGAAAATATGAAAGCGCCGGTGATACTGCGTCGACACAAAAGCGATGCGCCTGCCGTCGGGGGAAAATCGCGGCTCGACATTGACCGCGCCGTTCGCCAGCAGCGGCTGCGCGGACCCACTGGCCAATTCCAATACCCATAACTCCACCGCATCGTTGCGATACGAGCTGTAGATCACCCAGCGGCCGTCCGGGGACCAATCCGGCTGATAGTCGTACGCGAGCGCGGCGGTGAGCTGCACTGCGACGCCGGCCGCCGCTGCCGTATCCGCGCCGGCGCCGATCTTCTGCCGCCACAACGAACCGCCCATGGCATAGATGAGCTCGCTGGAATCGGGCGACCACGCGAGGCTTGAAGGCCCGCTGGTCAGCTGCGGCAGGTACATCTCGCGAAAATAATACGGGTGCGGCAGGTCGATCTGGCCGAGCACCGGCAAGCGCTCGGCCTGCGACCGGGCACTCGAAGCCAGTAACGCCGCGGCCAAGAGCACGCGACACAAAATGATGCCGATGTGGGGCGGCCGCAGCAGGCGCATCATTAGTCAGACAGGCTCCTAGGCTCGGCGGGCCTTGTGACCCGCCGGACATCTCGCTAAGCGCTCAAAATTTTTGCCCGAACTTGAGGGCGATCGTACGCGGTTGCGCCGGGATCACGTAGGCCTGACTGTCGACCGCCGGATTGGTCTGCGTGAATCGCGACAGTTCGGCCAGCCGGTCGGCCACATTGGTGACCACCAGTTGTATGGTCATGTTGGCTTGATGGACCCCCGCGGCAATGTCCACCAGACCATAGGCCGGTTGTACGCCTGTGGTCGCCGCCTCATCCAGCCGCAGCAGCGGCGTGCTCTTGGATTGATAGATCCACGACACTTGACCGAAGGGTTGCCAGGTACCGATCTGATCGAACGTGTAACGCGCGACGACGTTGCCCTTGAACTTCGGCGTGATCGGCAGGTTGGTCCCGGCCGGCGCCTGCGGACCGATCAGCGCAGGTCCGAAATTGTTCGGCGTCACCAAGTTCGGGCATACCGTTACGCCCTGCTGACCGCAGTAGTTCTCCGTGAGCCGCGGGTCCAAGAACGTGAAATTGGTGCTGACCGTGAGATTGCTGGTCACGACGAACTCGATTTCATTTTCGATGCCGCGGATGCGGGCATTGCCGCCGTTCTCGATGATGGTGAGGCTGTTGGGGCCGAGGAACGAGAACTGGAAGTCCTTCCATTCCTCGTCGAACACCGCCGCATTCCAGCGCAAGTGGCGATCGAACCACTGCGTTTTCCAGCCGAGCTCATAGTTGATGAGCGTATCCGCCTGGTACGGTCCCACCCCGGCCGCTTCGGTGCGGTTGACACCGCCGGGTCGAAAGCCCTTCGAGTAAGTCACGTACACGAGTTTATCGGGCGTGATCTTATAGGTGAGGTTGGCTCGCGGAACCTTACCGTTGCCGGAAACAGTCTTATCGAGGTCGGTGCAGGGAGCATACGGCGTCGATGCCGGGCGGCCATCGCACAGCGCCATGCCCGGATCGCCCCCGAAGTGCCCCAGCGAATAGCCGTAGAATCCTTCCAGGGAATTGTCGTACTTGTAGAAGCGCAGTCCGCCGTTGAGCGACAACTGCGAGGTGATGTCCCAGGTGCCGTTGAAAAATGCCGCCTTGTCGCGATCGACCCGCTGCTCGTCGGTGAGCCAGATGGTGTTCGCCAGCGTCGGAATCGAGAAATCGCTGCCGAAGCCGTTGGGATTGGGGGTCGAGGAATTCGGATCGCCCGTGGGATTGGTGAACCCGTAGCCCGGCATCGTGTACTGCTCCCAGATGTCGTGCAGTTGGCGTTGAATGAAGACGCCCGCCGTGCCTTTCACCGGCAGATCCTGCGGCGTGCTCAGCCGGAGTTCATGGCTCCACTTCTGGAAGTAGCCCTTGGTGACCACCAATTCCTGCGGCATGATCGGCTGGCCGGCGTTGTTGGTCCAACCCGCCCCCGAGCCGTCGATCTTGTCATAGAATTCCGAATAGTCGCTGTAGTCGGCGATGGTGTGCGTGGTGCGCTTCATATAGGCGCCCGCGTACACCAGATCGAAATCGCTGAACTTGCCTTCCACCGTCAACGCCGTCTGCAGGAAAGAATCCTGCGAGTCCTCGGGACCGAAGTGCGTCACCAGGAGATCGCCGACCGCCGGATCGTAGCCGAAGAACCCCTCCGTCGTGAGCGACTGACCCATCACCGTGGGCAGCACGTACCAATTGTCATTGATGTCGAATTTCAAGGCCGCGCGGCCGCCCTTGGTGTCGACCGTGTTGTAGTTGTTCTTGACGTACGCCGCGTTGCTGATCGCGCCAGCGCCCACCACTCCCACCGTCGGACAGGCTCCCGTGATCGGCTGACCGGCCCAGCTCGGAAAAGTGCGGATGCCGTTCACGATGCAGCCGTTCAAATCGGTGCCGGCGACATTGTCGATGAAGCCCGCATCGTGCTCATCCCAGCCGACCAGGCGCACCGCGGCGACCGGCGACAGGGGAATGTTGACGAAGGCCTCGGCTTCCCAGCCGTCGCCGCCATGCTGCACATGGTTGGCATCGAGGTCGTAGCCGCCCTCGAACTTGGTCGGGTCCGGTTTGTTGGTGATGATGCGCACGGTGCCCGCCTCGGAACTCGCCCCATAGAGCGTGCCCTGCGGACCCTCGAGCACTTCAATGCGCGCAATGTCATACAGATGCACGTCGACCGTGCCGTCGATCGTGGTCACCGGTTGTTCGTCGAGATACGTGCCGACGCTCGGCTGGGATCCGGAATGGTTTTCGTTTGCGCCGCTGACGACGCCGCGCATGTAAATGTGCGAGCTGCCGGGCTGGCCGTTGCCGCCTTGGCCTTCGCCGCGCGAATACGCGATGCTGGGCGAGTACTTCACATAGTCATCGAGGCCGCCGACGTTCAACTCCTCGAGCTTTCGATTGTCGAACACTTCGATGCTGATCGGCACGTCCTGCAAATTCTCGGATTTCTTTTGCGCGGTCACGACGACTTCTTCGAGAGTGCCCGTATCGGCATCCGGTGCGGCCTGTGCCGGCGTGCCGGCCAGAATCGCCGAAATTGCCGAGGCGAGCGGCAGCAGCCGCAAGGTTTGGCGGCCGGTCGCCCCGCGGTTCGAGGGCACGCGCTGTCGCCACATGACACGTCGATTGCTGGTCATTGAGTCATCCCTTATCGTGTTGTATCGCCTCCTGCAGCGCACCGTGCATTCGCGCCGTGCGTGCCGCAGGTCAGATCATCGTCAAAAAATCGCCGGCACCTCCGGATACGCCTCGAGCACCGGACCGAGAGCGCTCTTCATGGGACCGAGCCACGGCTCATAGTGCCGCCACTGATCGAGTCCCTCGCGAAAGATCGGCCGGCGCACCTGCTCGGAACTGGCGGTGCGGACCGCGCGCTCGTTCTCGTAGAACTTGAGGCAGCCCTCTTCGAACGGCAGCCCGCAGTAGTCGAGGAGCCTCGCCACTTCCTCTTCCGTGTGCTCGATCAAGTTCTCATAGCTCACGCGCAGCACGCGTCCCGGCAACACCCGGTCGACATGCGCCATGAGGCGCACATAGTCCTTGTAGTAGCGGCCAATGTCCTCCTGCCCATAGGCGAAGTTCTGTCCGCGCGCGAAGTGTTGTTTGAAACCCGACAGGCAGCAGCCGAGCGGATGCCGGCGCGCATCGATGATTTTCGCGTTCGGCAGGATGAGGTGAATGAGGCCGACATAGAGGCAATTGTTCGGCATCTTGTCGATGAAAAAGGTGGCGCCGGTCTTGCGGTGCACGCGAGTTCCCGAAAGATACCGCTCGCCGAGCGCCCGCAAGTCCTGAGGCGCAAGCGCCGCCAGCGCGTCGAAGAACGGCGCCTCATCGTCGCGCCCTTCGCGCCCTTCGCGCCCTTCGCGATCGCCGCCACCGGCAAGTTCGCGCGCGATCTGCGGAATGTCCGGCAGCTCCATCGTCCCTTCGACCTGCGAATGGCTGGCGAGAATCTGCTCGAGCAGCGTCGATCCCGAGCGCGGCAAGCCGACGATGAAGATCGGGTCCGGGCAGGGCGATCCGCCGGTTCGCGCGGCCAAGAATTCAGGCGTGAAGCGCGCGATGCAGCGCTCCACGAAGCGGGTGTTGCCGTCGGCGCTGTACGGATGCAACCCACGGCGCAGTTCGTTGCCGCGCACATAGTGCGCGAATGACTCTTCGTACTGTGCGCCGTCTTCGAGCGCCTTGCCGAGCGCGAACTCGAAGTGCAGCCGATCCTCATCGCCCAAATCCGCCCCCTCGAGTGCGCGACGGATGGCGAGGACATCCGCCGCCGAAAACCGGAACGTCTTCAGATTGGCGAGACTCCAGTAGGCCTCCCCGAGCTTGGGTGCAATCGCGATGGCGCGGCGGTACGCGGCGACGCTCTCCTCCTGGCGCCCGGCCGTCTTCAGCGAATGGCCAAAACTCATCCAAATCCTCGGTTGGCTCGGAAATTCCGCGAGCACCGCCCGATAAACCTCGATGGACTCGGCATACTCGCCGAGGTGCGCCAGCACCGCCGCCTTCAAATTCCGGTATCCGGGATTGTGCGGCTCTTGGGCGAGCAGCATCTCGACCTGCGGCAGCGCCGCGGCGGCTTTGCCCTGACGGTTCAGCACAGCGGCGTAGTTGTGGCGCGCCGCATCGAAGCTCGGGCTCAAGGCGAGGCAGCGTTCGAGCAGCGTCTGCGCGTCGCCATAGCGGCGCAGCCGGGCGGCCACCTCGGCGAGCATGCGCAGTGCCGCGATGTCGGTCGGATGCTGCTCGAGATGCGCGCGGAGCCGAGCCTCGGCCTGCGGCAGCTCATTCGCGACCAGCGCCGCCGCCGCATCCATCAGGCGTGGATCCCCGTTGGCCGCCTTGAGATAGCGCGCCCGTGCCTGATCCGCCCCATTCGAATCGCCCGCCGCATCGAGCTGATCGGCGAGCAGCCGCCAGGCGTCGGCAGAATCGGGCTTGAGCTCCGTCGCGCGACGCAGCAGCGCGATGGCGTCATCTGTCCGGCCGACGGCCGCGTGCGCCATTGCGAGTTCCAGATGCGCGGGTGCCGAGCGCGGATGCTCCCGCGCGAGCGGTTCCAATATTTCGAGCGCCACGACGGAGTGGCCCGCGATGCGATTGGCGGCGCCCAGAATCAGCCGCGCCTGGGGGTGTCCCGGAGCCGATTTGAGAATCTCGCTCGCCTGTTCCGCGGCAAGTGGGGCATCCCGCCGCAGTAATTTAGCGGCATGCCTCAGCGCAACATCCAATGTCCCAACGTGTTCCCTGGCGCTGTTCAATGGAACATCCACGCGATCCCCTGTTTTGTTATCAGATCATCGGCACCGTCACCAGAGTGTCATACCTAGTTTTTGCCAGATTCGCAACAACTGTTTCATCGCTGTCCACGCGATTGTTGCCATGCCGCTACATCACCCACCCTTCCCCGGTCGGTAGCCCGGTCCGCGCAGCACCTGGCCGGGCCGCGCCCCCGTCATCTTGCCCTCGGCAATCACCGGCACGCCGTTCACGAGCACCCATTGCATGCCCACGGCGAGTTGATTGGGAGCGCTGAAGGTCGAGCGGTCAGCGATGGTCTCGGGGTCGAACACCACGATGTCGGCCCACATCCCGCGCTTCAGCACGCCCCGATCGGCGAGGCGCATGCGCTGGGCCGGCAACGCCGAGAACTTGCGTATCGCCTCTTCGAGCGACAGACGGTGTTCTTCGCGGACGTACTTGCGCAAGATGCGCGGAAAGGTCCCATAGGCACGCGGATGCGGATGCTCCTGACCCAACCGGCCCTCGGGCGACGCGCCGGAACTGTCGTTGACGATGGAGGTCCACGGCTGCGCCAGCGCCAGGGCGACATCGTCTTCCTGCATGCCGAACACGGCGCAGCCCGTGAAGCCGTCGTCCTCGATCAGGATGTCGAGCAGCGTCTCCAGCGGCTCCTTGCCCCGGGACTTCGCAATGGCCGCGATGGTGAGGCCCTGCAGCGGCAGCAAGGCGGGATTCTTGACCACGCCGACGAGAATGGATTCGGGACCCGCCACCTCTTCCCATTCGTTGTCCCAGGTTGCACTCGGTGTCTCGATGTCCTGCACGATGCGCGCCCGCGTCGCGGGGTCCTTCAGGCGTTCGAGCATTTTCGCGGTGCCGCCCTCGTGTGCCCACGGCGGCACGAAAGCCGACATGTCGTTGAACCACGCGGTGTAGGCATACGTGTCGGCGCCGACGTCGAGACCGCTCGCGCGCGCCGCCTCGATGCGCTTGACGACGTCGGGCATGTGGCCCCAGTTTTTCTTGCCCGCGACTTTGAGGTGCCAGATCTCCACCGGAATGTGCGCTTCACGCCCGATGCGAAACGTCTCCTCGAGCGCCGCGGCCATGCCATCGCCTTCCGAGCGCATGTGCGTGGCATAGATGCCGCCGTAGGGCGCCGCCTCGGCGGCCAATGCGATCAGCTCCTCCGTGCCGGCGTAGGGAGCGGGGGCATATTCCAACGCGGTCGACACGCCCACCGCGCCCTGCTGCATCGCCTCTTTGACCAGCGCCCGCATGCGCAGGAGTTCAGCCGGCGTGGGCGGCCGATTCTCGAGGCCGATGACGACTTCGCGCACCGAGGTCGCGCCCACATAGGAAGCGAAGTTGATGCCGATCCCCTGCCGTTCGAGCCGCGCAAAGTAGTCCGCGAAGGTCTGCCAATCGGCCGTGATGCCGTAGTGCTCGAGTGCCTGCGCCGCCTCGATCCGCGCCTGGCCGCGGAGCGGCGCCACCGAGTTGCCCTCGCCCGTGATTTCGGTGGTGATGCCCTGATAGATCTTCGACGGCAGCCGCGGGTCCACCAGGATGGTCAATTCCGACTGGCCCAGCATGTCGATGAAGCCCGGCGCGACCACTTTGCCCAGCGCGTCGATGCGCCGCTTCGCGGACCGGGTGCCCAGCCTGCCGATCGCCGCGACTCGCCCGCCCCGAATCCCCACGTCTGCGCCGTACCACGGCGAGCCGGTCCCGTCGATGACGTGGCCGTTCTCGATGATCACATCAAACGGCGGATCGGCGGCGAGCGCGGGCGTTCCGACGAGCATCCCCGCGAGCCCCGCGGACGCCGACAATGCCGCGAGCGGCGCCAACGCCGCAGCACGCCGCCACCGTGCCGATACCTGGGCCATGCGCATTCATCCCCACAATATTGTGGATGGCAATTCCATCCTGCCGCGATCGTACTCGATGCCGTGCGCCCGGTCTTTGGCATGCAGCAGCGGCCCATCCAAGTCCACGAACTGCGCCAGTTGTCCGACCACCATTGCGGGCGCCATCGCCAACGAGGTGCCCGCCATGCAACCCACCATGATTTCAAGCCCCAACGTGCGGGCCTCGCGCGCGAGCGCCAGCGCCTCGGTCAAACCGCCGCTCTTGTCCAGTTTGATGTTCACGACTTGATACAGACCGAGCAGCGGCGCCAACCCCGCGCGATCGGCCAGCGACTCATCGGCCGCGAGGCGCAGCGAGCCGGTGTAGCCGCGCAAGCTCTGATCCTCGCCGCGCGGCACCGGTTGTTCGATGAGCACGACGCCGAGAGCGGCGAGCTCCGGCGCCAGACGATTCAGCAACTCGCAGGACCACGCCTGATTCGGATCGACGATGAGGCGCGCGCCGGGACAGATCGCGTGCACCAGGCGCACCGCCTCGAGCGGGCGCGCGCCGTCCACTTTGACCTTGAGCAGCGGCCAGTCCGCGTAGCGGCGCGCGCCCGCCGCCACCGCCTCGTCCGTGTCGATGCCGAGCGTGACGCAGGTGCTGAGCGGGCGCGGATTGGGGCATTGCGCGAGTTCCCACGCCGTCGTTCGCCGCTGCTTGGCGGTCAAATCCCAGAGCGCACAGTCCACCGCATTGCGCGCGCCGCCCGGCGGCAAGAGCGCCGCCGGCGCGGCAAAATCGGCTTCGGGGGCCGCCAGCGCGCGCTCGAGCGCGGGTCGAATCGCGTCGATCTGCGCCCGCATCAGGGGCACCGTTTCGCCGTCGTAATCGACGCCGGCCGCCTCGCCGCGGCCGATGCAGCCATCGGCGTCGGTGAGGGTCACCACGATCACGTCGAGCGCGGCGTCGGCGCCCCGGGAGACGCGAAACGGCACTTTGTACTCCCACGACTCGGACGCGACGCTCACCGGCATCGTTCCGCCGCCGCCACCAGATCCTCCACCGCCTCGAGCGAGGTTGCCCACGAGGTCACCAGGCGGATCGCGACGCCGGCCAAGCTCGAGGATCCCGCATGGCTCGCCGATCCCGAGGGGCTCGCGGCTCCCGGCCATCGATAAAAGCCGAATCCCTGCGCCTCGAGTGCTGCGACCGTCGCCCCGGGCAGTGCGACGAATACTTCGTTGGCATCCACCGATTGCAGCAGTTGCGCACCCTCGACGGTTTGCAGCCCCCGCGCCAATGCCGCCGCCATGGCATTCGCCTGCCGTGCGTTGTCGAGCCACAGGCCGCCCGCGAAGTAGGCAAGCAATTGCGCGCTCACGAAGCGCAGCTTCGACCACAGGTGTCCCGCCCGTTTGCGGCGCCGGTCGAAGTCCTTCGCCTGCGCCGGATCGAAGAACACCACGGCCTCGGCGCACAACGCGCCGTTCTTGGTCGCGCCGAGCGACAACACGTCGACGCCGCTCTGCCAGGTCGCCTCGGCGGCGCTGCAACCCAAATGCACCAGCGCATTCGCGAAACGCGCGCCATCCATGTGCACCCGCAGACCGCGCTGCTTGGCGACCGCCGCAATCGCGGACACCTCCGCCACGCGGTACACCGTTCCCCACTCGGTGGCCTGGGTCAGGCTTACCGCAGCCGGCTTGACGTGATGGACACCGAGATCGAGCGCAATCGCCACGGCATCGGTCAGTTGCTGCGGGCTGATCTTGCCGTCGCGCGCGGGCAATCCCATCAATTTGGCGCCGCCCGTGAAGAACTCAGGCGCCCCGCATTCGTCGGTGGCGATGTGCGCCGCCTCGTGACAATAGATCGCGCCGTACGGCGGGACGAGGTGCGACAGGGCGAGTGAGTTGGCGGCCGTCCCGGTGGTCACGGGGAAGATCGACACTTCGGTACCGAATACCTCGCCGGCGGATGATTGCAGCGCCTCGGTGTAGTCATCGGCGCCGTAGGAGTCCGCCGTGCCGGCATTGGCGGCGTTGATGGCCGCCATGATGCCATCGCAGACGGGCGTGACGTTGTCGCTCTTGAAATTTCGGCTCACGCAAGATTCCTCCGCACTGCAGTGTAAGCGATCCGCACGCGGCGCCCCAAAACCGGCACCTGCATCACACACCGGAGGTGCCTTGAGCCGTCAAGCTGCGGCAGGCGCGCGGGGGCGCCGCCGCTGCCGGCAAACATGCGTGAACTGCGTCGAAGTCTTTGAATACGCGTGTATCCAAGGCCGGATTCGGTCGCATAGGATTTACCTTCAGGTGGATACGTTTAGCCAGGAGTAGGCGATGTCGAACGGGAAGAACCCGTTAATGTTGATGATGGCTCTGGCCATGCCGGGTGCGGCGAGTGCCTTGGGCTTGGGCGACATTCATGTCGATTCCGGCCTCAACGAGCGGTTCGCCGCAGAAATCGACATCGTCGGGGCTACCGCGGACGACTTGATCGACCTGCGCGCCGCGGTGGCGAATCGTGAAACCTTCCTGCGCTACGGCGCCGACCGGCCGGCCTTCCTCGCGAGCGCGACCTTCAAGGTCGTCATGGACAAAGAGGGCCACCCGGTGCTCGCCGTTCGCTCCACCGACGCTTTCAGCGAACCGCTCGTCAACTTTCTGGTCGACCTGCGTTGGCACAGAGGCGAGATCGTCCGCGAGTACACCCTGCTGCTCGATCCCCCCGGTTTCGGTCCCGCTGCCACTCGCGTGGCCGAGGCGGATCGGGCGACCGGCGCCGCGGCCCCGCCGGTGGCGCCGTCTGCCCCGGACGTTCCGCGCGCGCCGGTCGCCGCGAGAACCCTGACCTCGCGCCTCGCCGAATCGAAAACACAAACCACCGCCCGGCGGATCGATCCGCCCCGCGATCAACCGATTCCCGCGATCGCCCACTTGGGCACGACGCAACTCAAGGTCGGCGCCGGAGCCACGTTGCGCGGCATTGCGTGGCGCGTGGGTGCACGGTCCGAGTCCGACCTGAAGAGAATGATGATCGCGATCTTTCGCGCGAATCCGGGCGCCTTCGACGGCAACATCAACCGGCTCTATCTCGGAGCGACGCTCAGCATCCCCACGGACGCGGCGCTGGCGGCGATTTCCAACACCGAGGCGAAACGCGAGTTTCACGCGCAGATGGCGGCCTGGCGTGGACCGGTCAAGAAGTTCGAAGCGAACGATACCGTCCCGACCGCGCCGTTCGCGAATGCGCCCGTGCCGATGCTGGGCGCAGCTGCATCTTCTCAAGGCGCGACCTCGCCGGCCGCAGCGACTGCGGTCGCAGCCGCGGCCGTCTCGGCCACTGCTGTCTCCGCCACCGCCGTCGCGGCCGCCGCGGATTCGACCGACGACGCCGAAGCGCTCAACCGCAAGGTTCAATCCCTGGAGAAAGAATTGTCAGACGTCAAGGGCCAGATCGACAGCGACCAGGACAAAATCGCCGTGCTGCGCGAGCAGGCGGAGCGCGCCGAAGAGCCGGCACCCATCGGCGCTGCGACGCAACCTATGTTGAAAGCACAACTACAGCCCGTCGTTCCGATCGTCGGGGGCGTCGGCTTGCTGGCGGCATTGGCCGGCCTGTACTGGCGCATTCGCCGACGCGCACGAAAGGTGACCGAGCAGCAACCCGAGATCCCCAGCTATCGCGAAGTGGTGATCCCCGTGCGCACGAATGAATCCGCCGTCAATGACACGGGCATGACGGTCGAACATACCGCGTACGAGGAACCCGAGGCCGAGCACGCCGACGCGCACGCCGACGCGCCGCAGGGCGCCGTGAACCACACCCCAGCCGACTCGCTGCCGGACACGCAGGCGCTGCCGTCCGTGAGTGAGGCGTCCGCAAACGAGGCATCCGCGAGCCCGACGCTCATGGCGGACACCGAGAAGCTGCCCATCCCGGGCCCCCTGGACGCGACCCAACCCATGCTGCCGATCATGCCCCCCGCCCCCGCTGCGGCGAAGCGCCTCAACCGCGGCGCCGCCATCTCGCGGCCCGATCCGGAGGAGACCACGATTAATTTCCGCATGGACGGCACCCGTATCGAGCCCACACAGGTGGAGCCTGCGATGCTCGATTACAATTTGCTCGACCTCGACATGACCGCCGCTCAGCACGTGCAGATGCCGAGCGAACTGCACGAGCCGGTGATGAAGGAACGGCGCCGCAACCTTGCCGACGTCCTGAAGCTCGCGATCGAGCGGGAGCCCGACCGCCATGATTTGCGCATGAAGCTGCTCGAGTTCTACTACTCGGCCGCCGCCACGAACCGGCAGGGATTCCTCGAGGTCGTGCAGACGTTCGCGCGCGACCGCGCACTGCTCGAACCCGAAGTGTGGGAAAAGATCGCCTTCATGGGGCGCCAGATCGCCGCCGAGAATCCCCTGTTTGCGCAAGCACCGGCCGACGACGACCTGGCCGACTGCGCTTAAATTCGAGGACTGGGCCTTAAGACGCCTGCATCGCGGCCATGCTGACCGCGGAGGGCGCCGGCCGGGTACCGTTCAATTTGATGTTGAGTCGCAGTTCGTTCGCCGAGTCGGCATTGCGAATCGCCTCGTCGTAGGAAATTTCGCCGGCGTTATAGAGTTCGAACAAGGACCAATCGAAAGTCCGCATGCCGAGTTCGCGGGACTTGGTCATGATCACCTTGAGCTCGTGAAACTCGCCCTTGAGAAGCTTGTCGGCGATGATCGGCGTGTTGATCAGGATCTCCATCGCGGCCCGGCGTCCCTTGCCGTCGGCGGTGCGAATCAAGCGTTGCGACACGATGGCGCGCAGGTTGCTGGATAAGTCCATCAGCAGCTGACTGCGGCGCTCCTCCGAAAAGAAGTTGATGATGCGATCGATGGTCTGGTTCGCGCTGTTCGCGTGCAGGGTGCCGAGGCAAAGATGCCCGGTTTCGGCGAATGCCACCGCGTGTTCCATCGTCTCGGTGTCGCGGATCTCACCGATCAAAATGACGTCCGGCGCCTGGCGCAAGGTGTTCTTCAAGGCGTGTTTCCACGAATGGGTATCGATCCCCACCTCGCGGTGCGTGACCAGCGACTGCTGCGACCGATGCACGAACTCCACCGGGTCCTCCACGGTGATGATGTGCCCCGGAGTGGAGCGGTTGCGGTGATCGATCATGGCGGCGAGGGAAGTCGACTTGCCCGAGCCCGTGGCGCCCACCACCAGCACCAGCCCGCGGTTGGTCATGACGATGTCCTTGAGGATTTCGGGCAGCGCCAACGTCGCGAAATCGGGGATCACATTCGGAATCGTCCGGATCACCATTCCCACGTGTTGCTGCTGCACGAAGACATTGACTCGGAAGCGCGACACGCCGGGGATCGAGATCGCGAAATTGCACTCGAGGTCAGCGGCGAACGCCTCGCGCTGACGCGGATTCATGATCGCATTCGCGAGTTGCCGCGTGAACTCGCCGGTGAGCCTCTTCGTCGTCATCGGCGCAATGGTGCCGTGGGTCTTCATGCTCGGCGGGAAATCGTTCGAGATGAAGAGATCGGATCCGCCGGCGCGGCTCATCGCCGTCAACAGCGTCGTCATGTAAGCCCTGGCCTTTTCCTCGATATCGGTCGACATGGTGGGCAATATATCCGGGCGCTACGCGCCGGTCCGCGATGGAGTTATCACTCGGGCGCCGGTGTCGGGCGAGGCCTCGACGAATGCGCGGGAACATGCCCGGCAGACCTTGCCTTGGACGCCAGGTCGAGCGTCTTCTGCGCTTCGGGGCGCGTCATGCTCGCACGGCACTTCCACATGCTGGAGAGCTCTGCCAACGGCCGCTTGCCGGCGAAAACCTCGCGTTCGATGGCATCATCCCAGCCGCATTTTGCCGCCAGATATTCACTGAGCGCACGCGACCGGGATCCCAGTTTTTTTTCATCGTCCGCGGAGAGCCAATACGCATCATCCGACGCATGCCGGAACAACTCCTCGATCAGATATCCGGGGACCTCGTTCTCCTGCAGGAAAATTCGCACCTGCTCCAGGGCGCCGCTCTCGGCGATCCCGGCGTCGGCGGAGGTTGCCGCCGCGAGCGATTCGGACGACGGATCCACGATATACGGCCGATTGATTCCGATGAGGCGCTCCCCCTCGGTACCGCGCTGATGTGCGGCGGCATAGATGAGAAAGCAGGCGCTGACGCAGCGGCCGGTCTGCGGCCCGACGATGATCTCCGAATACAGCGACTTGATGAGTTTCGCGATTTTCATCGCCTCGCCCACATCGCCGCCGTCCGATGCCAGGATGAGCTTGTTCTGGGTGAGATAACGATCCTCGTCGTCCAATATTTTGGCCAGCAATCGGTCGTAATCGCCGCGCTCGATTTCGCCGGAGAACACCAGGGGTCCGACCGGGCCGACGAATTTCTCCGTGAACGCGTCGTGATCCATGTAGAAGAGTTCAGCGCCCGTCGACGGTGCGCTGACCGACAAGAGCGCGAGCAGGCAAGAGGCGAGCCGATATCCCATGGAACCGCCATTCTGCGTTGGAATTTGCGGCCGGCGCCGCCGACTGGCTCACGCTCACAGGCGATCCGGTCCGCTGTCCCGACGCGCGGGTGGCGCAGATGAGAACCACTTGGCATTCTGTGCTCGCACGGTCCCTTAAGGTCATCCTTCGCGGTGCTCGCGCGTTTCCCTCATATACGTCATCGGCATCGATGGGAGCCTCAGTTGAACCGTTTATTGCACATGCAGCTTTGGGGCCTGTTGATCGTGACGGGCGGACTCGCCGCGGCGATGACCTCGAGGGCCGACGCCGTCGCCGCGGTGCAGGTGCTGCGCGAGGGCGGTTGCGGCGGCATCCTTCCGCCCGCCCGGCCGCTCGGGCACGACGCCCGGCTCGACCGCGCGGCCGAACGATGGGCCGCGGGCAGTACTCTCTCGGCTGCCGCCGAACGCAGCGGCTACGCGGCGCAAGCCTCGGCGGGCGTGCACATCAGCGGCCCGGAGTCATCCACCCTGCAGCAGCTGCGCAAATCCGGCTGCCATGCAGTGTCGGACCAGAGGCTGAAGGATATCGGCCTCTATCACCGCGGTTCGGACACCTGGCTCATCCTCGCCTCGCCCTACGTGGTTCCGCCGGCCTCGCAGGCGCCCGTACTGGCATCGCGCGCGCTGCAACTCATCAACGATGTGCGCGCCCGCGGGACTCGCTGCGGCGAGCGGTCGTTTGGACCGGCTCCGCCCGTGAAGCTGTCGGGCACCTTGGCGAGCGTGGCGCTCGGCCACGCGGCCGACATGGCCGAGCACAACTACTTTGAACACGAGGATCTGGCGGGGCACTCGCCCGCGGATCGGGTCCGCGCCGTGGGCTATCGCGAAAAATTGGTCGGCGAGAACATCGCCTACGGACCCCAATCGACCGAGGAAGTGGTGCAAGGCTGGCTCGACAGCCCGGGCCACTGCGAAAACATCATGGACCCGAGGTTCGCCGAGATGGGCATCGCGTATGCGGCCGGGCAGAAGTCCAAGCACGGCCTGTATTGGGTGCAAGTGCTCGCCACCCCCGGCGTGTAGGCACCTACGAGGAGCCCGAGCGGCCGGACTCTGATATCGCGCCCGGGTCCGGCAACGGGTATTTCTCCGGGCTGTCCTTGAGGAGCCCGAGCCGCACCAAGCTCTCGGCGGTGGCGACGATGCACTCCTCGTTCGAACGCGGCGTCCAGCCCAGCACGCGCCGCGCCTTCCCGCCGGTGCCGTTTTTCTTCTTGCCCAGTTCGGGCAGGATCGACTTCACGGCAGGGCTCCGGATCGCGGCGATGCGCACCATCCAATTGGGCAACTCCTTGGTCGGCACCCGCCTGGCCGCCCTGCCCATGCGGCTCCTCAATACATTGGCAATGTCGAGCAGCGACATAAAATCGCCGGCGACCGCCAGGAAGCGTTCACCCTTGGCGGCGGGATCCGTCATGGCGCGAATGTGCAAGTCGGCGACGTCGCGCACATCGACCACGCCGAAATACAGGCGCGGGCAGCCCGGCATGCCGCCGTCGATCATGCGCTTCACCAGCAGTATCGAGGACGAGAAGTCGGGACCCAAGACCGGCCCGAGCACGCCCACCGGGTTGACCACGGACAGTTCGAGTCCGCGGCTGTCATCCGCGATGAAATCCCACGCCGCGCGTTCCGCCAAGGTCTTCGATTTTACGTAGGCGGACACCTCGGCCGTGGGGTCGGTCCAGTTCGTCTCGTCGAACGGCGCCTGCTGCGGCGGCTGACCATATCCGATGGCCGCGAACGAGGAGGTGATCACCACGCGGCTGACGCGCGCCTCCCGAGCGGCGCGCAGCACGCGCAGGGTGCCCTCGCGCGCCGGGATGATCAGTTCATCATCGTGCGAGGGGACGTCCGACGGAAAGGGCGAGGCCATGTGCAGCACGTAGTCGCAACCCGTCACCGCTTCCGCCCAACCCGCGTCGTTGCGCAGGTCGGCGGCGAAGAAGGACACGCGCTTGCCCGGTTCCACGCCGCCTTCCGCGAGCATGGCGCGAACATCGCCCACGCGCCGCAGATCGCGCACCGTGGCACGTACCTGATGGCCGGCGGCCAACAGTTGCAGGATGGCGTGGCTGCCGATGAACCCCGACCCGCCTGTCACGAGAACTGTGCTCATCGTCGCCTCCCACGAATCACGTGCCTTTTCATTGCGTGCCGCGCCAGCCGCCGCCGAGCGCCTTGAACACGGCGATTTGATCCTGCACCAAGGCGGCATCGGATGAGGCGACCGAGGCCTCGACCGCGACCAGCGATTGCTCCGTCGTCAGCAAGTCGAGGTTACTGACCGAACCCGCCAGGAATTGATCGTGCGCCATGCCGAAGGCGGCGCGCAACTCATCGCGCGCCTGCCCAAGGGATTGCCGATTGTCGAGCGCCGCAGCATAGAGGGCGAGCGCCTGTTCGGTCTCCTTGAGCGCCGTGAGCACCACCGAATCGAAGGACGCGAGCGCAGCCGCTTGCGCGGCCTCGGCTTGGCGCACGCGCGCGCGCGGGCCGGCCATGTTGGGAAACGACCAGCTGATCGAGGGACCCACGCCCCAGGTGCGGCCGATGTTGGTGTTGAGCTCGGACAATTCGGAGGCCGCGCCGCCGTAGAGTCCGACGAGGCGGATCGTGGGATACAATTCCGCCGTCGCCACGCCGGTCTCGGCGGTCGCGGCCGCGAGTCGCCGCTCGGCCTGGCGTACATCGGGACGACGCCGGAGCAGCGCCGAGCCGTCACCCACCGGGATCAATGACACGAGGCTCGGCGGCGTCACGCACGCATCGAGGCCGGTCGGCGCGTCGGCCGGCGTGCGGCCGAGAACGGCGGTCAAGTCGAAGAGCGCGGCCCGGCGCTGGCCTTCCAATATCGGAATACTGGACTTGACCTGCGCCACCAGCGCCTGCGCCCGCGCCACGTCGAAATCCGAACTCGCACCGGCTTCGCGGCGATGCGCGGTGATGTCGGCTTCATGCGAAACCACGTCGAGCGAATGGTGGGCGACATTGAGCTGCTCGCCGAGCGCACACACCGCCGCATACGCGCGCGTCGTCTCCGCGGCCACCACGACCTTCACGATATCGCGTGCGGCGGCGACCGAGTCGGCATTCGCGTTGGCCACTTCGATGGCGCGGTGTACGCGGCCGAACAGATCGACTTCGTAGGCGGCTTCGAGCACATCCTCGAACAGCCAGATCGTCTGGGGCGCATGCCCGTTGAGCTCCAGTATCTCGTCGGTCGCGGCGTCGCGGCCATAGATGCCCCCGGCAACCGCCGAGGTCGATGGATAACGATTGGCGTGCGCCGCGGCGAGCACGGCGCGCGCGGCCGACAGATTGGCGTTCGCGGCGGCGAGCGTGCGGTTCGCGTTCAACGCTTCCTGCACCAGTTCGTCGAGCCGTGGATCATTGTAGAGCCGCCACCACGCATCCGGCGGCGGCGCCTGGGTCTCCATGGCTTCATTGAGCGACACCAGAGGCGCCTCGGCACCTTTGGGAACCGCGGGAGCATGGTAATGCGGCCCCACCCGGCAGGCGACGAGCAGGCCGGCGATCGCGATGCTCGCGAAGCACGTGCGGCCCCACCGACTCATGGCGGCTCCGGCCCGCGCGGCCGAAACAGCGGCAAGGCCGAGGCGGGCCCCTCGGGAGCGGCGCTGCGAAATACGACGACCAACAGCGCCAACGCCGTGAGGACGCCGACCGCCACGAACCCGTCGATCACCGCCTGGGTGGTCGCCGCGGATCGCACGATGCCGCCGAGCACGATCTCGCCGCGGCTCGCGGCCGACGCCGGATCGAAGACTCGCGTGGTTGCGGCGCCATACGCCCTGATGCGCTGAACGACGTCCGGATCACCCACGCGCAGGTGCTGGCCGATCAAGTTCGACGCCACCTGTTCGCGCACCCGGGCGAGGGTGGTCACGAATGCCGAACCGATCTCTCCGCCCATGAGGCGCGCCGTTTGCAGGACCGCGCCGAAGGTGAGCGCATCCTGAGGCCGAAGGTGCAGCACGCCGAAGAAAATGACTCCCGACAGCGCGAAGCTTTGTCCCGCGGCTTGCAGGAACGATGAGGGGATGAATTGATCCGAGCCCCAAATCGGGGTCAGATTGTAAGCCACCATCAAACAGGCCACGCTGATGAAAATGAAACCGATGGACGCGACCAGCCGTGCATCCGTCCGGCGCAGCATCAGGGCCGCGAGCGGACAGAGAATGAGCTGCGGCGCCGCGATCCAGATGAGCGTGTGGCCGACTTCGAGTGCGCGAAAGCCGCGCACCGAGCCCAGGAACAGCGGGATCAGATACGCCGTCGCGAGAATGGTGAGGCGCAGGAACGCGATCAACAGGAATTGACTCGGCATGGGTGAGCCGAACACGACCTGTAGATTCAGCAGCGGACGAGGCGTGAATGCTTCGTGGATCAAGAAGGCGAAGAGCAGCAGCGCGCCGGACGACATCAATCCCCACACCAATCCCGAATGCAGCCAGTTGAGGCGATTGCCCTGATCGAGGGCGGCATAAATCAACGCGAGGCCCGAACCGCCCGCCAACAGCCCGAACCAGTCGCGGGGCGGCGGCGTCGTGATGGGCTTGCTCGCGATGCCTCGATGCAGGCACAGCGACATGATCAGGGCGAGCGGCACGTTTTGCCAAAAGATCCAGCGCCAGGAATGATTTTCGACATACCAGCCTTCGAGGGACGCGGATATATTGAGCGATAGTTCGAGGTTCAGCGCATAGATGGCGATGCCGAATGCCCAGTACTTCGGCGGCATATTGAGCAGGATGAAACTCAAGGTGAGCGGTATGAAGCATCCCGATGCCAGGCCGCCCAGGAACTGCATCGTCAACAGCATGGGCAGCGTTGCCGAATATGGCGTCAGCAGCGAGATGACCGCGAAGGCGATCGAGGCGCCGATCAGCACGCGCCGCGGACCGTAGGCGGCACCCATCCAGATCGCCGCCAGCGTGACGAACATCTGGGCGACGGTTTGCGCCGTGGTAATCCACGCCCCCTCGTCGAATCCCGCACCCACCGCGCCGCGGATATCCGCCAGACCGAAGGTCGACAACCGCCCGTTCAAGGTCGAGATGAACGTGCCCATCAGGACGGCGGCGAGTCCCAGCCAGGGTATGCGGGTCGGCGGCGAGGGCAGTGTCGGCGCCATCACTCCGGCGGCGGTGCTCATCGATGCCGCCCGTCGCGCGCGTCGACCCTGGCTTCAACCGACATCCCGGGCACCAGTCGATCCGCAAGTCCGTCGGCATCGTCGATCAGGATCTTCACCGCGATGCGCTGCACGATCTTGGTGAAATTGCCGGTCGCATTGTCGGGCGGCAAGAGCGCGAACTCGGCGCCCGATGCCGGCGCGAACGCCAGCAAATGTCCGCGCAGCGTATGCCCCGGGAACGAATCGACGGTGATTTCCGCCTGCTGCCCGACAGCCATGTGGGTCAGCTGCGTCTCCTTGTAGTTCGCGATGACCCATACCTTCGGCAACGGGGTCAGGGTGGTGATCTGGCTGCCCACACCCACCAATTGGCCGGGTTTGACTTGACGCCGTCCGAGCACGCCCTCCTGCGGCGCAATGATGCTGGTATAGGTCAGATTGAGCTTGGCGACCTCGAGCGCCGCGCGCTGCGCGGCGATGGCCGCTTCGCTCTGCGCGATCTGCGCCTGCAGCACCGCCAGCTGGCGTTCGGCGGCGAGCGCCTGGGCGCGATTTTGCTGAAGCTGCGCCGCGAGCTGCTCGTGGACCGTCGTCAGCTTCTCGCTCGCCTCGATGGACGAAGAGCCGGTCTCGAGCAGGCGGTGCTGCCTTGCCAGATCGCGGTCATTTTGCGCGGCGGCGGCCAGCGTGGAGGCAACCACCGCGCGTGCCGCCTCGATGTTCGCGTGCTGCAGCTCGCGTTGCGCCGTCAACGCCGCCGCTTGCGCCATCGCCGTGGCGACGCCCGCCTCCCCCTGCGCCACGGCGGCGCGATAGTCATCATCGACCAGCTGCGCCAGCAGCTGGCCCTTGCTCACGCGTTGGTAGTCCTGGATCGGAAGCTCGCGTATGTATCCCGCGACTTTCGCCGCGATGGGCGTGAGATCCGATTCCAAGTAGGCGTCGTTCGTCCGCTGCCAACCCGCCCCGCCCTCCCATCGGTTCCAATTGGTCGACACGACGATGATGATGCCGATGGCCACGATGAAGACCAGGATGCGCCAGGCGAGCTCAAAAGCTTTGTTCCAATCGACTTTCGGAATGCTCATGAGTCGAAATCAGTTTCCCCGTTTTTGTGTATCTCCCGCACGGAATTTCATCATCCATATTGCGAGGCGGCAAGCGATTTGTCGGGACATCGTCACGCGATCTGCTGAACCCATTGGCTCCGCCACGCCGGCGCCTCGAAGGGTTCGGCGAAATATTGTGTCTCGTGCACGGCCTTGCCGTTGCGAAACTCCATGATGCTCACCGTGTATGCGGGTCGCCCCTGGTAGGTGATTGTGTATTCCGTGATCCACAGATCCCCATTGCCGAGAATTCGCCTGACGTTGAAACCCGAGGGCTTGCCGGGATGATGACTCCGCAAGGCCTGCAGATTGCGTCGCCCGACGATTCGCTCACCTGACTGCGGATAATCACAAATGGCGTCGTCAGCGTAGATATCGTGTTCCGCGTTTGCATCGCCGGCCGCCGACGCGTGCCAGTGAGTATTCAGGGCTTCACGT
>Ga0181537_10000720_pt1 | contig 30683 bp, 32 predicted proteins | sample PEATcosm2014_Bin_39_FD_119765 | JGI IMG/M metagenome (GOLD analysis project Ga0181537, IMG submission 119765) | Peatland microbial communities from MTU Mesocosm Facility, Houghton, MI, USA - PEATcosm2014_Bin23_10_metaG | ecosystem: Environmental > Terrestrial > Soil > Wetlands > Peat | place... | reverse complement strand
AGTGCACGTTTGCAGAAGGCGCAGTTATAGTCGAAAAACTCGACCATCGTGACGTTGCCCTGCGGATTGCCGAGCACCACCTGATGCGGCGAATTGAAGATCGTCGCGTTCTGCGACTTGATCGTTGCTTTCGCCTTGTCGGCGTCGGCCTGTTTCTGCTGCTTGTCCAACGCATCCATCGCGTCCTGCAACACCTGCGGATGGGCGAGAAGGTAAGCTTTGACGATGGCCTCGATCTCGTGACGTTGATCGTCCGAGAAAGTTGATTTCGCCGCTGTCGCGTCAGACGCGTTCTGCACCGCCGGTGTCGCCGCGGAGTTGCCCGTTTCCGGGGTGGTGGTGGACGCTGGCGCGGTTGCCGCCGGCGGAGTTGCCGTTGTCGGCGCTGCCGGTGTCGATGCCGTCTGCGCAAACGCCAGCGGCGAAAGCAGCATCGTGGCAACGACCGGAAGTGCGATGCGTAGGGTCGAAGTCATGTCATTCGTCCTTTTCATTTCATTGTCCGACACGGAGTGGGCTGTCTTTCTGGTTCTTGTTGAACACAACAATGTCGTCGGCCCGGACCCAGCCGGGAGAGCCGATCGGGAACCGCTGTTTGGCGCGTTCCGCGAGTTCACGGGCGGTCCTGTTATCGCCGCGTGCGAAGGCCGCTTGTGCGGAAGCGAGGTCTGCTTCGGCCAGATCGTTTTTGCCGCCATAGGCCATCGCCAGGGTCTCGTACGCGGTGCCGTCTTCGGGCTCTTTGATCAGCGCGGTGCGCAACAGCGGAATAGCCTCTTCGGCATGTTTTGTATCGTTGGTCGCTACAAGCGCCTGTCCCAACAGGATCTGGATCAGCGCGGGCGAGGGCGCAAGCTGCGCGGCGTGGCGCAGCGGCGGGATCGCTTCTGCCGGGTGGCCGCCCTCCAGCAGCGCCTGCCCCTTAAGTTCGTAGAAATAGGGGTCGTTGGGCATTGCCTGAATGAGACCGTCGATCTGGGCAATGGCGTTGCGCGGATCGCCATAGCGGTACTCGGAGATTGCCCGCGCGTAACGCGCCGGCAAGCTGGTGTCCGACGGTGGATAGTGAGCCAGTACAGTCAATGGCCGTTCGGTGAAGCCGTAGAGCTTCGCCCGCATCATGTCGTGACGGAATTGCAGTTCGGGCGGATCTTTCTTGTCCCAATATGGCGAAGACTTCGCCAGCGTTTCGAGGGCAGCCATGCGGTCTTCGGGCGCAGGATGGTTCTGAAAGTAGGGATTTGAGCCCTGCAACGCGAACAGCGATTCATCGGCGAACCGCTTGAACGTGTCATACATGCCCTTGGCCGACTGACCGCTTGCGGTCAAAAAACGCACGCCGGCGCGGTCGGCCGACTCCTCCTGGGCGCGCTGATAGGCGAGCAGTGTATTGATTCCGAGAGCTTGCGGCGCGGTGAGCATCGCCGCGCCGGCATTACCTGCGCCATTGCCGGCGCGCGCGCCTGCTATCAGCGCTCCAGCGCCGAGCAGCATGCCGATGATGGTGGCGGTCTGCACATTGGCCAATTCCTGACGCATTTTGGAAAGATGGCCGCCGACGATATGGCCGCTCTCGTGAGCAAAAACGCCGATCAGCTCGTTGGGCGTTTTCGATTCCATCAGCGCGCCGACGTTCACGAAGATCCGGTGCGCATCCATGACAAAGGCGTTGAACGATTTGTCGTCGATGATGACGACCTGAACATTCTGGGTCGTCAAGCCGGCGGCCTTGAAGATGGGCGCCGTATAATCGCGCATGAGCTGCTCGATCTCGGAATCGCGGATCATCGGGATCCCGGCGTTGGAACCGGTCTGTGCCCGCACCGGCGAGCCCGATAGCGCGAGCGCGGCCGCGGTGAGCGCCGTGACGGCGCGAAAAGCTGGCTTCACCGGCTCCGCCTTGCTAGGAGATCGAACAACATTCATGTCAGATAATGTTTCAGTCCCGCAGCTTCGGGCCGCAAACTATGGACGGAAGCCCCTAGGGTCAACACATGGCCGGCGCATCGCTGATCACAAGCTCGCGTTACGAAAGCCGCCGAATACGGCATCAGCGGGGCGGCATCGAAAGGCTGCCTCAAGAGCGTTATTTGAGGGCCCGGTGATGCTGGAACGAGCGAAAAAGCTGTTGCAGCCCTCGGCCCGGAGCGGTGTCCCGCCGTTTATGGCGATGGACGTCGTCGCCGCCGCATCGCACCTCGAAGCGCAAGGCCGCCGCATCGTGCATATGGAAGTGGGACAGCCCGCGACGGGCGCGCCGGCGACGGCGATCGCGGCAGTGCGCGCGGCGCTGGGGAGCGGCCCGCATGGCTATACCGCAACGCTCGGCATCACGTCGTTGCGGCGGCGCATTGCGCGCGCCTACCGCGAATGGCACGGGCTCGATATCGATGTAGAGCGTATCGTCGTCACCACCGGGTCATCGGCCGGATTCATGCTGGCGTTTCTTGCTGCGTTCGAGCCAGGCGATGGCGTGGCGGTGGCAGTGCCCGGCTATCCGCCCTACCGCCACATCCTCTCCGCGCTGGGCTGTGAGCCGATCTTGATCGAGACGAGCGCCGAGACACGCTGGTCGATCACCAGTGAGAGCCTGCTAGCGGCGCATCGTGCGCGTCCGCTGAAAGGATTAATCGTTGCTTCGCCGGCCAATCCGACCGGGACGATGATGACGGCGCCGGGGCTCACCGAGTTGATCCGCTGTGCGGAGGACGTCGGCATCGCCGTCATATCCGACGAAATATATCACGGCCTCGATTATGCGTTCACGGCGGAGAGCGCCGCACGGATATCGTCCGATACGATCATCATCAATTCGTTTTCCAAATATTTTTGCATGACCGGATGGCGGATCGGCTGGATGGTCGTACCGCCGCGGCTGCTCCGAGCCATCGAGCGATTGCAGCAGAACCTCGCGATCTCGGTGCCGACCTTGTCGCAGATCGCGGCGGAAGCCGCCTTCGATGGACGTGCCGAGCTGGAGGCGATCAAACACGGCTACGAAGACAATCGCCAAATCCTGCTCGAGGGATTGCCGCGCGCCGGGCTTGATTCTTTCCTGCCGGTCGATGGTGCGTTTTATCTGTATGCCGACATATCTCGTTTCTCGAACGACAGTTTCGACTTTGCCAAGCGCATGCTTGAAGAACCCGGCGTAGCGGCGACGCCGGGTGTCGATTTCGATCCGCTGCGCGGACCGAAGTTTTTGCGTTTGTGCTACGCCGGCACGGGCGACGATATGCGCGAAGCGGTCGAGCGCATCGGCAATTGGCTCAAGGAATAACACGCCGTGACAGGGGATAGCGCGCTTGTCCTGTTTTCCGGTGGGCAGGATTCGACGGTATGCCTGGCCTGGGCGCTGGAACGGTTCGAGCGCGTCGAGACGATCGGCTTCGCATACGGTCAGCGTCACGTTGTCGAGCTTGACATGCGGCCGCGTATTCGCGCCGGGTTGGCGACACAATCGGCGCAATGGCGCACACGGCTCGGTGAGGATCACGTCGTCCGCATCGATGCGCTGGCCGAAGTGTCGGAAACTGCGCTGACCCGCGACGTCGCAATCGAGATTTCCGCCTCTGGACTACCCACTACATTCGTGCCCGGCCGCAACCTCGTGTTTTTTTCCTTTGCCGGCGCCGTCGCTTATCGGCGCGGCATCAAACATCTCGTCGCCGGCATGTGCGAAACCGACTTTTCCGGCTATCCCGACTGTCGCGACGACACGATCAAGGCGATGCAACTTGCGCTGACGCTCGGCATGGATCGCCGTTTCGTCATTCACACGCCGTTAATGTGGATAGACAAGGCGGCTACCTTTGCATTGGCGCACGATATCGGCGGCGACGCGCTGATCGATCTCCTTCTCGGCGAGACCCACACCTGCTATCTCGGCGACCGCGAGCATCGGCATGCATGGGGCTTTGGCTGCGGGGAATGTCCGGCCTGCCAGCTGCGCGCCGACGGCTACGCCAAATGGAAAGCCGCATCGGCATGAGTTTCTTACACGAGGGAAACAATGAGCGACGCTGTGTTCGATATTTTGCGCAACGTGACGACGGCGACGGTCACCACGATGCTTCTGAAAAAGGGCATTCGGCGCTGCTGGATGAACGGACCGAAGCCGCTCACGCCGAGCGGCGAGCGCCTCGTTGGTCCAGCCTTTACGCTGCGCTTCGTGCCGGTTCGCGAAGACCTGGCGACGCCGGAAAGTTGGGCAAGCCCGATTTCAACCCGCGCCGCCATCGAGGCCATGCCAGAAGGAGTCATCGCAGTTGCCGACGCCATGGGCGTACCGAGCGCCGGCATATTCGGCGATATCCTGTGCGCGCGCATGAAGAAGCGCGAGGTCGCGGCACTGGTGACCGACGGCGTGATGCGCGACCTCACCGGCGTGCTCGCCAGCAAGCTTCCGGTCTGGTGCTCGGGCGTCGCGGCGCCGGCCTCCGTCAATGGCTTGACCTTCGTCGGCTGGCAGGAGCCGATCGCTTGCGGCGGCTGCGCGATCCTTCCCGGCGATGTGATCGTGGTCGATGACGACGGCGCTGTCGTGATCCCGCAGGCGCTTGTCGAATTCGTTGCCCACGAGGGCGCCGAGCATGAGCTCTACGAGAGTTGGGTGTTCACTGAGGTGGAGAAGGGCGCCAAGCTGCCGGGTCTCTATCCGCCGAACGACGAAGCCAAGGCACGCTATGCGGCATGGCGGAAGACACGCGGATGATCGTCTGCGCCCGCTGCCGCGGGACGGGATGAGGACAAACCAATGTTCTTCATCCTTTCCAAGACGCTCGGCTTCTTTACGGTACCATCAAACGATCTGATGACGATCGGTTTGTTCGGCCTTGTTCTCCTGTGCACGCAGCGATTTCGGCGCTTTGCAAGCTGGCTGATCGTCACCAGTCTCGTGCTCATTGCGTTCGTTGGCTATTCGCCGCTTGGCACCATGCTGATCCTTCCTTTGGAGCAGCGCTTCCCGCCATGGAATCCCTCGCACGGGCCGCCGGACGGTATTGTCGTTCTCGGCGGCGCGATTGAGCCGGATATTTCGCTGGCGCGCGGCTTCGTTGCCCTCAGCGACGCCGCCGAGCGCATCACCGCAACCGCGGAACTGGCGCGGCGCTATCCCGATGCGCGCATCGTTTTCAGCGGCGGCTCGGCTTCGCTGTTTCCCGGCGGGGTCCTAGAGGCGCCGTTCGCCGTGAAGATATTCGAGCAGCTCGGCATTGCGCATGGCCGCATCACGGCCGAAGAGCAATCGCGCAACACAATCGAGAATGCCGTATTCTCGCGGCTGATTGCCCAACCGAAGCCCGACGAGCGCTGGCTTTTGGTGACGTCAGCCTTTCACATGCCGCGCGCGATCGCGGTCTTCCGCGCCGCCGGCTTTCCTGTCGAAGCCTATCCCGTTGATTGGCGCGCGCGCGGACCGATCGATGAGCTAAAGCCCTTCAATTCCTTCACCACCGGCCTGACGCTGACCGACATCGCCATGCACGAATGGATCGGGCTTCTTGTCTATCGGCTGACCGGCCGAAGCGAAAAGTTATTTCCCGCGCCTTGATGCGCATAAGCCGCGGCAGACGCTGCGGGAAATCACATTTACCGATCCTTCATGTCTGCGGCTCGATACTTCGCGCTCGCATCCGTCCTTTGGGGGAAGGACCTCATGTCAATCGAGACACCTGTCGCCGAACCGCCGCCGGAAACCGAAGTGGCGCCGGTAATAAGCGAATGGGCCGAAACCGCGCTGACGGTTTTGTTCACTGCCGCAGCCGTCCTGTTCGTTTCATTTCTCGCAGTCGTGACCGGGCTCGTCTGAGCCTTTGAATCTGGCGTCGCCGGGATTTCGTTCGCACGAAATCCGGGCTACAGATGATTCATGGCGCTGCATCTCGTCATCGGTAACAAGAATTATTCGTCGTGGTCGTTGCGGCCGTGGATCGCCATGAAAGCCACGGCCATCCCGTTTGAAGAAACGGTGATCTCGCTCGAAGCGAAGGACTTCAAGGCGCGCGTGACCGCCTTAAGCGCCGCCGGCCGCGTGCCGGTACTCATCGACGGCGATGTGCACGTTTGGGAATCGCTGGCGATCCTCGAATATCTGGCGGAGAAATTTCCCACCGCGCGTTTGTGGCCAAAGGAGTCTGGCGCGCGCGCCCATGCCCGCGCCATTGCGTCCGAAATGCACGCCGGCTTTATGCCGTTGCGCCGGCATCTGCCGATGAACATTGCGCGGCCGGTCAAACCACGCTCGCTCGATGACGGCGCCGCGGCTGACGTCAAACGTATCGATGCGATCTGGAGCGGATGCCTTGCCAAATATGGCGGCCCGTTTCTGTTCGGCGGCTTCGGCACCGCTGATGGCATGTACGCGCCGGTGGTGTGGCGATTCCACACTTACGCCATCGAGGTCAGCGGTGCGGCTCGGTCCTATATGGATGCGATGCTGGCACTGCCTGCGTCCGTCGAATGGCGCAATGCGGCGCGGCGTGAATCCTGGGTGCTGCCGCACGACGAGGTCGACTGGCCCGACGTATTGCGTGACTGATCCGGTTCAGCGCAAGCGTTCCTCAAGCTCGCGCAACAGCGGTTGCTGATAGGGCAGGATCTTCAGCATCGCCGCCGATAGCGGAAAATAGGCGATGCGGTCGATTTCCGGGAAGCGTTGCTGCCGTCCCGACTTCGGCGGCCACTCCATCTCAAACGTGTTGCTGGCGAACTGCGAAAGATCGAAATCCGCCTCGAAGGCGAAGACGTGCACCGTCTTTCCACTTTTTTGGTTAACCGGAGCGAGCGCGAGCAATTCTCCGGACGCCGTCAAGTTCGTTTCTTCGTTAAATTCGCGCCGTGCCGTAGCCACGAAGTCGTCGCCGGCTTCGACAAGGCCTTTGGGAATGGTCCAAACGCCATCGTCTTTCTTCGCCCAGAACGGTCCGCCGGGATGCGCGAGCAGCACCTCAAGCCCGTTTTTGCGCCGGAACGCCAGCAGCCCGGCGCCAATTTCTCTGGTGCGGCGCATCGGCGCGTGTTTCCGTGTTAACTGCGGCTCTCTACCGCAGGACTTTTCGAACGGCCCTTGCCAAATAGGCCGCTGTCTGCATGATTTTGTCACGATTACGCCGACAATGCCCGACCCTCACCCGAACTCGATAGAGTGCGTTGTGGGAGGGGGCGAACCAATTGCCTGCACGGGAGTCAACGCCAATGCGATATAGATTTATCGCCGCTCATGCCGCTTTGCTTGCCTTTGCGGTTCTTCTTGCCCCGGCCGCCAGGGCCGAGGATGCGCCCAAAGACGTCAAGGGTATTTATCTGGTGAGCGATTATCCCGCGGTCACATTGCGCCCGGGTGAGACATCGACGATCAATCTTCGATTGCAGAATTACGATATGGCGCCGGAGCGCATGGCGCTGTCGGTGTCCGGAGTGCCGAGCGGCTGGACCGCGACGCTTCTGGGCGGCGGCCAGCCGGTAGCGGCGGCGATGCCGGCGACCGATTCCAGCGTTTCGCTTTCGTTGCGTCTCGACGTGCCGAAGACCGCGTCGACGGGCACGCAAACGCTTACGGTCGCCGCCAACGGAAGCTCGACGAATTTGCAGTTGCCGATCGCGGTGACGCTGGCCAAGGATCTGCCGGCCAAGCTCTCGGTAACGCCGCAGCTTCCCGAGTTGCGCGGTAATTCGAAAACGAGCTTCGAATACGATCTCAACATCAAGAACGACAGCGGCAAGAAGCTCACGGTGAGCCTCTCTGCGCAAGCGCCGCAGAATTTCGACACCTCGTTCTCCGAGCAATACGGCACGCAAGAACTCAATGCAGTGCCGATTGACGCCGGGCAGAGCAAGGATGTGAAGCTCAAAGTGTCGCCGCCGAATACGGCCGCGGCGGGCGAGTACAAAGTCACGGCGCGGGTTGGCGCGGAGGACGCTTCGGCGACGACGGAACTTGGTCTCGACATTACCGGCCAGCCCAGACTGGACATCAGCGGCCGCGAGGGGCTCGTCTCCACGCGCGCATCGGCCGGCCAGGAGACGTCGGTTCCCGTCGTCGTCACCAACACCGGTACGGCGCCGGCCGAGGACGTCGAGCTTTCCGGCTCGGCGCCGAGCGGTTGGAAGATCACCTTCGATCCGAAGACGGTCGATCGCATTGCGCCGAACGACAACAAGGAAGTGCAGGCGCTGATCACGCCGACCGACAAGGCGATCGCCGGCGACTACGTGACTACGATCCGCGCTTCCGCGCGCGGCGAATCGGCCTCGACCAATTTCCGCGTCACGGTGACAACCTCGACGCTGTGGGGCATCGCCGGCGTCGGCATCGTCGGCATTGCGCTGCTCGTTATGGTCGGCGCGGTTGCGAGGTTTGGCCGCCGATGAGCGAGGATACCGTTATCGAGGCCAAGGGCCTCACCAAGAGCTACGGGCCCGCGCTCGCCGTCGACCACATCTCGTTCACCGTCGGGCGCGGGGAGATTTTCGGTCTCCTCGGCCCGAATGGCGCCGGCAAGACGACCACCATCCTGATGATGCTCGGGTTAACCGAGATTTCCGAGGGTGAGGTGCGTTTGCTCGGCTTCGATCCGGCGCGTCAACCGCTGTCGGTGAAGCGGCGGGTCGGCTATCTGCCCGATACGGTCGGTTTCTACGACAATCTCACCGCCGCCGACAATCTGCGCTACACCGCGCGGCTGATCGGCTTCCATTTTGCCGAGCGTGAGAAGCGGATAGGCGAAGCGCTCGAACGGGTCGGCCTCGCTGAATCTGCCGACAAGCGTGTCGACACCTTTTCACGCGGCATGCGCCAACGCCTCGGCCTCGCGGAAATCCTGATGAAAGGCGCCCAAGTCGCCATCCTCGACGAGCCGACGTCGGGGCTTGATCCGCACGCGACCGCCGAACTCCTGGCGATGATCAGAGGCTTCAAGAGCGAAGGCGTCTCGGTGCTGTTGTCGTCGCATCTGCTTGAGCGGGTGCAAAGCGTATGCGACCGCGTCGCGCTGTTCTCGGCGGGCAAGATCGCGCTGATGGGCACGGTTCCCGAGCTCGGCCGCGAGGTGCTCGGCGGCGGTTACGTCGTCGACATCGAGGCCGACGGCGCCGGGCTTGCCGACCGCCTCGCGCTGATCCCGGGTGTCAGCGGCGTCGAGAAGACCGGCATCGGCAAGCTTCGCCTGCATTCCGACCGCGATGTGCGTCCGGAGGCGGCGGCGGAAGTCGTCGCGATGCAAGGCCGCCTGAAATTCCTCGGCGTTCAGGAGCCGAGCCTCGAAGCGATCTATACCAAGTATTTCGAGGCCAAGCCCGAAGAGCCGGTAAAGGAAGGCACGCGCGATGCAGCGTGAGGGCTCCGCCTTTTCCGGCCTCGGCGTGGTCATGCTCAAGGAGCTGTCCGATCATTTGACCAGCGTGCGCATGCGCGTGCTCGAATGGCTTGTGGTGCTGGTGGCGCTCGCTGCGCTCTACGGCGCGATCCAGCAGATCAAGGATACGACGGCGGAGGATCCGTTCCTGTTCCTGCGCCTGTTCACGACGTCGCGCGATCCGCTGCCGTCATTTGTGTCGTTCCTGTCGTTCCTGGTGCCGCTGATGGCGATCGGACTCGGCTTCGATGCCGTCAACGGCGAGCATAACCGGCGCACGCTGTCGCGTATCCTGTCGCAGCCGATCTATCGCGATGCCTTGCTGTTCGGCAAATTTCTCGCCGGACTGGTGACCCTGTCGATCAGCCTGATCACGCTGTGGCTCCTTGTCATCGGGCTCGGGCTGCTGATGATCGGCATTCCGCCGGGCGCCGAAGAAATCTCCCGCAGCTTCGTTTTCCTCCTGATAACGATCGTCTATGCCGGCGTTTGGCTGGCGCTCGCGCTGTTGTTCTCGATCGTATTCCGTTCTGCCGCGACCGCGGCCTTGGTTACGCTCGGACTTTGGCTCCTCGTGACCTTCATCTGGCCGGTTCTGGCGGGCGCCTTTGCGCAAATCATCTTTCCGCTCGATCCACGTTACGCCGAGCTCGGCCTGCAGACGCCGTCAACCGCGGGGCTTGAGCAAATTCTGGCGCGGCTGTCGCCGTCAACCCTCTATGCCGAGGTCGTGGTGGCGCTTCTCGATCCCACGACGCGCGCGCTCGGGCCGATCTATCTGAGCCAGCTGCAGGGCGCCGTGCTCGGCGCGCCGCTGCCGCTCGGCGCGAGCATTCTGATCGCCTGGCCGCAGATCGTCGGCATGATCGCGACCGCGATCCTGCTCTTTGTCATCGGCTATGTGATCTTCCAGCGCCAGGAAGTCCGGGCTTAGCTGCCTTCCGTCTAGCCGTTGCGCCGCTACGCGCGACATAGTCAAATCCCTCTCGCTTATAAGGGGGGATTCGTGACCGCAATCGGAACGAGCGTCGACACCGCGTCGAAGGAATTCCGCGCCAATCAGGCGGCGATGAGCGCTCTCGCTGCGGACCTTGAAGCGCGCCGCGCCAAAGCCGCCGAAGGCGGACCGCCGCGCGCCCGCGAGCGCCACCTCGCGCGTGGCAAGCTTTTGCCGCGCGAACGCGTGACGACGCTGATCGATCCAGGTACGCCGTTCCTCGAATTATCGTCGCTTGCCGCCAACGGCATGTACGACGACGACATTCACGCCGCCGGCATCATCACCGGCGTCGGCCGCGTGTCCGGCCGCGAATGCGTCATCGTCTGCAACGATTCCACCATCAAAGGCGGCACCTATTATCCGATGACGGTGAAGAAGCATCTGCGGGCCCAGGAGATTGCGCGCGACAACCGCTTGCCGTGCATCTATCTGGTCGATTCCGGCGGCGCCAACCTGCCGCATCAGACCGAAGTCTTTCCCGACCGCGAGCATTTCGGCCGCATCTTCTACAATCAGGCGACGCTGTCATCCTTGGGCATCGCTCAGGTCGCGGTGGTGATGGGCTCATGCACCGCTGGAGGCGCTTACGTGCCGGCGATGTCGGATGAGACGGTCATCGTGCGCAACCAGGGCACCATCTTTCTTGGCGGACCGCCGTTGGTGAAGGCCGCGACCGGCGAAGTCGTCACCGCCGAAGAGCTTGGCGGCGCCGAAGTGCATACGAAAAAATCCGGCGTCGCTGATTATCTCGCCGAGAACGATCACCACGCGCTGGCACTGTGCCGCACTATCGTCGCCTCGTTGAACACCAAAAAGACCATCGACATTCCGCTCGCCAAATCGGCCGAACCGAAATATGACGCCGCCGAGCTCGACGGCATCGTGGCAGCCGATCTGAAAAAGCAATATGACGTGCGCGAGGTGATCGCGCGGCTGGTCGATGCGTCCGACTTCGACGAGTTCAAGGTGCTCTACGGCACGACGCTCGTCACCGGCTTCGCCCACATTGCCGGCACGCCGGTCGGCATTCTCGGCAACAACGGCATCCTGTTTTCGGAAAGCGCGCTCAAGGCGGCGCATTTCATCGAACTGTGCTGCCAGCGCCGCGTGCCACTTTTGTTTTTGCAAAATATTTCCGGCTTCATGGTCGGCCGCGACTACGAAGCGGGCGGCATCGCCAAGGACGGCGCCAAGATGGTCACCGCAGTCGCCTGCGCACAGGTGCCGAAGATCACCGTCATCATCGGTGGCTCTTATGGTGCCGGCAATTACGGCATGTGCGGCCGTGCCTACGGTCCGCGCTTTTTGTTCACCTGGCCGAATGCGCGCATCTCGGTGATGGGTGGCGAGCAGGCGGCCTCCGTGCTTGCCACCGTGCGGCGCGACAATATCGAGGCCGAGGGCAAAAAGTGGTCCGAGGTCGAAGAAGAAGAATTCAAGCAGCCGATCCGCGATCAGTACGACACCGAAGGCAATCCCTATTACGCTACCGCGCGGCTGTGGGACGACGGCATCATTACGCCGGCCGAAACGCGCCGCGTGCTGGCGCTGTGTTTCTCCGCGGCGCTTAATGCGCCGATCCCGGAAACGAAGTTTGGGGTGTTTAGGATGTGAGTGCGGGCGCTGCTCGTCGTGCCGGCAAGGAGTATTTCATGCCCAAAATCATCGAACACGTGCATTGGCCGGACGCGCCGGACCTGTGGATGCCGTATGCGCCGGCGATCAAGGTCAAGGGCGGCACCACCGTTTATCTCGCCGGCGTCACCGCGGCGCCGGTTTATCATCACCATCCGCACCGGCCGGAAGAGTTCGACGCCATGCCGCGCGAGATGGCCGGGCAGGCGAGGGCGGCGCTGGAAAATCTCAAGCGCGGGCTGCAAGCCGTCGGCGCCACTTTCGCCGATATCGTCACCGCCGATCGTTTCGTGACCGATCTGACCGATCAGGATTCACTCAACCGCGTCTGGGGCGAGTATTTTGGCAATGCCAAGCCGACGACGACCACGGTTCAAGTGGTGCGGCTCGCGACCGATCCGCGTTGCTTGGTCGAGATCAATGCGATCGCAGTGGTCGATTGACGATCTGCGACCGAACCGCCACATCAAGGCGGCGCGCAATCAAGGCTGCGGCGGCGGAGGAGGAGCTAATGCCCGAAACGTCCTATAAAACCGTACTCATCGTCGGCGTCGGCTCGGGGCTTTCCGCCTCGCTGGCGCGGCTGTTTGCCAGGGCCGGCATGAAGGTGGCGCTCGCGGCGCGCCGCCCCGACAATCTCAAAGCGCTGGCTCAGGAGACGGGAGCGAAAAGTTTCGCTTGCGACTCCACCAATCGCGCAGAAGTCGCAAAGCTCTTCGCCGATGTGCAAACCGCGCTCGGCTCGCCCGACGTGGTCGTTTACAACGCGAGCTACCGCACCCGCGGCCCGTTTATCGAGCTTGAACCCGATGAAGTCGCGAAGTCGCTCTTGGTGACTGTTTTCGGCGGCTTTCTGGTGGCGCAGGAGGCGGCCAAGGGCATGGTGCCGCAACACCACGGCGCGATTTTCTTTACCGGCGCCTCGGCGAGCGTGAAGGGCTATGCGCAGTCGGCGCCGTTCGCCATGGGCAAATTTGCGCTGCGCGGCCTCGCCCAAAGCACGGCGCGCGAATTGCAGCCGCAAGGCATTCACGTCTGCCATGTCGTGATCGACGGCGGCATTCGCAGCGATCGCCGGCCGGATCCGGCGGATAAGCCCGACAGCATGCTCGATCCTGATGCCATCGCGCAGAGCTACTTGGATCTCTTGCGGCAGCCGCGCAGCGCCTGGGCTTGGGAACTCGAATTGCGGCCGTGGGTTGAGAAGTTCTGAGTCTGACGCTGCCTCCCGGCTATAATCACACCATGTCGTGCACTGTCATAAAGGCCGCGCTCCTCGTCGTTGTGCTCGCCGCTGCAACCGGCGCGGCGGCGCAAACCCGCTCCCGGCCGGATGCGAAAGACGCACATCCGGCACCAGCTGTTCCGGGCGACAAGCGCGACGCGGTTGTGAATGGCGTCGCCCCTTATAGTGGCCGGCCGTATTGGGTGGCGCTCGCGCAATGCGGCGGCATCTATTTCAAGCTCAACGTGCTTTACACCGATATCGCCGTGCACGCCCGCGTGGTCAAGCCCGACCCCAAAGTGAACGACGAATTTACCAGAAAGCTCACGGAAGCAATCCGGACCGCGACGACGTTCTTCGACAGCGCCGATCATTTTCTGATGAACGACCGGGGTATCGAGCGGACGGACGCGGTTCTGGTCTACAACGATCAATCACGTGCGGCAGGCGAACGGGTCACCACCATCGAGCAGGCGTTGACCGCGGCGAAATCCTGCCCGGTCCTCTATCAAGCCTGTCAAAGCGCCTATCCGAAAGCATGCGACGAAACGCTGACGCTGCCGACGAGCTGACCGCGCTGCGGCCCAAGAGGAAATCGATGAAAACGATTGTTGCGCTGATCGCTGCTGCGGCGATGTTCGGCGTGCTTGCCGTCAACGCGCAGGAAAAATCCGCAGTGCCGCAATCGCCCGCAGACCAGCCCGAGCCCTATCAGCCCGGCCTTGGCGAATTCATGGCGTTGCAGCAGATGCGCCACATCAAACTCTGGTTCGCCGGTCGTGCCGGCAACTGGCCACTGGCGGATTATGAGATCGGCGAATTGCAGGAAGGCTTTGACGATGTCGGCCAATTGCTCGGCCACGATATCGTCGACCAGCATGTCGGTGCGCCGCTTGCCGCGCTGCAAAAGGCGATCGGCGGCAAGGACAGCGCCATTTTCGCAACTGCCTTCGATAATCTCAGTGCCGGTTGCAATGCTTGCCACCACGCGCTTGATCATGCCTTCATCGTAATCGGGCGTCCGACGTCGCTGCCTTACAGCGATCAGACATTCACGCCGCCGAAATGATCGCCCGAAGGCGGGGTGTCTCTTTTGCGCCGCACTAAAGGCAATCTGCTGGCTTTCAGCGCACCTTGGCCGAGTGCGCTAACACCATGTTCCTGCATATATTTTTGCCTTCCCGACAAAGCCGGTAGAAAGCGGCTTTAGCCTTGAATTATCGGGCAATACCGCCATACTGCGCGAAATGTGCTGAACGCAGCACGGGGTGGTATCGCTTGGAACAGCAGCAGAATATCGTCGCGAGCACGTTGGCAGCGAGCCCGTGCAACGTGCTCATGATCTATCCGCGCTTTATGGCGGATTCGTTCTGGAACTTCTCCGAAGCCTGCGAACTAGTGGGCGCGCGGTATCCAGCGATTCCTCTCGGCCTTATCACGGTCGCGGCGTTACTGCCAAAGTCCTGGAACGTGCGCCTAGTCAATCGCAACACCGAAGAGCTTGCCGAGAGCGATCTCGACTGGGCCGACATGGTGATGACCGGCGGCATGCTGTTCCAGCAATCGGATACGCTGGAACTCATCGAAATGTGCCGCGCGCGAGACCTTCCGGTGGTCGTTGGCGGTCCCGACGCGACGTCGAGTCCGCACCGCTACGAGACCGCGAATTTCCGCGTCCTTGGCGAAGTCGAAGACATCATCAAAGACTTCATCGCGGCCTGGGAGCAGGGCGCCCGCGAGGGCATGTTCGTCGCCCCGAAATTCCAGGTCGACGTCACCAAGACGCCGATCCCGCGCTTCGACCTGCTTAAGTTCGAGCAGTACCTCTATATCGGCGTGCAGTTCTCGCGCGGCTGCCCGTTCACGTGCGAGTTCTGTGACATCATCGAGCTTTACGGCCGGTCGCCGCGCACCAAGACGCACGATCAGATGCTGGCCGAACTCGGGACGCTCTATAAGCTCGGTTACCGCGGCCACGTCGATTTCGTCGACGACAATCTCATCGGCAACAAGAAGGCGATCAAGGCGTTTCTGCCGGTGCTCGAAAAATGGATCGAACAGCACGACTATCCGTTCGAATTCACCACCGAGGCCTCGCTCAATCTCGCCGACGATGGCGAGCTGTTGGCGATGCTTAAGCGCTCCAACTTTTTCGCCGTTTTCGTCGGCATCGAAAGCCCCGATACGGAAACGCTGATCGCGATGCGCAAGAAGCAGAATACGCGGCGCAGCATCGGCGACAGCGTGCACAAGATTTATGCGGCCGGAATGTTCGTTACCGCCGGCTTCATCGTCGGCTTCGACAGCGAGAGGGGCTCGGTCGCCGAACCGATGATCGAACTCATTGAAGAGGCCGCTATTCCGATTGCCATGGTCGGCCTGCTCTATGCGCTGCCGAATACGCAACTCACCCGCCGCCTCGCAAAGGAAGGCCGCCTGCACGTCGATCACGATTCCGCACCCGCCGGTAAGGGCGACCAGTGCACCGCCGGCGTCAACTATGAGACCAAACGTTCGCGACTGGAGATTTTGCGCGATTACCGCAAAGTTCTCGACCGGATCTACGATCCCGATGCATTTTGCGGCCGTCTGGAGCGGCTCGCCGCGATGCTCGACTGCTCGGATCGGCGTAAGGAACTGCCCGAAGGCGACATCAGGCGCCGGATGAGCACGATCAACCTGGTGCATGAACTGCTTTCGCGATTGCCGGAAGGCCGCGAGCGGTTCTGGAAAGCATTTACAACGTGCATGAAGCAGAATCCCAATTCAGTGCGCGGCATCGTCACGCTGATGGCCTTCTACCTGCACGTCGGGCCTTACTCGCGCTATGTGATGAAGCAGATCGATCGCCAAATCGACGACATTGAGCAGGGCCGTTTCGTCCCGCCAAAGCTCCTTCCGGCGGTGGCGCCAGAAACGGTCGCAGAGCCGGCTGCAGCAGAGCCGGTCGCGTTGAGCGCATAAGACTCCGTCTAGCTGTCCAAGGATGTTAACGCCGTGAGATCCGATACCACGCGCAGTGGCGGGTAATCGGAATATTCGTCAGGCAGCCGCGCGCGGTTGACCCAGAACGGCCGGAAGCCGAATGTCGCGGCACCCATCACGTCCCAGCGGTTCGACGACACGAACACGGCTTCTTCCGGCCGTATGCCGAAGCCGTCGGTGACGAGCGCATAGACTTCGGGCCGCGGCTTGTACATGCGCACGGCATCGACCGAGAACACCGCATCGAACAATCCGCGCATGCCGGAGGCCTCGATCGCCGCGTCGAGCATGCGCGGCGAGCCGTTCGACAGAATCGCAACGCGCGGTCCACGCGCTTTAAGCGCGGTGACGGCGGCGCGGGCGTCGGCAAAAGCATCGAGCGTGAAATAGGCGTCGAGAAGTTTCGGCCGCAAAGTACGGTCAACCGAAGGGATACGGGCGAACGCATAGTCAAGCGCGCGTTCGGTCAGCGTCCAGAAATCCGTGTAATGTCCAGACAGCGTCGATATCCAGGCATATTCAAGCTGTTTCGTCCGCCAGATCTCGGAAAAGCGCTCGGCGTCAGGACCGGCGGCGGCACGGTGCCGCCCAATCGCCGCATGCACGTCAAACAGCGTGCCATAGGCGTCGAAGATATAGGCACGCGGCGCAACGTCAGTCATTGTCGATCTCCATTCCGGCGCTTAGGTGTGACGATGGTGACAAAGATTGGGCCGCGACGACAATAGGCCGGGGCGGGAACGATTCGGGAGGCGAGCTATAGCCTGGTCAAAAACTTGGACTTTTTTCGAAGACGATTGGCACGAGGGCAATGTGCCGATCATGGGTGCGCGCACGCATGCCGCGTGGCTCGGCTCGTCGGTGTTCGACGGCGCGCGCGCCTTCGAAGGCGTCACACCCGACCTCGACCTTCATTGCACCCGGATCAACGAATCCGCCAAGGCGATGTTTCTCAAGCCGGTGGTCAGCGCGGAGCGGTGGAAGGGTCTGGTGCGCGACGGCCTCAAGCGCTTCGGCAACGACGAGGCGCTTTATATCAGGCCGATGTATTGGGCCGAGGAGGGATCGCCGCGCGGGCTGGTACAGCCGGACCCGGACTCGACGCGCTGGTGTCTCACGCTTTTTGTCGCGCCAATGCCGACGCCTGCCGGTAACGCGATCACGCTGTCGCCGTTTCGCCGCCCGACGCGCGAAAGCGCGCCCGTCGAAGCCAAGGCCGGCTGCCTCTACCCCAACAACGGGCGCGCTTTGGTCGAAGCGCGCGCCCGCGGTTTCGACAATTGTCTGATGTGCGACATGCTGGGCAATGTCGCCGAGATGGGCACCGCGAACGTTTTCATGGTCAAGGACGGCGTCGTGTTCACGCCGGCGGCGAACGGCACGTTTCTCGCCGGAATCACGCGCACCCGCATTATCAGGCTATTGCGCGAGGCCGGCAGTGAAGTCGTCGAAACGACGCTGCGCTATTCCGATTTCCAGACCGCCGATGAAATCTTTTCTTCGGGCAATTATTCCAAAGTCTCGCCGGTTATTCGCTTAGACGATCGGAGCTTGCAGCCGGGCCCGGTCTATCGCAAAGCGCGCGAGCTTTATTGGCAATTTGCGCACGCGAAAAAGAGCTAGCCTGAAATTAGAAATGCGTTTTATCGATTCCCGGCACCGTCAGGAGTGACGTGACAGTGCGACTGCGAAGATCATAGACGCGCGCATAGACCACGCCGTCGCGAACGATCTCGGTCAGTTCGGGCGCGTTGAGCTTGGCGCAATAGAATACGCCGAGCTGCATGGCAAAATCGGCGCCTTTCGGATCCCAGGTCGTCGTGAATTGCGGTCCAAGGGCGACCGCGACCGGCGGATGCGGACCGCAGACCGCGACTGTCCACTGTCCGTGCGTCGGCCTTTCGTGCCGTTCGGCGACATTGGCACGCAGTTTGCGCGACGCTTGTGTCAGCGACAGGCCCCAATAATCGAGCATGAAGCTTTTCTGTGCGCCGGGGACACCGCCGACGATGTGATTGTAGTCGGTGTATTCGTAGGGATGCAGCCGCGCTATGTCGACGACGGGGGCGACGATGCCGGCGATCAGCGCCAGGCTGCCTGCTGCAATGGCGGTGATGCTATACGCGCGAAAATACCCCGCGATCCAGGCTGCGGCCATACCGCCAAGTACCGCAAACGGAGGCAGCACGAACACGAAATGCCGGATGCCATTGTACATCACCGGCCGCGCGGCAACGGTGAGTAGAACCGGGAGCGTTACCGCCAGAATGACCGCAAGGAACGTCGCGCGGCGTCCAGCGCCGGCGGCGTCGCTTCCCGGACCGCGGATGGCAAATATCGTTGCGCCAGCGAGACCGCAAAGGCCGAGGGCGAGCATCAATTCAGGAACCTGGACGGCGAACAGCGTGGGCACATAGCTGCGCGGCATGTTGTCGACTGGGATCAGTTGGCCGTCGAAGAGCTCGCGCCAGGGCTTTTCAAAAATATTGGAAAAATATTCCGCGGCATGAAACGGATTGAACAGCGAAGTCACGCTCCACGGCCAGACCAGACCCATGACCAGATAGGCAAGGATCGCCGCGGGAATAAGCAGAACGAGAAACGACCGCAATTCGGCGGCGGCCTGCGCCGCTCCCTCTGCCCGCGTCCGCACCGCGAAAAGCAACGGCAGCGGCAGCAGCGCTTCCATGGCCGCGAAGCCGCCAAGCACGCGGGCGCCCATCGCAAGTCCAACGCCGATGCCGCACAAGGCAAGTGTTGGAGGCGTAACACGGGGATATTCTTCGAACGCGCGCACGAGCCCAAGTAGCGCGATCACCATCACGGTGGCGAACGGCCCATCCTTGGCATTGATGAACATGTGGCCGTAATAGAGCGGGCAGGCCGCAAGGAGAACGAGGGCAACGAGACCGGCGAAGGGGCCGCCGAGCTTCCTGCCGAGCCGCCAGGTGACGAACAATCCGACGAGGCCGATCAGGGCGCCAACCAGCCGGCGCGTTTCGAACAGGCCAAAAGGCAATATTTTTCCGGCAAGCGTGGCGAGGATGTCGAAGCCGCCGCCGTACATGTAGAGATTGACAAACGACAGCGCGCGCTTGTCGGCAAATCCGGAGCCGTAAAGCGACACCAGAAGCTGGCCGTATTGCGAATGCGTGTAGTCGTCCCAGCCGAGGCCGTAGTCGCGGAACGTCGCAATGGCGATTGCAGCGGCCAGCGCCAGAACGCCGACGGCGAGCGCATCTAGCCAGCGCGTATCAATAACCAGCCCCGATCGCATAGCGATGGGGTTCGCGGTAATTTGGCTCACGACCGGCCCGGCTCCAGAATCGTGGACTGTTACAAGCCTTAAGTAATGAAACCTGGCGGCGGCCTCGACAATGCGTCAAATCGGCAGAGGCAGCCTGCGGTTCCCAATAAAAAGCGGGGCCCAATGGCCCCGCCAGAAATGATGCAGCGCGGTAGCGCGCGTTATTTCATGGCCGCTTCGTAGAGTTCGGCGACGTAGTCCCAGTTGACGAGACTATCGAGGAACGCCTTGAGGTAGTCGGCGCGCCGGTTGCGATAGTCGATGTAATAGGAATGCTCCCACACGTCGCAACCGAGGATCGGCTTGCCGCCGTGCACAAGCGGGTTCTCCCCGTTCGGCGTCTTCATGACAACGATTTTGCCGTCCTTGACGGCGAGCCACGCCCAGCCCGAGCCGAATTGCGTCATACCGGCCTGGCTGAAGTCTTCTTTCACCTTGGCGAGTGGCCCGATGTCGGTGGTGATTTGCTTTTCGAGCTTGGCCGGAAGCTTGTCGCCGCCACCGCCTTTCTTCATCCATTTCCAGAAGAGGGTGTGATTGAAATGTTGGGCCGCATTGTTGAACAGGCCGGGGTTCTTGCCGAATGTGCCTTTGACGATGTCTTCGACCGATTTGTTCTCCCATTCCGTGCCCTTCATCAGGTTGTTCGCAGTCGTCACGTAAGCCTGATGGTGCTTGTCGTGGTGATATTCGAGCGTCTCTTTCGACATGCTCGGGCCGAGGGCGTCGTAGGGGTAGGGAAGGTCGGGCAGGGTGAATGCCATTGGTCTACTCCTCAATGTAAAGGCCGAAACGGCGGGATTGCTGGCAACCGTGTGGGAAAGCGAATAGTTCCTCTAAATAGGACTTTCACGGGGGTTTGGGCAACGTCTGTGGCATTCACCATATCGCGCTATTGGCTTAATCCGGCGATGCCGCACGGATAATAGTCCTTGCGCGCTATTGGCAGCGCCGTCACAATACTTGCCGGCGGCTCATGTTGTTTGAGCAGAGCCGGGGACAAGCGTATGTATTTGGTATTGTTGGCGTTTGGCGCGATCTTGACCGCGGCGGGAACAATGCTCACGGCGGCGGGTGTATCGATCCACGATCACACCCTGGACGGGTCGATCGTCACCCCGGGCATTGTCGCGGTCGTGGGCGGTCTTCTTTTGATAGGCCTCGGCGTCGGTCTGCGCGTTTTGCGGCGCATCGAACTGGCGCTTGCGGCGCGGCCGGTCTCGGCAATGCCGCGGAGCGCGCCGGCTGGCGAGACCGCCGAGCCGATGCTGACCGTGGAGCGATTGGCAATCTCGCCCGCGACAAAACCTGCTCCGCGCCCGCAAACGATAGCTGTGGCTCCGTCTGCCGAAGAAAGGCGCTTGGACGATCTTTTGAAGAAGACCTCTGTCGCCGCCAGGCTTGAAACTGCTCGGGTCGTTGAGGAGACGGAACTGTCGCTGTCGCCAAAAGCGCAATCAGCGTTTGCGCTCTCAAACGATGCGGTAGCTGAAGTCGAAAGGGGGCGCATCCCTCGGCGCGGGGACGTCGCGTCAAGAATTACGCCGCGGCTCGATCTGGGCGCGCGTTCGCCGGCCGCTTCCGAACGTCCGGCGGGACCAACCTTTGACGCGCTGTGGCCAAAAGGTCCGCGCCAGACGCGTACAGCGTCACAGGAAGTGCCTGTGCAGGCCGCGGACGCGCCTGCAGTCGAACCGGCGCAAAATTCCGAACCGATGCTCGAAGCACCGCCGCCAATCGGCGCCGATGAATCGGTTTCCGTCCTCAAGTCTGGTGTGGTCGATGGAATGGCCTATACGCTTTATTCCGACGGCTCCATCGAAGCGCAATTGCCACAGGGCACGCTCCGCTTCGGTTCAATTACCGAACTGCGCAATCACATCGAGCAGAGCGCGTAAATCACAGATCGCCCTCTCGGCCGGTTTGTGAATTAACCTCAGCCTTATACAGTCCAACTACTGTCGATGAGCTGCATTTACGCAGTTTTTATTGCTTTTCGACGTAACAGCATCTAGTTTCCCAACTCAGCATTTCAACAATGATTGCTGCGAGATTTGAGCATGGCTGACAATTCGGGCGATGGCGTTTTCATAGAGCTGACCGCGAATATCGTCTCCGCCTATGTCAGCAACAATTCGGTTCCAAGCGCCGAAATCCCGAATCTTATCAGTCAGATTTATTCGGCTTTAAAGCGGGTGTCGGGCGGTCAAACCAACGCCGCAGCCGAGAACTTAAAACCCGCCGTGCCGATCAAGCGTTCGGTCACCGCCGAATATATCGTCTGTCTCGAAGACGGTCTGAAATTCAAGTCGCTCAAGCGGCACCTGCGCACGCGTTACAACATGACGCCCGATCAATACCGCGAGAAATGGGGCCTGCCGGCCGATTACGCGATGGTGGCGTCGAATTACGCGGCGGCACGCTCGCAGCTTGCCAAACAGATGGGCCTCGGTCAGCAGCGCCGGCGTCGCCGCGAGCGCAGCTGAAATCCGTCACCGCTGCAAAACGCCGACCGCCCGGTTGGCGAAGCTCAGCCGCTCCGACATGACCGCAACGATATAGCCGAGCAGCGCCTGGCTGAGTGCGGGGTCGTCGTGCTTGATGCGGGTATAGGCTTCGGCGCTTAGCTCGTAGAGCACGCTGTCGGCCTCCGCGGCGATGGTGGCGCTGCGTGGCTTTCCAGTGACCAATCCCATCTCGCCGATTGTGGTGTGCGGACCGAGGCTCCGTAGCCGGATCGTTCGTCCGTCGCCGAGTTCGACGACGATGCCGATGCGGCCTTCGAGAATGAAATGCATCGAAGCGGCCGGATCACCCTCCCGGGCGATGATGTCGCTCGCTCGGACTTCGAGCCGCTGGCAATACTCCGTCAGCCGGTCGGCATGGGCAGCGCTGCCGAGCGCATCCGTCCACCAGGCGCGTAACGAGCGCGCGTCATCGGCCGTGGTACGATGCGCATCGATGATGCTCTGCTCACAGGATTCCAGCGCACGATCGAGATCGGAAGCGATCACGACGTCGCCGGAAATGAACCGGGCGGTACGAAAGGCACGTTCCAGTTCCGGCGTCAGGTTGACGAGGACGATATGGGTCCCCGACGCCGCCGCGACCTGCTTGATCTGCGCAAAACTGTGGGTGGCCGATGAATCGATACCGGTGACGAGCCGGAAATCGAAGATCAGAAAGCGGCAATCCGGCACCGTCATAAGCAGCGCTTTGACATGCTGGTAAAGGTGGTTGGCCGAGCCGAAGAATAGGTAGCTTTGCAGCATCATGCCCTGGATCTTCTTGCCGTGATCGGCCAGCAGCGACAGTTCGTAGGGTCCGCGATCGAGCGAAGAGCGGTATTCCGACCCGTCGAAGCTGAACTTGATGGCGTTCACGCGGCTTGCGCTGAGCGCGAAGGTGGCGCAGCCGATCACGATGCCGATCAAGACGCCGGCGATAAATCCGGCATAGACGATCAGCACCGCGATCGCGATCAGCGACAGATATTCAAGCGGCAACAGCCGCCGCGACGACTGGATCAGCCACTGATAAACAAGGTCGGCGCCGAGATAGAACAAAAGGCCGCCGAGAATGTATTTCGGCACGTAGCCAAGAAATGACGGATCGGAAATAAGTAGCGCCGCGGAGATCGCGGCGACGGTCAGCCCGGCGATGCGGCTCGTTGCACCGGCGGTATGCAACAGCATGGAGCGGCTGAACGACGTGCAGCTCACATAGCTGCCGAGCCCCGCGATCACGAGATTGGCGAGGCCGAGCACTTTGAGGTCGTGTTCGATATCGGCTTCGCGGCGCGCGGCGATCTCGATGCCGGTGGTGTTGAGCAGAAAATTGGTGACCGTAACGAACATCACGGCGAGCATGTCGCCGGCAAGCGAAGGCAGTGACGACCACGGGAAGCTCGCAAGCGGCGCGATCTTCCACGGCAGCGTCAGGGCGGCCGCCGGCTGCAAATGGAACAGCCAGCCGGTCGACTGCGCGGTCGCGATCGGCGTGCCGCTCGCCGCCAGAACGAGGTGCGTGACGACGAAGGCGGTCAACAGCACGCCGGGCAGGATGAGAGGATTTCTGAAACGGCGCAGCAGCACGTAGAGCACGATCGCGACGACCGCGCCCGGCACAATCTTGGCCGCGACGGCAGGATCGGCGAAGGCGGCGAGATTGTCGAGCGTCGGCCGCTGGTTCGTGACCACCTGGACCGCGCCGGTGATGAGCAGCCAGCCAGTCGCGCCAAGGAAGCCGCCGATGACGGGATAGGGCAGAAAGCGGATGGCCCGGCCGGCATGGGTGAAGCCGAGCACGCACAGCAAAAGGCCGGTCAGCGCGGTCGCCAGCGCCAAAGCGATTAGCGCCGGTTCGAGAAGATCAGTGTTGCCGCTGGCGACGAGCCGCTGCACCAGCGTCGCCACCAGCGCTGAGAGGACGACGGAGATGGAGCTGTCCGGCCCCGCCACGGCGAATGGCAGCGAACTTCGCAACGTCACGATCGTGCCGCCGACAGCGGCCGACAGAAACGTCACGGCAATGCCATAGGACAGGAGGTGTTCGAGCGGGCCGGTGAAGATGAGCGCCGCATAGGACAGGCAATAGGCGATCGACAAAACGCTGCAGACCGTGCCGGCAAACACGTCCGTCAGTCCTGCGCGGAGTGTTTGCTTGCTCAACGGGATGCCCACCTGCCCGAACGAGACTTACAACACTGCCGCCAGCGCGGCTAGAACGGCCGGACCCAGGCCACGCTCAGGCCGCCGCCACCAAAGCGGCGCGTGCGTCGGAACGGATACGCTCGACCATCGAGCGAAAGCCGTTCGAGCGCTGCGGGGTGAGGTGTTCCCTCAGCCCCAATCCTTCGAACAGCTTTATTGCATCGGTGGCAAGAATGTCGCGTGCGTTCTTGCCGGAATAGACTGCGAACAGGATAGCGATCAGGCCGCGCACGAGATGTGCATCGCTGTCGCCCACGAAGCTCAGCACCGGACCGCCGGCGGCGTCCGGGCGCACGGTGGTGTCGAGCCACACCTGGCTGGCGCAGCCCTGAACCTTGTTGGTGTCGTTATGCGCGGCGGCCGATAGCGGCTCAAGCTCACGCCCAAGCTCGATCAGGTAACGGTAACGGTCGTCCCAGTCGTCGAGGACCGAGAAATTACCGATGATGTCGTCGATATCAGTCATCGCGCTGGGGTCCGGATTCCACGGAATCCAATCCGTGGGTACCCTCTATATAGAGGGTTGCGTGCGCCAGAGCGAACGGACTAGGCGGAGTGCTTAGCGGTCTTACGCGGTGACACCGGGCCGCGCCAGGCTGGCGTCAGATCGATGGGCGTCAGCGTATTTTGCGAGGTGGTTTCCAACAAGGGATTGAACTTGCCGGCATTGGCGAATGAGCTTGCCTGCTTCGGTCCAAGGGCCTCGGTCAGGAAATCATAGAGCGTCTTGGCGCCGGCTTGCGCGCGATAGCCAAGTTCGGTCGCCACGTGCGACCCGATAATGCAGGCGTCGGGCTGACGGGCACAGAACTGCCGCAGGTCACCGACGGTCGCGGAGGCCGCCGAAATGGCGTCGGATGCACCGACCGTGCTGGCCGGAGCGCGCTCCGAAGAGCCGCTCGGCAACAGGATCAGCACGAGGCCGAGCCAGAACGCCATGCGCATCAGAAAGAACATGGAACCCCTATCCCATGCGGCATACGTCGCCGCGCTTGGGGGGAACCTAGCAGGCAGCATTGAAGGTGACGTTCGCTTAGACCACTCGATTTTGCGCATAATCGAACAGAATAAGCCGCAAATTTTCGAGCAATTGGAAAAAATATAATTTACCTAAAATTTGAACGAACGAGCGCGTGCCGCATTTGACCGCTTTGGCGGAAGCATCGGCAACGCCGATGTACCAGCGATTCCGAGCATGTCGGGTCGCGTCAATTATCTCAACACCATTTGCGGCAACGGGCCGTTCACCATGATGCGGGAATGGAGCGCAGCGCGCGGCGCTTCGCTGCGAGCTGCGGCGGCATCGCCGCCTCACCCCTTAGTGTTCGCTTAAGCGGCCTCTGACACGATCCGGCAACAGAAAAAGGGGGCGCGTCTGCAAAGCCGGGCGTGCAATGGGAAAGTGGGCCTGTTCGCGCCGATACGCCATTATCTTGAAGCGCTGGTTCACCCATCGGTGCGGCACGATGTTCTTGCCGCGACGCGGCACCGCGCTTTCATCGCGCCGCGTCTTGTCGGTGGCGTCGTCGCGCTGGCGGCCTTTCCGATTTATCTTTTGGTTCGCGGCGCCTTGGGGGGCGTCGAGCTTCTGATCCTTGCCTGGCTTGTTGCGCCGATCCTCACTGCATACTTTTTGTCACGCACTGGGCGTTACGAGAGCGCGCATGCGCTGTCCTCGCTGGCGCTCACGGGGTTGGTCACGGCCGTCGCTGCCTCGACCGGCGGCATCGCTTCGTTTGCCGCAATCTGGCTCGTAATTGTGCCGCTCGAAGCCGCGCTGTCGGCCTCACGCCGGGTGGTTGCGACTGCCTCGACATTCGCGCTCGGCGCGGCGGGCCTGCTGGTTTTACTCGGCGGCTACGGTCTGTTGCCGCCGCCGAATTCCGATGCGCCAGAAACGCTGGCCGCGCTCGGCGTCGTTTCGGCGGCGCTTTACGCGACCGGAATTGCGCTTGGCTCCGAGGCATTGGCGCGCACGAGTTTCTGGCTGCTGTACGTCGAGGAAGACCGCTATCGGCTGTTGGCGCGCAATATCAGCGACGTCATTACACGGCATGGACGCGACGGCGCGGTGCTGTTCGTTTCGCCGGCGGCAGAAGCCTTGTTTGGCGTGAGCATTTCGCGGCTTCACGGCCACGGCCTGTTCGAGCGCGTTCACGTCGCCGATCGTCCCGCTTATCTGACGGCGCTCGGCGATGCCGCTGCTTTGGGGGAACCGAGCTCAGTCGAGTTCCGCGTGCGGCGGGAAGGCACCGATCCGGACGGACGGTCGGCGACCGAATTCTTGTGGGTCGAAATGCGTTGCCGCCCGTTCGAGCAGACGGCAGCGGAATCGGGCGCTGAGGAGCGCCGCGAAGTCGTCAGCGTGCTGCGCGATGTGACTTTGCGCAGGACACACCAGCAGGCGCTGCTGGAAGCGCACGGGGAGGCGGAACGCGCCAATGCCGCGAAAAGCCGCTTTCTTGCGACCATGAGTCATGAATTGCGTACGCCGCTCAACGCAATCATCGGCTTTTCGGAAATGCTGATGAAAGAGGCGACGTTCAACCTCGATGCTAAACGGCGGAATGAATATGCCGGTCTTATCAATGGCTCGGGGCATCACCTTCTGTCGGTGGTCAACGGCATCCTCGACATGTCGAAGATCGAGACCGGCAATTTCGAGATCACGCCGGAGCCGTTCAATCCGTCACAGGTTATCGCGAGCTGCTGCGGTCTCCTCGAACTGCGGGCGCGCGAGGCCGGCGTGCGCCTTGAGCGAATGACAGCGGACAATCTGCCGGAAATGATCGCCGACAAGCGTGCGCTCAATCAGATTCTGCTGAATCTCGTTTCCAACGCCATCCGCTTCACCGATAGCGGCGGCACGGTGACGATCAGCGCCCGCGCCGAGGCCGCACACATCACCCTTGCGGTCGAGGATACCGGCGTCGGAATCAGCGACGACGACCTGGCGCGCGTCGGTGAGCCATACTTCCAGGCCGGTAACTCGTATGACCGCCGTCACGGCGGCACCGGACTCGGACTTTCTATCGTCAAAGGCTTGGTGCGGCTCCACGGCGGCGAGCTTTCGATCCGCAGCCGCGTCGGCGAAGGCACCCGCGTCACGGTGTGCCTGCCGCTTGACTGCGAGCGCGCTATCGCCGCGGCCAAACCCGCCGCAGCCAGCGGAGTTATGAGCTACCTGCCGTCCAAGCCCCGGCCGGCGAGTGTGCCGGTCGCGGCGGAGCGCTCTCGGCTCCAGGATATTACTGACACGCAAGACACTACCAACACCCCGGTGAAAAGAAGTGCGTAGCCGCCGCGTCGCCGACAATCGAATTCACACGCGCGGGTCAAATGCCCGCGGCGTGTTGATAGCGCGGCTTTGGACTACGGCGAGGCGGCGTCCGGTGGATTCGTTTGCGATTCTTGCGGCAATCGCGGTGAGCGCCATCATCGTTGTCAATGCGATGTTTTTGCAGTCGGGTATGCTTGCCGTTCCGTTCTTCGCCAATCCGAAGTCGTCGCAAGTCGCAAGTGGCGAACCGCCGCAACGCCTCCAGCCGGCCAATCCGGCGGCGCCCGCAACGACAGCCACGGCGCCCCAACTGGCCGCGGCGCGGCAGGACGATCCAATCGCGGGTTTGATCGGCCCGTCGCCGCGCATCGCAGCGGTACAGCAGGCATTGTCTAGCTACGGCTACGGCCAGATCAGGCCGAATGGCATGTTGGATGACCAAACCAGCGCCGCGATCGAGAAATTCGAGCGTGAGCACAAGCTGCCAGTGACGGGGACGATTTCCGATCGCCTTGTTGGCGAGCTTGCCGCCATGGTCGGACACGCGCTGTAGATAGCAGCCGAATTTGCGGCTTCGCGCGGATCGAGTCATACCTGCTCGGACGACAAGAGCCGAGCGATGCGTCTGAAATCCGCACTATGGGTCGCCGCCTATTTGCGACGCTGTCAGGTCGAGGGCGCATTCGCGGTAGTGCGCCGGCGCGGGGCGGAAGAAGCAGGCGCGATTTTCGTCCGCGTGAGCAGGCTCGACGGTACGTCCGACCTCTTCGGACCTGCACCACAAAGCACGTTTGTTTCCAGCCCCGGCGCGGACCGGATTTTTGCGCCAAGCCTCGCCAAGTTGCCCGCGCCGGATGATGCGGTTGAGGCCTATCTGGCCCGCGAAATGAAGTTCGACCCCGATCTGTGGATTGTCGAACTCGAAGAGCCCGCCGGCCGCAATTTCCTCGACGTGGTTGCCGGATAGGTCCGCTTAGGACGCGTCGCGGCGTTCGCGCGGCCGTTCTGCGGCCGGCGCACGGCGCACCGCGGCGGTCGCGGACCGCGCTCGGCTGCGCTCGTCGTTCCAGAACAGCGATTGATACTGCGCCTTGACGCGATCCTCCGCGTGCAGCGCCTGCCAGATCGCGACCATGTGCTCGGCGGCCGCCATCGACATCTCGTCGTACAGTGTGGCAAGCGCATGGACGCGTTCGACCGAATGTCCAATGGCGGCATTGGCGAACAGAAGAATCCGATAAAGCACGTCGCGCGGTATGTTGAGCACCTTGGCCGCCGTCACGATCGGCTCGCCGAGATCGTCGGTGGCGATGCGCCGTGCTTGCGCCCGCGGAATTTGCAACAGCTGCGCAAGATGCTGAGCAAATTCTTCGCGGTTACGCGACAGCGCCGCGCCTTCCAACCGTTGGGCCGCCGAAGCGTCGCGCGTGATCTCGATACGGTCATCGGTGGTGGGCGCCGCAACCTCGAGATTGAGCAATATGAGGCGCCGCTCATCGGCGGTGGACGCAAAGAACAGCTCGTTGAGTTCGCCGGCGACTGCGGGTCCGATCGTGCCCGGGGCAGACGCAGCCGGACGGAATTCTTCTTCATGCCGCTCTTCGTGTTGTTGCGGCGGCACGACATCACGAATTTCCGGAGCCGTAATGGCCTGCTCGGCAACCGTGTCTGCCTCTGGCTGGTATTCGATTTGGCGCTGCAGCACCGAATGCCCGCGCACGACGGACGCGATCTCGGGCATGTCCGCCGCAAGCTGCTGCATGACTCGCGGCGGCGGCGCCATGTGGCGCGCCAGCCTGCGGGCCACCGCGACGCGCGTCGCCACATCCACGGCGCTCAGGAGGCGTAGCGCAAGTTCGGTGTAATGCCGTTCCTCGTCCGGACTATGCGTGAGCTTTTGCACGTACAGATCGGTGAGAACGCGCACCAGCGTAGGCCGCATATCGACCCCGGCGCGCAGTCCGAAATGGGTGAGATTTTCGAGGCTCAAGGCGAAGTTCCGCTTTCGATAACGCGCGGTTTTGCCGCCGCAGGTCGCCCCACCGGGGCACTTCGGACCGCAAGCTTAGGCCGTGGGCGTTAGCGAGCCGTTAACCTTGCATGCCGCTTAATCGTGGCGATGCCGATTTCCGCGCATCGGGGCACAACGCCTCCTTGCGGGCGGCAGTGGAAAGCGGCTGGTGGGCACCGTTATCAGATTTCCGGACGAGGGGCGCATTGTGCGCTTCGGCCGCGACGCGGCGGATGAATCGGCAACGATCATCATCCTGCCGGTGATCCGGATCGAGCGCTACGCTGATTCGCGCGCCGAGGAAGCCGAGCCCCAAACGCATCCGCCGGCGGACAACGGCGGCCGCCGACGGGTGAGACGCCGCTAAACCGGTTGCCGCGATGTCTTCGCGCGCCCATTGCCGAGGCGACTTGAGAGCGCCCGTTCTTGCCATCCTTGCGATGTTGGCCCTTTCCGGTTGTTCCGGCCTTGGGGATTACGGACGGCTGCATCCGGATCTCGACAGTGACTTCATCCATGACTGGGTCGGACGCGACGCCGCGCGCAGCGTCGGTGCGCCAGTGTCGAATTATTATCTGACCGAAGACGAGCGGACACTGCGCGATCTCGCTTTCCCGCTGATCGAGCCGCCCTATGACCGGCAGCGCTGGGACGCGGTGATTTCCGAATATGGCATCGACCGCCATATCGTCTACGGCCTGTTTGTCGAAAACCCGACGCTCTATTTCGCGCATTTGGAAGCGGTGGATTTCCGTTCGTCCGCCGGACGCTACAACAGGTTAATCGACGACATCCGCAACGACATCGTACGCATCGAGCCATTCTTCATGACCGCCCGCCGCGTCGTCGACCTCGATCGCCGGCGCGAAGCGAGCGCGGCACACATCGCCGATCTGACGCCGGCCGAGCGCGCAAATGCGGATGCGCGGGTCGGCGAAAACTCCCTGACGATTGCCTGGGTGAGCAATTCGCTACGCGAGCGCTGCGCCAGCTACCGCTATGCGCTCGAACATCTCTCGGTCGCCGAGCCGGAGCCGGCTGCGGCCGAAGCCGATCGGGCTCTCACCCTATTGCAGCAAGAAATTGCAGCCAATCGGGTCGTCGTGGTGGGGCCGAATTTTGCCGCCGCACCGGTCGCCGTCGCGCAATAACGTTGAGTTCACTGCACCGGT
>Ga0181537_10000716_pt1 | contig 30785 bp, 22 predicted proteins | sample PEATcosm2014_Bin_39_FD_119765 | JGI IMG/M metagenome (GOLD analysis project Ga0181537, IMG submission 119765) | Peatland microbial communities from MTU Mesocosm Facility, Houghton, MI, USA - PEATcosm2014_Bin23_10_metaG | ecosystem: Environmental > Terrestrial > Soil > Wetlands > Peat | place... | reverse complement strand
CTATGAAGCGCATCCATTGGTGCTCCTGGAGGCCATGGCCTCAGGTCTTCCGAGCGTGGTGTCGAACACCTTTGGGGCGGAGGAATTCCTCGGTTCCGGCGGAATAATCCTGAACGATCCCAACGATGCGGATGCGCTTAGCATGGAGCTCAAGGAAATTCTGCACGGTTCAGCGCTCAGGAATCGCATGGGTTCGGCCGCCCGGGAGCAGGCCGAACGGATGCAGTGGTCCCAGATGGCCGCGCGCTATCTGGACATCTATCGCGAGCTGGCTGCTCAAGCCTCCGCTGAAGCCCTACAAAAACCGTGAACCCCGAAGGGGGCAGTGCCGCTCGGTTATACGCTTATAGCAACCTGGTCTAAGTGATTAGGATAGGGGGTTGCTACCCTATCCCGCGAATCTTTTCCTTGAGTTCGCATTGATACCGCTACCATGACCGACACCCCTCTCTACGCAGCCGCCGGACTTCTGGTCGGCACGCTCGTAGGCCTCACCGGCGTCGGTGGTGGATCGATCATGACGCCGATATTGCTGCTGCTCTTCGGGCAATCGCCCGCGGTCGCGGTTGGTACGGACCTCATGTTCGCCGCAACCACGAAGCTCGTTGCAACCGCCGCCTTTGGATTCAGCCGTCGGGTGGACTGGCCCATCGTCGGGCGGTTGCTGCTGGGAAGCATCCCAGGGTCGGCAGCGGTGGTAATCAGTCTATGGCTCACGCGCCACACCGCAGGTACTGCCGATACGGTCACCTCGCATGCCCTGGCGATCATTCTCGCGGTGACCGCGGTCGGGCTCATATTTCAGACGCCGCTGCAACGCCTGGGACTTAAAGTGACGGCGCGCGCACTGGTCCATATAGAGCGCCACAAGCTCGCGCTCACCGCGCTCGCCGGGTTGGTGCTCGGAGTCGCGGTCACCTTAACATCCGTCGGCGCCGGGGCGCTCGGCGTCGTCATGCTGCTGGCGCTCTATCCGCTGCGCCTCACTGCAGACCGGCTGGTGGCGACCGATATCGCGCATGCCCTGCCCATCACGTTAATCGCGGGACTGGGCCATGCATTCCTGGGTCATGTGAACTTCAACGCGCTCGCCGCGATGCTGCTCGGGTCGATTCCGGGCGTGTTGATCGCCTCACGGATCACCGTGCGCCTGCCCGCTCGAATAACCCGCACGCTCATCGCCGTGATGCTGGGCACCGTGAGCGAGCGGATGCTGTTCGGCTAGGGAACTATCGGCGGCGCTACTCGTGCAGGCCGCATTCGCGCTTCAGGCCGAAGAACCGCAGTTCCTCCATGCTGTCGACCTCGGCCAGCGAGCGTGTGGTGTGCCAATCGCCGATCGACACGTAACCCTTCTCCCACAAGGGGTGATACGGCAAGCTGTGTTGTTTAAGATATCGACCAATATCCTGGTCGCTCCAGTCGAACAGCGGATGAACCTTGTAGCGCCCTCGCTTGAACTCGATCGGAGCGATCTGAGAACGTGTTTCGGCTTGTACGCGCCGCAAACCGGCAAACCAGGTGCCCGCCCCGAGCTCGATCAAGGCGCGGTCCAGAGGTTCCTGCTTGTTGATTCGATTGTAGCGCTCGATGCCGGTGAGACCCTGATCCCATAGCTTGCCGAATCTCGTCTCCTGCCATGCCGGCGAGGAGTCAGCGCGAAACACCTTGAGGTTGAGTTTGAGCCGATCGGTCAACTCGTCGACGAAGCTGTAGGTTTCCGGGAAGAGATAGCCCGTATCCAGAAAGACCACCGGCACTCCCGGTATGACGCTGTTGACGAGATGCAACATGACGGCCGCCTGGGCACCGAAGCTCGAGGTCAGCACATGATTGCCCGGCAGAAGCTCGACGGCGCGCTCAATCCGCTGGCTCGCCGAGAGGGGCTCGATCGCATGATTGAGATCCGCAAGCTCCGGTGCGTGCCCGGGCTCGAGCTCAGTCGCCCACCATCGCGAAAGCCGGGCTTTGATATTCATGATTAAATGCCGGTCGGAGAGCGCTTGCGGAGGTCGCAAACCAATGTTACCGCTCGGTCAACCTGCGCGCTTAGTCAAAAATTGCATGAGCTTAGAACAACGGCGCAGCAGAGGCCGAGGCACTGTCCTAACGCATTTGCTAATGTTCAACATTTCACGGCTGGCCGAGACGGAACTCTAGGAATAGTCTAGGAAAATCTATGCGATTTTGCGGTTTCATGCGCACGGCGTGCGCAATCCTCCTCCTGTGCCCATGCATTGCGCTTCACGCGGCGGAGGGCTCGCAAACCCGGCTGCTGCGCCAGCCCGCCGTGTCCAAGGACCATCTCGCATTTGTGTATGGCGGGGACATCTGGGTCAGCGATCGTGACGGTGGGCACCCCGTGCAACTCACCTCGCACCCCGCGAGCGAATTTGCGCCGCATTTCTCGCCGGATGGAAAATGGATCGCGTTCTCCGCGAACTATGACAATAACATCGATGTGTATGTGATCCCGGTCGAGGGCGGCCAGCCCCGGCGTTTGACCTGGCATCCGGCGCCCGACCTCGTGACCGGCTGGAGCGTGGACGGCAAGCGGGTGCTGTTCGTCTCCAATCGGGAGGTCGCCAATAGCCGTAGCGGGCAGCTTTACGAGGTGTCCGTCGACGGCGGCTTCGAACGAAAAGTCATGAAAGCCGTCGCCGTCGAGGGGAGTTGGTCGCCCGATGGGAAGCGCCTGGCGTATCGCCCCTACACGATGGCGTACTCGGGAATCAGCGGTTGGCGCCAACACCGCGGCGGCGACACGCCGCCGATTTGGATCATCGATCCGGCCGGAAAGGTCCTCGAGAAGATTCCGCATGAGAACGCCTCCGACAGCAACCCCTTGTGGGTCGGCGATGACGTCGTCTTCATTTCCGACCGCAATGAGGGCAGCGCCAATCTATTCTTGTACGACGGCCACTCGCACACCGTGCGCCAACTGACGCATGAGTCCCCGTGGGACGTTCGCAATGCGGGGGCCTACGGCGACACCGTGGTCTACGAGGCGGGCGGGCTGCTCAAATCCTTGGACCTTGGCACCGGTCAGATCCGGCCTATACCCATCCATGTGAGTGCACAGAGCACTCAAGCCCGGCCCCAATGGAAGGACGTCGCCAAGCTGATCACCTCTGCCGTCTTGTCGCCGACCGGGAAGCGCGTGCTGATCACGGCGCGCGGCGATGTATTCAGCGTACCCGTCAAGGACGGCTCGGTGCGCAATCTGACGGCGACCTCGGGCGTGCGCGAGTCCGACGCCTTGTGGAGCAAGGATGGCCAGCGCATCGCCTATTTGAGCGATGAGGGCGGAGTGCAGGCGCTGTTGATCCGCGATGCCGGCGGACTCGAGAAACCGGTTCGCCATGCGCTCGGCAAGACCGGATACTTCACCTTGCTCGACTGGTCGCCTGACAGCCGCCGCATCGTCTTCCAGGACAACCATTTGCATCTGTATGGCATCGAGCTCGCCGGCGACGTGGTCAGCCTGATCGATACCAGCCAGCGGCGCGGCGGCTTCATCACGTCGTTTTCTCCCGATAGCCGTTGGATCGCGTACACCGTGATCGGGGAAAACTACCTGACCAAGGTGCGGCTGCACAACTTCACCGACGGACAGACCAGCGATCTCGCCGATCGCTTTGTCCAGACCGACGATCCGGTGTTCGGCGACAGCGGCCTGCTTTACTTCACCGCGTCGATCGATGCCGGACCCTCCCGCGTCACCCTCGACATGTCGACTCAAGAACGGCCGTTGCGCAAAGCGCTGTATGCCGCGGTGCTTGCCGCCGACGGTAAATCGCCGCTCGCGCCCAAGACCGCGGATGAGGATCCGAAGGGCGGCGACAAGGACGCGGGCAAGGATTCGGACAAGGATTCCGACAAGAGTGCCGACAAGGAGGGCGGTGATGACGCCGACAAGAGCGATGGCAACGACAAGAAGAAAAAAGGCGACAAGCCCGGCAAGGCAGGCAAGCCGCCGAAGCCGACCCGCATCGATTTTGCGGGGTTGTCGGACCGCTTCGTGCCGATTCCGGTTGCCGAACGCAATTATGACGAGTTGCTGGTTGGCTCTGACGGCGCCTTGTTCTATCTGTCGCGGCCGCAGGCAGGTGCGACCACGGAGCCGCCGGGGCCCAACAACCAAGCAGATGCCGAGCTGTATCGCTACAGTTTCGAGGATCGGGCCGAAAAGCAACTGAAAACGCATTTGATCGACATCTCCGCGAGCGCCGATCGCAAGAAGCTGCTGTTGCACGAGGGTGAAGCGAAATTCGAGGTCGCCGACGCCAACGAGAAGCTCGAAACCAAGCCCGTCGACCTCGGCGGCCTGCGAATGTTCGTCGATCCGCGCCAGGAATGGCGCCAGATATTCGACGAGGCTTGGCGCATGGAACAGCAGTTCTTCTACGACCCGAACATGCACGGCCTCGATTGGCGGGCGGTGCGCTCGCGCTACGAGCCGCTGCTCGAGTTCGTGCAGCGCCGCGAGGATTTGAATGAGCTCTTGATCGAGATGATCGGCGAGATGCAGGTGGGCCACAACCGCATTTTTGGCGGCGACCTCGAGAACGAGAGACCCGCCGCGGTAGGCCTGCTCGGCGCCGACTTCAAGGTGCAAGACAACCTGTACCACATCCAGCGGATCTACCGCGGTGATCGCTGGAATCCCTTTCTCGTGGGTCCGCTCACGGCGCCGGGTGTCAAGGCTTCCGAGGGCGATGTGATTCTGGCCATCAACGGCCATCCGCTCGATGCCGGCGTGAATATATTCTCCCTGCTCGCCGGCACTGCGGATAAACAAACCTCGCTGACGCTGAGTTCCGACGGCACCACAAAGGCAGCCCATACGGCCACCGTGATTCCGATTGGCAGCGAGGTGGCGTTGCGTCAATGGGAATGGGTGCAGAAAAATCGCGACTACGTGGATCGTCAGAGCGGCGGCAAAGTGGCCTACGTGTATCTGCCCGATACCGCGGGTCCCGGATTTACCTTCTTCAATCGCATGTTCTTTGCGGCCATCGACAAGGAAGCGTTGATCGTCGATGATCGCCGCAACAGCGGCGGCCAGGCCGCCAACTACGTGCTCGAAGTGTTGGACCGCCGCTATCTCGCGGGTTGGAAGGATCGTGACGGACTGGTGTTCAACACACCGGCGGCGGCGATTTACGGACCCAAGGTCATGTTGATCGATCAGGACGCCGGATCCGGAGGCGATTTTTTCCCCTATGGGTTTCGACAGCTCGGCCTCGGCAAACTGATCGGCACCCGTACCTGGGGAGGACTCATCGGCATTTCCGCCAATCCGCCGCTGATCGACGGCGCGCGGCTCACCGTTCCGTTCTTTCGCTTCTTCGCCGCCGATGGCGAATGGCGCGTGGAAAACCAGGGCGTGGCACCGGACTTGGAGGTGCCGTTGGATCCGATCGCCGTGAACGAGGATCGCGATCCACAGCTCGATGCCGCCATCGCCGAGGTTCTGCAGCAATTGAAAACCGCAAAGCCGATCGCTCGTAAAACCGCGCCGGCGGTTCCGACGCAGGTGGGCAAGTGATCGGGCAGCAAGCGATCGGCTAACTTCAATTTCGCGCCGAGACGGTGTCCGGTGTGACCGCCAGAGACACCCTGACCTGCTGCATGTTCAGCACGTCGAGTTGGTTCGGTGATTTGAATCGATCGGAAAACAAGCTCAGCTCGGCACCGCGCTCGTCGTAATCGGCGCCGGTGAAATCGACGAGGGTCTCGAACAGATTGTGCAGCTGCGCGGTCGAATGCGCATTCGCTTTGAGACGATGCACGAGTGCGGGATTTGCGTCCCGGTAGTCGTTCGACAGCCAGAAGAAAAACGGGATTTCAATCTCCTCGCGGGAAATCGTCGGAAACCCGTGGCCGAACTCGCTGTCCGACAGGCCATTGTCGAACAACCGTTCGCCGTGATCCGAGAAGTAGATCAGTGCCGACTTGCCCGCGCGCGCGGCCAGCCGATCTATGGCAGCGCGAATGATGAAGTCGGTGAAATACACACTGTTGTCGTACTCATCGACCAGGCGCTGCTGCCGGGCTGGAAGTAGTCGGGGCGCATCTTGGCCATTCTGAAACTGCTCGAAGCCGGCCGGATAGCGGTCTTTGTAGCCGAAGTGACTCCCCTCCATGTGCAGGAAAATGACGGCTTTGCGGCCCTTGGGGAGGCGCGACAGAACCTCGTCCATCCGCGTCAGAAGATTGGAGTCGAAGCCGCCGTCCCGGGTGCCGGCCGGCATATCCGCGCTAAAGGAGACGTGATCGGCATCGAACGCGATCTCGGAGATGGGATTTGAGGCCACCAGCGAAGGTTCCTGGTTCGAAATCCAAAAGGTTTCGCAGCCCGCTTGCTTGAGAAGAGCCACGATGGATTTTTGCGAGCGCGCGATGACTTGCGAATCCGGAGCCGCCCGCGTCATGGCGAGCGGCAGGCTCAACACGGTGTTGGTGGCGTTGGACGTCACATGATCGAAAAGAACCAATTGTGAACTGATCTCCTCGAGGCGCGGAGTCGTCGCCCGGGGATACCCGAACAGCGACCAATTGGCACGGCGCGAAGTCTCGCCGACGACCACCACGTAAACCTCTGCTGCAGCCTCGCGCGCAGGCGCATCCGCGAGGCGCGCGTTCGGGAACTTGAAGGCGGCGCGGCGCGAGGCTTGCAAACGGGTGTCGATCCAATCGCCAGTGACCGCGCCGAAGGCCGCCGCAATATCCAGCGGAAAGGCGGCTTCGGCCTCCGCAACAGCCGATGACGGCTTGCCGGGTTGCGCCGCGCCGAGCGCGAGCGAGATGACCAGCATCGCCAGCGCGAGCATTCCTGCCTGGGCGCAGCGCCGCAGCGGAATCCGGATCGTTGCGTTCCAAGACACGATCAGCGCGAGTCCCGCGAGCAGCGCGACCAACGACAGACTTGCCGTCAAGATCGGATGACCTGCGAGCAACTCGAGAGTCTCGCGCCCGCTGGTTTCCGGAATGGAGAGCAGCAGCCCCGGAGAAACCGCCCCGCCGTAGGCAAAGCGATAAAAGAGCTCCAGCAGAATGCAAAACAAGCCCAAGTGCAGACACCGCCGCACCCAGGGTCGGTGATACAGGGCGAGGGCCGCGCTCGCGAGGCTCATCGATACGCCGCACGCGAACAGCGTGCGCGCAACATTGGAGGGGTCATCGCTCGCGGCGATCACACTCGGGGCAATGAGTGCTGCAACGGCGAAGATCGGGCCGCCGTAACCCTGCCAGGTGCTGATTCGGAACGAAAAACTCATTGCGCTACCCGCCGCGCCTCCGCCTCAAGCGTGCGACGCCCAGGCGGGCTCACCGGGTGTATACGGAAGACAGGGATCGAAGCGGCCCGGCGTCTCCACATAGCGCTGTGCCTGCGTGCATCCCACCTCCGACGTGAAGTACCCGAGCAAGGTGAGTTCCTTCATCATGCGAAAATAATGCGCCGGTTCCGTATCCTCACCGGCGGGCTTGTGCCGATCCGCCGCCGCGCGCGCATCCATCACGCGCTTCTGCTCGTGGTCGAGTTCGTCGAGCAGCGCGAGTCGTTGCTCGGGCCTCGCCGCCATGAAGGAAATCTTGTTCGCTTGGGCTGCCGCTTCCAGTTTGCGCATGCCCTCGCGAAACACCTTCTGTTCTGCGGGACTGTAGCAGTCGGTGACCATGAGCGCGATGAACGCGCCCGTCTTCGCGGCTTTTGCCCCGGGGGTCTTGGTCGCCGGAAGAATTGTCTCGGCAATCTCATCGAGCAAGGCAATGTCCTCGGCGCTGAATTTTCCGTGGGCGACATCGATTGCGGCGCTCGGTTGCTCCAGGGCTGCGAGGAGCCGGCTGCCGCCGACGAAGGCGATGCCGCCGAGCAATGCGCTCACCCGGCGAATGGCCTCGCGGCGATTGACGTTGAACGGCGCTGCGGATTCAGGTGGAGTGTTCATGGGTGCTCACGGGTCTGATCAGAGGTTCCGCCGGTTGAGTTCGTTCACCGCAAAATCCGCGGCGCGCGCGGTGATGGCCATGTAGGTCAGCGAAGGATTCTGGCAGGCGGTCGAGGCCATGCAGGCGCCGTCGGTGACGAACACGTTCGGCGCATCCCACACCTGATTGTGCGCATTGAGCACGGAGCTCTTCGGATCGCGGCCCATGCGCGCAGTCCCCATCTCGTGGATGGCCATGCCGGGATACGATCCGTGGTCGTAGGTTTGGATGCCGCGCGCGCCGGCGTGCTCGAGCATCTCGGCCATGTCGGCCATCATGTCCTTGCGCATCAATCGTTCGTTCTCGCCGAAGGCGCAATCGATCTTGAGCACCGGCAATCCCCACTTGTCCTTGCGGCTGGTGTCGAGCCCAACGCGGTTGGCGTGGTTGGGAAGCATCTCGCCGAAAGCCGAGGCGCCGAACGCCCAAGGCCCCGGCAACGCCGTCTGGTCCTTGAAGGCCGCGCCCACTCCCAGTTCCCCGACCGCCCGCATCCACCCCTGACGGCTCGCGGCACCCTGGTAGCCGAAGCCGCGCAGGTAATCTCGCTTGTCGCCGAATAGGTTGCGGTATCGCGGGATGTAAATACCGTTGGGACGACGACCGTAATAGTACTTGTCGTCCAAACCTTGGAGTGTTCCCTCGGCGCCGATGCGAAAGTGATGATCCATGAGGTTGTGGCCGAGCTCGCCTGAGCTGCTGCCGAGTCCCCCCGGCCACACATGCGTGGCGCTTCGCATCAGCAGCCAGGTCGAGTTGAGCGTCGACGCGCATATGAACACCACTTTTGCCGTGTAGTCCGTGGTTTGCTCGGTCACGGCATCGAGCACACGCACGCCGCTCGCCCGCTTGCGATCCTTGTGCAACAGAATCTCGGTGACGATCGACCACGGCTTCAGCGTGAGATTCCCGGTCTTCGCGGCCGCCGGCAGTGTCGAGGACTGGGTGCTGAAATAGGCGCCATAGGGGCAGCCCAGCCAACAGGCATTGCGATACTGGCAGGGCGCGCGCCCTTCGAGCGCCCGCGTGGCGTTCGCGGTGCGCCCGATGATCATGCGGCGATTGCCGCCGAATCCGGTCTTAAGACGCCCGGCAATCCGCTCTTCACCGCAGTTGAGCGGCATCGCGGGCTGGAATTGTCCGTCGGGAAGCTGCGCCATGCCCTCGACGGATCCTGATACGCCGATGTGCTTTTCGACATGGTCGTACCAGGGCGCGAGTTCGCTGTAGCGAATCGGCCAGTCGTTCGCGATGCCCTCCTTGACGTTGGCTTCGAAATCGAAGTCGCTCCAGCGGTAACTCTGGCGTCCCCACAGCAGCGATCGGCCACCCACTTGGTAGCCGCGAAACCAATCGAACCGTTTCACCTCCGTATAGGGCGATTCTTTCTCGTCGACCCAGAACGCAAGATTCGTCTCGTTGAGCAGATCCCGCTTGAGCACCTGGTAGGCCTCCTCCATGGCGTAGGTGCGCCGGCCGCGGTGCAAGTACTCCCACGGCGCCTTGGTGGCATTGACATAGTCCTTGATGTGCTCGACGTTGCGGCCACGCTCGAGGAGCAGCACCTTGAGCCCCTTCTCGGTGAGTTCCTTGGCCGCCCAGCCGCCGGAGATGCCGGAGCCGACCACAATCGCGTCATAGTTCGACTGCATCCTTCAGAGCCCCCGGGTGACCAACGGATTTATTCTATACTACGGCGAATACAGGGGGCTCAGGGGGCTCGATGAACATGAAATCATGGTCCCGGAGAGAGCTTCTCCGTCGGTCGGGGGCGCTCGCCGCGGCCTGGGCGGTCGGTGGGTTGGCACGCCCCGCAGTGGCCAGCCCGATGGGCCGGCCGGTGGGTATCCAGCTCTACGCCGTGGGTTCGGCCCTGCAAGAGAATCCTGCGGCGACCCTCAGGAGCATCAAGGACATCGGCTACGGCGAGGTCGAGACGGCCGGCTTTGCCAAGCTATCGGCGAAGGAATTTCGCAAGTTGCTCGATGATGCGGGATTGAAGTGTCCGAGCGGCCACCTGCAGTTCGACGTCGCCAATTTGGGTCCGACTTTCGAAGCGGCCCACACGCTCGGAATGCAGTACGTGGCGAGCGGCGGCTTGCGTGCGAGCCTCACCCCGCCGATCACCGGACCCATGTCCGCAATGACCCTCGATGAGGCGAAGCGCACCGCTGAACTCGCCAATCGGATCGGCGAGCAGGCCAAGCAGGCCGGCCTGCAATACGCATATCACAATCACAACATCGAGTTTGCCGATCATGGCGGCGTCATCGGCTACGACATCCTGCTGCGCGACACCCAGCCGCAGCTGGTGAAATTCGAGATCGATTGTGGCTGGATGGTATTGGGCAACCGCAACCCGGTCGACTACTTCCGGAAATACCCGGATCGATTTCCCCTGATCCACGTCAAGGATTTCCTGCCGCCCCCCGATCGGGGTGAGGCCGTCGGCCGATCGACCGAAAATCATGCGGGCGCCGAATTGGGACGCGGCATGATCGATTACCGGCCGATTTTCGCGGCGGCGGAAAAGGCCGGCTTGCAGCACTACTTCGTCGAGCAAGAAGGACCTTTTGTGCGCATGAACCAATTGCAGGCGGCGGAGCAAGCCTATGCCTATTTGAGCGCGATCGGTTAGCACCGGCATGTTGGATCCTCCCGCACGCCTCAGCCGTCGCGCCGCGCTGGCACTCGTGGGCACTGCCGCCGTTGTCGCGGCATCGCGAATCGCATCGTCCGAGAATTCCGCATCCCCGGGGCGTCTCAAGCAATCCTTCTCCCATTGGCCCTATTCGCAGACGCCGCTTGCGGAGGTGTACCGTCGCGCGAGGCAAATCGGCTTCAGTGCGATCGACCTCTTGTTTCCCGATGAGTGGGCGGGTGCGCGCGAGGCCGGATTCACGATCTCGATGGGCTATGCGAGCCGGCGCGAGAAGTTCATTGCAACCGGGTTCAACGATTCCGCAAATCACGCGATGCTGCTCGAGGAATTGGCCGCGGCGCTGCCGCTGGCGGCGCGCGCGCGGGTTCCGAACGTGATCGCCATGTTCGGCAACCGGGTTCCGGGCTTAAGCGATGAGGCGGCGCTTGCGAACTGCGTCAAAGGCCTCGGCAAAATCGCGCCGCTTGCCGCCCAGCACGGCGTCACGGTCTGTGTGGAATTGCTCAACAGCAAGGTGGATCATCCCGGTTATCAGGGCGATCACACGGCTTTCGGCGCGGCAGTGATGCGCGGCGTCAATTCGCCGCGGGACAAACTGTTGTATGACATCTATCACATGCAAATCATGGAGGGCGACGTGATCCGCACGATCCGCGAGAACATTCAATGGATTGGGCATTTTCACACCGGCGGTGTTCCCGGCCGCCACGAGATCAACGACAGCCAGGAACTCAACTATCACGCAGTCGCCGCCGCCATCGCGGATCTTAACTTCGAGGGCTACGTCGCGCACGAGTTCGTACCGACTCGCAGCGATGCATTCGCGTCGTTGGAAGAAGCCTTCCGGATCTGTACAGTATGAGTATTCGTATGCGAATCATGCCCATCGTGCTGCTGCTGGCCTTTCAATACCCGATCACGGCCGTCGCGCAAACCGCACCCGCCGGCGATCCGAAGGCCACCGAGCAGTGGGACCCGGTCCCGCCGGTGGTCTCGCCCGGTGCGGCGGCGGGCGCGCCGCCCTCCGATGCCATCGTCCTGTTCGACGGCCGAAACTTGGACGGCTGGGTGACGACCAACGACAAATCGCCGGCGCGTTGGAAAGTCCACGACGGCGTCATGACCGTCGACAAGTCGGTCGGCAATATCGAGACCAAACAACAGTTTGGAAACTATCAGCTGCACCTCGAATGGCGCATTCCCAAGGATGTCACCGGCGAGGGTCAGCTCCGCGGCAATAGCGGCGTGTTCCTGGCGGCGACCGGCCCGGGCGACGGCGGCTACGAAGTGCAGATTCTCGATTCGTGGAAAAACCCCACGTACGTCAATGGTCAGGCGGCCAGCATTTACAAACAGGCGCCGCCGCTGGCCAATGCGATGCGCCCGCCGGGGCAATGGCAGACCTATGATGTGATTTGGACGGCGCCGACGTTCGAAGTGGACGGAACGCTCAAAACGCCGGCCTACGTCACGTTGTTTCACAATGGCGTACTCGTGCAAAACCACTTCAAGCTTGCGGGCGAAACCGTTTATATCGGCAAGCCCGCGTATCGAGCGTATCAACGGGCGCCCATCAAACTGCAGGCGCACGGCGACCCTTCGCCGCCGGTCAGCTTTCGCAACATTTGGGTTCGCGAACTGGCTGAGCGGCCTTGAAGTCCACTGCGAGGTTGATAACCTCCCCACCCGCACTTTGCAATACAAAGTGTAGTGTGTTGTAAATAGTTATTGTCGGGCGGCCTGAGACGCGCTAGTTTCGGCAGCTAAGGCAACCCCTGAAGGCCATTTATGCTTGTCACGCCCCGCGATCGATCGCTGCGCACGCTGTTCCTCCAGGCGCCCTCATTCGATGGATTCGATGGCGGCGCCGGGTCACGCTACCAAGCCAAGCGCGAGATCAAGTCGTTCTGGTTCCCGACCTGGCTCGCGCAACCCGCCGCCCTGGTGGCCAATTCCAGGCTGCTGGATGCACCGGCCGACGGTCTGACGATTGAACAGACGCGGGCGATCGCCCGCGGTTACGACCTCGTAATCATGCACACCAGCGTGCCCTCCTTCCCCACGGACGCGGCATTTGCCGAGCTTCTCAAGCAGGACAATCCCGATGTGACCGTGGGTATGGTCGGTGCAAAGACGATGGTCGACCCCGAAGGCGCGCTCAAGGCGGGCGCAGCGTTGGATTTTGTGTGCCGCGAAGAGTTCGACTACACCTGCAAGGAAGTTGCCGAAGGGCGGCCGCTCGCTGATGTTCGTGGTCTGTCTTATCGCGACGGCGAGGGGCGCATCGTCCACAACCTGCCGCGTGCCATGATCGAAGACATGGACGAGCTGCCCTTTGTCGCGCCGGTCTACAGGCGTGACCTGAAGATCGGCAACTACTTCATCGGTTACTTGAAGCATCCGTACGTCAGTTTCTATACCGGCCGCGGCTGCCGCTCGAAATGCACCTTTTGCTTGTGGCCGCAGACCGTCGGCGGGCATCGCTATCGGGTGCGGTCGGCCGAGAACGTGATCGAAGAAGTGCGCTGGATCAAGGAAAACATGCCCGAAGTGAAGGAGATCATGTTCGACGACGACACCTTCACCGATTCGTCGAACCTCGCGCGGGTCGAGGCCATCGCGCGCGGCATGGGGGCGCTCGGAGTGACCTGGAGCTGCAACGCCAAAGCCAACGTGCCTTACCCCACATTGAAGGTGATGAAGGACAACGGCCTGCGCCTGCTATTGGTCGGCTACGAATCGGGTGACGATCAAATCCTCCATAACGTAAGGAAAGGGCTGCGCATCGAGATCGCGCGGCGCTTCACGGCCGACTGTCGGCGGCTCGGCATCCTGATCCACGGAACCTTCATCCTCGGGCTGCCGGGAGAGACCGCACAAACAATCGAGAAGACCATCAATTTTGCCACCGAGATCAATCCACATACGATCCAAGTGTCGCTGGCCGCGCCCTACCCCGGTACGGTGCTGTACCGGCAGGCAATCGAGAACGGCTGGCTTGAACAGACCGGCACCGCGAATCTGGTCAACCAACAGGGCATTCAAATCGCTGCAATGAGCTACCCGCATTTGTCGAAGGATGAGATTTTTCACAGCATGGAACTGTTTTACCGGCGCTTTTATTTCCGGCCGGGCAAGATCTGGGAAATCGTCAAGGAAATGTTGACGAGCTGGGACATGATGAGGCGGCGGTTGCGCGAAGGCGTGGAGTTTTTTCGTTTCCTACGGGCGCATGAGGCGGTCGAGTAGCCTCCTTATGCCGTTCGTTCATCCGTTCATGGCCATCATCGGCTACCTCAGCCTGACATTGGCAGCCGCCTACTCGGTGTTGACCTTGGTAGCGCTCGTCGCGTGGCGGTTTCGGCGCAAGGCCGACCACTGGGACGCCCCGCCCCCGGTGAGCGTGCTCAAACCCCTGTGCGGTGCGGAACCGGGTTTATACGAGTCCCTGCTCTCGTATTGCCGGCAAGATTACCCGCAGTACCAGATCGTGTTCGGGCTGCGCGATCCGGCGGACCCGGCGCATGCGGTGGTCAAGCGCATCGTCGATGCCTTTCCGCATCTGCCCGTCACCATCGTGGTCAATCCACAGCTGCATGGCAGCAACTGCAAGGTCAGCAACCTCATCAACATGCTGCCGCACGTGGCGCACGATTTCATCGTCATGGCCGACAGTGATTCCCTGGTCGGCCCGGATTACCTGGCAACCGTGATGGCGCCGTTGGCCGACGAGGGTGTCGGGCTCGTAACCTGCCTGTATCGGGGGATACCGACGCCGTCGGTCTGGTCGCGGCTCGGCGCGATGTACATCAATGAGTGGTATATGCCTTCGGTCCTGCTCGCCTGGCTTTTTGGACACGCAAGCTACGTCTCGGGTCAAACCGTGTGTCTGCGGCGGCGCACGTTGCAACGCATCGGCGGCCTGCCGGCCTTGGCGAATCATCTGGCGGACGATTATCGTTTGGGCGAGCTGGTGCGCAAGCTGGGCTTGCGGATCGCCGTGTCGCACTACCGGGTCGCAACCGAGAATCACGAACCCTCGTTCGACTCGGTTGCCCGGCATGAGTTGCGCTGGATGCGAACTCTCAGGGTGCTTCGGCCGCGAAGTTTTTGCTGGATCTTCCCGACCTTCAGCGCTCCGCTCGCCACGCTCGGGCTGCTGCTGGCCGCGGCGGCGACCTCGCTATCGGCGTCCGCGCTGCTGCTATTCGGCGCGACGATGCTGGCGCGGCTGATTTTGTATGTAGTGCCTCGATTTCGCGCAAGCCGACCCCTGTTGTCGGACTTGTGGCTCCTGCCCGTGCGGGACCTGTTCCTGTGCTGGCTGTGGTGGCAAAGTTTTTTCACTTCCCAAGTCACGTGGCGCGGCGCTACGTTCGATGTCGACCCCGACGGAATCATGCATCGGTTGGTTTGAGGGTTCTAGGGCATGGGTTCGATCATTCGCATACCGCGGAGTCTGCAGCGGCGAATAGAGGATGCTGCGCATGCTTTCCTTTACCCGCAAAATGGCCGCACCGTCGACTTCATGCAGCCGCTGCACGAAGAGGCGTTGATTTGCGCGAATTCCGTGTCGTGGCAGATCTTCAAGAATCCGATTGCGCTGTTCGTCGGCGGTGTGGCGGCCGTCATTCTTGAACTGGCCGAACCGGCCGTGCGCACTGGGGTGTGGGAGCATTCCCGATTCCGGCAAGATCCCATCGGCCGGATCCAGCGCACGGGCCTCGCGGCCATGATCACCGTCTATGGCCCGCGCAGCGTTGCCGAACCGATGATCGCGGGGGTTTGCCGAATGCACGCCGCCGTGCGCGGCGAAACGGTCGCCGGAAGGCCCTACTCGGCGCAAGACCCCGCCTTGTTGACTTGGGTGCAGACGACGGCGATCTATGGCATTGCGCAAGCCTACAGCCGCTACGTGACGGTCCTAAGCCCGGATGAATTCGACGCGCTGTATCGCGAATCGGCGCCGGCGTCACGGCTCTACGGCGCGCATGGTGCGCCGACGTCGGCAAACGAAACCGAGATCTTGTTCGAGTCGATGCGCGGCCGCTTGGAGGCATCGCCGATCGTGGTCGATTTCCTGCGCATCATGAGCGAGAAGATGGCACTCCCCTCTCCCCTGCAGTGGCTGCAACCGGTGCTGGTGCGCGCCGCCGTCGAAATCGTTCCCGCCTGGATTCGCGAGCGTCTCGGCCTGTCCGAGGCCTACGCATTGGCGCCGCACGAACGCTGGCTGGTGCGGCGCGCCGGCAGCCTGTCCAACCGGATCGTTCTTGCGGAGAGTCCGCCGGCGCGAGCCTGTCGGCGCTTGGGGCTCTCGATGAACCATCTGTACGCGAGGCCCTAGTCAACCCTCGGAGCTCTCTCATGAGCGGAATGCCAAGACAGCTCGCCTGGGGGTTGGGATGCATTGTCTGCGTCGCGGCGTGGGTCGCGGCATTGGCAGCGAGGCAGGACCAACCGAACACACCCCCGACGGGCGCCGCGGCCAATTCCTCGAAGTATTTGACCGCGCGTGATGGAACGAGAATTGCGATCGAAGTCTGGTTGCCGAAGGGGTTGACCGGCGGGGAGCGGCTTCCGGCACTGATGAAAGGAACACCGTATTGGCGGGCCCCCGAAGAGGAAGTCGCGATTCTCAACGCGCGCGGCTATGCCGTCGTTGGGATCGATGCCCGTGGGACTGGGGCATCCTTCGGCAGCATCAACATCATGTTTAGCGATGCGGAGGTCTCAGATTACGGTCTCGTGGCGGATTGGATCATCCGGCAGCGGTGGTCTAACGGCAATGTGGGAGCCTATGGGTTCTCGTATCGTGGCATCACGGCCGCTAACATTGCTTCACTTCCCAACCGCGAGATCAAAGCCGTCGCGCCGTTGTTCGATCTGACTGATCTGTATCTGCTGGCTTATCCAGGCGGAGCTTTCGAGAGCTATTTGTTGGGAGCCTGGAGTGCACAGACACGATCATTGAATGGCGGCAAGCTCCCGTGCCGGGGAGACCCCGCATGCGAGCGCATGGATCCCGGCCCAAAGCCGGCCGATTCTGATGGGGATCGAAAGCTGCTCGGCGAGGCGCTCGCCGAGCACGCCGCGAACTATGACGTCCACGATTGTGTGCGCGCCGCTCCAGCCCGCGACGATGTTATCTGTGCGAGTGGTAAATCGCTGAGCGATGTTTCGGTCCTTGCGCGAAAAGCGAAGATCGAAACGCGGGGACTGCCGATGTTCGTGCTGACCGGTTGGCTCGACGAAAGCTCGCCCGCCCAAGCCCTATTCCGTTACAGGACTTTTTCTAACCCACAGGAGCTGATCATCGGACCCTTCACCCATGGGGGTTTCCAGAACGACGATCCTTTTTCGCCCGAGCGACCGCTCGATATGACTTACCAAAAGCAGACCGAGCTGATGGCGGATTTTTTTGACCGATACCTCAAAAGCGCTGCCGTCGGGCAACTTGAGAAAGCCATACAGTACTACGTCAACGGAGCGGGCATCTGGCGCAAATCGTCCACCTGGCCGCCAGCCACAACAACCGTCCGGCAATGGTATCTGGGTGCCTCGAACACGTTAACCACATCGGCGCCGCCGAATTCAATCGGAGTAGACCGCTATCAGGTGGATTTTCAGGCCAGCACGGGAACGCTTTCGGGCTATCGCGGACAAGTGGATCTCTCGAAGACCGACTATGGGGATAGAGCCGGTGCGGATTCTCGCCTGCTCACCTACACCAGCGATCCTCTTGAGCAGGACATGGAGATAACAGGTGATCCGATCGCCCATGTTCGGCTTGCCTCGAGCACGCCGGACGGCTTGTTGATCGTGTATCTGGAGGATGTAGCGCCCGACAATCGTGTTACGTTCATAACCCAAGGCGTTCTGCGCCTGGCATTCCGGAAAGTAGCCGCGAGCGACGACAGCGCCTACTCCGCCGATCCGCTGCACACGTACCGCAGAGCGGACATGAGCCCCATGATCCCAGGAAACTTCGAGAATGTCCTCGTCGGGCTATCGCCGATCGCGGCCCTCGTACACAAACAACATCGGCTGCGTATCGCCATCGCCGGTGCAGACAATGGAAATCTCGAGCGCCTGCCTGCCCAAGGCGATGCCACGTTGAGCGTGGCGGGCGGTCCGGATTCATATGTGGAAATACCGCAATTGCCTGGCTCGGCGCGTATCATGTCAGACGTCCTTTTTCCTTGACCGCGCCGCGGCAAGACCAATGCGGCGTCTCCTTGCTTTTGATCAGCATCGCAGTTACTTTGTGATGCAAAGTTTGCGGAGTCGAGAGTCTCTCGATTGCGACTCGTCGCCACCGGACGAATATCGTGGCGTACTCACATCGCATGAATAACTACCTGATTGTCACGGCGGATGACTTCGGCCTGCACGAATCCGTGAACGAGGCGGTCGAACGCGCGAGCCGCGCCGGAACCCTCAATGCGGCGAGCCTGATGGTGGCGGCACCTGCGGCCGAAGATGCCGTGCGCCGCGCCCGGCTGCTGCCGAATCTGCGCGTCGGCTTGCACGTCGTCCTCGCCGATGGGTGGTCCACGCTCGAGGGGCATGTCATACCCCAGATTGCGGATCTGTCCGGCCGGATGAGCGGCGACATGCTGCGCAAGAGCTTGCGGTTTTTTGTCAATTCTGCGGCGCGCGCCCAGCTCGATGCGGAAATCCGGGCGCAATTTGCGGCGTTCACGAGGACGGGATTGCGGCTCGACCATGTGAATGTCCACAAGCATTTTCACGTTCACCCGACGGTCCTGAACATCCTGCTGCAAGTCGCAAGAGACTTCGGCACACCGGCTGTTCGAATTCCCGACGAACCCTTCTGGTTCGCCGCGCGCAGCGCCGGCTTGACCGCGGGAACCACTCAGGGACTGTTGGCTCCGTGGATCGCATTGATGAAGCACCGGCTGCGGTCCGCGGGAGTATTTCACAACGATCGGATTTTCGGGATGGCCGGCAGCGGTCACATGAGCGAAGCGGCTTTGCTCGCCATTCTGGCTCGGCTGCCCGGGGGTATCAGCGAGATCTATCTGCATCCGGCGACTGAATCGGGAAGCGCGATCGCGCCGTCGATGGGTTCTTATCGGCATGCGGTGGAGCTCGCGGCGCTCTTGAGTCCAAGAGTTCGCGCGGCGCTCAGCTCGATAGCCTTCCGCGGCGGGTATCTTGATGCGCTGCGTGCGGTGGGAGGATCTCCGGCCTGAGTGACGGCGCGGCGCCGTGATCCCCCTTGGCCTCGTCAAGTCGCGCGCAGCGCCGTCGTCACCGGCACGCGCGCCGCGCGCAGCGCCGGAAGCAGTCCGCCCACGAGGCCCATCGCGAGCGCCCAGACCACTCCGAGCAGTGCGAGATAGGCGGTCACTTTGAGTTGAAAATTGAAGCCGAAAGGACTCACCGCCAATCCGTTGAACAGCGCCCAGGCGAGGACACACCCGAGCAGTGCGCCCGGCAGCGCCAGCACGATCGATTCGCACAAAATCGATGCCACCACGGCCGCGGAACCGAAGCCGATCGCACGCAGCGTGGCGAGCTCGCGGCGGCGCGAATCCACCATCGCGTACAGCGAATTGACCGCGCCCAACGTGGCGCCGATCGCCATGATCACGCCCACGAAGTAGGCGACGAAATTCAAGATGCCGTTGATTTGCTTGGACTGCCGCTCGTTTGCGTCGCTTTCATGCTCGACGTCCAGGTGCAGCGTCGGATTGGACGTGATGGCATCGCGGAATGCGGTGTAATCCGCGGGTGATTGCAGCCTCACCAGCAGATCGGAGTAGCTGTTGCGCAGGAAGGTTGAATTGATGATGCCGACGTCGGCATATACCACGCATTGTTGGGTCTCGCCCTGATCGAAGAGCCCGACCACCGTCCAGCTCGCCCCATGAATGCGCCGTTGGGCACCCATCTCGAAGCCCGTGAATTGACGCGCGCAGGGGTTGCTCGCGATGAGTTCCTGCAGACCGCTCTTGAACATGCGGCCTGCGGTAAAGCGCATCTCCGGCAGGAATTCGTTCACGTTCGGCGTCACCCCGATGAGTGGAAAATAGATTCGCACCCCGGTTCCCCGCCTGCGTCCCTCGATCGGCACGAAGGCTTGGTATACCACGATCGGCTCACCGTTCGCGCTCTTGCGGATGCCCGGCAAATCATGGACGGTCGCCGCCTCGTCCTTCGGTATGCTGCTCATCATTCCGCCGTGGGAGCCCGCGCTGGTCACCAGAATCCGATCCGGCCGCACCTCGCCCACGATTTGCTGCCGCGCGCCGACGCCCATCGACAGCATGGCGACCAACGCGCCGACCGCGCACGCAACGCCAATGACGATCGTCAGCACCGAACCCAGCCGCTGCGTGACGCCCGCCAGGCTGACGCTCAGGATTCCCAAGAATTGCTTGATGAAATTCAAGCCTAACGCTCGGCCAATGCATTCACGACTGGAAGTCTCGCCGCCCGCACCGCCGGCACGGCGGCGCTGACCAGGGCCACGAGAACGGCGTAAGCCACGCCCAGCTCCACGACGACGCCCGGCATCGAAATGCCGCGCACGATCTTGGCCGCGAAAGGAAACACGAGTGTGGCAAGTGCCAATCCGCCTGCCGCGGCGGCGACGCAAAGCACCACGGCCTCGGCGAGTATCAGCACGAACAGGGTGCGATCGGTGAACCCGAGGGTCTTCATCACCGCGAGTTCCGGCGTGCGTTCGCGGATCGATTGCATCATCATGGTCCCCGTGGCGAACAGCAGCGCGACGAACACCGCGCCGACGATGGCGCGGATCAGAAAGTTAAGGTCACCGATCGCCTGCATCTGAGCCTGTGCCAGCTGCCGCAAGGAATCGGTGCGCGTCTCGTTGGCGGAATTGGCGAATCGCCGGTCGATTTCGTCCGCCACACTGGCCGCGAGCTTGGGATCCGCAACCGTCACATTGAAATGCGCCACGGTGCCTTTGCCGACGGCGCGTGCTTCGTCGAAGTAATCGAAATTGACCAGGATGTTGTTGTTCCCGGCGCCGAAATCGCTGTCGGTGAAGGTTCCCACCATATCGAACGCCCAGTCGGTCGAACCGTTCGCCTGCGCGAGCGGCGTATTCAACGGGATGCGATCCCCGACTTTAAAACCGTACTTGGCGACGAGTCCCGCGTTGACGAGGGCAGCGGTGCGGGATTTTTTGAAGGCCGCTTCGGCCTCGGGCGCCATGGCGAATGTGAACGCCGACGGCCAGCCTCGATCCGGGCGAATCGCCACGATGATGGCCTGCTGATCCGGCTTCTGATAGACACTCCCCAAGAGGCCGACCGGAATGACCACTTTGACGCCCGGGACCGACTTGATCTGCTCGAGCAGGCCCAACGGCAAGGAGTCGCCGAGACTTAAGCTCGCGTGCACCAGGAGAAGGTCGGCGCGAGTCTCGCTGATCGACTGCTCGACGCCGGATTTCAATCCTTGCAGCACACCGAACAGCGCAAAGGCGACACTGACCTGGAGGAAAATCAGGATCGTGCGTCCCGGTTTGCGCCAAATACCGGACCAGATGAGCGGCAAAAACTTCAAGCGGCACCCACCATCGTCATTCCCACCCGGCCATTCAAGCGCTTCCGGTATATGTGCGCAGTATAGGCGCGGGTGAACTCGCGCATGTGCAACTTAACGGCGGCCGCGGTGTTATAGGACGTGGACCACAGTCAGAATAACGGTGCGGATGCGGTGCTCCCGTGGAGCGACCAGAGCAACTTTCCCCTGGATTGGAACGGCCCCGTCGGCCGTCCGTTCGAGCGCTTCCCGGATGAAGCCAAGGCGCAGCCCATCGCCCACCTGTTGGCGGCGGTGGTGCGTCGCCATCCCGACCGCGTCGCGCTCTTGGGAGAGGGCACCTCGATCAGCTACGCCGAGCTTTGGCGCGAGGTGGGCGGCTGGGCGGAATTCATCGCCGCGGCAACCGCGCCGGGGGAACTCGTCGCCGTTCGGGCCGCCGTGTCCGCGGCATTTCCCACGGCAATGTTGGCCTGCCTCGCGGCTGGGCGACCGTTCCTCGCGATGGATCCGGACTATCCGCCGGATCTGATCGAGCGGGTGTTGGATGACGCTCGTCCCGCCTTGCGGCTCGAGCTCGACCAGGCACGCGTGGCCTCGCCCGGCTGGCGGCCGGCAAGTCTCGCCCCCGATGAGCCTGCCTGCGTCGTTTTCACCTCGGGCAGCACCGGTGCACCCAAGGGCATTGTCAATTCGCAGAGGAATCTTCTACAGCGCGTCAGTCAGTCGATCAACTCGGCGCACATCGGCAGCGACGATCGATTCCTGACCCTGACGTCTCTGTCCTCCATCGTCGGCATTCGCGATGTGTTGACCGCGCTGCTGGCGGGAGCCTGCATCTGCCTCATCGATGCGCAGAAGTGCGGTGCGCGCGACATTCTGCGCATCATCGATGAGCGGCGCATATCGATCCTGTTCGGCTTCCCCGCGCTCCTGCGCTCCGTCGTCGAGAGCCGTCAAGCTCGCGCCGGCGATCAATTGCGCGTTGTGCGCGTGGGCGGGGACACGACTCTGTGGAGCGACATTGCGCTGCTGCGCGATTGGATGCCCCCCGGAGCGTTGGTGCAACTTGTCTACGCCGCCACCGAGGCGCCGATGATGCAATGGTTCGTCGGGCAAGGTGCCCCGGAGGACGATGCGAGAATTCCGATCGGCTATCCGCTGCCCGGCAACGCCTTGGCGGTGGTCGATGAGCACGGTGCTCCGACACGAGCGGGCCAGGCGGGTGAACTCTGGGTGCGCAGCCCCTACGTCGCGCTCGGGACGTGGACGCGAGGACGCTGCGTGGCGGATCCCGTGCCGGCCGGCGCCGGCGACGATATGCGCATTTTCAAGACCGGGGACCTGGTGCGGCGACGGGCCGACGGCTTCATGGATCGAATCGGTCGCAAGGACCGGCAGGTCAAGATCCGCGGTGCTCGTGTGGAGCTCGATGGCGTCGAAGCTTCGATTCGCCGTCATCCCGCCGTGCGCGACGTGGGCGTCGTGGTGCGCTCGGACGATGAGGGCGCAAGGCTCGTGGCTTACGTTGAGCCACACGACTCCAGTCCTGACTTCCTCGGCGAGTTGGAGGGCATGATGCGCCGGACCGTTCCGCCGCACATGCGCCCCTCCCGTTACTACGCGACGCCGCGCATTCCGCGTCTGCCCAACTCAAAACCGGACCGTCTTGCGCTGCACGCCATGGATCTGGCGAAAAGTCTCAACGAGGAAGCCCGTGCAACGCGGCTCGGCGAGTCCTGGATCGAAAGAGATCCCGTTGAAATCATCGTGGCGCATATTTGGCGCGACGTCTTGGGATTACCGCTCGCCGCGCCCGGCGATGATTTCTTCGATCTCGGCGGCGATTCGCTGCGCGCAATCACCATGACCGTGGAGCTCGAGAAAGCCTTGGGCCGCGAGTTGCCCATGAACCTCATCAATCAATCGCCCACCTTTGCCGCGTTCTGCGCCACGCTCGAGGAGAATGCGCCGCCCGTTTATTCCCCTCTCGTGGTCCTCAAACCGGGCCGCGGCGCGACCCCGGTGTTCTTCATTCACGGCGTGGGTGGCGGCGTGATGGAGCTATTCGGCATCGGCCGCAAAATGACCTGGCCCGGCCCGGTCATCGGCATCCAGGCGCGGGGGCTCGATGGCCGCGACCCGCCTCATGCCAGCGTGCAGGCCATGACGGAGGAGTATCACGCCGCCGTGAAAGCGCGCCAGCCGCGAGGGCCGTATCTGTTGTGCGGTTATTCCTTCGGCGGGCTGGTCGCTTTCGAGTTGGCAAGGCGCTTGAGCGCGCAAGGCGACGAGGTCGCCTTTGTCGGCTTGCTGGCCACCTTGCCGCCGGGCCATCATTTATTGCGGCTGTGGACCTGGACCTCGTACCTTTTCAGACAAGTCGCCCAAGGCGTCGCCGCCGCCAAGCCGGAGCAGCCGTTCGCGGCCCGCGAGCGACGCGCGTATGACGCCGCGCCCTCGGCGGTGCGCGCCGTCAAGGCAGCCGCGTTGTCGGCTTCGATCGTCTACCGGCCCGGCCAGTATGGCGGCACATTGACGGTGTTCGAGCCGGGCAGCCGCGACCTGCGCCTCCCCTCCTCGGCGCGACTCTGGCGCCGCCACGCCGGCGCGCTCAAACATTACAGCCTGCAAGGCCGCCACGATGACATGTTGCATGGAGCCAACGCCGCAGCGGCAGCAGCCTCGTTGACGCGCTGTCTCGAGGAGTCGCTGGAGGTCCCCTCGACTGACGCGCGCTTCGCTAGCGCGTTGTAAAATCTACAATTATCCGGCCCGTCAACGAAAAGGACGTTCATTCGTTTTTTCCGGTTGCGGCCGACGCGCGCGTGTAGTCCGATCGTGCCTAGGGGGGTTTATGAAATTCGATGTACTGGCGCTCAAACAATCGCGCCCGCTGTCGTGGGCGTTACTCGCATCCTTGCTGCTCGCCGCTTGCGATGATGATCATCATCGCTACGTATGCGTGAACTGCGGCGTCAACAACACGCCTTCCGAGGTGTCATTGGGATTGGTGGCCGGAAACTTTACGAACAATGGCCAGACCTCGATCGTCGCGACGAGCACGATCCTCTACTACCCGCAAGTGAATGCCGGTAATCTCAAGACCTACCTGTCGAGCGGCCCCGGTGCGTTCGCCGCCCCGGTGCTCATCGCCGATGGCGACGACCCGCTGTATCTCGCCACCGCCGATCTCAACGGCGACAAACTACCCGACGTCGTCTCCGCAAGTTACAGCGACGGTTCGCTTTCCGTATTCTTCAACAGCGCGCAGAGTCCGGGCACCTTCAGCACGCCCTTGGTGCTGTCGTCCCCGGGCGCCTCGCAGGTCGCGATCGCGGACCTGAACGGCGATGGCCTGCCTGATCTCGTGTCGGCCGATTTCAATGTGTCGCTGTTTCTGCAAACCTCTCCGGGCGCCTTTGCGAGTCCGATCAGCCTGTATTCGGGCGGCGCGAACTGGGTGGCGGTCGGCGATTTGAACGGCGACGGTGCGCCCGACGTGGCCCTGACGGATAACGTCGGCGTCAAGGTGCTGCTGCATACCGGCGCCGCGACCGCGACGACATTCGCCGCCCCGGTGAGCGTGTTTACGCAAACCGCCAATGCCAATGCGGTGGGGGCGAATCTCATTGCCATTGCCGATGTGAACGGCGACGGATTGAACGACCTCGTGATCACCGATCCCGGCCCCACGGGCGGCGCCGCCCCGACGGTGTCGGTGCTGCTGCAGGATCCGGCGAACCACGGCCAATTCCTGGCGGCCGTGAGCTACCCCATCGCGCCCGGCAGCGTTCCGACCTCGATCGTCGTGACCGACGTCAACGGCGACAATCACCCCGACATCGTGATCGGCGGCAGCAACGCAGTCACCGTGCTGTTGCAGAACGCAGCCACGCCCGGCACGTTCGCGGCGGCGACCAACTACACCGTGGCGAACGCGAACCAGATCGCGATTGCGGACGTCAACGGCGACGGTCATCTCGATATCATCGTCGGCACCGGTGTCACGCATACCCTCGCGAACGGCGTGGCCACCAACAACCCGGGCGTCTTGCTGCAAAGTGCGACTACGCCCGGGACCTTCGGGTCGCTCGAGGACCTGCCGTAACGCCGCGTGGTAACGCCGCGTGGTGATGCCGCGTGGTAACGCCGCGCGGTGATGCCGCGCCGCAATGCCGTGCAGTCAGGCAAATTGTTGGCCGCGCTGCGCGACGTTGAACGCCATGCGCGTGAGCACGAGCGCGGCGGCCGCGAGCAGGTAGGCGGACCCCGCGATCAAGGCGATCGCCGGGCCCAATCCGGCCTGGGCGCCGAACACATGCGCGCTGGCGAGCGCCACCGAGGTGGGTCCGACTCCGGCGCCCACGGCCACGTTCAAAAAGAAGCTCACCGCCATCGCGAAGCCGCGCCGCAAATTCGGCGTCGCATCGAGTATCGAGGAGAAGCCGCACGCCGTGACGATACCGGACAAGGCGAAATACAGCGGTACGGCCGCCATCACGACCGCGAGCTGCGATGAATCGATGGCCAGCGCCACGGGTAGGATCAGAAGACTCGAGATCAAGCAAACGCCGAGCTTGGCTTTTACGCCGCCGCGCCCGCCGACCCAATCGGACAGCCAGCCGCCGAGCAGCACGCCGCCGCCAAATGCAATGGTGAGCAATAGGCCGAGCTGCAGCCCCACTTGCGCAGGATCCCGCCCGAAGTTGCGAATGAGCAGCGTCGGCGCCCAGGCCCCCACCGCATTGTCGACCAGCGATGCGGTCGCCACCACGACATAGATCGGCGCAACCATCGACAGCAGCGCTCGCCGCGGCGCAACGGCATCGGGCATCACCCGCCGTTCCGCGATGCGTCGCTCAGGCTCGCGAATCAACAGGATCATGCATGACCAGGCGAGCCCGAGTGCGCCGATCAGGAGCAACACCAGCCGCCAGGGCACCATCGCCGCGAACGGCGTGCCCGCCAGGGCGCCGACTTCGACGAGATGCAGCACGCCGCCGCCGATGAGAATGGACGCGCCGCTGCCGATGGCAATGCCGCTCAGAAAGCAGCCCACCGCCATGCCGCGGCGCGAGGGCGGAAAATAATCGCTGATCAGCGAAATCGCCGCCGGCGACAGCACCGACTCGCCGAGCCCGACCACGATGCGTGCCGCGAACAGTTGTCCGAAGCTGTGCACGTAGCCGCAGGTTACCGTGCCGACGCTCCACAGCACCGCGCCGAAAAATATCAAATTACGCCGCGACGTGCGGTCGGCCAGGAGCCCGAACGGGATCCCCGCGATGCCGTAGACCACGGCAAATGCCGTTCCCAGGAGCAGGCTGATTTGGGTATCGCTGATGCCGAGATCATGCCGCACCGGATCGACGAGCAGGCTCAATACCTGCCGGTCCGTATACGACACGATGGCCGTTCCGATGAGAATCGCCACGACGCACCAGGCATAGGTGCGTCGTGGATATCCTGTTGCATCATCCACCGGCGAGAACGATAGCCCCATGCGCGCCCGCCTGTTTGTCAAAACTTGAAAGACAGATCCGCTCCAACCGTGCGCGGCTGATTCGTGGCGATCCGGTTCAGGATCGAGATGTTCGCCGACAGTGCGCCCGTGTCACCGAGCAACGCCATCTTGTTGGTGAGGTTGTCCGCGAAAAGGAACGCGGACCAGCGCTCGTTCTCCACCCCGAGCCTGAATCCGACCAAATCGTACGGCGGCAGCGAGTTGCGCGTGTACGTGATGTCCTGAATCGAATCCACGTAGCTGTTGGTCACGCGCGCAACCAGATTCAACCGCTCGTTCAGCGGCTGCTTGTAGCTCAAGCTGGTGTTGGCAGTCACCTGCGGAACATCGAGCAGGCGCTCGCCCGACACGACGTTGGCGGCCGCCAGCGTGGTCGAATTCTTGGCGTTGGTGTAGCCGATGTTTTGCGACAGGACGAAGCCCGGCGAGAGCACCACGGCCACTTCGAGCTCCGCGCCGTACACCGTAGCTTTACCGGCATTGGCCGTGAACTTGAAGCCGCAGGTGGGCGCGACCTGCTGCTGCACGTTGGTCCAATCTTCGTAGTAGATATCGCCGTTGATCGACACGCGTGAATTGAGGAAGCGGAGTTTCTCGCCCAATTCATAGTTCCACACGCTGTCCGGCCCGAATTGTGTCGGCGCCTGCGACAGGCAGGGAGGAACCGGAATCGGGGAGTTCGGGCCGCCCGGCCGGAAGCCCTTCGAGACCGTGCCATACAGCGTGGTGTTGTCGTCCGGGATGTAGGCGAGATCGATTTTCGGCGTCACGCCCGAGTTCTGCGCGAGGCCGTACAGCGGGTTGCTGGTGCCGTTGGCGGAGACTCCGCTCACGCTCGTGATCGAATTGCTGTGGTACTCGTAGTAGCGTGCGCCGAGACTCGCTTTGAAATTGCCCGGCAAGAGGTACGACACCTCGCCGAACAAGGCGTACTGGTCGATGTCCACCTTGCGATGGTTGTCGGCGAGGTTGGTGGTTCCGAAGTCCGCATCGAAGCCATCGGCCCCGGCCGGATAAAACGAATAGACATGAGAAGTGGCGCCGAAGCTGCTGTAGTAGCCGCCGGCGAGCCACTGCAACGGGCCGTTGCCGGTCGAGGCTATGCGCAGCTCTTCGCTGAACTGACGCGTGTAGTCGTCCTCGGTAATCGTTCCCGCGCCGAGACCGAACCAGGTATTGCCCGCCTCGTTCACCGTTTGCGTGCTCGAGAACGGCCAGCTGGCCGGCGGTCCGAAGAAGTGGCCGATGTAATCCTGCATGGCCTCGGAGATATCCTGAGTCTGATTTTGCTGTCGATCCCAGTACGCGCTCGCGGACACTATCTGGAACGGATCGAAATTGAGTTTGAGCGTCATGGTGTAGAGGTCGAAGGTGTCCTTGAACGGCTCTGCGACGTCAAACGGTTGATAGTGCGTTTCGGTGAGCGGCGGACTGTCGATGGTGTTCGGGCCCCCTTGTTTCAAATCCTGATGCATGGCGCCGAAGGTGATGCTGAAGCGATCGCTCGGCTGAACCAACAACGTCGCACGCCCGCCTTGCAGCCGTTCCCAATTGGAATGTCGCACGTCCTCCGCCACCGGAGCGCCCGCCACATCGCCGCGCGCTGTGCTGCCGTTGACCTCGACCGGAAACGGGTTCAGCACTTTGCGATCGATCCATCCATCGACGAACTTGTCGGTCCCGACCAGGCGCAGCGCGACCACGTCCTGGATCAACGGAATGTTCAACATGATGTTCTCATCGTGGTTGAAGCCGCCGCCGTCGGCGGTGTCGGAACCGATGACTTCAATGTTGCCCGCAAACGCGTGCGGATCGGGCTGGTTGGTCACGAGTTTGATCGTCCCGCCCATGGAGCCCGCGCCGTACAAGGTACCCTGGGGCCCGCGCAGCACTTCGACCCGGTTCAAGTCGAAAAGACTCGGATCGACCACGGTCTTGCCGTTTTGCGCCATCGCGGCGGGCGTGAGGACCGCATCGTCCAAGTAAAAGCCGACGGTCGGCGACTCGCCGCCGGTGGAGGTGAGACCGCGCATCTCATACTCGGTCTGTCCGGGACCCGAGGTCTTGAAAGAGATGCCCGGCACCTCCTGGGCGACCGACTGCATGTCGGTCAGGCCCTGCGCCTGCAGGTCCGCGCCGCTGATCGCCGTGATGCTGATCGGAGTTTTTTGCACGGTGGATTCGCGCTTCTCCGCGGTCACCACGATTTCCTGCAATTCTTGATCCTGCGCCGGCCCCGCTGCCGTTCCGGCGGGCTCTGCCCACGCCGCCGCACCGAGTGCCCATGACCCCGCCGCCAGGGCGCCGATCACCCATCCACGGCACAATAAAGTTCGCTTGGTATTCATTGAGGTATCCCCATTTTGCTTTGTCGTCCATCTCACCTGATCGCGCCGCTGGCCGGCTGCGAGTTGAGTTCGTACTTCATGATTTGTCCGTGTCGACCCGACCGGTCCCGCTCCAGCAGATACACATCGCCCGCCGGTCCGCGGCGCCGCTCGGTCACGGCCGCGACCGCGGCCCGGTCGGCGGCGTCCAACTCGAGCTCACCAATCTGCCTGTGAGCGTGCAGATGCGCCGCATTCGTGGCACCGACGATCGCCGCGGCGACCCCCGGCCGGTCGAGCATCATGCGCGTGGCCACCGATGCGATGTCGGTTGCGTGTCGAGCCGCGATCCCGGCGAGCACATTGAGCAGTTCCTGGAACAATTCCCAACCGCCGAAATCATCGATGATCAACTTGTACTTGATCAGTGATCGATTGGCGAGCGCCGCGCCGGGATCGGGCTTGCCGATCCAGCGCTCCGACAAAAAACCACCGCACACCGTACCGTAACAGAGCAGCGCCATGCCGTGGGCGCGGCAGAAGTCGACGACCGCGGCGCTCGGGCGGTCGTCGACCAGCGAATACTGCAGCTGATGCGCCACGAGCGGCACGTCGGCCTCGAGGATTTCTTCGAGGTGCGGTCTGTCGAAGTTGGTCACACCGACGCGGGCGATTTTACCGGCGCGCCGCAGCCGGTCGAGTTCCTGCGCGGTCTCGACGTAGCGGGGCACCGAGAAGTCCCACCAGTGAAACTGCACCAGGTCGAGACACTCCATGCCGAGCCGGCGCAGCGATCGGTCGATGATGTCTTCGACGTAGCGGCGATTCACGGTATCCAGAATGGGCAAATCGGGCACGAACTTGGTGTGCACTTGGATGCGCTTGGCAAGGGCCGGCGAGACGCGCCGGAAGGAGCCGATGAGCTCTTCGACGCCGGCGTAGATGTCGGCGCAATCGAAGGTGGTGATCCCGGCCTCGACAAAACTCGCCATGTCCCGGCGGGCCTGCTCCGGCTCGATCCGGCCATGGTCTCCCGCAAGATGCCAGCCTCCCTTGATGATTCGCGAGATCGCGTAATCCCGGTCCAACGAGATTCGCGGGATCATGCGGCGTCATCTCCGGGCAGAGCGACCCCGGTCGTGTCGGCGCGGCGGAAATGACGACGTCCCGTGCGCGTGATGCGAAACCGCGTGGGACAATTCGGATCGGGACAGGCAACCTCGGCATCGGAGGACATCCAATCGTGGGGGTCGGTGAGGCGCTGCTTCGCCGGCAGCAGCGGCAACAGAGCGGCCAGCGAATAGATCGAAAACCCCTGCCCGGGCGGCAGCTTGAGCATCTCCCCGTGCAGTTCGAAGTAATCGCCGAGCCGCGCGCCGCAATGGATCGGACGATCCTTGGGGCCCACCACTTCGATGCGCAAATCATAGAGCTCGAACCCCGCCTCCTCGCTCACCGATGTAGCTCTATGTGTTGAGAGGAGGCGGCGCCTGCGCGGCGATGCCAGATCGTGTGATCGTTCATCACGAGATCGAAGGAGCGGCCGATGTCCGATTGCAGCGCGAGACGGGCTGCGGCGCGGTCGCCGCGCGCCAGTGCGTCGACGATGTCGACATGAAAATCAGTGCCGCGGCCGTCCCGGCCATCGAACATGTCGGACGCAATGCGCAGATACGGTCCGCATTGCAACCACAGGCTCTCGATGATGGGCAATAGAACGCTCGACTGG